>VAPI01015353.1_pt1 | contig 10725 bp, 7 predicted proteins | sample 3394991 | NCBI WGS metagenome assembly VAPI01 (sample SAMN08290441, study PRJNA428436) | hydrothermal vent metagenome | isolation source: Deep-sea hydrothermal vent chimney 1 | place: Atlantic Ocean: South-mid Altantic Ridge | reverse complement strand
CCGACGGATTGAGGATCACCCGTCCGGGAAATCGCAGATCCACATAGGCGAAACTGTCCAGCCCCTGGCCACGACGGCGCAGGGCCATATCGAGACGATTCAGTTGCGGGAGCGACTCCACCGCGTCGAGCCGGAGGATCGCTCCCTGCCCGGCGAGGTGGAGGATATAGTTTCCATCCGCCTCCGCGGTCACCTCCTTCACCTGCGTCTGTCGAAGCAGGGGTACCTCTCGAAGTGCCTCAAGCAGCTCGAGGCCCCTCACAATCCGTGGCTCATCGACATGGTCTCCTGCGCGGTACTTGACCCTCCATTGGACCCGCACGAGGGGCAGGGCTCGGGCCGGAGGTCCCTGCACCACGTCCAGAATGACGGCATCAGCGCTCAGGAGATAGGTCTTCTTCGCTGACAAGAGGGCAACCGCCTGTCGCTCCTCAACGGCAACGACGAGTCGCCCGGGAAGCTGTCGCTCGATCGAAGCGCTCTTGATCCACGGGTGTGTCGTGATCCTGCCTGCCAGCTTCTCCATATCCAACTGGAGTAAGTTGACCGGCGCTTGCAGTCCCAATCGGGAGCGGACTTCCTCTGCCGCCACGTGGTCATTCCCTCGCACCTCGATCTCGCTTACCTCCAAATACGAGAGCTCCGGCAGAGACGGGTGGGCCCACCACACGCCTCCGGCCACCAGGGCGACACACACCACCACGCTGGCAATCGGCCAGAGCCGAGCCCCAAAGGCTTTTTTCCGTCCCCGGCGCACCCCTCCCTTCGGTTTCTTCGCCGAGGTTTTCGACTTCAAAAAACGGTTTCTACCCATGAACCCTGCACCGTGAACCGTGCCCTGTGAACATGTTAGTCCTCCCCCACCACCTGGACTTCGAGTTCGAGCTCAACATGCATCTCCTCCCGAACCCGATGTGTGATCAGATCGATGAGAGCCAGGACATCCGCTGCCGTGGCCCCCCCCAGATTGATGATGAAGTTGCCGTGTTTGGGTGAGATGCAGGCACCCCCAATCCGCGTTCCCTTGAGCCCCGACTTCTCCACCAGCCGGCCCGCATACTCGCCCGGAGGATTCTTGAATACAGAACCCGCCGATCGCCACTCCACCGGCTGTCCGCGATTTCGTTGGATCAAATTCTCCGAGACCCGGCGCCGGATCCGAACCGGGTCACCCGGCTCCAGATCGAACGCCGCCTCAACGACCACGCATCCCTCTGGGAAAGAGGAGCGCCGGTAGGAAAACTCCATCTGGTCCCGCGACAAAGCCTGCTGGTTCCCCTGGGGAGTGACCAGCCGGACCTCCGCCAGGTGATCAGCAATGGAGCCCCCAAAGGCACCGGCGTTGCCCTTGACGGCGCCTCCGACGGTCCCGGGGATGCCTGCGAGGCTTTCCACCCCGGTCAGTGCGCCCTTTGAACAGAAGGCCACAAGCCGGCTGAGGCGGACCCCGGTGCCTGACCAGACTCGCCTCCCCTCGACGTGAAGGTGGGTGAAGACCCCACCTAGATTAAGAACCATCCCCCGGAAGCCTCCATCTCGGACCAACAGGTTGCTTCCGCCCCCCAAGAGGATGTAGGCAATCCCTTCGTCCCGACAGAACTGTAGGGCAGCTTGCACGTCCTCTACCCCTTCAGGGACGATCATGACGTCTGCAGGTCCGCCAATTCCAAAGGAGGTGTATTGGGCGAGGGGCTCTCCGGAGAGGACCCGCCCCCTCACCTGTCTCTCGAGCGTTTCCCTTAGCTCCCGTTTCATCTCACTCCGGTTCACGGTTCGCTGTTCACCGTATAGGATCGGACTTGACTGTGAACTGAGAACCGTGAACTGTGAACTAGTCGGCAAGGCGGCGGACGATTTCCTCGCCAACCTGCCAGATATCTCCTGCCCCCATCGTGATCACCAGATCTCCGGGTTGGACCACCGAGAGGACAAAATCGGGGATCGCCTCTTTGTCCGCGAGGAAAGTGACGTTCCGATGTCCGTGATCCAAGGCCCCCTCGGCGATTTGCCTCCCGCCGACTCCGGGGATAACCGGCTCACCCGCGGCGTACACTTCCGTCACCACCAGCACATCCGCCTGGTAAAAGGCGGTGAAAAAATCCCGGAGGAGATGGTAGGTCCTCGTGTAGCGGTGGGGCTGAAAGATCACCACCACCCGCCGGCCAAAGCCATCTTTGGCAGCATTCAGCGTGGCGTAGATCTCGGCCGGGTGGTGACCGTAGTCATCGACCACCAAAACCCCCTGGGCCTCCCCCTTCACTTGGAACCGGCGGTCGACGCCGGCGAACTCCTCGAGCGCGTCCCGGATAACGTCCGCCTCGATGTCGAGGTCGAGACCGACTGCGACCGCGGCCAGCGCATTGCTCACATTGTGGATGCCAGGGACCCGGAGCCGGAACTTCCCCAGCAACTCGTTGCGAGCCGTCACGATAAACTCCGACTCCATTCCCTGGAGCATGATCTCCCTGGCCGTGATGTCCGCCTGGCTCCTCAGACCATAGGTAATGATTCGCTTCTCCACATCGGGAAGGATGGCCTGAATGTTCTCCTGATCGAGACACAGGATTGCGGACCCGTAAAAGGGGACCTTATTGATGAACTGGAGGAAGGTTTCCTGAATATGCGCAAGATCCCGGTAGTAGTCCAGATGTTCGGCGTCGATCGTAGTCACGACCGCCACCGTGGGCGACAGCTTCAGAAAAGACCCGTCGCTCTCATCCGCCTCCGCCACAAGGAAGTCTCCGCTTCCGAGCTTCGCATTGGTCTCGAGACCCCTCAGCCGGCCGCCGATCACGATCGTGGGGTCGAGCCCCCCCTTGGCGAGCACAGTCGCCAGCATCGAGGTGGTCGTGGTCTTGCCGTGGGTCCCGGCCACCGCTATGCCGTACTTCAGGCGCATCAGCTCCGCCAGCATCTCCGCCCGGGGAATGACCGGAATCAGATGCTGCCGAGCAGCAACGATCTCCGAATTATCCAGGCCCACCGCTGAGGAGCGGACCACGACATCGGCACCCTGGACGTGCTCCGGCTGATGCCCGACGAAGACCCGAATCCCCAGCCCTTCCAAATGTTGAGTTGTTTGAGAGGCCTGGACGTCCGAGCCGGTGACGAGATACTCCATGTTATGGAGGACCTCCGCAATCCCGCTCATCCCGGCGCCGCCGATCCCCACAAAGTGTATATGTCGGTATCGCTTCACCATCCCGGTTCACTCCGCCCATCCTTGGCCAGCCGGCAGACGAGGTCGGCCAGATGGGAGGTCGCCTGAGGTCGCCCCAGACCCTGAGCCGCACGCCCCATCTCGGCAAGCGCAGACGGGTCATCGAGCAATTCTTGCAGTTCGAACGCAAGGCGAAAACCTGTGAGGTCCTGATCCAGGATCAGGCGGGCGCCCCCAACCCTCACCACCGCCTCCGCATTCACCCGCTGGTGGTCATTGGTGGCGAAAGGATACGGGATCAGGAGGGCCGGTTTTCCGAGCGCGGCGATTTCTGCGATTGTCGTAGCCCCGGCCCGTGACACCACCAGGTCCGCCGCCGCATAGGCGGAGGCCATGTCTTGGATAAAGGGGAGAACGCGGGCTTCTCCTTTCCAGGCCCGGTACGCTTCCCCCATCCGTTCTCTATCCCGTTCCCCCGTCGCATGGATGACCTGGAGCCGATCCTGCCACTCCGAAAGATGCGGAAGGGCCTCTGCAACAGCCGAATTAATTTGGCGAGCCCCCTGACTTCCCCCGAAGACGAGTACCGTCGCCTTTCCCGGGTCCAAGTGGAAGGCCTCGCACCCCTTGCGCCGGTCCGCCTCCAGGATCTCTCGGCGGACCGGATTCCCCGTCACCACGACCTCCCGTCCAAATACCGACCCGCTCTCGTCGAAGGTCACCGCCACTATGTCTGCTACCTTGGCGAGAACCCGGTTGGTCAGACCGGGGGCGAAGTTCTGCTCGTGAATCAGGAGTGGAATCCGCCTGAGCACGGCGGCCATGGAGACTGGCCCAGCGGCGTAGCCGCCCATGCCGACGACAACCTGAGGCCGGTGGCGCCGGAGCAGCTGCATGGCATGGATTAAAGCCTGAGGAAGGAGCACCAAAGATTTGGCCTGTGTCCGGGCATTCATCCCTTTGAGTTTCTCGACACGGATGATCTCTACGGAAAAGCCCTCCGCCGTGAAGGCAGCCACCTCCAATCCCCGGGACGTCCCGATCATCAGAGGATCGATCTCTCGGACCCTGAGCTCCCGGGCAAGGGCCAGTGCTGGAAAGACATGGCCTCCCGTCCCGCCACCTGTCAGCACCACCTTCACCGCATTCCTCCTCTCAGGCGGAGATATCCCTGATACGCCGGGGGACAGCGGGAGACACTCAGCAAGATCCCGACCCCAAAGAGGGTCATCACGAGTGACGTACCACCAAAACTCAGAAAGGGAAGGGGAAGACCTACGGTTGGTAAGAGTCCCACGACCATCCCAACATTCACCACCCCTTGGATCACGATGAGGGAGGTGATTCCCAGGGCCAGGTAGCACCCAAACGGATCGGAGGCCTTGAGGCCGATGCGGATTCCCCGCCAGAGAATGAGGGCAAAGAGGACCAAGACCCCCATTGCCCCGGCGAACCCCAATTCTTCACCGACGATGGCAAAAATGAAGTCGGTATGGGGTTCGGGCAGATAGAAAAGCTTTTGCATCCCATCACCGAGCCCCGCCCCCAACGAGCCTCCCCGCCCCAATGCCAGCTGGGATTGATTGAGCTGGTAGAGAAAGCGTGGCGAGACCTGAGAGGGGTCCACCATAGCCAGGACCCTCCCCCGAACATGAGGGGCTTGCGCCAGGAGCAGACCTACGAGAGGTGCCAGGCCAAGGCCCAACAGGGCGAGGTGTGAGATCCTGGTCCCCGCAACAAAGAGGAGAGCCCCCACACTGGCGAAGATGACCAGGGCAGTGCCGTAATTGGGTTGGAGCGCAATGAGCCCGACGACGACGACCGCGAGGATGACGGGAGGCAACAGTCCATCCTTGAACTCGCGGACCCGCTCCCCTTTCCGAGCCAGGAAGCGGCTCAAATAGAGGATGAGCCCAAACTTGGCGAATTCGGCCGGCTGAAATGAGAGGCCGGCAAAGCGAAACCAGCGTCGGGCCCCATTCACCTTGGTTCCTATCCCCGGAATCAGAACGAGAATCAAGACCAGGACCGCAACGAGATAGAGCAGCGGCGCCCACCGCTGAAGCTGGCGGTAATCCTGTCCCAAGACTCCAATGAGGGTCGCGAGCCCCACAGCCGCCCATATCACGTGTCGCTTCAGGAAGAAGGAGGGATCGCCGAATTGCTCCTGGGCCCGAATGGCGCTCGCACTGTAGACCATGAGGATCCCTACTCCCACCAGGATCAGTGTGACGGTTAAGAGGACCTTATCGTATTCTCCTCGCAACCCCGCTTCACCTCCGGTTGCTGAGTTGTCTCACGACCGCTTTGAAGACCCGTCCCCGCTCTTCGAAGTCACGGAACATGTCGAAGCTCGCACAGGCCGGAGAAAGGAGGACCACATCTCCAGGGGCGGCCATGCTGGTGGCGGCCTTCACCGCTTCCTCCAAACTGGCAGCCCCCTGGGTGGGACAGGTGTCTTGCAGGATCGCCTGGAGTTTGTCCCGAGCCTGGCCGATGAGGATGATCGCTTTCACGCGCTCCTTCACCGGGGGGATCAGGGGCCGGAAATCGGACGCCTTATCCAGCCCACCGGCGATGAGGATTATCCTTCCCCCGGGAAAGCTCTCGAGCGATTTCACCGTGGCCCCCACGTTCGTTCCCTTGGAGTCGTTGACGTACCGGACCCCGGCAATCTCTGCCACGATCTCGAGACGATGCTCGAGCCCCCCAAACTGTCTCAGGATTTCCCGCATGGACGAGGTGGGAACCCCCAACAGTCCCGCGGCGGCAATGGCGGCCATGACATTCTCGGTGTTGTGGGCGCCCTGGATCTTGACGTCCTCCCGGGAACAGATGGCCTCCTCCTTCCCTCCCAGCCGGAGCCAGAACATCCCGTCTTTTACAAATGCCCCCTCCCTCACGGGCTGACGCTCACTAAAGAGGATCTGTCTGGCTTTGCCTTGCGCGCCAGCTTCGACCGTCAACGGGTCATCGGCGTTCAACACCGCCATGTCCCGGGGCTCCTGATTCAGAAAGATGCGGGCCTTCGCCTCCTGGTATTGGGAGAGATCCGCATACCGGTCCAGGTGATCCGGCGTGACATTCAGCAAGAGGGCCACGCACGGCCGGAAGGTGTCGATAGTCTCCAGCTGGAAGCTGGAGATTTCGGCCACGACCCAATGCTCCGGGGACAGCCCGGGCACCACATCACAGAGCGCGGTCCCGATGTTGCCTGCAACGACTGCCTTTTTCCCCGCGTGCTTGATCATCAGCCCGATCAAGGTGGTGGTCGTACTCTTCCCGTTCGTCCCGGTAATGGCAACGAAGGAGGCTTGAGTGGCCCGAAAGGCCAGCTCAACCTCGCTCCAGACGCGGATCCCCTGGGCCCGGGCCTTTTGGAGGAGTGGGAGATTCGAATCCACTCCTGGGCTCACGATAATCAGGCCAGCCTGCAGAAAGGTCTCTGGTCGATGGGGTCCAAACTCGCACCGCACTCCTCTCCGCTCGAGGTCCGCGAGATTGGTCTCAATCTTCCGGGCCGGACGATGGTCGCTGCCAGTCACGAACGCCCCCCGACTCGCCAGGAGTTTACAGGCGGCGGCACCGCTGCGCCCCAGTCCCATGACTGTTACCTTTTTTCCCTGCACATCCAGCGTCCGCTCGTCCGCCATGACTTACCCTGGTTCATGGTTCATGGTGCATTTCAAGTTGGCGCTGACGGTGGTTTTCCATGAACCCTGAACCCGATCGGTATATTCTGAACTCTGAACTATCAACCATGAACGAGCCTCATCTAAGTTTCAACGTCGTCAGCGAGATCAGCGCGAGAATGAAAGAGATGATCCAGAACCGAACAAAGATTTTGGGTTCCGCTAGCCCGTTCAGCTCGTAATGGTGGTGGATCGGAGCCATGCGAAAGATCCGGCGCCCGGTGGTTTTGTATGAAAAGACCTGGAGGAGGACCGAGACGGTCTCGATAACGAAGACCCCCCCAATCATCACCAAGAGCAGCTCGTGCTTTGTCAGAATCGCCATCAGCGCCAGGGCGGTACCGAGACCCAAGGACCCGGTGTCTCCCATAAAGATTTGGGCAGGATAGGCATTGAACCAGAGAAACCCCAGACAGGCTCCCACCACCGCGCCTCCGAACACGGTGAGCTCGCTCGACTCCCGCACGGCGATCACCTGGAGGTAGCGGGCGATCGCGGCATGTCCAGCTACGTACGCCAGCACGGTGTAGGCCGCAGACGCCATAATCATGGGTCCCGTTGCCAGCCCGTCCAATCCATCGGTGAGGTTGACGGCATTACTGCACCCGACGATCACCACCATCACCAAAAGGGCGTACGCCCATCCCATGTCCGGTACCCACCACTTGACGAAGGGAATGCTCAACCGCGTCGTGAATCCGTCCACCGGAACGAGATAGAGATAGAAACCTATGGCCAGTCCCAACAGAATCTGCCAGGTAAACTTGTACCGCGGGGCGAGTCCCTTGCTACTCTCCCGCCTCAGTTTCAGGTAATCATCGCAGAACCCCACCGCCCCCATGGCCAACGTCCCCCCCAGGGTGAGCCAGATAAACCGATTGGTGAGGTTGCCCCACAGCACTGTCGAGACGGTAACAGCCGTGAGAATCAGCAGCCCACCCATCGTCGGTGTTCCGGCCTTGCCCATATGGGTTCCGGGCACATCCTCTCGAATCTGCTGACCCACGTGCAGAGCTCGAAGTCGCGCGATGATATAGGGACCCAGAACGAGGCTGAGCAGCAGCGATGTCATGATCGCCCCCGCCGTCCGGAAGGTCACATAGCGGAAGACGTTGAAGATGGAATGGTACTCGACCAGCGGATACAGGAAGTGGTACAGCATTACAGCCCCTCAAGGAGTTTCTCGAGCCCCATCCCCCGTGACGCCTTCAGGAAGACCCATCGGCCCCTACGCAAGTGAGACCGCAACACAGCCTGGGCCTCTGCATGGTCACGGCAACAGTGGATCTTCCCGGTATCCAATCCTTTCCGCGCAGCCCCGTCACCGATGGCGCGTCCCCTCTCTCCCACCGTGATCAGGCGTGCTGGGCGCCTCCGGGCCACCAAGGCTCCGACCTTCCGGTGCGCAGCCTCCGACGCCGATCCCAGCTCGAGCATGTCCCCGAGCACCACGATGGCCTCCTGCCCCTTCGTCATACGAAAGAAGGTTTCGAGTGCGGCCGCCATGGAGGTCGGATTCGCATTATAGGCATCATTGATGATCACGGCGCCCGACGGATGGAGGCTCTGTTGCATCCGCATCGGTGCGGCTGGTGCCTGCTCGAGTCCCGCAGCGATCGCATCGAGGTCAAGACCGAAGGCAGTCCCCACGGCGGCCGCGGCCAATGCGTTGGACACATTCAGACGACCCGGGACGTTGAGACGGACGAGCTGTTTCTTCTTCCCCGCACACAGCGTGAAAAGAGTCCGGCCGTCACGTCTCACACGGGTCCCCTCCGCTCGGACGTCCGCTCGAGGGTCAAGCCCGAAAGTGAGAAGACGGCCCCGGACCTCAGCGAGGAGGAGACTGAGATACGGATCATCCAGATTCAGCACAGCTATACGGTCATCACTGAGAAAGGGAAGGAGTTCCCCCTTCGCCTCGGCCACCTCTTCCACCGACCCGAGAAACTCCAAATGCGCCTCTCCGATGTTGGTGATCACCCCCACGTCCGGCTCTGCGATCTCCGCCAGGCGATGGATCTCTCCGCGCACGTTCATTCCCAGCTCAAGGATTGCGACCTGGTGCTCTTCGCGGAGCTGGAAGAGGGTCAGGGGGACACCGATCAGATTGTTCAGGTTCCCCGCAGAGACGAGGACGCGATACCCCTGTCGGAGGATACTCCCCGTCATCTCCTTTGTCGTAGTCTTCCCGTTGCTCCCGGTAATCACCACGACCCGTACCGGATACCGTCTGCGCCAGCAGTTCGCGATCTGGCCTAACGCCCCCTGCGTCTCCTCGACCTGAATCACCACAAATTCGGGTGGGAGGGGGATTCCGGGAGGAGATGACACCACACAGCCCGTCGCTCTCTTCCCCAGAGCGTGAGGCAGGAAGGCATGGCCATCGAAAGTTTTGCCCTTGAGGGCGATGAAGAGGTCGCCATGCCCGAGGGTTCGGGTGTCCGTGGAGAAACCCTCCACGCCCTGGTCCGGCGGGCCGGCGAGCAGAGTTCCCTTCGTGGCCGCCACTATTTCTTGTACGGTCAGGGCCCCCATCTCTCCACTCCGATCATTCACGAGCCATCCCGGCTTCTTGCGTCCGCCATCTACGGGTGGTTGGTGATTGGTGGCTAGTCACCTCGTTCCCCGCAATAGCCGAGCTGCTGCAAGACATCACAGGCCACCTCCCGGTCGTCGAAGGGAATCACCTTCTGCCCGACGGTCTGCGTCCGCTCGTGGCCCTTGCCGGCAATAAGGATGATATCGTTGGGGCGCCCCTCTTGCAGCGCCGCCTCAATTGCCTGCCGTCGATCGACGTAAAGCGCGGTCCTTTGCATCCCTCCCGGCACGTGCCTGACCCCCGCCTCGATCTCTACCAGAATGGCTTCGGGGGATTCGCTCCGGGGGTTATCCGAGGTGAGAAAGACCCGGTCGGCCAACTGGGCAGCCGCCTCCCCCATCAGGGGTCGTTTCTTCCGGTCCCGGTCACCACCGCAGCCAAAGAGGACCGTGAGGCGACCCGCGCAGAGCTCCCGGAGAGACCGGAGGACCCACTCAAGGGCATCGGGGGTGTGGGCATAATCCACCACCACTTTAAAGGGTTGTCCACATTCGACCGGCTCCAGCCGGCCGGGAATATGGCTCACCGTGGCAAGACCCTCCAGCGCCCGGTCTACGGGCACGCCGAGCGTCCCTCCAACACCGAGTGCGGCAAGGCAATTGTACAGATTGTGCCGGCCGAGGAGAGGGGACCGGAGTTCACCCGTCCCCCACGGGGTGCGGAGCTGAGCGCGAACCCCATGCAGGTCATAGGCGGGCACCGCCACGGTGACATCTGCCTCCGCGGTAAGCCCGTACGTGACGACCGGCTCACGCATCGCCTCCCGGAGTCGCTTCCCCTCCGGATCATCCAGGTTGATGACCGCCGTCCCCCCTTTCTCTCGGAGCAACGCGAAGAGCTGAGCCTTCGCCTCGAAATAGGCCTCCATCGTCCCGTGAAAATCCAGGTGATCTTGGGTGAGGTTGGTGAAGACGGCGACGTTTAAGGCACACCCGGCAACGCGATGTAGAGCCAGCGAGTGAGAGGAGACTTCCATGATGGCAGCGTCCGCCCCCTGCTCAATCATCCACCTGAGCAGCGCCTGCAAATCCGAGGCCTCAGGCGTGGTCCGTTCTGCCTCCCGGGAGACTCCCTCGCACCGATACTCTATCGTCCCGATCACACCGACCCGGTGGCCGCCGGCTCGGAGCACGGCTTCAGCGAGATAACTCACTGTGGTCTTCCCGTTCGTGCCCGTGATCCCCGTGAGACTGAGATCACGAGACGCATCGTCGTAAAAACGCGTCGCCACGTGGGACAGGGCACGCCGAGACTCCTCCACCTGGAGGATG
>VAPI01290451.1_pt1 | contig 10823 bp, 5 predicted proteins | sample 3394991 | NCBI WGS metagenome assembly VAPI01 (sample SAMN08290441, study PRJNA428436) | hydrothermal vent metagenome | isolation source: Deep-sea hydrothermal vent chimney 1 | place: Atlantic Ocean: South-mid Altantic Ridge | reverse complement strand
TCATGAGCACGGCGGCCGCGGTCAGACCGGGGAGTTCGCCGAAGTTGGTCTTGGCGACGGTGTAGGCGCCGCCCCCTTCGGGGTACTCGTAGATGATCTGGCGGTAGGAGATCGTCAGGAACGCGAGGAGACAGAGGATTGCCAGGCTGATCGGGATCGACCAGGCCATGAGGCCCACGACGAGGACCAGGACAAGCAGAATCTCTTCCGTGGCATAGGCCACGGAGGACAGGGCGTTCGAGGAGAAGACAGCGAGGGCCAGGCGCTTGGGGAGGCGTTCCCCGGCAGCTTGAGTGGTCTTCAGCGGATTGCCGACCAGCAGACGCTTCAGCCACATGGACGTATTATCTCACAACCGCGCAGCGGGCGAGAAGGTTTGGACCGGGACTGGAACGGTCGGCCCGTATCTTGATTATAAACGATACCTCCGGGAAGTTAGGAGATTTTGGAGTTGACAGAGAAACGAGACATTCAGTATCGTTGACTTCCCCCGACAGGCAAGAAAGGTGGGTTGGTTCGCCTTGTTCACCGGGTATTTCAAAACCTCCCGACGTAGCCAACGTAGCAGTGTAAAAAGGTAAACCTTTGCATTTTTCCAATCAAGCCTGACCTGGTCAAGGCATTCCATCGTAAGGAGGTCGGTCCATGTATCATCTTAATCATACATACAACCCCAGCACTGCCCTGAGACTCCTGGCAGTCGGGGGGATCTTTGCGGGACTCTTATGGGCCCCAGCTTTGACCTCGGCAGAATCTACTTCCGCTGGGGCGACGCAGGCTGCCGGGGCGCAGCAGGTGGTCATGACTCCCCAACTCCCTGCCTGGGCCGAGGAACTCAAGGGACAAACGATTACGGAGAATGCCATCGAGGGGCGTGCCGAGCGGTCGGCTTTGGTGGAGCTGCAGCACCAGCGCATGATGGAGCGGATGGAAAAGGACATGGGCCACCAGAAGCCCAACACGGGCGGCTTCAATACCATGTCCATGATGCACCAGTACGGTGCGGGCGACACGAACGCCCTGCTTGCCTCGAATTCGGGCGTCGAGCCGGTCGCCCAACAGTCAGGCCGGTGTCCGTCCATAGCGCCGGTGAGGCACTACGATATCTCCGCCATCAACGCGGAGATCACGCTCAACCAGTGGTTGGACTACTACCCCGGGTATATGTATGTCCTGAGCGAGAATATCGACAAGGTGCGGGCTGAGGAGAAGAAGAACGCCGCGGCGCGCGAGAAAGAGGGGTATCGTGATCCAGGCGGGGTGAAGAACGGAATCCAGGATCAGTGGATTCAGCCCCTTGTCATTCGCGCGAACCAGGGAGATTGCGTCAAGTTTACGCTCCGCAACAAGCTGGAGTTCGGGGAAGATGTGAGCCTTCATATCCATGGCTCCAGCATGATCATGAGCAAGACTGGACTTCCGGCCACCACGACCAACCCGGACTCGGTTGCCGTGGAAAAACAGTCCATTGAGATGGAATGGTACCTCCATCCCACTATCCAGGAGGGCGGGCGGCAGTTCCACAGCTATAGCAACGACCGGGAGCTCACCGTGCTCGGGCTGATGGGAACCTTCGTGGTGGAGCCGCAAGGGTCCGAATACCTGGATCCTCTAGGAACCGGTCCTGCGACACCGATGAAGAGCGGGTGGCAGGCCATCATCAAGAATGGCACCGGCCCTGATTTTCGCGAGTTCGTGCTGATTTATCACGAAGTCGGGGACGAGGCCTTCAGGCCGGTCAACAAGCACGGCGACTTCCTTCCCCAGCGTGACCCCCTCACGGATTCCTACCGACCCGGGGCGCGGGCTCTGAACTATCGCAGTGAGCCCTTCGGCATCAACAACATGCACGTGCAGCACGAATATTTCGGCTTCGAAGATGAGTCCATGGCTTACAGCAGCTATACCTTCGGCGATGCTGCAACCACGATCCCCCGGAGCTATTTGGGCGATCCGGCGAAGTTCCGCCTGGTCCATGGCGGCTCTGAAGTCTTCCACTCTCACCACCCTCATGGCGGTGCGATTCGATGGGCCAGAAGCCCTCGTGCCGTGGATCAGATGCCGATGTGGCACAAGGGGCAGACCGGTCCGGTCAAATATCCGTTGATTCGTGCAAAATCCGACCGCGTGGACGTCGAGGTGATCGGTCCATCAGAGGCGTTGGACCTCGAGACGGAATGCGGCTCAGGTCTCTGTCAGTTGCTTGCCGGTGACTTCCTCTTCCACTGCCACGTCGCGCACCATTACGTGTCCGGGATGTGGGGATACTGGCGTGTCTACAACACGTTGCAAGTGGGGAATTTCCACAATGATGTCATGCCCGATCTCCGCGAGTTGCCCGACCGCCAGGGACGGATCAATCGGCCGGTGACCTCCGACAAGCTCATCGGCAAGACGGTGAACTGGTTCGGCAAGAAGTTCAAGATCGTCAAGAAAGGAAAGAGCAACTGGAAGACCAATCCGGCGGTCGTGACGCTCTTTGATTGGGTGGAAATGCAGCTTCCGACCCGTGGGCGCCCAGGCCATAAGGCCGATGAGGTCGGGCAAATTAAGGCCTACGATGCCAGCGTGCATGACTGGGCTTGGAATGGCAATCGGGCGATGAGTGAAAAGGAGCAGACGACGACGAATCCCAAGTATCGTGCGGAATGGCAAAACGGCTATACCCCGGGCAAGCGTCGTCCCATCTTTTTCGAACCCTACACTGGGAAGGTGGCCTGGCCGTGGGTCACCCCGCACTTCGGCAAACGGGTGATGTTTGCTCCGGATCGCAATCCGGCTCCGTGGCTCGAGATGATTCACGTGGACGAGAACGGAAACCGGACGACCGAACCGGCCAAGCCCGGTGAGAACGGCCGGTGGAGTCTCTGCCCGGAGCGAGCCGGGTCGCAGAAGTACAATGTCCACTTCATCAAGCTGCCGATTGAGCTCTCGGCCAAGCAGGGCAAAGAGCCGGCGATCGTGGATCCCAACGGCCTGCTGTATGTTGCGCATGAAGAAGAAGCGGCCATCCGGGCGAACAACGATCTTAGGGTCCCATTCGTGTTCCGTGCCAATATCTATGACTGCATGGACTGGATCCTCACGAGCGAGTGGCCGGATGACGACATTACGAATTTTCAGTCGTCCAAGATCAACACCCACTTCCACTTCGTCCAGTTCGACAATCAGGCCTCGGACGGTGTGATCACGGGCATGTCCTACGAGCAGTCCGTGCGCCCCTTCACCATGTTCGAAAAGAAAAAGAAGAAGGGGTTGCCGGTCCCCATGAACGCGAAGTTCACCAAGGCTGCCAAGAAAGGGCAGCGCACCATTTCGGTGACGAACGCCAAGCAGTACCACCCGGGAATCGTCATCCTGGTGGGCGCGGATAACGTCAAGGGATGGGAGGTGAAACGGATCGCCAAAATCAAGGGGAATACCCTCACCTTCGTCAAACCCCTGGAGCACAACCATCCCAAGGGAGACATCGTCACGGTCGAGTTCGTCCGCCAGCGGTTCTGGGCTGATGTGGACGTGGGTTCGGTGTTCTGCCACGACCACGCCTTCGGCGGGACCACGTGGCCGCACGGCGCGGTCTGCACCTTCCTGATCGAGCCGTATGGGTCCACCTATCATGATCCCCAGACCGGGAAGCCCAAGCGAACCGGTCCGGTGATGGACATCCACACGATTGAGCCGGTCGGCTATGGCGTGAGCGGGAGCTTCCGTGAGCTGATGATCCAGATCATGGACACCGTACCGCACACGGTCAACATCGTCACGGCCGGGAACCCCCCAGGCCAACCGATCGAGGTGGCGCTGGAAGCCGGTAAGACCGTCTCCTTCCAAATGCCCGACAAGATCATGATGACGCCCAGCCCCTTCCTCAACGGAGGGACACATACCACCGGTGGGGCGATCAACTTCAGGGCGGAGCCGTTCGCGCAACGGCTTGCGAACAATGCGGATCCCTCGAAAGTCTTCAGTAGCAAGGTGCACGGGGATCCGAGCACGACCATGGTGAGGGCCTACCTGGGTGATACGATCGTGTTCAGGCTGGTCGACGTCACCATGAATGAGAGCAACGTCTTCACCGTGTCGGGCCATACCTTCCTGACCGAGCGTTACGCGGGTGATGCCAACCGGAAGAACTCGATCCACATCGGCATCGCGGAACGGTATGATTTAGTTGTCCCACAGGCCGGTGGGCCACGATTGCAGCCCGGGGACTACATGTACTTCAACGGAAGGACCTCGCATTTTACGGAGGGCTCCTGGGGCCTGATCCGGGTCCATGACAAACCGATGCGGGACCTCAAGCCGCTTCCCAATGCGGCGTATGGAAAAACCGGGATACCGAAGCCCCTGCCCGTGTGTCCGAAGGGTGCTCCCGTCAAGACATTCGCGGTGAACGCCATCGACTACCCGGGGATGAACTTCAACCCCAATGTGGAGGAAGCGATCGAGGTGGACTTCGAGCGGACGATCATGCTGCAGAATCCCAAGGGCAAGATCTACGTGCTCGAAGGAGAGGCCGAGCAAGCGGCGGAAGGGCTGCACCCCATGCCGCTCACGCTGAGGGCGAATGTCGGTGACTGCATCAAGGTGAAGTTGACGAACAAGATGAAGAAGAGCCGCGCGTCGTTCTCAGCCTTCGCTCTGGCGTTCGATCCCAAGGATTCCCAGGGCGTCAACCTCGGGAACAACCCTGGTGACCAGACGGTGGCGCCAGGGAAGACGAGGACCTACACGTACTACGCGGATCCCTTCATCGGCGAGACTCAGTCACTGGTGTGGGACTTCGGAAACGTGATGCTGAATCCTCGTGACGGATTGTTCGGCGCCGTCATCATCGGACCGAAGGGATCCAAGTATCGGCATCCCCAGACCGGGGCCGACATTTCCCAGAAGAACAGCTGGATTGCGGACGTGATCATCGACCGTACGATACAGGGGAATGAGCGCCGGCCCAACTACCGGGACGTCGCGATGTACTTCCAGGACGAGGACAACATCATCGGCACCAGCTTCATGCCCTACGTGCAAAACGTGGCCGGGTTGGTGGGGGTCAACTACCGAGCCGAACCGTACCTGTATCGCGAAGACACGCTCGGGTGTTCGCTGGGCCGTATGTTCCAGCCCTGCGAGGTGGACGATCCGCAAGATCCGGTGACCCCGTTGATCCAAGCCCATGCGGGCGATCCGGTCCGGATCCACGTGTTCGGAGCCAGCAACGAACAGAACGGCATGTTCGGCGTTGAGCAGCACGAGTGGCCAATTGAGCCGTTCATGCCTGGTGCCGACATGATCAGTGTCGTCGAGTTCGCCGCCTCCGAAGGCATCGACGCGTTCATTCCAGCGGCCGGTGGGCCCTTCGCCCTCCCGGGTGACTATGTCTGGAGCAACCAACGACTGCCGTACTCACAGTCGGGTCAGTGGGGCTACTTCCGCGTGCTCCCGACCGGAGATCAGCGGATCCTCCCGCTCCGGGGAGCCACGCCTGCTGTCAAGAAGGCTGACGTACAACAGGATGGTCAGGTACAGCCTGTTGCGCTAAGATAAGGCGAAACGTTCGCCACATTGTGTCGTTCGCGTGAACGGGGAAGCCGGGCCTCGGTTTCCCCGTTTTCGTGTCTGGTCCTCGCTCTCACTGGCGATGGCTGCTACAAACTTCGGGGATGATGTACGGAGAATCCCCGTCTGGTTGCCAGAGGTCCCTATGCTGTTCAGGAGCTTGGCCGCGACCCTCGTGCTCATGTGTTGCCTGCCTCTCTCCACTGCCTGGTCCTACACCGAGACGACCATCACGAGTCCTGGGACCATACGCGGACAAGTCACCTTGGCCGGAGGAACGCCGAGGCCCATGGCCTTTAACCTGGTCACGATCCCAGATGCGGTGTATTGCGGTCGAATCTCGACAGGCACCGGCTGGCGGATCGTCGAGGACTTCATCATTGGGCCTGACAGAGGGTTGAAGGACGCCGTCGTCATGCTGAAGGACATCAAGGAGGGGAAACCCTTCAAGTTGAAGAAGGTCGAGATTGAAGCAGTCGACTGCGACTTCCTGCCTTTCGTGAATGTCCTTCGGGACAGGGATGAAATCACGGTCATCAATATGGATCCCGTCGAGCATGACATTCAGGGCTACGAGACCGCCCGTCGGCGCGGCGCCCGGGTCCTCTTCAATAGGCCGTTGCCGATGAACCCTTTCCATCACATGGTGAACCTGCTCGGGGCTCATATGCATCAACACCTGCCGGGCAAGCCGATGGAGCAATCGGTCCACCTGAGGAAGGACCGCAATATATTCGTAATGCAGTGCGGGTTTCACCCCTACATGTTTTCTTGGGGCATGGTGGTGGAGAACCCTTACTATGCCATTACCAAGGCCGACGGCCTCTTCGAAGTGACCGATGTGCGACCCGGAACCTATACCGTGACGGTCTGGCATCCGGGCATGAAGACCTATCTGGAGAAGCGGGTAACGGTGAAGCCTCGCGGGTCGGTGACGGCGAACTTTGAGTACCAGTCCCCCAAGGGTCGGCGGAGTGTGCACGAGATGGTGGAGAATCCCAAATTCGGTCTGGAGCTGTTGGGGGAGGGGGTGGAGATCGTTCCTTCGGTAAAACTGCAGACACCCTAGCCAAGGTTACCGCCATGATCTTCTTGATCGTGCGACAGCTCGTTCCCGGAATCGTCATGTGGCTCGTCATCTGGTGGACGGCGTGTCCTGCGCAGGCCTACGAGGTTGCCACCGTCGAGGACGGAGGCACGATCAGCGGAACGGTGACCCTCAAGGGGCAACCCCCGGAACCCAAGGGATTCAACCTGATTATGTTCCCCGACCCGGAGTACTGCGGTCGGATCTCGAATGGTGAAGGATGGCGCCTGCTTCGTGACTTCACGGTCGGTCCGGAGGGGCAGTTCATGAATGTGGTGGTGGTGCTCGAAGGCGTCGAGGCAGGAAAGCCCTTTGCGCTTTCCGTCCCGCGCGTGGTGGCCCGCGACTGCCAATTCCTTCCGTTCATGGCGGTTGTTCGGAATGATCACGGTGTTGAAGTCATCAATATGGATCCGGTGATGCACGACGTGCAGGCCTATGAGACCTCGCGCAAACACGGAGCGCGGGTCCTGTTCAACTCGCCGTTGCCGATGAACCATGAACACCAACGCGGCGACCTCCATGCGATGCATGATCACATGCCCGGGAAGTCCATGGTTCAGCAGTTTCATCTCCACAAAGGACGCCGGACCTTCGTGATGCAATGCGGCTTCCATGCCTATATGGAGAGTTGGGCCTTCGTGATCGACAATCCGTACTATGCCATTACCGATTCTGACGGCACGTTTCGCATTGACCAGATCCCGCCCGGCACCTATCGTCTGCGGGCCTGGCACCCCGGGATCAAAGCTCGCATCGAGCGTACCGTCATCGTGAAGCCTGGTGGAGTGATGACGGTGGGTATCGACATTCAGGCCCCCGTCGAACGCCGGTCACCCCATACGGTCAGGACGCCTCCACGATTCGGCCCTGGGGCAATCGGTCGTCCCTCGCTCAAGATCCGCCCGCTCGTAAGGAAACAATAAGTCATGCCTCATCATGGCGCTCCGCGGGGAAGACGATTCTTCCTCCTGGCGGTGTTCGCTCTTCACGCATGGACCGCACCCGTCTGTTGGACCGGCGGTCCACCCGTGGCCATGGCCGGTCAGCCCGGCCACGTATCCAAAGGGGAGGGAGAGGAGGAGGGGTTCGAATTTTCCGCAAGAGTCGTGTGGCGCTCCGAGGGTGCCACCAGGGACGCACTCCTCTTCGTCAAGCGTGACCGGTACCGCATCGAGCACCGGGGCGGCATTGAGACGGACCTTGGAGTCGCCGGGGTCAGCATCGTTCGTGAAGACCGGAACGAAGTCTGGTACGTGCTCTCGCGACGGCGCTCCTATCTCGCGTTGCCCCTCAGTCCCGCCCACCTGCTCCATTTTTCCGTCACACTCGAAGGCGAGATCAGCCGGACATTGGTCGGTGACGCCATGGCCGCAGGCAGACCCGCCCAGCTTTTTGAAGTCGTCGTTGAACGGTACGGACGCCGGGAAACGTTCTTCGAATGGATCGATCCGGAGAATCGGATCTTGCTCAAGCTTGTGAGCAAGCACCAAGATTGGTCGGTTGAGTACCAACACGTCGTCTTCTCCGAGCAGCCGTCTTACTATTTCGAAGTACCTCGAGGATATCGGAGGATCGAGGCGCAGGAGCAGGGAGATGAGAAGGGGCGAGCCCCACTCACAGAGTAACCGAGCTAGATTGGGAGTCATGCTGCGAGTGGTTCTGCGAGAGATGTTGCGTAGGGTTCTGCAAGGGGCTCTGATAGCCGCTGGCGTCGTCGCGCTGACGGTGAACGGTGCGGCCGGCTTTGGGGTGAACGAGGGTGCGTGTCGGGGCCTCTCCGCCTCCGCCGAGCTTCGGGCTTGGCATGCCTTTGATCAGCCTCCGCAACCGGGTACGCGGTACCAAGGCAAGCAGACCTCCTCGTCCGATCCTCGACGCAACAAGGTACGCAGTCTCATACGAGAGGGGAAAGCCAACGAGGCGCTGGAGGAATACGAACGGCTCGTGTCGGGCCTTGGGAGGGAGGACGTGGCCTTGTTACGACCGCTCGCGCTCGCCTTCATCCTGCCCAGGCGTCAGGATATGCGCGATCAAATGAGGGGAGCCGCCTACACGGCCCTGAAAGAACTGAATTCTGATGAGGCTGTCCCCTACCTAGGAGAAGGGTTGAGCGATGGCTCCGGGCTTGTGCGAACGCTCGCGGCAGAAGGATTGGCGAAGTTGAAAAGCGGGCAACGCTCCAAGAGGTTTCGCGGAGCACTACAAGATCAGGCGGCCCTTGTGCGCGCCGCTGTCTTGAAGGGGCTCGGGCGATCCGGAGACAGCAAGGCGGTCGCCCTTATTGAACGGTCGCTGCGGGACGAGCAGGGGATGGTGCGCGTCGCAGCGGCCGGGGCCCTCTATGCCCTAGGCCGGACAGAGCGCTGGTCCGATCTCGTGCAGGCGGCGTCCAAAGGCGATCGGTGGGAGCGTCGGATCGCCCTCCGACTGTTGGGTGAGCTTGGAGATGCCCGCGCCCTGCCTCTGCTGAAACAGGCCCTCGGTGCTCCGCAGCCTGCAATTCGGACGACAGCGGCCTCCGCCTTGGGGGATCTTGGGGTTCCGGAGGCGGTCCCCCTCCTCGTGAGCAGCCTGTCGGACCCCGTTGCGGGGGTACGTGCGGTAGCGGCGGTAAGCCTCGGGAAAATCGGCACCCCGGAGGCGGGAACAGCAGTGAAGAAGGTCCTTCTAGATGGGGAGGGCGGCGTGCGGGCAGCGGCAGTCTCAGCCCTCCTCGACCTGGGTGCGCCGTACCGGGAGGTGGCGCAAACGGTCCGAGGACTCATGCGGGATGAGAACCCAGGAATACGGGCCTCGGCGGCACGCGCGCTTTCTAAGGGACGGGGCATGGACGTGGTGCGGATCTTGTCCATGTTCTTGAGTGACCCCGTGCCGAGACCGCGGATCGCGGCGGTGCGTGCCCTGGGTCGTGTCGGTGGCCGCGAGGCTCTCGGCCTCTTGAGGCAAGCGCTGCATGACTCCGATGCGGCGGTGCAGGCGACAGCCGGCGGCGGGCTCCTTCGCGTGCTCTCCGCGACTTCGATGTCCGGAGGTCAGCCACGCCGGACCCTTTGACGCCGGCCGATGGTCGACCTTGCCGGCTTGACCGCTTTGCCTCTGGCCTTTAAGAATCTTTCGCTCGCGGGTGTTCGGAGTGGGTCATGTCGGCGTTTTCTCCTGTCAATTGTTGAGCCGTTGGATCGAGGAGTAGCCTCAGAAGTGCGGGAACTGACGCCCGCTTGAGCGTCTTGACACTTCGGGGTGGTTATTGCTATAAATCCCCCCCTTGCGTGAGGAGTGGCATGTGACCAAGACCCCCTTGCCGCGCCGCTCCTCGATTTTGTATGCTGAATCTAAGGCGAAGGGTGACCGTTTGTGAAGGAGGCAGGAATATGAGGATGCGTCAATCATTCACCGTAGCGTTGTTGGCGGCAGCCGGGCTCGTCGTCGCCCCGTTGTTGGCGCAGGCCGGCGGCACGATCACTGGAAAGGTGACGTTCAGTGGGAAGGTTCCACCAGCCAAGGAATTTGCCTTCTCGAAGTTCCCGAATACTGCCTTCTGCAAGAAGAACCCGAGCCAGAGCGCAGACGGGGAAACCCGGCTCCTGAAGGAAGTGCAGGTTGCGAAGGGTGGCGGGCTGAAACACGCCGTGGTGTCGGTGCGGGATATCAAGGACAAGGCCTGGATGAAGCAGTTCTCGAAGAAACCGTCGCAGAAAGTTACTGCGGAGCTCTGTGAGTTTCTGCCCTACACAGGGATCGTGGTCAACAAGGGAAGGTTCTACGTCGAGAACCTAGACGCAGATCCCGACGATCCGGGAAAGAAGGGTAATTTTCCATCAAAGGAGGGAGTGCTTCATAACCCCCATTCGTTTGACGTGCTCGGGGCCAAGTCATCCACGCTCTTTAACATTGGTTTAGCCAGGAAGGGCAGCAGTTTGAACAAGAAGATCAAGATGCGGATGGCCAAGAGGGGATCCGTGATGCGGTTGCAGTGTGACCAGCACGAGTTCATGCAGGGCTGGTACCTGCCCGTGTCGAGTCCTTTCTATACCACCGTGAAGGATGACGGCACCTTCGAGATCAAGAATGTCCCCGGGGGGAAGCATAAGGTGATGGCCTGGCACCCGATCGCCGGCAAGGTCGAGGCAGAGGTGAACGTGAAGGACGGGGGATCCGTGACGGCAAACTTCACGAT
>VAPI01456991.1_pt1 | contig 10862 bp, 7 predicted proteins | sample 3394991 | NCBI WGS metagenome assembly VAPI01 (sample SAMN08290441, study PRJNA428436) | hydrothermal vent metagenome | isolation source: Deep-sea hydrothermal vent chimney 1 | place: Atlantic Ocean: South-mid Altantic Ridge | reverse complement strand
TCAGGCGCATGTTTTCGCCCGTCGCGCTCTTCAATACGAAATCAGGGGCTGTCTGCCCGGCAAGGCCGGACGACGCCAGGCTACTTGTGGCAAAAACGGATAACAGTGCTCCCAGCAATTTGATTCTTAGTCCCTTCATAATCCTGCTTCCTTTGTTGGCAAATTCGCGATTCAAAACTCACCGAAACGACGCTCGCCGACGCGTCCGGAGTCTTGCTCCACAAGACGACAAATCACGGGCAGCTATGACATAAAAATGCCCGAAAGCCGCATCGCGGTCGGGTTGTGCCGCAGCCCAAAAGCGGCGTTTGACGCCTAATAACAGGGCCCCATGTTGACAGCCACACCCCGCATGGGGCGTGACGATCGTCACAATTGGCCGGTCCTGTCTGAACATAATTTCGGCCCTCGTTGAGCCTGAGCAGAGCGTCTGTTTGTTGCTGGGATAAGAAGCCCCAGCAACCCGTCGGGTTACGCAAATTCGCTCTTTTTCTGCTTATTGGCTGCGGCCGGAATCGACCAGATCCACCGCGGCCCGTCATGTCGGAAAAACGGCCGTAAAGCCGCCTTTCTCGAGCCCTATAATAAGCCTATGAGATTGAATTTAAAGTGAAAATCCGTCTGTATTCAGCGACAGGCGGCGTCGTATTCCTGCCACAGATGAGCAGAAAAGTTTACGAAAATCAGGCTATTCGGTGGCATCCGGCGGCCGCAATCCATCCGAATAAAACAGCCTGCCGTCAGCATCGATAACGATGCCTTCGTAGTCCGGTAAGGTCGAAATCAGGGTGAGGCCCTGATCGACGCCGAGGACGAAAACCGAGGTCGAGAGTGCGTCAGTCAGCACGGCGTCGGGGCCAACGATGGTCGCGCTATGAACGCCGCTGGCCGGCAGGCCGGTCGCCGGCTCGATGATGTGGTGGTAGCGCTGGCCGTCTTCCTCGAAATATCGCTCATAGTCACCGGACGTAGATATGGCCTCATCTTCGAGTGGAATTGTCAGGGCGACCTCATCATCCTTTCTCGGATCCCGGATGCCGACCATGAACGGTTGGCCCAGACGATCGCCGAGCAACCGCGAGTCGCCGCCGGCCGTGACGATGGCATGTCGAATACCCCGGCTCCTGAGCAGGCTGACGGCGCGCTCGACCGCGTAACCCTTGGCGATGCCGCCGAGATTTATTCTTACGCCCGGAGCGAGAAATCTGACCGTGCCCGCCAATCGATCGACTTCGACCAGGCGATAATCTATGCGCTTGAGCTCTTCCTCTATTGTTTCGGCGTCGGGCCGCTGCCGCTCTCTGAAATCGTAATATTGGCCGACGCTGTCATAGGTGATATCGAAAGCGCCGCGCGTCAGCATCGAGATATCGAGTGAGCGAAGAATCAGCTGAATCAGCTCATCGTCTGCGGCAACCGGCGCTTCCGCCGCCGCGCGATTGATCTGCGAAATCTCGCTGCTCTCGATGTAGGTGCTCATCAACTCTTCGATGCGGGTGATCTCATCAAAAGCATCCTCGACCACGGCCAATCCATCCTCGGCGCTCTCATGCCACAGGTGCACACTGATCTCCGTGCCCATCATCGCGCGCGAGTCGCCGAGCCATTCCGCGAGCGAAGGCCTTGAAACTATTGAAATTGCTACCACAACTGCGGCTAGTGTTACTGTCACCCAAGGTTTATCCTTGGCGTTGCAAGCCTTCAACCGGGAGATGGACTGTGACCTCACTTCTAGTTTTCCTCGCGATTATTGTCGCGGTAATCCTGTACGCAGTTGGTATCTATAACGCCCTCGTCAACTTTCGCAATCGAGTCAAGAACGCGTTCGCACAGATCGACGTGCAGCTGACCCGTCGCTATGACCTGATTCCGAATCTTATCGAAGCCGTCAAAGGTTACATGAAGCATGAGCGCGAAACCCTAGAAGCTGTCATTAATGCCCGCAATGCGGCTATGTCGAGTCTCGACGCAGCCAAGGCTGATCCATCCAACGGCGATGCAATTATGAAACTCGGTGCGGCCGAAGGCCTGCTTGGAGGCGCGCTCGGACGACTTTTTGCCCTTTCGGAAGCTTATCCTGATCTGAAAGCGAATCAAAATATGATGCAGTTCCAGGAGGAACTCACGGCCACAGAGAACAAGGTTGCCTTCTCCCGTCAGGCCTTCAATGACGCGGTTCTGGGCTATAACAACAAAGCCGAAAATTTCCCCAACAACGTTATTGCCGGAATGTTCCGCTTTGAACTGGCAAGCTTCCTCGAGATCCAGTCCGAGGAGAAGCGTGAGGTTCCGGAAGTCGCGTTTACCTAAAAGAACGCGACCCTAGAGCGTGAACTTCTTTGACGCGCAAGACCGGGCCAGGCGTGCCACGCGCTGGCTGGTCATCGTCTATGTTATCGCGACGCTTCTGATCATCGCAGGGGTGACGGCGATCGCCGCCGCCGCGTTCCTCATGATCGAAAATACCGGGCAACCAGCCAACCCGGGCTTCCTGGGCCTTATCGCCTTTCTGGCGGCTCTACTGATTATCGGGGCGACACTTTTCAAAACAGCAAAATTATCGTCCGGCGGCGGTCAGGTCGCGGTCGATCTGGGCGGCACTCTGATTTCGACCGACGTTAACAATCCGCTCCGACGACGATTTCGGAATGTCGTCGAGGAAATGGCGATCGCGTCGGGCGTGCCGGTTCCCGAGGTTTACGTCCTCGAAGAGGAGATGGGCATCAATGCCTTCGCTGCCGGTTTCACGCCGGATGACGCCGCGATCGCAGTAACGCGCGGCACATTGGAGACATTGAATCGGGAAGAATTGCAGGGCGTCATCGCACACGAATTCAGTCACATCCTCAACGGCGACATGCGACTGAATATCCGCATGATGGGCGTGCTCTTCGGCATCATGGTGATTGGCATGCTGGGCCGGATGACCCTGCGCGGCGCACGTCATAGCAGAAACAAGAATGCGGCAGGGATCGTTGTCGTCGGCCTGGGCTTAATGATTCTCGGCTGGGTCGGCTTGTTTGGCGCAAGACTCGTCAAGGCGGCGGTCTCGAGACAGCGCGAATTCCTTGCCGACGCGTCTGCCGTTCAGTTCACGCGCCAAACAGACGGCATTGCAAACGCACTCAAGAAGATTGGTGGCTATGGCTCGCATTCCTATATCAGGAACGTCGATCCGGAAGAAGTCAGTCACATGCTGTTCGCCGGTGGCACATCGCGACTGACATCCATGTTTGCAACTCATCCGCCGTTGATCGAGCGCATCACGGCGCTCGATCCCTCATTCAAGGAATCCGATTATCCGCATGTCACCCTGGAGTCGCATGCTGACCCCGGTCGCGAAGGAATCGGCGACGGTCAGGCAAGCGGATTCACAGCTGCCGTTCCGGGCGCAGTCGAACGCAGCCTGCCGGCATCGATTTCCGATGCGGTCGGGCATCCGGACCCCGAACAGATTGCGTACGCGGCAGAGATTCGGCGCACCATTCCCGAGGAACTCTACAATGCGGCCCATTCTCCGGAGCGCGCCTGGCTGCTGACACTGGCGCTTGCCGTTGGTCGCGAGACCTCGCACGCCGATCGCCAGCTACATTTTATTAGCGAACAGGTGGGTGCCGAGCGCGGACAGCAGGTACGCCAGTTTGCCTCGCAAATCGCTCAGATCGGTGAGGAGTATCGTCTTCCAATTCTCGAGATCGCCTTTCCGGCCCTGAAACAGAGACCGAAGCAGCAACGCGAGTATTTGCTGGAACTTGTGAAGAGGCTCATCGAGCTGGACGGTGCCATCGACCTTCGCGAATATTGCTTCTATCGCATACTCCGCAGTAGCTTCGAGACGGTCTCGAATCCTTCCGGACGCCGCAAAGGAAATCGCGCAGGTAAGAAAGAGGTTCGGCAGGCCGCCATCGATCTGATAATGACCGTCGCTCACCATGGTCACAGCGCAGCCGAGGATCGAGAAAGCGCATTTCTGGCGGGTGTCGCCGATTTCGGCAAATGGGCAAGCGATGCGGTCTACGAGGACAAACAGCTGCAGACAATTGCCGTGCTCGATCGCAGCCTGGACGTACTCGGCAAAATGAACTCCGCAGGTAGCAAGAGCCTGCTGCAGGCGATTGCAACAACGGTCGGTCACGATGGCAAGGTGACTGCAGCCGAAGCTGATTTACTGCGAACGATCTGCGCCAGCCTGAACTGTCCGTTACCGCCGATTCTGGGACTGGTCACCGCCGCTTGAACTGGCCGTGAGTGCTGCGGTCAAATCGCGTATCATAAGCTCACTGGGCGCGTCTCGAGAAGACGCAAAACTTCGAATTTCTGGATCAAAATCATGCATATACGCTTAAATTGCAGTCTGCTCGCTATGGCTATCGTATTCGCGAATCCGGCCATGGGCGCTACCAAAGAGGAAAATCGGGTCGCCGATGCGACGGACGTAATTGACCAACTCTTGCGCATCCCAGAGCAAACAGTTCCGCCGGCGCTGCTCGCACGAGCCTACGCTGTGGCGGTGATACCAAATGTGGTCAAAGTTGCCTTCGGGCTCGGTGGCCGACGTGGCAAAGGCATTCTCGTCATTCGTAATGAGGATAATTCCTGGAGCAATCCGGCATTCGTCACACTCACCGGCGGCAGCTTCGGCTGGCAAATCGGCGGTCAATCAACTGACATTATCCTGGTGTTCAAAACGCGCGAAGGCGTGACAGGGATTAGCAACGGAAAATTTACGCTGGGTGCCGATGCGTCTATCGCGGCCGGACCGGTAGGTCGGCACACCGCAGTCGCGACTGACATTCAGTTCAAGGCGGAAGTTTATTCCTATTCACGAAGCCGGGGTATTTTCGCGGGCGTTGCACTGGAAGGTGCCGGCGTCACGATGGACAGAGTCGCCAACGCTGCTTTTTATGGCTCTTCGAGCATCACGCCCGAGCAAATTTTTTCCAGCTCGGGCAATGCCGTTCCAACTGTTGCCAACAACTTCGTACAGATATTGACGGCACAAACTCGCCGCCTGCCGAGGCAACCCGGCATGGATGCGAACGTGGCGTCCGCGAGTGGGCAAGAACCAGCGGAATCGTCCGTTCGTACCTTCGGTATTCAGGACCCTGAGGAGCCCGTCGCGGACAGCGGCGACTACGATAACGAGTTTTGACGGCCAAGTGCTCCGTCGTTGATCGAATTCTTTGATCAGGTCCGGTCCTGGGCTGAGATAATCGGCCCAAACGTTTATCTGCAGGCCGCGGCAATCGCCGTGGCTTTCATCTTAATTGGCAAAATTTCCAGCCTCGTATTAGGTAAGGCGATCACGAAAATCGTCTCGAAAACGAAGACGGAATTCGATGACGACCTGGTCTTGTTACTTGACCGGCCGATTTTCGTTACTTTCGTTTTGGTTGGTCTGGCGATGTCGACGCGTCACATGGAAATGTCGGCTTCGCCCCAGTTCGCCACGCTTGGAATCCTGCGCACGATCGCGATAGTCGTCTGGTACCGCTTCTTGAGCGGCGGCGCAGAGCTGGTCTTCGCAGTCATCAGGCGGCGCAAGATGGCAGGCATGTTGCAAGCCAACATGTTGCCCCTCGTCAGCACGATCGTGAGAGTCTTGCTCATGGTCCTGGCCGTCTATTTCGTCTTTCTTGCGTGGGAAATCAACGTTACGGCCTGGGTGGCATCGGCCGGCATCGTCGGTCTAGCCCTTAGTTTCGCTGCAAAAGACACGCTGTCCAATCTATTCGCCGGCGTCTCGATCGCCGCCGACTCGCCCTACAAAACAGGCGATTTCATCATTCTCGATAGTGGTGAGCGAGGTATGGTCACGAACATCGGGCTGCGTAGTACGCGAATTCTGACTCGCGATGATGTCGAGGTGACGATCCCCAACGGCGTTATTGGAAACGCCAAGATCATCAATGAAGCGGGAGGACCGTCCGCGAAACATCGCATCAGAACCACTGTCGGCGTCGCTTACGGTAGTGATATCGATGAAGTCATCGAAACGCTTGCGGGAATCGCGGGCGATCACAATGAAGTTTGCAAGACACCACAACCAAGGGTGCGCTTTCGAAAATTCGGCGAATCAAGTCTTGAGTTCGAATTGCTTTGCTGGATCGACCGCCCGGTAGATCGCGGTCGCATATCGCATGAGCTCAATTGTAATGTTTACAAGGGATTCCAGGCAGCTGCGATCAGTATTCCGTTTCCACAACGGGACTTGCATGTACGCAGCATGCCGAAACAAGAAACCTGACAGAATCGCAGCTAATTCGATTCCTGACGACGCCGTAGCTCTTCGCGAATCGCTTCGAGATCCTGCTCCGCCTCACCCTGTGGCTCGGTCGTTTCTACCGGCGCCTGTTCGACTTCGCCAGCGCCCTGCGATTGCTCGACGCTGCCCGATTCGACGGAAGCTCCGGGAGGCAATGCACTTTGCGTTTCCCCGGCAGGCAGTGCTGCGTCGTACACACCGAGATATTCAGCTTCTTCTCGACGGCGCCCTGCCTCCGCGGCGCGCCGCCTGGCTCCTGCAGCGGCCTCCTGAGTACGACGCAATGATCTTCGCTTGCGTTCGAACTGCGCCTCGAGATCCGCGCGACGCGCCTTTTCTTCCTCCGTAGCAATGTGATTTATCGCTTCGCGGGCATTGACACACTCAGCCTCGTACTTCGATTGATTACGGTTCTCACCGCAGCGCACCATGGTGGCCTCGAGCAGAATGCGGTTGTCGAGAAAATCGCCCACCGACCTCGGTGGCGCCTCCTCAGCACAGCCGGCCAGCAAGCAAATAATGCCGCCAGCAATTACCAGACGTATTGTAGTCATTGACTTTCAGCCTGCCCTTGATTCCTGCTGCCCAAGTGTCGGGGTATGGGCCGAATACTAACATCGGCATTTTGCCATAAAGTAGAAACAGTTCGCAGATGTCGCAAAAAGGGGACGGTGCCATTTTAAGCCAATGTTATAGTGGCTCGGCACTGAGCACGGAGACTGCGCGACGGTGTCAGAATCAAATCAGTTTTCCTTACTCGCGCAGCGACGCTTTGCGCCATTCTTCGTCACGCAATTCCTCGGCGCCCTGAACGACAACATCCTTCGCAACGGCCTCGTAATACTCATCACCTTTCAGGGTGTGCGCATTGCCGGCATGGATGCCGGCAAGCTCGCCAACGTCGCAGGCGCATTATTCATTCTTCCTTTCTTCCTGTTTTCGGCGACAGCCGGCCAGCTCGCCGACAAGTATGAAAAGTCGCGCTTGATGCGAGGCATCAAATTACTGGAAATCTGTCTCATGGTGCTCGCGGCTTTCACATTCGTAAGCGAAAACTACACGGTGCTGCTGGCCGTACTATTTATGATGGGCTGTCAATCGACGCTTTTCGGCCCGGTGAAGTACGCGTACCTGCCACAGCAACTCGCCAGAGAAGAGCTTGTCGGCGGCAACGCGCTCGTTGAATCCGGCACCTACATGGCCATCATCTTCGGACTCATCGTCGGAGGCATTACTGCCGATCTCGGCAATCAATATGTACTTGCATCGTGTCTCGTCAGCGTCGCGTTGTTCGGTTATCTGGCCAGCCGACAGGTTCCGGCGACACGGGCCGTCGACCCCGAACTCGTGATCAACTGGAATGCCTGGACAGAAACCTGGCGCATCGTCGGTTTTGCCAGAGAGAAGCGCAGTGTTTTCCTGTCCATCCTCGGCATTTCCTGGTTCTGGTTTTTCGGCTCGGCGATGACCATTCAGTTGCCCGCCTATACGCTCGACATTCTCAACGGAAACGAAGCGGTCACAACCGGGTTGTTGGTCGCGTTCGCAGTGGGTGTGGGCGTCGGGTCGCTGCTTTGCGAGCGTATGTCCGGGCATCGCATCGAACTCGGGCTCGTGCCATTCGGTTCGATCGGTCTTAGCGTTTTTGCGATCGATTTGTATTTCGCGCAGCCCGCCATGCATGTCGCCGCGGTCGATTCCATCGGGGATTTTATCGTACGGCCGGGAAGCTGGCGGATTCTGATGGACCTGACCTTACTAGGCGCTTTCGGCGGCTTCTATAGCGTGCCGCTATATGCATTGATTCAACATCGAACAGACAGACAGCACCTGTCACGGGTAATCGCTGCTAACAACATCATCAATGCGCTCTTCATGGTCGCGGCGGCTGCGCTTGCTTTCGGTGTCCTGGCGTCAGGCCTGACGATCCCGCAGTTTTATCTGATCCTTGCTCTGCTCAACGTAATTGTTGCCATTTACATCTTTAGCTTGCTACCGGAATTCCTGATGCGTTTTCTGGTCTGGATTCTGGTCAGTATTCTTTACAGGGTGCGCCCAAGTGGCCTGGAGAATATTCCTGTCAAAGGCCCGGCAGTCCTCGTCTGTAATCACGTCAGCTTTGTCGATGCCCTGCTGGTCGGCGGCTCCATCCGTCGACCCATACGCTTCGTTATGTACTACAAGATTTTTCAGATTCCCTTGTTGCGTTTTATTTTCAAAACTGCGAAAGCAATTCCAATCGCTTCGGCAAAGGAAAGCGTGGACTTGTTAAAGAATGCTTTCGAACAAATCGACGAGGAGCTTGCCGCAGGCCACGTCGTCTGTATCTTCCCTGAAGGTGGTATTACGAGGGACGGCGAAATTCAGCGCTTCCGCTCCGGCATTGAGAGAATAATCGAGCGGCGCCCGGTGCCTGTCATACCGATAGCACTTTGCGGTATATGGGGTAGCTGGTTTAGCCGACAAAGCGGAGGCGGGCTTCGCAAGATCCCCGGCCGGCTCTGGGCCAAGGTGACCGTGCGCATTGGCGAAGCGGTGGCAGGCAAAGACGTTACCGCAGAGGGAATGGAGTTACTCGTTCGCACCCTTCGGGGCAATCAGCGCTAGATCCAGGCCCAGTTTCGTGCGCCATTCGTCCAGTAACTTGTCCTTGTTTCCGAACAGTGCCGGACCGTCTGTATGACTGAATCGCAGTTCGGCCACTTCCGGGAAGCCGGCATCGCGGGTCAGTAGCATGACGCGATCTCCGAATGGATCGCCGTCACCTCCCGGCATTCGTTGATCGAATACGATCGTCGAACCGGCCAGGGCTTTCGGCGCACGAATAGCATCCAGCCATATTATTCCACTTGGCGAAACACCTGCCCGGTGTATCCATCGGCCGGTGCGGAACAGAGCTCGCGAGTCGCTCGGGCTGAAAAGAACGTCGCTGACAGCATCGGGGAAAGTTAGTGTCGAGGTGCCGATGTCGCCGCTTTCGATATCGAGTAACTGAGCGACATTTTGCGTATCCACAATCACCAACCATCGTCCGTTCGGCGCAATCGCGAGCTTGCGAACCGCTGAGGAGCCCTGCCAGACGTTTCTGAGATGCCAGGCTCCAGCCCTGTCGCTCGTAATGCTTCGCAAGGTGCCACTCTCGCCACCTACAAAGATTCGGTCGTCGAACGCAAATACGAGCCCGACGTGAATTTCTCCCAGCTCAATGTCTCCGAGCACCGCACCGTTTTCCGAGTCAATGATCCATAGCCGCTGCCCGCCAAGGACTGCGACGCGAGTTCCGGCTGGGGAAAAAGTAATCTGATCGATGTCGCTTGCCAGTGTTCGCACATGAAACGGGCGCGGCAACCCGCTACCTGTGTCCCAGATGCGAATTTCACGATCGAGTCCCGCGCTGACAACGAGCGCACCGTCCTGACTGAACGCGAGCCCCACGATGGCGCCGCGGTGTCCGAGGAAACTCAACTCATCGCTGGCAGCGGCCAGCTGAGCTGCGTCAGCGTCAACTTGCAGGATATGCACATGTCCCCCGCTGTCACCGATAGCGAGATGGTTACCGCCGGGAGATATCGCTGTGATCGAATCGCCCGATTCACGCCATAGTCGATGACCGATCGACGAGTGTGTTACCAGACTGTCGTCCGTCGTCACCGGTGCCAACGCTGCTGCCCACAATCGAACATTTGCGTTGTTGTCCGCCGTTACGATGTGTTGCTCGTCGGTGCTGAACGCCAGCATGGTCATTTGGCTGCGGGGATTTCCGGAAGCAATTGGCGAGCCGGACATTGCGCCGTCGCTACTTCGGTACACCTGGAATCCCTGACGAGTGCTTCCCGCCAGGACTTTGTCGCCGGATGGTGAAAATGACATCTGCCAGTCATCAGTGCCACGTTCGTAAATCAGCGGCGCCTCCGGCTGCTCGACGCGCCAGAGCGATATACCCTGATCGCCATGAACCACACTGAGGACTTCGCCGCCGACGGCAAGGGAAATTTCGCTGGGTTGAGCCCAAAAATCCAGCTGCGAAACAAGACTGCCGTCGCTGAACTCCCAGACTCTGACCGTCCGATCATAATCGGCAATTGCCAGGCGCTTGCCACTCGCGTCGATAGCTACCTGGGCTGGCGCCCCGGCGATGCTCAACCGGGACTTCATTTCTCTCGACTCGAGCGACCAGAGTTCAAATTCGGTATCGGCGTCGCTGCGGCGCCGCACCAGCAGGCTATTGCCGGTTACGACGAGCTCGACACTCGAGGGCCCGATTGCCAGTTTCCCCTGCAGCTTGCCGCTGCCGGTGTTCCACAGACTCACTGTATCCTGAGCAACAGTCACCAGCAGCTGCGCATTTTCGTTAAGTCCGAGAATGCGTTCGTTCGCTGGCACGGGCAGAGTCCGAGCAGGTTGCGCGAATGCAAGGTCCCACAGCCGTGCACTGTCGCTCTGCATCGCACGAGCTACCGCGTAGCGTCCGTCCGGACTGAACCAAAGATCATTTGATTCGCGCGCGACGGGATCCGGTATATCCAGTCCCCGCTCGAAGTTTTCGACAACGACCTGAGAATTGAGGCTGAGATTCCAGGCTATCAGGTGGCCCGTT
>VAPI01133220.1_pt1 | contig 10975 bp, 15 predicted proteins | sample 3394991 | NCBI WGS metagenome assembly VAPI01 (sample SAMN08290441, study PRJNA428436) | hydrothermal vent metagenome | isolation source: Deep-sea hydrothermal vent chimney 1 | place: Atlantic Ocean: South-mid Altantic Ridge | reverse complement strand
CATGAGTCCTGGCGCTTCCGACGTTGATACTCTGACAGGAGATACGCGAGGGGCTGTTCCTCCGACTGCCGGAAATATTAAGATCCTAGGAAGCAGTGGATTAACCGTTGCAGGAGCAGGTAGTACTTTAACGATTCAACCTAGTGTGTCTGGATTTCCCATCACTCCTTTTGTAGTAGGGATCTCGGGAGAGGCGGGGTATCAAACTGTCCAAGCCGCGATTAGTGCTGCTGTGTCTGCTGGAGGGGGAACAGTATATGTACAACCTGGAACCTTCACAGAGGATTTAACTCTTTCAGACGGAGTAATGGTCGTAGGAACCATCGATGAAAATACTATAATCGTAGGAACCCATACTCCTCCAACGACTGGAAATTTTGCATTTCAAAACATTACTTTGCAAGATGGAACGGCAATTTTCTCTTCTGCATCAGCAGGTTCCGCTATATTGACTTTAGAACAATGCATAATAAATGTAACAAATGGACATACTTTTGATATTGTAAATTGGACTGGTGAACTAAACATTTTTAATTGTGGATTTATTGGAACTAATGATGGTGTAATTAATAATACAGGTGGATCTCCTGTAGTTTCCAATAGTTCAGATTTTGGTAACGGTTTGCTCAATGCATTTGTCATTTCTGGGGCAACAAATATCCGAGATATTGAACTTAGATGTCCTGGGACATTTCAAGGATCCGGTGAAATAGACATCGCCGACTGTGTATTTTTAGGAACTATTACTACTGCAGGTTCAGTGAGTCTTTTGATGGCAAATTCTGTTATACAAACAGACGCTACTCCAGCATTTGTTCAAGGATCTTCGGGAATAGTTTTTCTTAATAATGTCATCATCAATACCAGCAATAACCCGGCAATCGATGGAGCAGGAGCGGGTGTTTTAAACCTAGGAAGCGTGGATTTTACTGACAATTCTGCTAGAGCAGGGACCCTCACCATCGGAACAGCGGATGTATTAGATTCAGCCGCATTTAGAACAAGCGTGCTTGCTACGGGAGTAACTTACTCTGCCAATACTATTATTGCGACAGGATCTGATACTGATATTTCTATTACTTTTACTCCTAAAGGAACAGGAGATTTTGTAGTTGATAATGGAAATATCTCTATCACCAAAGGGGCTGCTCAACTTCAAGTAGAAGGAGGAGCCGCAACAGATTTTATTGGAACAGCCACATTGGTCGGTGGAACCGTCACTATTGCTAATACCTTTATTGTAACGACTGATAGAATTTTTCTATCCTATACTGGGGCTTTATCTGCTTCTGGTCAATTAACTTCCTCAATTATAGCAAGTACTTCTTTTACAATTACATCTTCATCTGGAACTGACACGAGTACTGTTAGTTATTTTATTGTGAGACAACTATAACTTTAAGGAAAAAAAATGGCACGTAAATCTAAATCACAGGAACAAGCTCTATCAGGGTCTCCCTCTGGACGCTTTACTAATTTTTCAGCAAAACCCATTCAAGCTAATCGAGCTCCCACCACAGAGGACACTGGTTTTGCTATTGGACAACTATGGGTAGATATCACTTCTAATACAATTTATGGATTGTCGGGAGTAGCATTTGGAAGTGCTACATGGGATGTAATGAGTAATAATGTTTTACCTTTTTCCACCAGTACAAATCTTACTATCACTCAATCTCCCATCATGCAAACCGATGTTAATACGGGAGGAGTCCCCACGGGGGGCGCTGGAGATATTAACTTAATGGCTTTGCAAGACGGAACCATTATGGAACAATTTATCATTGGAACTCAGACTATTATTGCTCCTCGCATGACTGTACTTGGTCTAACTATTTCATTAGATGTAACCAGTTTGGAAGGAGCCGAATACAATTTTGGTCCAAGAAATAACGCCAAACATGCATTTACGATCGGAACTGATGACGCATTCTTTATAGAAGCAACTCTTGGAGTATTCGATATAAGCGGATGTGCTCCTTTGATGGTAGGATTTAGAAGAGTAGAGGCTAACAATGCGCTTCTATTAAATTACACCGACGCCGCATCTATTGGACTTGCGACTGTAGTTTCCACAACAAACGTAGTAATACTAGATCAGTTAAATTCAGGAGGACAGAATAGTACAGACACAACCGTTCCATGGGGAGGGGATCTTGCGAGTCAGACTTTAAAGGTTCTTGTGAGCGCCACCGGCGTTGTCACTTACGAGATTTCTGGAAGTCCTCCAACCGTAACTGCTCCTTTCACATTTGATAACGGAGATGTCGTCATGCCGTTTATCCATTTTATAAATGGACCCGATATAGCGGGAGCAGTAGATCTTACAGTATTAAAAATAGGATCTCAATCTTAATGGCTTTGCCTAATAAAGAAGAGTGGTCTGCATGGGATTTCAATGTTCGTGTAGCAGCTAGAAGAGTAGAGGGGGTAACTTCTCATACTTTCTACGGAAATAATCCGGATATAAATGGAACTCTTGAAGATGTATGGGGAACAGGAGGGGTTCTTCAATTTTTATCGTCATCAGAAACGATGGATATTGTGTCTACGAGTACCGATGATGATGGAAACCCTGAGGGTATCGGTGCTCATCAGATGGCGATTCGTGGAGTAGATGATAATTACGTTCCCATAGCGGAAATAGTTACTTTAGATGGAACTTCAGTTGTTGTCACCACGCAATCTTACTTAAGAGTCAACCGAATGATCATTTTATCTGCAGGTTCCAATGATTCAAATGCAGGTGATATTACCGCAACATCGACAGGCTCCGGAACAATACAAGCAGAAATAAAAGCTAATAATGGAGTTACTACCAAAAGCCAATTAACAATTCCTGTGGGTCAAAGGCTTTTTGTCACAAGCTTAAGCTTAGGAACGCAGAATATGGATGAAGTACAAATAAACATCCAGTCAAGGAGCGAAGGTGGTCCATGGATCGTTATTTATAGGACAAACATTGTTTCCAATTCTTTTATTCAAAATTTTATCTATCCCCCCTCTCTTCCCAATAAATCAGATCTTCGTATTCAAGGAATAAATACTGGAGGAGGAGCAGGAGTTTCTGTTAGTTCTTTTATGCAATTTTTATTAATAGATAACGAATTAGTAAGTAACAGAGATATTTTTCAAGGATTTTAATATGGCATTTGGATCAAAGGTAAAGTTTGAAGCAGTTAGGGAAATAGATTTTGGATCTATTTTAGCTAGTTACGTAGCAGTTGGAACAGGAACGACAGATCATTCTCGTATTATTCGATTTGTCAATGGAACAGATGTACAAGTTTTGGTTTCTTTGGATGGAACCACAGACAACATACGAATGTCTGCGGATAGCTTTATTATTTTCGACTTTTCTTCTAACAAAATAACTGATCATGGGCTATTTGTTTCTGTAGGAACTACATTTTTTGTAAAAAGACAGTCTGGAGCTCCTACAACCGGCTCTTTTTGGATAGAAGTGATATCAGCAATAGGAGGAATTTAATGTCTCAGGGTGGTCCTAACAGTTCAGGAGGAGGAGGAAGCGCTGATGCTGTCACTGCTCCTTCCCCAATTCCCGATGATGAAATTGTTCGAGGAGACGGAGGGGTAAGAGAAGTTCAGGGAAGTGGTATCACAATTGATGATAGCAGAAATATTGACAATGGAGCTTCTTTAAATTTAGATCCCGGAGCAACTGGAGATCCCCATGTTCAATTCGATATAAATGGTACTGGAGAATTTCGCATTGGAGTTGATGATACTGCCGCAGATGCTTTTAAAATTTCTCAAGGATCTGCCTTAGGGACAAATGATACATTTATTATGACATCGGTGGGCGAAAGGACAATGCCACTGCAACCAGCTTTTTTAGCATTCCTTGAAACTACAGATTCTAACCAAACAGGAAATGGAGCCACATATACCTTAGGATCGGGAAACGCTTTAACAGAAGTATTCGATCAAGGTGGTGATTTCAATACTAATGGAACTTTCACCTCTCCAGTAACGGGACGTTATAATCTTGCATTTAACATAAGATTTGATGGAATGATAGCCGCAGATCTAAGTCAACTTTCGGTTGAGACATCTAATAGATCCTTTAGATGTACTACGTTGGGGGGGATTACACCTTCAGCAAGTGGAGGGTTCATGATTTTAGATGGAGCAGTTTTTGCAGATATGGACGCTGCGGATACAGCTACTTTTACTTTATTTATGAGTGGAGAGGCGTCAAATATTATTGATATATTTGGCACCACTTTTCCCAATACATTTGTGTATGGAAATTTAACATGTTAGGAAAATTATGAAATTTCAAGTAAACAATAAATTAATTTATGAATTGAATGACACTCAAAAGAGAGTGATTCAGAACGATATATCATCTGAAATTTTTCAAGAAGATATGGAACGTAGAGTTAAATATATTATTCAGCATAAATATGAAAGATGTCTCGAAAGATTAAAAAGAGAATGGGAACCAAAATTAAAAGAACGCGTGAAATCTTTCCCATCCGACGATGATGATTTTGCGAAATTAATTTTCTCTCAACCCGACTACCAATCTCGTTCTCAAAAAGAAGAAAAAGCAAAGAAAGAAGAACGGCTTAGAGTAACTGGTCAAAATTAATGCCATTTGTAGACAAGAGTACCCTAACTTATCCTGCTACCAATTCTTTTCCAGTAAGGAAATATCTTGATACACGAGATCCAGTTTCAGGATTAGGAGGGGATTTTAAACTTTTTAGGCTGTTTGATATTTGGATCAATGAATCCAATCAAGCGGCTTTCATCATGGTTGATCGCAGCGTAGACGCAGGTTCGTGGCTTAGAATGGGAGCAAGCGGAACTGGCATCCTTACTCTAACAGGAGATGTTGGAGGAGCCGTTTCCGAAGATGGAGCCAATAATGTAAATATTTTGAGTGGATCAGATCTGACTGTAACCGGCGTTCCTGCAGCAAACACACTTACCATAACTTTAGACGGAACGGTTTCTTCGTCTTTTCCTACAGATTCTGGAACTGCACTACCAGCCGGTGGAATTTTAAATATATTTGGAGCCGGAGGAACAGATACCTCAGGAGCAGGAAATACGGTCACAGTTAGCTCTGGTCCTACAGTACCAACTTCATTTGTCACAGATGCGGGAACAGCCACTCCAGCTGCAAACATTCTTAATATTCTCGGTGGCACTTCCATTGACACAGCGGGGGCCGGAGACACGGTAACAATCAATGCTGGATCCGACTTAGCCAACACCTACACATGTGATTCAGGTTCTGCGACTCCATCAGCAAATAATATAAATGTTGTGGGAAGTGGATCTACTACTACAACTGGTGCTGGATCTACTGTTACCATCTCCTCTTCAGGAGGAGGGATCTCTTGGAACGAAATAACAGTCGTAGGACCCACTCAATTAGTAGTCGACATGGGTTATGTGACGAACAGTGGAAGCCCAGTAGGTCTTTTGCTCCCTTTGACCTCAACTTTTGGCAGCGTAATTGACGTAGTGGGAAAAGGATTGGGAGGTTTCATCATCTCTCAAAATGCTGGACAGACCATTCATTTGGTTTCCTCATCTACTACGGTAGGCGTGACGGGGACTGTTGCAACCTCTGCTCCTGATGAGTTTGGATCTACTTTATCGATGGTATGTATCACAGCTGATACAGAATGGAGAATCCGTTCTTCCACAGGAAATTTAATTTTTACTTAGGAAAATCATGGTCGACTCAAACAACGCAATCAACAATACAGTTGGGGCAAAAATCGCCGGCGTGACTAACACATTAACTGTCACAAATCCAGCAGATAACGCTTCTTCTGCCGCTAGGGTGTCGATTTCAGTCGGAGGTGCTTCAGCGGGTGACTCATCATTAAATTTTAATGTGTTAAGTCTTACAGACTTTGAGATTGGTATCGACAATAATGATGATGATAAGTTGAAAATATCTGCCTCTTCAACATTGGGAACAAACGATACATTTATAATGACGACAGCAGGCGAGAGAACCCTCCCTCTTCAACCAGCTTTTCAGGCTATAGGAGCTGGTGGAACGAATATAACGGGAGATAATACGCCTTTTATCATTGGATCTTCAGGAGCATGGACAGAGAATTTTGATCAAGGTGGTGATTTCAATACAAATGGAACTTTTACTGCACCTATAGCTGGAAAATATTTTTTTTACGCATCTATTTTAGCAGAAAACTTCACAGCTGCTCATACGAGGGCCTTCATTTATTTCACCGTGAATGCTGCGATTTTAACTACCTATGACAACATAAATGCTGGAGCCGTGAGGGATAATGTAGATAATGTTGGATTTCAAGCATCTGCATTATTAGATCTATCTGCTTCTGACACAGTTCAAATCGTCATTCGTGTCGATAATGGACCGTTAGTTGTGGACATGAACAACGGAACTGCGGACAACATTTTCTTTTTCGGCTATCTATGCGTGTGAGGATAATAGCTGACCAAGGTTAGGCACATCCTCCATTTTTCTTATCCAGTGTGTGATGAGAGATGTAGCTTTCGGGTCTGAAAAGCTGATATACCCTTCTCGAGATCCCTTGAATTCCATCCAATCTCTACCCCAATCTACTAAATTCTTGTTTTTAGCCTCTAGAAGCCATTCTTTTTTATCACTGGACCGAATCCATGCATGAACCTGTTTTATGCGATTCTCGGGCATCTTAGAGGCCTTCTGGTCCATTTGTAGTTCAAGACGGTCGAATTGTTTTCTCAATTTATCTGCGCTCAGGATATTTATCCTCCAAAACTCATCAGCCAAGACCCATTCGATCACTTCCTTGATCTTCTCAGGATCCTTCTTGTCGATGCGTATCATTCGATCGATGGTAAGAGACCACTTCTTGATATTGGGTTTTTTGATGTCTGGCTTCATCTCTAAGATTTTATCCGAAAGAAAAGAAGAAATCTCCAAGGCCTGAGCCGAAGGAGGAGGAGCTTTAGCGACGGAAGGGGGTTTTACACGAGGTTTTGGAGCACTCGGAGGGTCCGAACGAAAGTTCGAACGTATTTCTTTCTTCTTATGTTCTTCTTTAGGATGTTCCTTCTTATAGTTGCTCTCCTCGCCATCTCCATCCTCGACATGTCCATTTGAGCAGTGTCGTAAACATTTTTTGAATTTTGGCGTTTCTGAGATGCGATATCTCACCCTAGACAGGTTGTTTTCGAGTACCGTAAATCGTTCTATATAACCGGCTTCGATCCCTTCTCGAAACACAGAATAGACTTTCCTTTCCCCTATTCCCTGCGTCTTAAGATGATTGATGATTTGACGAGGATTGATTTTCCATCCGTCTTTATTCGATAGCAAATAGATGAGCATCCAACGGAGCGTCGGTGAGATGTTTTCGTCTCGTATCAACTCTCTACTTATCTGAGCATATGGATTTTCTTGGTCGTGTGGGCATCTTTCAATAGTTGTAGCAGGGTCAAATGTCATGTATTTCTCCTTTATTTTTTAAAGAAGCTTGACCCTAATTCCCGTGGCGGGCTAGTATATATGAATACTCGTTGGGTTAGACTTCGGTGGGTGTAATTTAGGGGGCTTTTAATCGGGTCCCCTCCTTTTTTTGATACCACTTACCCTATCAGCAGTAAACGAAAAAATTCTAGGCAAAAATCATTCGGCATGAGAGGATTCGATGATTTGAAGGAATTCCATGCTTCTAAGCTACATTGAGATATCACTGCTAATATTGGGGATTTTCTTGACGGTTGGATTTTTTTTAAGATCTTCATATCTCATACGACAAAACGCAAAAAACCTGGATTTTCTCCAAAGAAGTTTGGACGAAGGACAGCTGAAGTTAACCCATAAAATTGAGCTAGTGGATAGACAGCTTCAGGACATGGGGATGGATATCAAGGATCTCAACGTACGAACAAATATAGTGGAAACTCGTCTAGAAGAACGAAATGCTGCTCTTCTTCTATCAGCAACCGTGGCTCCTCCGGCTCTTTCTCACACAGGAGCGAAGAGGGGAAGACCACGTAAAAATATTGAAGAACAGTAAGGGGGTGGACACTGTATCCATCCCCCTCACTTAGGGCTAGCGGGTAGGGTAGAGGGGTAGTGATAATTCACGTGTATATATATTCAGTTTTTCATTCTCAATCAGTCTAATTTCTTCTTCTTCCATTATTGCGATTTTTCTTGCTCTATTAACTACATTAATACTTTCCTCTAGATCTCTATTCAATTCAACTAATTTCCTAGACATTTTAAGAATACCTTCATCTATCTCTGAAATTTTCGTAATATTTTTCTTTAACTCTCTCTTTCTTTCAATTATATTCATAGTGATTTCTCCTCAATAAGTTCAGGAGTGTCAAGATTGGCTTCCATTGCGGGAGCTCTTTTTGCTACCCATCTAGCGTAGTGAGCTTTGAATGGATCCGGGTTCTCAAGCCAGCTGTTGAGTACCTCTCTCATAGACTTATTAACTCTACTTTTACAAAATTCTAGATACTCAAGTAAGTATTCTTTGTGATCGATATCAATGTTCTTTTCTATTTCATCCTTCATGTCAAATAGAGTTAGGACTACTTCCTTCTTAACCACTTCAGGAGACTCAAGATTGGATTCCACAGCTTGGGAAATTTCTTCTTGCACATAGCACCCTTTGATCACATCAGGAAAAAGCTGACGAGCTAGACGACTCAAAGCTCTCGCGAATAACATGTCTTTGGGATATTTTAGCCATTGATTTTGGTAGATCCCAGCCTGCAGAGCATCTTCAATGGAAAAGCTCTCACACCACGTATCTCCGTTGTCTTTTCTCTTCCCATGCAAAATACATATTTTGTCGTCGCTTTTTTTATCCTTGGTAATGCTATGACCTTTTCTTCTTATGAGATCGTTCATCATGGTAGAGGTAAGCTCTACCTTTCCATGGACGAAATAAAAAGATCCATTGAGGGCATCCAAAGGATCTATTCCAATACTCTTCGCTTTTTGAATAATTGCATAAATTCCTTCACTTCCTATTTTTCTATAGTGAGGTGTTTGTATTAGAAATTGGCATAATTTTTGAGTTTCTTGTACCTCAATCAGTGAATTGTGTTCTTTTTTCATCATCTGTTTCATTTTGTTCTCCTTTCAGATATTCCTTCTGATTGGTTTTGGATTTAATTGAACGGGTCGATATGGGAGAGGGACATCAAAGTACCTCGCACTCACATCATTTTCTTCTTCTTCTTCTAGTTCTTCTTTGCTAAGAATTGGCTCATCGTAGGAATCATCCAACGCGTCTTTATCCCAGTACATACACGCCCCCTATTCAAAATCTATCTTTATACTGGAATAGACTTCTCTCTCAATTTGGGCAATCAAAAGAGATTCTTTGCATGTACTATTGGTTTTTTCATTTTCCAAGACCAAAAGATCTGTGAGTTCTTTGATATTTTTTTCTAGATCAGAAAAACACGAGTGTGTTAAGTTTTTGTCATACGACATATGGTTCCTCCACGGTTCCTTGTTGTTACTTGCCCTGTGCTACAACACAGGGTTTTTTATTTCACATCAGTATATGTCAACGTTGACACAATGTCAACCATTTAAATACTGATAGGTACGAAATGCGCACATGGATATTGCGAAAAGCTTTGCGTCACATTCAAAAGGATGGACCTTCGCTTTCTTTCCGTCTTTTTTTAGGTGTACAAACATAGATTTTGTGTGTATTTTGTATCCATTCACGACCGCTAGATAATGGTAAAAAGAGGCCTGAAGAGCCCACATTTTCTTATTGACAGATGCAGATGTTTTGTAGTCAATAAGATATAATTCATCTTTTTTCTGATTAGTGTTAACAAAAGCGTCTACACACCCAGTTATTTTTAATTTATCACAATAAAGTCTTGTCTCTATTTTAATAAAGTTCATATCTTTTTTAACTTCTTCTTGCCAAACTTGCCAACTCTCAAAATATCCTTGTTCATCTTCTTGAAGCCCTACATATATCCCTTCTGTTTCAGCAGCTATTTTTTCATGGACATTCGTCCCAATTCTACACTTATTGGCCAGTACAGATGGATTAACATGCGCTAAGTGATTCCATTGAGCAAGTATTGATGACACACGTACATACCCTTCTTTGATTTCTTCCATAGACACCTCCTTTAGGTTTTAATTGACTTTAACATCTGGATGCTATAATGTCAACGTAGACAAAAAAGGAATCTAAAATGTCAGAGAAGAGCGCTAAAATCATACAACAATTTATTTGCGATAACCGATTCAGTAAGGCAGCATTTGCTAGAGTTACTGGTCTTGCTAGATTCACCATCTACAAATATCTGGCTGGAGGAAATGTCCATCCTAGTTCTGCCAGGAAGATGGAGAAAAATCTTATGAAAAATTGTGATCTTGTTTTTCCCCACGAAAAATTAATTGACTAAATTATTTTGCACCTCCTATGAATGAGCAGATGGAGGTTAAAGAATGATTTCAATCGAGTTGGATGGAAATCCTATCGCTCAGAAACGTCCTAGAATTGCCAGAAGTGCAAACTCCTCCTGGTGTTACGACTCTCAGAAAGAGCTTAAGGATGGATCCCAATGGCAACTCCGTTCCCAGTTTCGAGAGTCTCCTCTCACCGTTCCTGTTGCTATTGATCTCATTTTTTTTATGCCCATACCCAAATCAACTTCCGCTTTTAAAAAACGTCAAATGCAAAACGGAATCATCGCTCACACGAAAAAACCCGATATAGATAATCTTCAAAAATTTATTTTAGACTGCATGAACAAATTAGTATTTGAAGATGATTCTCAAGTGTGTGAGATACGAGCAAAAAAGATTTACTCATCAAAACCTGCTACCCTCATCCGTGTGATTCCCCTCGCTGATGAAAAAAGGGATATATTATATGAAAATTGTTCAAGAGAGAATCGATAGGGAAAATTATTTAGAGATATGTATTTCTAAAAAAGAATTTAGTCTTAT
>VAPI01044959.1_pt1 | contig 11309 bp, 8 predicted proteins | sample 3394991 | NCBI WGS metagenome assembly VAPI01 (sample SAMN08290441, study PRJNA428436) | hydrothermal vent metagenome | isolation source: Deep-sea hydrothermal vent chimney 1 | place: Atlantic Ocean: South-mid Altantic Ridge | reverse complement strand
CCTTCTTTAATGTCATTTTTAACGCATTTCATTAGTTTTTCTTTGTCTGCAGAAATTTTGTGCCCGTATGTTAGTAATTCATTTACAGCATAGATAAAAAATCATCGCGACAAATGTGAGTTTAAGTCGACATATTTTTTTTCAGTCTTTCTTGGCATTATTGGCAAGTGAAGAAGCTGTGTCCACCAACGCTACTCAAGATCAACAACTCTCTGTAGCAGATGTGTTGCAACCTCAATATATGGAGATTGGTACATCATATGCACCTGAACATGTACCACCACACCTTTCAAAGCCATCTCTCCGACAAGAAGTAACTATAGTCTCCAACATCGACGGGTACTTGGAGCATGATGCGGACTTGGAGCATGATGCGGACTTGGAGCATGACGCGGACTTGGTGCATGATGCGGACTTTGAGCATGATGCGGACTTGGAGCATGACGCGGACTTTGTTACAAAGTCGCGAAACAAAAAGGGATTGGAAGTAAACCAGGTTGATTCATTGGACGTCAATGAGGTTATTTCAAAATGCTCCGTTCCTAGTCCTATGTATTCAGAAGTTTCATCATTTAGTGTGGCAATTAGTGTACACGGGAATAGTGAGACATCAGACACAAATTCAGAAAAGCGATACCAACCGACCCAAAGTGAAATAGAACGCCCTGAGAATTCCTCAGACTCGAACTATGACTGGAATGAAATTCCGGTCACAACGGAGTCTAGACATAGAAGGAAAAGCATACCACGGAAGACCACACCACGGAAGAGGAATAAGTCTTCTCAAGATGAAACAAAGAAGCCGGCAAACGCAAGTGAGGATTCCTCAAACTCGGACGATGATAAATCGTGGAAAAAGGCTGTCCCAACAGGTTCTAGAAGTAGAAAGAAATCCACACCACGGAAGAGGAAAAAGCGTTCTCATACACAAGACCACCAGTCTTCTCCAGAGAAGCAGCCAAGCGCAAGTGAGCCACGTCCTGAAGATGACAAGGCCTACGACGTAACGTTTGCCAAAATATTTAGGCGAATGGTCATTAAAACTAGGCTCGATGTGAGGGGAAAGGAGAAAAAGACTGATCGGATATACAACAGTTATCAGGCGTGTCCTTTCGGTTGCAAGCACCTGCGATCGAACTTCGCAACGCACGTCCAATCAGTGATGCACAAAGATGAACCAGAGGTCAGGCAGCTGCATGACCTAGACACGACGGAGCGAGCAGGATTCCTAGATAATTTGAGGTTAGTTGTAATTGTTTTAACTTTTAAACCCATTTCTTCCCCGATGTTGTCCGTACTCAACGTTCAATTTACATAACAATACGACACAAAAAAGGATTATAATATGTAGCACCTTGTAGGTTAAAGTCGTAAAATCAGATAGTAAGTACGGTTGAGAAGTTTGTTTTTCGTTTAGGGAGCTTGGTGGGTTTAAGTTGTTTTTTTCTGTCTTCAGTTCTAAGAGCTAGTGGGTAGTTGTTTGTTTTTTGACACTGGTACACACCTTCCTTGTGGGTTTATACGACGTTGCTCAAGTTTTAAACGCATAGTTAACTTGTAGGATTGTCCTTTGATCGGACATTAAGGCTAATCGTAGTATCGTCCGGCAGTTATATTTTGATTCCTTATTCTTAGTGGTGTGTTTGTGTTTCTTTTCTTGTCGGGTTCACTTTTAAGTTCTGTACGGACATCATCTGCCCATAAAATACGTACAGCCAGGGCATAAAGTTTACTTTTTAACTCGGGGTCCCGCGGGACCCCAGCCTTTGAAATCAGGGGTCCCGAAGTAATTTCGCGGGGTCCCGAAAATTTTCAAATGTATTTTAAGATATGTCAATTAAACAAATGATGTATTTTTTTTAGCAAAAATCAAGCTTCTTAGCTGAAAATTTCCGTGGACATGGTTAGAAAATTCAATGATTCCTTCAAAACCACATCCTATTTATTTTTAAAACTATGTATAATCGAATGGTTCGATCTTTATTTAAGGGGTCCCATCGGGACCCCAGAGTAAATTTTCAGGGGTCCCGAACCAAGATGCAGGGGTCCCGGGGACCCCGGGACCCCGTTAAGCTTATGCCCTGACAGCACATGCAATAGGTTATAACAATACTTATAGCCAATCGGTTTTGCATGCTTGGGCTTTCCTTCCCGCAAAAATGGTGATTGTTAAAATAAAACGTGTTTTCGTTGTTATTATATGTAGACTTACGGTAGTACAAATTAAGAATTCAAATTGATTTTTATGAATTGTTCAACTGGATAATATTTTGTTCGCTGCTCGTGCATCCACCTCCCCTTAGCAAATAGCTGGATCCGCCCTGTGTTCCCCAATCTATGCAAAACACTGCTCAGACACTAGCAATGCATTTGTGTTGATGTACATATGTGGCTGTAACCCTAAAATAAGCATGCCGATTGGATGTAAATTAAAAGATCTCTCTCTCGTCCATAATGATGGAAATACTTCTTCATCGCGTCTAGATAGATAATTTGACATTAGAAAATGATATCTGTTCTTCCCCGATGTTGTCCGTACCGTGGTTTGATAATACTATAGCATTAATATTGTTTCATCGCCCGTAATACGGTAAATAACCTGTTTGCAAATCTTGCTACGTATTTAGTTCAGTTTACCCAACAATGAGGATTATAATATGTAGGACCTTGCGGGTTAAAGTCGTAATATCAGATATTGTCCGTTTGCTGACATAGAACCCTGTTTTCTGAACAATTTTTGAAGCAACCCCAACGCTTAATCATAAACATACTGGTTTATTTTTTAGAAATGTGTTAATCAAATTGTGCCACATTATTTTATGTATGGTCTGTAAGTTCAATAAACATAATCAACTTTACCACACACCTGTAGAATCTAAAATCCATGCCCGTTCAGAGAATTAAATACTCGTGTTATTTTGAACCGTTTTTATGCAAATAATGAATTTTATCTTTACAATAGATAAAAGTTATTAAAAGGATCTGAAACTAGCGATTCTTGAGAGAATAGTGGTGATTAAAATGTTAACATAAGACACCGTCTATAACTGCGTACCTCGTGTTCAACTGTACATGTCCATAATTACCTCACCTTTATAATTTCTTTATGATAGCTGTTTATAGACTATATTTGGGGATACAATCAAAAGTGCTTGAATTTAGGGTGTTTTGCTGAAAATCCACTGTCGATTTCCAAAAAAAGTGAATAACTTTGTTTTTAGTAAGTCAATTTGAATGTAATTACATAAATATGTGCAACTTTTGATGTCACATCCCCTGCCAAATTGGCTTGTTTTACGGTATTAAAAGGGCTGAGCAATTTAGGAAAGAACTGATTCTATTTCTGCAAACGGACAATAGTAAGCACGGGTCCTTGTCTGTTTTTACATTAACGACGTTGTGGGGTTAAGAACGTCTTTGTGGGGTTAACCTATGTTGTGGGTTTAACATTGTTCAATGTTGACACTTCGTACAGTTTTATACGGTTTCGTAACCTGTGACCTAAAGCGACACAAAAAAGCATTATAACATGTAGCACCTTGTGGGTTAAGTCGTAATATCAGATAGTAAGCACGGTTCCTTTTGTATATGTTGCAGAAACAGAGCAAACCACAATCACAACCGCAGGGTTATTGAGGCAGAAGAAGGGGAGATACTTCTATTTCGACGTGCAAAGGGCACTTTCTTTGACGTGATGTCGTACGGTTCATGCCCATATTGTATGCAATGGCTGAAGAATTCATTCATGCCGCGTCATATCTACCACTGTGTCCAAAATACGGATAAAGACAGAGAATGGAGTGTTGGCGAAGTGAATGTGCGATCAAGGTGGATGGCTGGTTTGATCCCTCGTACAGCTACTAGAATTTTAGTCAATGAGGTGTTCAAAATTATGCGCAGGGATTCAGTTGCTGCTGTAGCCCAGACGGATGGCCTCATCATAGCACTTGGTAAGTACATTTTAGCCTGTGCAAAGTAATCATTCGGCTTTTTTTATGAAGACATGCAATCAGTTATGTTTCGCAGAAATTGGTTATTGTCGATTATGTCCGAACGTATAGTAGTTTCAGGGATAATTTTCGCGTGCGCCATGTGCGCCATGGCGCACGGTTTCTCTATATGGCGCACGGAAATTTTGGCTCTGCGCCGTAATGGCGCACGGTTTCTCTATATGGCGCACAGAAGTTTTGGCTGACTGTGCGCCGTAATCGCGCACGATGTCCAGAAATGGCGCATATATATTTCTATATGTGTGGTAAGTATTCGAAATGTATACTGATGTAAATATTTCATTAAAGTGATCTTGATTGTGCATTCTTAATGTGACAAATTGCAATCAGTGTGTTTTTAGTTGCAACAATGGCTCAAGTTAGTCGCTGTTCGATAGCCACTTAGGCCTCAGTTCTCACTTGAACCCACAAAGTTTTCAACCATTGACGATTCCAAAACATATCGAGATAAATTTAAAGACGGATTATTTATTTTTTAAACGTCTTAGCCTCTATATTAGAAACATTGTGTGCGTCAAGCGTTTAGAGTCACTTATCAAACCGCGATGTTGTATACTATTTCCTGAGTTACAAAATATGATAACCATTCCTCAGTTAATAATTTCAATAAAATTTCTGGGCCTCCAGAATTTCTGGCGTTGGAGCGCGGGCAAGGCCAATTGATTTCAAATAATTCCAGCGGCGAACATTTTGATATTATCATTCCGCTAACTGTTATTGTTAAAATCTACTGGAAGTTAATGAAATTTAATTATTTTGGTTAGAAAAGTTCAATTCAACTATATTATGACAGACAAGTATATGGCCCCCAATCTCTGAAAATGGCGCACAGATTTTTTGGCCCTGCGCCACTGGCGCACGGTCGTCGTTTTTGAAAATTATCCCTGAGTTTAATAAGTTCATAGCTTACAGTCATACGTGGGTTTATTTCGGGTTTCATTCTTCAGATAAGATCAGATTTTTTGTTTTAAGATGAGATGTAATTTTATTTGCAACTGAATAGTATATAAATACGAAGAGTTGAATTGATACAATTTAAAATAGAGGACATAGAGATTTAATGCAAGATCTAATTGTGTTGGATCGTTTTGGGTTTATCGCCGTTTTAGCCAATGCTTTTTGTGTTTCTAGGCAATGATTGGATGGAAAGAAATAGAGCGAATACAGTCAACAGAAGGTATTACACGTCCGCGATAATGCGTTTGATGGCGCGATTACTTATTGTGCTACGAAGTGTGGACAAAGGTAATAAGGACTTGGCGGATTATATTTCGCCAGGCAGTTACGGTGACCTCGTGAACGCTACAATGACGGTATCGGGTGTCGATGTTTTCGATGACGAGTGTTTTGGTGCTGCGTCAAATGCAATTAAGCTAAAGTATGACTTGATGCGAGTTGCTAATATCAAAATCGTCGATGCCATTATCAACAAAGATGACACTGCTAGAAAAGATGGCGAAGACTTTCTATACGTTATAAAGCACAGGTGGTCAAACAATTTGGCTAGAGTGGCGCTAATGCGAAGGAGACTCAATGCGAAAATTCCCCTGCCAGAACCCAACGACATCAAGAAGCTCGCGACATATCTCAATGAGAAATTGAAAGCCTTCGATCGCGCATTACCTGCAACTTATTCAAACTACAGACATGCCATACAGCTAGTGCTAGCGAAACTCATTTCGTTCAATAGACGGAGATGTGGGGAAGTTCAAGCTACACTGTAAGTTCTTTTATATTGAGATGTATTTACATTTTTTATGGAGAAATGTAATGGTTGTTTTAAGATTGGCGGGTTATCGGCAATTCCGTCCGTGTTTTTGTGTGCATTTAGAGGAGCTGTTTAAATGCATTATGTCAGCACACTGTCTGTGGGCGGAGCGTATTTTCTATGGTTGTTGATTTTTGTTTGTTTTCTAACTTTCCTTACAAAAGAAAATGTCATGAATATGCATTTAACACCGCTCATTTAAGTTGTTAGTAGCTTACAGACAAGCGGGATTTCGTTTAATTTCTTTACGTTTTTTTTGTGCATCTGCGATAGGTTTTTATTGATTTATTTATATAGGATGCTGAACTACTCCATGCGCAAGATAGGCAAAACTAATGTTGATGAGGAACTTCTTCCTTCAATGTCAGACCTTGAGTTGTTTCTGATTGAAGAGTATGAAGTAATGGAAGTCCGCGGCAAGGTAGCAACATTTTTCGGTTGGATATTAATTTAATTTTCTTTCTTAAAGTGTTCTATGTTTATTATATCTCGAATTCATTCTTTGTCATGCGTGAGAATTTAATTTCTTAAAAATGTTCCATATTGATATCTTGACTTTATTCTTTGTCATGCGTGATATAATTATATTGACTGACATGTGTGGGATTACGTTTATATTTATCTTTTTTAGAATTCAAAGCCCGTCCCCATAATTATACCGAAAAACGTAAAGTTGGTTCTCAAATGGTGTGTCAAAAATAGGGGAGTTGCCGGTGTTAGGATAGACAACATCTACCTGTTCGGAAATCGTGGTAAGAATGTAACACGGTCCATTCGCTCAGTATTCTCACATCTCACAAAGTTTCCGTTCGATTTGTGACTTAAACCCACAACGTTAAATCCAGTTTCTAACCCACAAACCACCTGTCGTGAGAAAGCTAGGGTAAGTAGGCATGAAATGATAAGACATGTAACTCCATGGTAGCCTCAAAACTGTCAGACATCTACAAACTAGATATTTGTACATCACCTCAATGTATTATTTCTCAGATGGTGGAGTTATTCGAGGGTACCATTCCTTAGCGCTACACGTGTCCGAAGCAGACCTTGAACACCCTGAAAGAGTGACTTCCACACAGTTGCGCAAGTACTTCGCAACGATGACGCAATGTCTCAATCTATCAACTCATCAGTTGCAGCATTGTGTGGATCATCTTGGGCACAGCACAAACGTGCATGAGATACATTACCGACAACTGTCGGAGACTCTTGAAAGAACAGAAATTGCAAAACTCTGTTTAATACAAGATATGGGATTGGTGGCGAAGTACAAAGACAAACGGCTACAGGACATTGAGCTACCAGGTAATAAATAAATTTTGTCTATTCCATTGTATGTAAAAGACCTCTTTTGTATTGTAGGATTCCCACAAAATGCTGTAAAATATGGCAATTTTAAGAGTAAAACTAACTGCTGTCCGTCATAATGTTTTGTGGGTTTTTTATGGATATTGGACTGCGTGTAAACTGATTTTTGTCCAACTATTGTCCATAACCTATCACCCGCATTTCTTTGTGAAGCGTAACGATATTTGTTGCTTGTTAAAAATAATTGTTTTAGCAATTGTTTAGGATTTAAAATGAAGTTGGATGTGTTGTTACCTAGTTGTATATTCGGGTTGTCTTTAAAAATCCCATATTTCGATTATATATTTGTGCGTTTGTATTTTTGATATATCACTAGTTTTGCTAAGTTTTAATAGACTTTAGATAACGTGTATTTTATTTATTATATGTTGTACTTTTGATGTTTTTGTGTGTTTTTAATAACTTTGTTGACTTAGTAGAAATTACGAATTCAAGTTGATTTTTATAGAGTTAATCAACGCGGAGGCTGATCAAGAAATAGCAAGGATCCAAAATGAGATTGACGAGGAAGAGAGAGCCTTCGAACCCTTGCCCGCAGGTGTAATCTTTGAACCTGATCAGAGATATGTTGACTTTCAAGCAGAGGTTGTCACCGACAGCGAAATACCCGACTTGGGTGACTACCAAGATCAGCCAGAAATGCATGAATCAGCCAAAGGTTAGATTTAATTCCATTCTATTTTTGGGAAATAAAAAAAGTACTTATTTTGTTAAGAAAGTTCTGGTTTTAGTCATTGTGTACTTGGACGACTGTGTGTTTAATTCATAATTTGTACTCTGTTGCTACTGTTTATTAACAGCGCAGATCGTTAGGGGTTTACGTTACTCTTATCTGGTATCATTACGTCTCAGTCTCGCACGATGATGAATCGAGTCACAAAAAGATCTGGACCTATAGTAAAGAAAGTAGACCCATAAACAATGAAAATGTATTTTTCTCCACAAATATGTTTCTTAAAATTTGATTACACCGATTTATTCATATAAACTAGCTCGCTGAATGGGTCTCAGTTTTTACATTAACGACGTTGTGGGGTTAAGTATAGAATAAAGTAGCGCAGACTTCTGAGCACTTTATTCAACTTAGTATACACTGCCCACAAATTGTATCACTGAAGGGTTGGCCGTGTCAGTATGAAAAGTACTTATTTTGTTAAGAAAGTTCTGGTTTTAGTCATTGCATATACTTGGACGACTGTGTATTTAATTCGTAATTTGTACTGTTGCTACTGTGTTTATCATTATTTTTTATTATTGCTACATTTATAACGCCCTTAATCAACATTAGCTCTAAGGGCTACAACGCTAACATATACCGACACAGATAACATATACAGACACAGTATACACACATTACGTACACAACACATATGAAACATGAAACATGAAACACGTATCAATGTACCCTTATAATTTTACAACTGGCGCTTAGTGATCTCACCTGGGATCGATAGCAGCCTAATTATATGGGTACATTGAGAAGCCCTTGGGGTTGTTTACATATCGATTATTATTTCTAGCCCTCAACGGGGTTCGAACCTAGGACATTCAGAACAATAAATTGAAAGACTGGCGCTTTAGCAGACTACGCTACACCCACCCCCTCGTACATCGTTGTGGGTTTACGTCACTCTTATCTGGTATCATTTATTTTTTTCTTTCAGAATTGGCACCGATTGTTGCTGCTGAGCCTAAAGCTTCCACTTCAAGAAAAAGGACGTCCAGGGCAGGCGCTTCAAGTGTGAAGAGAACTTACTTCACGGTGGAGGAGAATTTGGAACTCCATGAGTTATTCAAGGACGTTATTCTGAAAAAGAAAACTCCTTCGCCGGCATTGATAGAAGAACGGTTACATGCTTCGAAGCAAAGAGGAGGACTCCTCCACAAATACAGTATTAAAAAGGTTACTAAGAAGCTATCGAACTTAAATGCAGGACCCAGGGCTCGAAGGGGCAAGTACCAGTAACATTTGTGGCGTCTGTTATTTGTTTTATATTGTGAAGTATGTCTATGTGTTATCTGTTCATATCTCATGTGTGTTTTCTGTCCATATCTTGTCTAACTGTTTCTATTATTACCGCGCTACCCAGTACTGTGCAATTGTCTTGTCCCTAAGATTATACGCTTGTGTTTTTAGTTTTCATTAACATAACTTCTCCGACACATTGTGACACTGTCGGGTCGGACGTGTCGTTAAAACAAAACCGATCTTGGGGGAGGGGGGTACCTACCCCCCTGGCCAACGGCAAAAATCCATGATAATCTGGGTTCGTTGTTTTTACAGACGTTCGTGAGTTAATTTTATGGAAAATGACTGACCTCCCCAGCGGACAAATGTGCGCCCGCCCCTGCAAGTTGCTCTACAATACTGCGCAGGCATATTTAACACACCATTTTCTTGAAAAATGAAAGCCCTTATAGTTCACGGGTACAGTAATGTCACGCAAAATATTAATAGTCAATCTCGAGAGAGATTCGGTAATTTGTGTCTGAGGGACTGCGTTCGCGCTTTCCGTCTTATAACAAACATTGAAATGAAACCCAAATCAGTTTACTGACGCCAAGGTGTTAGGATTTGACCACATTAACTTATTACATTTAGGTTTTAACGAACTGTTTGCAATCATTTATGCAATTTAAAAACAATTTCAAAATGATATTTGCTTTTTGAGATAGAATCATATGGATAGTCACACGAAGCTATTAAGTTTCAATAGTATTTACATTTATGATTATGACACGAAGATATTAAGTTTCAATATTATTTAGATATGGTTATGACACGAAGATGACACGAAAATATTAAGTTTCAATATTATTTAGATATGATTCTATACAAGCGATCGATATAGCATGATATAGCATAAAGGTCTAGACCTAGAACGAAATCCTCTTGGTTGTTTACGGAACTTGGTGAGTTTATCTTATACTTTACGGAGCTTGGTGGATTTATGTATAATAATTAACCGCCTTGAGTTATAGTTTTTTTCTGTTGTCTGCTGAACCCTTGTGGGTGGGGAGGGGGGTGGAGTCTAGAATACGTTCACCGCATGCTCGTAAGAGGCGACTAAATGGAGCATTCGTTTATTATCTTGCCGTTTCTACCGTAGCCTAGTATTTAGTACAACCTGATTGTCCTTGCTCGTTCTGATAAAGAAACCACAAAATTATAATATCGATGCGTTTAAACGTATATTTGTCGAATATAGAGTATTATGGTTCTAACTTAAGTTCTGTGTGGACAACTATCAAGTCTTTAGTTTGGATTATGTATATGATTTTAGTTTGGATTATGTATATGATTTTAGTTTTTATGCAACCAGTTTGATTTCATCCATTCTTCTGCTACTCGCCTGGACACTTCACGCTCCTAAGAGTTGCCTCATCCAACTAACGTACTTACACTTCAGACATGTGAGGGCTTAACGTTTTTCAGTCATTATTTCTCCGTTCATTCGATGAAATGCTCATTACAAGTATTGAATTGTATTGTATTATATTGTATTGTATGACAGGGTTACCCGTAATTAAGTAACTGCTTGCATGTGGTATTTATGATTGCTTATGTCGTAAGTACTACCGAATCATGTTTTATAAATAAATAAAACATTAAGCATGTATAACTGAAAACTTTTTTGCAACAATAAAAGGCAAACTAATTTTTTATAGTCTTATTTATTCCAGTGTTTTAGCTGTGTTGACTTTAGCAAACTACAAGTTTTACTGATGTTCGTGCGTATATTTAGTGTATCGTTAAACAAATTATACTACTTGGTGTGTAAACCCACAACTACATGTTGCTAACAGTTCCTGTTTGATGGACAATTGCAAAATGCTTACAACTTGACAATGAAATGCAAAATGTCTGCGTATATTTGGGGATTTAACCCACAGTTTGTCTTTGATGGACAACTACAACTGAAACTTACAACTACATGCAATTGACGGATAAGTTAACCCCACTGATATCCACATTAACTGCACAGAGTAGGTACACAGGTGCCACCTACTGGCGGACTACTTTTATTACGGTGCGTTGTGGGTTTATTTTTAGTTCATCCGAAGACCATGTGCTTTTGTCCGTACTGTGCATTTCATAATTAAGGGGTTATCTCATATAGACGTTCCCTACCTAAGGAAAAAAATGTGTCCGTACTTCAGAT
>VAPI01204348.1_pt1 | contig 11360 bp, 11 predicted proteins | sample 3394991 | NCBI WGS metagenome assembly VAPI01 (sample SAMN08290441, study PRJNA428436) | hydrothermal vent metagenome | isolation source: Deep-sea hydrothermal vent chimney 1 | place: Atlantic Ocean: South-mid Altantic Ridge | reverse complement strand
GGACCTTGAAGGACCCGATCCGGCGCGCCGAGTACCTCGTCCAGCTCGAGGCGGGCGCGGCGAAGGACATCCGGAACACCCCGCCGGCCGAGCTGTTCGAAGAAATCCTCTCGCTCCAAGAAGACTTGGAGGAATTCCGGTCGCTGCCCGAGGATGAGGACACGGGCAACCGGGAAGCCCTTCGCCAGAAGATCCAGGATGACCGCGCGACGCTCGAAGAGCGCCAGCAGTCGATGGATCAGCGGCTCTTCGAGATCTTCTCGGTCTGGGATGGCCTCCAGGGTCGGCCGGATCAGGATGACCCCCAGCTCCGGCAGGAGAAACAAAAGGCGCTCCAGGAGATGCGGGAGATCCTGTCCAACCGCACCTACCTTCGAAACATCGTGGAGGACTTAGCCGAGACGGCCAGTGGAGGGCACGGGTAAGGGGGAGAGGGTAGAGATAGGAGGAGGCATCGAGAAAGGGATGACTCGAACAGTATGAGCAGAATAGTCGGCATCGATCTCGGCACGACGAATTCCCTGATTGCCTACATGGATGGGCAGGTCCCCCGCGTGATTACGGGACGCCACGACCGGGCCATGGTCCCATCCGTGGTCGCCCTGACGGACAACAGCTTGATCGTCGGAGATCCGGCCAAGGAGCACCTCGAGCGCAACCCTGAGCGCACGATTTATTCGGTCAAACGCTTCATGGGGAAGAGCCTGGAGGACCTGCAGGATGAGCTGAAGTACTTCCCCTATGCCCTGCACGAGCAGGGCGGCGTGATCCGCATCAAGATCGGGGACAAGACCTACTCCCCCCCGCAGATCTCGGCCATGATCCTCAGGGAGCTGAAGCTGCGCGCGGAGGCTCACTTCGGCGAGGAGATTCGGCAGGCCGTCCTCACCGTTCCGGCCTACTTCAACGACAGCCAGCGCCAGGCCACCAAGGATGCTGGAACGATCGCCGGGCTGGAAGTCCTGCGCATCATCAATGAGCCGACGGCCGCCTCCCTCGCCTATGGCCTCCAGGAGAAAACCCAGGGGACCATCGCGGTGTACGACCTGGGCGGCGGCACCTTTGATATTTCGATCCTCAAGCTCAAGAACGGCATCTTCGAGGTGCTGGCGACCAACGGGAATACGCATCTGGGGGGCGACGATTTCGATCGCGCCATCCTAGACGCCATTCTCAAGGACGTGAAGGCGCAACACGGCCTGGAGCTGGAACGCTATCCGGACGTGATGCAGACCCTGCGTCTGGAGGCCGAGCGCACGAAGCTCCGGCTCTCCGCGGAACTGAAGACGGCGAGCATCGTCCCGCTGCCCGACAGCAAGGGTTCGTTCAGGCGGGAGTTCAGTCGCGACGAGCTCGAGGCCCTGGTCGGAACGCTGGTCGAGCAGACCATGCTTCCCTGCCGCGCCGCTTTGAAGGACGCCGGCCTGCAACCCTCGGACATTGACGAGGTGCTTCTGGTGGGAGGCTCAACACGCATGCCGCTGATTCGGCAGCGGGTCCAGGCGTTGTTCGGGAAGGCCCCGCACTGCGAGCTGAATCCAGACGAAGTCGTCGCCCTGGGAGCCGCGGTGCAGGCCGGCATCCTCAGCGGTGAGACCCAGGACATGTTGCTACTGGACGTCACGCCCCTCTCCCTCGGGATCGAAACGATGGGCGGCGTGATGAGCGCGCTCATTCACCGCAACACCACCATCCCGACGACAGCCAAGGAGATGTTCACGACCTATGTGGACGGGCAGACCTCCGTGGATATCCATGTGCTCCAAGGCGGACGGGAGCTGGCCGGGGACAACCGAAGCCTGGCGCGGTTCCAACTCAAGGTGCCGCCATTGCCGGCCGGCATCCCGCGCATCGAGGTCACGTTTCTGATCGACGCCAACGGAATTCTGAACGTCACCGCGAAAGATGTCCGGACCGGTGAGCTGCAATCCATCGACGTCAAACCCACCTACGGCCTGACGGACGAGGAAGTGGAACGCATGATCGAAGATTCCTTCAAATTTGCGGCTGAGGATTTGAAGGTCCGCCAGTTGATCGAAGCCCGTACCGAGGCGGGGGCGATCGTCAAGGCCACCGAGAAGGCTTTGGCTGTAGGCGGAAACTTGATCGGACCCGAGGAGACCGCCACGATTCGGGCCGCCCTCGCTGCCCTGGAGGTTACACAGAGCGGAGAGGACCACCGGGCGGTTCGGGCTCAGATTGCGGAGGTCGAGAAAGTCACCCACCATCTTGCCGAGCTGCTGATGGACAAGTCGCTCAAGGCGGCGCTTCAGGACAAGAAGCTGGCGGAACTCCCCTAACCCCGTGGTCGATTCGGCCTCTCGGCATCGTAGCAGCCATGCCTAATCTATCGGAGGAATGCGGAAATGGACCTCACCTGGCAGGACGCAGAGGAGATCGGAATACGACTCGCCGAGGCGCACCCCGGAGTTGATCCGCTGACCGTACGCTTTACAGACATGCACGCCTGGATCACGGCATTACCGGAGTTCAAGGACGATCCCAAGAAGTCCAACGAGAAAACCCTGGAAGCCATTCAGATGGCCTGGCACGAGGAGTTCCAGGACGCCAACTCTTGAGTTACTCCCCCGCTTCGCTGTTCTGTTCATTCGACCGTTGTCGCGGGCCTTCTGACACGGAGGCGTGAACCGCCGGTCCGGGCGAGACGGTCTCAGGGGGTCCTTCCGTCGAGGCAGGCGCAGGAGGCTGCTGCGCGTCTTCGTGCTGCGGTTCGAGGGAGGACACGGCGCTGTCTTGCAGGAGCGAGGGCCTGAGCTTGGACGGCTCTCTGTATCGGTCGACTTCATAGAATTCCAGAGGGTCCAGGCGTTGCGGCGCCCTCTTGGTCGGCTCGCTCCCTTTTGCGAAGATCTCGACCGACGCCTTGTTCCCATCGTTCGAGGGCAGCAAGCCTGTCTCCGGATCCACCTTCACGAAGAGGATGTCATCCGGGATCTCGAAGGGCATCACGGCGAGATGCTTCAACGCCGCCTGCATGAATTCGATCCAAATCGGGAGCGCGGCATTGGCCCCGGACTCACGCTCTCCCAAGGGTCGGCGGTCGTCAAACCCTACCCACACCCCGAGGGCAAGGTTGGGTGTGAACCCGACAAACCAGGCGTCCGTGAAATCGTTCGTGGTTCCGGTCTTCCCCGCAATGGACCTGTGCTTGATCACCTTGGCCCGCCGCCCCGTTCCTCGCTGAATCACGTCCTGGAGCATGTTGGTGACCAAGTAGACGATTTCCTTGGGCAAGACCTGTTGCGGCTCAAAGAGCGTCTGCTCCAGCGTCTGACCGTTGGCATCCAGGACGGTCGCGATGGCATACGGCCTCAGCAGAATACCCTGGTTCGCAAAGACCCCATAGGCGGAGGTCAGCTCAGCCAGGCTGATGCTCGAGGAACCCAACGCGAATGAGAGGTCATAGTTCAGCGGACTGGAGATGCCCAGCAGCCTCGCGAACTCCGTGGCCGGCTTGATGCCGATCCGCCTGAGTAACCGGACGGTGGCCAGGTTGCGGGAATGGATCAGCGCATCGCGGAGGGTGATGACCCCGTAAAACCGCCTCTCGTAATTCTCCGGCTTCCAGATCTTCTCCGTTTCCTCATCCACATAGACCACCGGGGCATCCACCAGCATGGTCGCCGGGCTGAGTCCCTGACTGATCGCCGCCCCATAGATGATCGGTTTGAACGCTGAGCCTGGTTGACGGCGGGCCATGATCGCCCGATTGTACTCACTCCGTAGAAAATCGTGCCCTCCAACCAGCGCACGGATAGCGCCGTTCCGAGGATCGATGGCGATGAGGGCCCCTTCCACGACCGGCGTTTGCTCCAGGGTCCAGGACACCTCGCCTTCCGTGGCTGTCTTCAGGGCGACCTCGATCTCATCGCCGGGCCTGAGCAGGTCCTTGACTGAGAGGAGCGTCACCGCATCCTTGATCGGGTCCGGTCCTTTGAGTTGGCGACGGGCCCACGCCATGTCCTTGAAGTTCAGCCTCCCCGTAACGAGCCCGACCTGCACATCGGCAGCACTCCTTCCTACGCCCGTCACAATGCCCCTGACGACCTTACCCTCCTTGGGTAGGACGGCCTCCCCTTCCTCTCGAGCCGCGGTGAGGGCGGTCAGCTCATCATCGCCAAGGGTCCGAAGGGGCCCCCGCCATCCTTGCCGTTTATCCAAAGTCCGGAGACCGCGGTTCACCGCGGCCTCGGCAGCTTTTTGCATGGCCACGTTGAGCGTCGTGTAGACGTCGAGCCCTCCCGTTAACACGGCTTCCTCACCGTGCGCGGCCACCAAATGCTGTCGAACGTGTTCGATGAAATACGGCGCTATGGAGGTCACCTCCGGGCGGTGGTACTGCAGGGGTATCTCGACAGCTTGGATACGCTCACCGGCGGTGATGAACCGGGCCTCCTCCATCCGGCCCAGGACGTGTTCCTGGCGCCGCTTGGCCCGCTTGGGATTCCGATAGGGGGAGTAGTTGCTGGGGGACTTGGGAAGCCCGGCCAACAGAGCTGATTCTTGGAGGGTCAGATCCACGAGCGACTTTCCGAAGAAGGTTTGGGCGGCGGCTGTCACTCCATAGGCCCCGTGTCCGAAATAAATCTGGTTCAGGTACATCTCCAGGATCTGCTCTTTCGTCAACTTGCTCTCGATGCGGTACGCCAGAATGAGTTCCTTGAGTTTTCGCGTGTAGGTGCGTTCCGGCGTCAGAAAGAGCGAGCGTGCCAACTGCTGCGTGATCGTGCTGGCCCCCTCGACCCTTCCACCTCTGCGGAAGTTCGTCCAGGCGGCCCGCATGATCCCGATGATATCCAACCCCGGATGATCGAAGAACCGCACGTCTTCGACCGAGATGACGGCTTCGACAAGGGAGTCGGGGATTTGGGGCAAGGGGGTCAAAAAGCGCCGCTCGATGTAAAACTGGCCGACCACCTCGCGCTCGTCTGAATAGACGCGGCTGACAAGATTCGGTCGATGCTCCTTGATGGCTTCAATGTCCGGGAGGTCCGTGGAGAAGTACCACAGCAGGCCGGCCCCACCGCCGACGGACAGCACGGTCATGGTCGCCAGAATGAGGGCGACAATGTGCCACTGGCGCCAGCCTCCGGAAGGGGCGCGGAGCTCCACGAAACGGTCGCTGAAGGGCATCGCAGGGTTCCTTCGACGCGAATGCGTCACGCGAGGAGGTAGGATCTATTCACTCACCATACAATGCCAATCCTGAAAACTCAAGGAGAGCCCGCATTATTCATGAGCGCTTCTTCCATCCATTCGTCGCGTTCGCACGTGGCTCTCGCCCGTTGCATGGCGACGCATAAGCAGAGCCGGCTCTGGGTGCCCCGGCAACGGGCACCCAGAGCAACGGTCGCTGCTGCCACGAGCCTGCCTATCGCATGATTTCCGTCCGGTGAGGCTAGTACGGCCAAGGGCGGGCCACATCTGGCATGAGCTTGCAACCGTGGTGGACACGTGGTATGGTAGAGGCGTGTGTCTTTGCGAAAGGGTCCCGCAATAGGGGCCGGACCCTGTATTGGTGGGTAGAGCCGAACATCGGCGATTAGCAGCGACTATCAGCGACTATCAGATAGTGGCCCAGAGATCAGGAATCTTGATCGGAGCGACCGCCCGGCGGGGTTGACCCCCGCACCTCTCGCGATCCGCCCCTCTCATTCCCAGACTCCCGAGCCCTGTCAGAAAAGATAGACATAGGCATAGCCATATGATGGAGGTGCTACATGGGTAACAAGTTGTACGTGGGAAGCCTTCCTTATTCCACGACGGATGCACAGTTGAGCGAACTGTTTGCCCAGTATGGCTCGGTCGCGTCCGCGAAGGTGATCACCGATAAGTTTACGGGCCAATCCCGCGGCTTTGGGTTTGTTGAAATGGCCACGAGCGAAGAGGCGCAGCGCGCCATCGACGGGCTGAACGGCACTCCGCTGGAGTCGCGTACGCTCATCGTGAATGAGGCGAAGCCCCAGGAGAAGCGGGAGGGCCCCCGCACTCGGTGGTAACTCCAAGAGCAGCCTGTTGACAGGTCACGGGGCCATCCGGGAAACTGGATGGCCCCATTTTTTCGCCGTCAGGCAGAAGGTCCCATACAGCCGCGCATGAAAATTCGCCGCAAGGCCGCCAAGCCCACTCGATCCGGGCGCCCCCTCTACGTCATCGGCTATTCGAACGACCCCCCAACTCTCCCTTCTCTCCAAGTCTGGTTTGACCTGGATTACGGCGGGCCCCTGCGCCTCACGGATGCTCGGGGGCAAGGGCCGGTCACCCCCGTCGCTGGCCTGCCCATGTCCTCGGTCATGGCGACGCATGGGCCATGGAGTGTGGCTCTCGAGCTCGCCGCCAGCGACGCGGAGGCCCAGGCCTGGAAAGACCGAGTGGGCTGGGGGCACCCGCATGCCGGCCAGGTCATCCCCGCCAGCACGACCCCCGCCAACGCCTGCGACCTGGTTCTCCATGCAGCCCGGTTGGCGAGGGGCATGACCTTGCTCACGGAGGGCACCGCCTACGATACCCACACAGGGAGCTATCTGAACCCATCCGATTGGCAGGACCGCCCTCTCTCACAGTTCACCGCGAGCGACCACATCACGATTGTACAAGGCGTCCAGGGAGAAGCCGACAAGCCGGGAACCGAGTGGTTTCACACCCTCGGTCTCACGAAGTTCGGACGGGATGAGATCGAAACATTTCGGCCCCTCGGCCTCTCGAGCCAGCCGGTCATCGACCGGCTCACGGACATCGCAACCGAGCTGATCCGGCTCGGCCGGCAGCCCAAGGTCGGTGAGACGCTCTCCCTTGCGGAAGTCAATCTTGCGGTGACCACCCTGCGGCACCGGACGACACCCCTGGCCGGGAATCCGGTGGCGCTCCGGGAGATCAAGTGGGAGGAATTAACCGGGTAAACCAGGACCTCTACCCTCCCATTCAGGGAACCCCACTAGGTCTTTTAGCCCGTTGACAACCTTTTTCCGGCCATGTTACCAACGTGAGTCTACCCTGAGGCCGGATAGCCTCGAAGGCGCGTACACGTATTGCACACCCTATTTGAAGGAGGACGGCATGTCTACGGATGTAGCTCCGGAAGTAAAAGTCGGCGATACAGCGCCAGAATTCACCCTCAAGGACCAGGATCAGCAGGACGTCAAGCTCAGCGATTTCCGCGGCCAGAAGAACGTGGTCTTGGCGTTCTATCCCCTGGATTGGAGTCCCGTCTGCACCGGGGAGAACAAGTGCTTGACCGACGATTTTCCGAACTTCCAGTCTGCCAATGCCGAGGTCTTCGGCCTGAGCACGGATAGCTTCTTCTCCCACAAGGCCTGGGCCGACTCTCTTGGCTTGAAGCATCGCCTGCTGGCCGACATGCATCGCACGACCTCCAAGGCGTACGGGCTCTACTTTGAACCCCTCAACTGCGCCAAGCGCGCAACCGTGATCGTGGACAAGACAGGAAAAGTGGCCTACGTCAAGGTGCAGGAGATCAAGACGGCCCGGGACGACAAGGAAATCCTGGAGGCCTTGAAGAAGCTGAGCTAACTGTTGAACGAGGACTGAGGACTGAGAGGGCAGACCTGGCTTCTCAGTCCTTAACCCGCACTATTCATGAGCGCTTCTGCTGCAATCGCCCATTCGCTGCTGAGACAAAGCCTGCATGCGGCGTCCGCGGCATGCAGGCGGGCGGGCTCGCCGCTCAGTCGGTCACCGTACCGCAGGGAGTACGCCTCCCTCCCTCGCGGCTCCACGCGCCCGTCTCGCGACGCGACTGGCCGATTTCGCAACGAACCGTCATGAATACTGCGGGTTAGCACTACCCATGTCTGGAACCGTCGAGGACGTCAGCGACGAGAACTATCAGCAGTTCGTACAGGCGCCGGCCGCCGTGGTGGCGTACGGCATCGCCTCCTGCGACCCCTGCACCGCCTACGACCCCATTCTCACGGAAACTGCCTCACGCTATTCGGAGGTGCGGATCGGCAAGGCCAAGATGCACGTCCCCGGACGGTGCCGCGAAATCAAGAAACAGCACCAGTTCGAGACATACCCGACCACTCACTTGTTCTCGAATGGAAAGCTGGTCGTGAGTCGCGAAGGCAAGATTGAAGCGGACGAGCTGGGTGCGCTGATCAACGACTATCTCTTGAAGGAGAAGGCACTGTAGGGCGAGGATCAGTAGCTCGACGCCGGCCGGAAGCCGGAGCTCGTGAATTCCGACGGACCGCTCACCCCCCTGCTCCCCCACGATACTCAAACAAGGAATCCCGCGTTTCACCAAGCTTGACGACGGCAAGACTCCCGCCCGGGAGCGCATCGACCAGCAACTCCCAGATCAATTTCACAATGTGCTCGCCGGTCGCGACGCGCCCACTCAGCGCGGGATCTTGGGTGAGGTCACGGTGATCGAACCGTTCAATCACCCGCTCGTTGACCAGCCGATCCAGCGCTGAAAGATCCACCACCATCCCGGTTTCCCGATCGATGGGCCCCGCCACCGTCACGAACACATCGTAGTCGTGCCCGCTCGGTCGATGGCACCTTCCGTAGAGGCGTTCGTTGTCCGCATCCGAGATCCGGTCGGAGTGGAGGCGATGCGCCGCCGAAAATTCATAGCGGCGGGTCACCTGGGCATGGCGGAGCCCCGTTTCCTCACGGATCTCCGCCGACAAGTCCTCGTCCTCGAGGAGCCGTACGGTTTTCAGTGTCCCGATCTCGGGCCGCTTGGCCAAGATTCCCCAGAGCACACCGGCGATATTCTCGGTCGTGGGAATCAGGTCGGTGAAATAGGGGGTGTCGTGATTCAGGTGTTTGTGGTCGAAATCCCTCAAGACCTCCTTCAGCACCCGCTTCAGGTCATACAGGTTCACCACCATGCCCGTGTGATCGTCCACCTTGCCCGCCACGGTGACCTCGAGCAGGTAGTTGTGGCCGTGGCCCGGGGCATTGTTGCACGCGCCGAAGACAGCCCGGTTTCGCGCGGCATCCCACGCATCCCGATGATAGCGGTGGGCGGCCGCAAACTCGATGCGCTTGGTAAGGCACACCGTACTCATGGATAACAGAGCCTCTTAAAAAAATAGGCCGGGAACAGCACCCGTCCCTCCCCCGGGTGCCCCTGGCCTACCCACTTTCGTCGTGCTCCTGCAGCTCAGGTTATGAGCTGAACGAGCTGCCGCAGCCACAGGTCGTCTTCGCCTGCGGGTTCTTGATGGCGAATCCAGAGCCCTGCACGCTCTCGACGTCGTCCACCTCGTCTCCGCTGAGCAGCGGCGCGCTCTGGGAATCCAGAATGACCTTGACGCCGCCCTTTTCGACCACGGTGTCATCGTCGCTCACCCGGGGCACTGTCAATTGGTGGCCACCTGTCCTCCCGAGTCGCCGCTCGGCGCCGCATTGGACCCAAGATCCGCTAGCCACTCGCGACGCAACTCCTCAGGCACCGGGACTTCTTCTCGGTAGGGACCATGGTGCACCCTCAGGGTCGCGGGCACGCCCGGCGACGCGAGCGCCTCGATAAAAGCCCGCTGCGGCCGGAAGCGCACGACGTGCACGGCACTGATCTTCTCCTCGTTGCTGTGACCGCCTTCGAACTCCCCGTACACCGTGTCGGGGCCCGCCGACATGGCTACTGTCTGCCCGTGATCAATGCCCATGAAGGCATCCAGAACTTCCTTGAGTCGATCGTCGTCCGTGACCTCGATGAACAGGGTCGCGCTCAGCTCACCCTCAGCCGGCAGCAGGGCATTGTAGACTTCCAGTTCGCCATCCAGCTTGGCAGGATCAACGATTCGTTCTGCCCTGACCATCTCCTGGATTTGAAACTGAACCGTGTCGCGGTTCTCGAACAGCAGGGTCACATGGTCGCCGATCGAAATACGCCGCCGGCGCTTCTGTTCGATGATGCGCCGGCGGAAGGTGTCCCGTCCCTCTTCATATTCCGCGTAGGGGATGAGGTCCTGTTTCTTCACCTGTTTCATGAGGGCAACCCGTATGCGTCGCGCACAATCTGGATCGGGTGCAGGGTTGCGCGTACGCCTCCGACTGAGGCCGCCCCGGCTTGGTCCAACTGAAGCGCCGAAAGCGGGCAATCCGAAGCAATCAGATCGGCGGGCGATTCGTTCACTTCCCGTACCGCCTTCTTCGCCACCTTCATCGAGAGAGCGAAGAACTCCTTCTTCGCTCCCCAGGTTCCATCATGGCCGGTGCACCGCTCGATCACCCGCACCTCGGCCCCGGCCACCTCCATCAGCTCTTTCGATTTGAAGCCGATATTCTGGTCGCGTAAGTGACAAGGGATTTGATAGGCGACGCGGCCCGGCTTGTGCGGGAACTCGCAGACCATGAGGCCTTCCCGCTTCAGGCGCATCAAGTATTCACTGACGTCGAAGGTTCGCTCCGCCAGGCGTGCAGCCTCTTCGCTCTGCAGCAGGTACGGATATTCGCGTTTCAGCATCAGACTGCAGCTCGGCGCCGGTGAGACGACATCATATCCAGCCTCCAGCCATGGCGTGAACGATCGAAGGTTCGCCTTCGCGGCCTTCACGATCGTCTCCGTGTCGCCGAGATCAAACGAGGGCATCCCGCAGCAACGCTGCTCCGGCAGGACCACCTCGATACCGTTTTTCTCCAGGACTTGGACCGTTGCCTTGCCGACGTCCGTCGCCTGATAGTTGACCAGGCAGCTCGCGAAGAGCGCGACCTTCCGTTTGCCAGTGGACCCAGCAGGGTTGGGCTTGCGACGGGCCCACCAGCGTGAAAAGGTCTCCGACTGAAATGCTATGACATGCCGGTCCCGGTGAATGCCGATCACGGCGTCCAGGGCCACCCGAATCGGCCTGGTACGCATCGCCCAGTTGGCCAGTGGAGCCAGCAGGCTGCTCGACTTCCCGATCAATTCAGTCTTCACCAGCAGCCGGTCTCGCCACGTTGCGCCGCCTTCGGCCGCAATCTGCTTTTTCCACGCGATCATCAACCGGGGGAAATCAATCTCGTACTGGTGCGGTTCCGTATACGGACAATGGTTGAAGCAGAGTTTGCAGTAGTAGCACTCCTGCGCGACTCGTTCGTAGTCGCCGGCGACCAGTTTGCTCAGATCACTCTCATGGGCATCGACCCGGTCGAAGAGCGTGTTGAACGACGGGCAGAGATTGAAACACCTCCGGCAGCCGTCGCAGATCGTAAAGACCCGCAGGGTCTCGCCCTCCAGCCGGGAACGGGTGACCCCGGGCGTTGTCAGATCGAAGCCCTTCAAGGTGATCCCTTCATCTCCGTGAGCGACCCTTTCGCCACCGGCTGGCCCATTCTCCTCACCTGCCCCCTTCCGCTCCCGACGCTGGGCGGGTCATTCGCAG
>VAPI01684339.1_pt1 | contig 11453 bp, 13 predicted proteins | sample 3394991 | NCBI WGS metagenome assembly VAPI01 (sample SAMN08290441, study PRJNA428436) | hydrothermal vent metagenome | isolation source: Deep-sea hydrothermal vent chimney 1 | place: Atlantic Ocean: South-mid Altantic Ridge | reverse complement strand
CAGCTGTTTTTGGTTCAGCTGTTTTTGGTTCAGCTGTTTTTGGTTCAGCTGTTTTTGGTTCAGCTGTTTTGAATTCAGCTGTTTTTGATTCAAGAGAAGCTGTAAATGTTTGTTTTTTAAATCCAACATCTAGTGTGTAAAGAGTAATTAAGTAATCATTATTTCCAGTATTTTGAGCATAAAGTATCACAGTTGGTTCAAAAGATTTTACTGCTATTGAATCTCCCAAAATTCTAACAGAAACAAGATCAGTAGAATCAAATAGAAATTTTTGTTCAGATAACTTAATAATTCCTAATTCCAAGTTTGGTGTGATTTTACTATTTGTAAAGAATGTTTTTTCTGTATTTTCTCCAAATTCTAAGATGATTGAACCGTCATTACTAACGAGTTGTTTATTAGATAAATCAAGTGTTGCGTCTGAAAATGGCATTAAGGGCAGAAAAATAATCAAAAATAAAGGCAGGAGTAATTTTTTCATACTTTTTCAGCTATCCACTCAAAAATTATGTTAAAAAGGTTAACTATGCATTTATGTTTAATTGAGTAAATCTTAGCTTATGCCTAAATCTCTTATTTATGCTCAAATTTCGTTCGGTATTGCGTGAAGGTTTCTAGCAGATGTATGGATATTTGAGCAACAGCTATCAATCAACTACACGAAACCATAAAATCAACAAAAAATGGATAAACAATGAAAGGAAAAAACTTGGCTCAAGAATTCATTGAACAAAAATTTGTGCAAAAAGATGCCTTGGAAAAAAGAGAATATCAGGTAAACCTAGCAAATCAAGCAATAAATGAAAACTGTCTTGTTGTATTGCCCACAGGTCTTGGAAAAACCGCAGTCGCATTACAGGTGATTGCAGAATTTCTTTCACGGGGAACAGGAGGAGTTTTGTTCTTAGCTCCAACCAGAGTTCTTGTAAACCAACATTTTGAATTTCTTAAAAATAATCTTACTTTGGATGATATTGGAATTATTACAGGAGAAGATGCAATCCTAAAAAGAAAAAAACTTTGGATGAATAGTGTAATTTGTGCCACTCCAGAAATTACTAGAAACGATTTAGATAGACAAATTGTTTCTTCTGAACAATTCACATTAGTAATTTTTGATGAAGCCCACAGAACAATCGGAGATTATGCCTATGCTGTAATCGCTAAACGTTTTGTAGATTCTAATGTGAGAATCATTGGAATGACTGCCACTCTACCAAGCGAGAAAGAAAAAGCTACGGAGATACTTAGAACATTAAAGATTTCTAGCATTGCTCAACGTAACGAAGAGAGTCCAGATGTTAAACCATATGTTCAACAAACTAACACAGAATGGATTAAGGTCGATTTGCCTCAGGAAATGAAGGCAATTCAAACACTACTAAAATTAGCTCTTGATGAGAGATACCAAACTCTACGAAAAAATGGCATAAATCTCATTGAGCAAAAATCTCTTTCAGCTCTTTTGAGAATCAGACAGTTTGTTATCACACAAAATAAGCGGTCAGCAAAGCCACTTTTTACAGCAATCCGAATTCATTATGCGCTTAATATCTTTGAAGCACATGGAATAACCTCTTTCCTAAAATTTTGTGAAAGAACCAGCAAAAAGAAAGGCGCTGGGATCAAAGAACTTTTTGAGATAGATCCGAATTTTACAAGGGCAATTCAACTTGCAAAATCAGCTCAGAGCAAAGGAATTGAACATTCAAAAATTCTAAAACTAAAAGAGATTCTCCAATCTGTCAAAGGCAAGGTTCTAGTATTTACCAGCTATCGTGATTCAGTAAATGTAATTCATCAAAAATTAACTGAGATGGGAATTCCTGCTGGAATTTTAATTGGAAAAGCTGGCGCAACTGGTTTAAAACAAAAAAAACAAGTTGAAGCAATTCAGAAATTTAGAGATGGAGAATATAATGTTCTAATTGCAACTAGAGTTGGCGAAGAAGGGCTTGATATTTCTGAAGTAAACCTTGTAATCTTTTATGATAATGTACCCAGTTCAATTCGTTACATTCAAAGGCGTGGAAGAACAGGAAGAAAAGATTCGGGAAAACTGATTATCCTTATTGCTAAAGACACCATTGATGAAACTTACTATTGGATTGGGAAAAGAAAAATTAATGTAGCAAAAACCATGGGTGAAAAAATGACCAAGGTTTTACAAGAGCAAGTTGAACAACCTAAAACTGGCCTTGATGTCTATTTTTGATTAACCTAATCTTTTGATAATATGATATCCAAATTCTGATTTTATTGGTTCTGAAACTTGACCTACTTGAAGTTTGAAAGCAGCTTCTTCAAATGGTTTAACCATGACTCCTCTTCCAAAATATCCTAAACTGCCGTCTCTTTTGGCACTACCAGAATCAATAGAAATCTCTTTTGCTAGTTTTCCAAATTTTTCACCTTGTTTTAGTCGTTCTAAGATGGCTAATGCTTCACTTTGTTTCTTTATTAGAATATGTGAACACTTTATTTTGTTCATAGTTTTTTACGGCTTTTTTTATTATGTACTGGTTTTTTATCCTTACTGGTGATGTAAATGATTCAGAAAAAATACAAGGTTCTTGTGCAATTTGATTCCTCAAATGACCCCAAATCGACTTTGTTTCAACTAGTTTGGATCATTCTAGAGGTTCTAAGGATTTGCGAACTAATTTTTCAAGCCATCGGACAATACAATAAATATTATTTCAATCCCCAACTGGTTTTAGAGAATGGCACAATAACTATGAACGGAGCTTCATTTTCTTTCCAAGGTTCGTTTCTAACCCATTCGAATTTCTCATGAAATTTCTTGAAAATTTTTGAGAATTCTTCACCCTTCTCTACTATCTTTACTTGGCCCTGAACTAACACTGCCTTGTGGCCTCCATGCCTGTAGACATCAATTGATAGGGCAGCTTTGGGGTTTGCTTTGGAATTTTTATACAATCTGGTGTCATAATCAGTCGCAATGAAAAATTCATTGTTTTCGAAAATATATGAGACTGGTTTTACATGCGGAATATTGTTGTGTGCTGTCGCAACTCTGCACTCTTCCATAGAGTTGAGAAATTCTATTTCTTTTTCTGTGAAAGTAATCATTTGAAAATCTCTTCAGGCATTTTTGGAAATTGACTGTAAACAATATCTAGAATTTTTAGTTGATCTTTTTGTTCAATATTCGACAGATGTAAAGGAATTGCATCTACAAATCCACATATTCGTTTAATTGGCATTTTAAGTTGCTTGTTTTCACTCATATGAACTGTTACCATATATGAGTAATAAATTTAGGCTAGACTTTTAATTAGGTATAATACAAGATGTTCTATGTTTTCTTATTTTACTATTTCTCAAGCAAATGAAATTCTTCCAACTGTGATAAAAAAATTTGAATATGCCCTTGCTAAAAAAAATGATGTTGTAAAAATCGATCAGCAATTGCAAATCAGTCTTTCAACAACGAATAACTTTAAAGAATATGTTACCACAAAACAAAAACTCAATTCTGCAGTAACAAAATTGTATCAAGCAATAGAGGATTTAGAGAGCACTGGAGTTGTGGTTAAGAGCATTGATGAAGGATTACTTGATTTTCCCTCAAAGCGATTTGAGGAAGAAATTTGGTTATGTTGGAAATATGGAGAAACTGAAATAAAATTTTGGCATGAGAAAGACTCTGGTTTTAAAGAAAGGAAACCAATTAGTGTAAGCAACGAATCATTAGTGTAAATGCTTTCTGTCTAGCTACGATTAGTACGAGAGTTCTTGCCCTTTATTACAAATGGCATACGAACTGTGTGTTACAATGACATTTCGTACCTACAAAGTAGTATAGAGGAATATCGCCCAGAAGGGCAATGAGATGCACATAGCCCTCAAAACGCAGTATGTCTTTGATGAAAAAAGGAGAACAGTTCCATCCTTATGACTTTACAAGACAACATCATAAAAAAATCCTAAAAACTAAGTATTTATCTAGAAAAAATACCTAAACTGAATTATGAAAAAGCCTTTTCAGAAACCAGACAAAGTAAAAAATGAAGAAAAACCCAAAATTACAAAGGATACTAGTCTAACTGACCATGATTACAACCTAAAGAGGCTTTTCAGAAAGGGCATCAATTTCATGGGAGAAGAAAAACTTGATGAAGCAACAGAAGTGCTTGAGCAAGCCTTGAGGATTGATCCTACAAATGTCGATGTACTATTAAAATTGGGATATGCCCGTTTTCATTCAGATGACCATAGTGCCGCCCTAAAGATTTATGATAGAATTTTAGATATCGATGTAACAAATGCAGAGGCTTGGAATCTTAGAGCGTTAGTTCATTATGAGCAAAAGAATTTTATCAAAGCGCTTGATAATGTAGAAAAAGCAATAGAGTCAGACCCAACTTTTTCAATGGCATGGTACAACAATGCATGTTTTCTTTCTCTATTAAATCAAGTTCCAGAGGCCTTAGAAGCATTAACACGTTCAATTGAGATTGATGTTAAAAATGCAAGAAAAGCAGTCAAAGATAAAGATTTTAAAAATGTTAGAATTGCAGAAGGTTTCAAAAGAATTATTACAGTTGTTGTTTTAGAATCTATTAGACAAGGTTATCACACAATTGGTGCCATTGTTTGGACAACATTTCTGGACAAAGTTGATGCAGAAGATGCTTTACGAAAATTATTAGAAAAAGGAATAATTATGAAGCATGAAAAGAGAACTGGTCTTCATATGATTCCACATTATGATCTTGTTCCAGATTTAGCTAAAAAAGTTGGAACCACGAAAAAAAGTTTGTTGGGCATTAAGAATATAAAATTGCCTGGCGCGGTAAAGGATCTAAAACAACTCAGCCAAGCAATTCAAACTGTAAAATCTTCAATAGAAGAAAAAGATGTTGAAAAAACAATTGAAAATTTTAATTCTTTTATAGAGCCTTCCAAATGCGGCACACAAATGATTGAACAATTTTTCGAGGAGCATAGAGAAATTAGATTATGGAAAATTAGGTTAAAGGATAGAGGATTAATTTATCTACAAGATAATAAACAAAAAATGCTAAATCTTTTTGATAAAGTAGAGGTTATTATCACAAAACAGCTACGAAGTGAAATAACACCAAAGTAGATTATTCTGCAGAAAGATCCCAATAATCAGCGTTTTCTTGTTTTGAGGTAGACTTTTTGAGATTTTTCCATTCTTTGAATGACTTTACATACAATTTTACATTTGACTGGTTGACTGATTTTAAAGCATAAAATGCTAATCCTGATAAAGTTCCTACACTTCCACAGTAAGTAATGATTTCTGAATCGGGTTTTATTCCTCTGTTTTCAACAAGTCTTTTCATTTCATCCTTTGGTCTCAGAATTTTGTCAGGCGAAGCTAGCGTTCTATATGGTATGTTGATTGCCCCAGGGATGTGTTGTTCTAAGAAATTTAGCCTCTCCCTATTATCTAGTAGGATTACCCCTTCCTTTTCCTTGGCCTCCTCCAGATAATCAGCTGTTGCCAAAATTTGAGGTTGTAAAACGATAGAATGGGTTTTAGAATTTATTGATGGAATTTTGTTATCATTTTCTAAACCAAGGGAGTTCCATTGGCTATACGTTACATCAAGCAAAGAAACATCACTATGTCCTAAATATTCTAACGTCCAAGCAATCCGTGAAGCTAATGCACCAAAAGTATCATCATATACAACAACAGGGGTTTCATCATCAATGCCAAGTGATTGAAAAAGTTTTACTACTCGCTCTGGACTATCATCAGATAATAAATTAGCTAATGGTAGACTAACTGCATTAGGAATATGGTTCTTTTTGTATTCTTCTTCCTTTCTAACGTCAATGACTCGGACACTATTGTCTCTAATTTGCGAGCTTAATGAATCAACATCTATCGTAGGATGAACTGTTTTTTCTTTGCTCAAGCAGCACACTCACCCTTTCCAGTCTTTGTATGATAACTTGAGTCATTTCCGTAATCAGTATAGAAATCACTGTCTTCATCTTTTGTTGGCGGGACAGTTAAGGGTGATAAAATTTGTTTAAAATCATTTATAGATTTTATATCAGAATCCTCACTACCATTGACGATTCTATGAATCCAAGATGATAAAGTGTCAGCGTTTTTTTTATTTTGTTTGAATAGTTCAATTATTTTCAGAAGTGTTGGAATGACTTTTTTTGCAGGAATTCTCAGACAATTTATTCCTAGCATTGTTTCTCCATCGGATCTTCCGCCTAATGACATCAGATAATTTGGATACATGTCTTTACCTACTCTACCACCTCCGCCAAAAAACCCAATAGTGGCAATTCCATGTTGCCCACAAGAGTTTGGACAGCCACTAATTTTGATTGTAGAGTCTCTAAGATCATCGTCTTCATCCAACTTTAATTCAAGGAATTTTCTTTGGATTTCTTTTGCTAGCCTATGTGAATTTGTTAATGCTAGATTACATGATGTTGTGCCCGAACAACCAATTGGGGAAGCCATTGTTAATGATCCGGATTTTGCTAATCCGACTTGTAGTAGCTGTGAATACATTTTTGGTAAATCATCTTCATGAACCCATCTAATCGCTATATCCTGGGAGAAGCCATTTCTTGCCATTCCTTCTGCCGAATAATCTCTAATAATTTTTGCAATTACACGAAGTTGGTTTGCAGTGATGTCTCCTGCTTCAAGGGCTATGAAAACAGACTGATATCCATCCTGTTTTTGATTAAAGGTATTAGTTTTGTACCATCTTGCATATCCATCGGGTACAGAATTCCCTCCACTCTCAGATATTCTAATTGGTTTCTTGATTTCTTCTGGGATTGGATCAACATCTAGTTTAACAATTACTGATTGTGTAGCTCTAACTACAGCTCTTTCTTTTAGTACCAAGTTTTGGAATTTCTCCCAGCCCATTTCATTAACCAAGTAACGCATTCTGTTTCTTGCCATATTCTTTCTGTCACCCATTCTATCAAAAATTCTTAAAACAGCAATTGAGGTGTACAGTAAATCCTCTTCTGGTGTAAATTCTTCTAATTGATAACCCACAAAGGATTTGTTACCTAATCCCCCACCTAGGAAAATTTTGAAACCATTTTCTTGCTTTCCCTCAATTTCTCTCGTTTCGGGTAAAACACCAACATCACACATTCTTACCATTCCATGCTTTTCACAACACGAAAAATTGAACTTGAATTTTCTTGGAAGGTTCTGATTCATAGGATTCCTCAATAGGAATTTTGCAGTTGCAATAGCATACGGAGTCGCATCAAATTTTTCTTCTGCACAAACACCTGAAAGAGGGCTGCACATTACATTTCTAACAGTGTTTCCACATGCTTCTCTGGATGTCAGACCAACTTCAGCCAGGCCTCGCATGATTTCTGAAACATCTTCTAAAACTACCCAATGCAATTGGATGTTTTCTCTTGTCGACAAATGCGCACTACCAATAGAAAATGCTTCACTTAATTGTGCGATTTTTTCTAGTTGAGTTGGATAAATTTTTCCTGCAGGAATTTTAATTCTAACCATCGCATAATCGCTGGTCATTCTTGTGCCATATGCACCATGTTGCAACCTAAAACGTCTAAAGCTGTCTTCGTCATACTTTCCTTTACGGTAAAGTTTGACTGTTTTTGCAAAGTTATCCGCTTCCTCTATCTTTGCCCAGTTAACACTAGGAGACTTTGAGTCAGGACGCGCTTGATTAAGTTTTGATGCTGACAATACTAGGGCATATCCTTTGAGTTCCGATATAAATTTTTGAGACTAGGAATTTTAACCGTTATAATTACATTTTATGTCATAACTCGCCACAAAATACTTGATTTTGCTTCTAAGAATTTAGAATGAAAAATTAGCACTACCTAATGACAATGGGAACCTGCACTTGGGAAACTATTAATGTGTTCTAGGTCTGATTGGTTTAATGCAAGAATCAGTAAATGCAGAATCATCAAAAATTTTTACTGATGTAAGTGAAGCAGATATTACTAGAGCAATAGCAGATGAATTTCATTCGGTTTTAGTTGACAGAGCAGAATCTGATGTAATTGTTATCGGTGCTGGTCCTGCAGGTTTGACAGCGAGTAGGGAGTTAGCAAATATGGGATTCAAAGTTTTGACAATTGAACAAAACAACTACCTTGGAGGAGGTTATTGGTTAGGCGGTTATATGATGAACCCTGTAACCGTGAGAGAGCCAGCTCAAAAAATTTGGGATGAGTTAGGAATCCCGTACAAAAAAGTTTCAGATGGCCTGTACCTAACTCCAGGCCCACATGCTGTTTCAAAACTTATTGCAAGTGCATGTGATGCTGGTGTGAAATTTCTAAATTTAACAAAATTTGATGATTTGATTTTAAAAAATGGGAGGGTATCAGGGATTGTTGTTAACTGGATGCCTGTATCGGCATTACCAAGAAACATCACCTGTGTTGATCCAATAGGTTTAGAATCCAAAATTATAATCGATGCGTCAGGACATGATTCTGTTGCTGTAAAGCGTCTTGTAGATCGTGGATTGGTGGAATGGAAAGGAATGAATCCTATGCATGTTTCTGAAGGCGAGGATCAAGTGGTTCATAAAACAGGGGAGGTGTTCCCTGGGCTCATTATAGCAGGAATGTCAGTTACAGAAACCCATGGATTGGCACGCATGGGTCCTACATTTGGTTCAATGCTATTCTCCGGTAAGAAAGCTGCAGAGATTACAGCATCCAAAATTAAAGAGTTAGGCAGATAACGAGCTGTTTCTGAGACCAATTATTGAAAATTTCGACAATTTTTCTTTATGATGAACCCTCAGTACCTGAGATAAACATTTCAAGACTAACAGATTTTTTAAGAAAGACTTTTTTTGTCAAAGTAGAATTAAGAAAAAATATTTTCAGTTTCGCAAATAATTTAACTGCAAAAGAAATAGCCTCCTGTAGAATTTATAATTCCAAAAAACCGTTTGAAAAACATGAACCCACTCATGAAGAAATAATTTTTGAGGAGCAAAACATTGTTGATTCCTCCAAAACCAAAAATATCGTAATGTATGATGGTTTTGAGTTTCAAAAGGTCATCACAAAATTAATTCCTAACAATAAACTTTCCTTAGATCAATTCCATGTAATTTTCACAAATAAATTGACATGTACATTTGACCAAAATGATTACAGATACCATGGAAGAGCACTGATTGGTTCTAATCCATCAATTATTTCAACAACAGGAATAATCGAAGCTCCTGCCAAACCTAGGGGGTATTATTTTGATTTGATTTCAAATATTACCCTAGGTTTGAATCTTGATTTGATAAAGAAAAAATATCAAGGAACATATCTTGAATATCATGACAAACGCCTTTCTTCAATAATTGAGGGTTATCTACTACAGGCATTATTTTACTATTTTACAGGTGAAGCCTTTTGTGAGAATCGTGACTGCAGACTTTATAATGCACATTGGCAAAATGATTTAATACATTCTCAATTAAAAGTTGGAAAATTGTGTGATAAACATCAACAGATCCTAAATAATCTGTGAATGACTTAAATTATTGATGAGCGATTGTCGAGATATATGTCCGACACTTCTGGCGCAACCTTATTAGAAAAAAAAGATGAGCCTTATAAAAAACCAGATGAAAAAAAGACAAAATATGATGTAATAATTATCGGTGCGGGTCCTGCAGGATACACTGCTGGTATTTATTCGGCACGTGCAAGACATGATACGCTGATTCTTTCTGGAATTCTTCCAGGAGGCCTACTTGTCAATACTACGGATGTTGAAAATTATCCAGGTTTTGAAGATGGAATTATGGGACCTGATCTAATGATTGCTATAAGAAAACAGACAGAAAGGATGGGTGCAAAAATTATTGATGATGAAGTAGTAAATGTGGATTTCAAACGTAGTCCATTCAAAGTTTTAACAGCATCTGAAGAGTATGAAGCAAACGCAATCATTATTGCAACTGGTGCAAACCCTCGAAAACTTGGTTTAGAAGGCGAACAAACCTATGCTGGAAAGGGCGTCTCATATTGTGCTACATGTGATGGTCCATTTTTTAGAAACCAGGAGCTTGTTGTTGTTGGAGGAGGTGATTCTGCAATGGAAGAGGCTACCTTTTTAACAAAATTTGCATCAAAGGTGCATATTGTGCATAGGAGAAATGAATTAAGAGCAAGCAAAGTAATGCAGGAACGAGCGCTTGATAATCCCAAGGTACAGTTTCATTTGAATTTCAAAGTTGAAGAAATTAATGGAAATGAAAAGGTTCAGCAAGTTGTTTTGAAAAATAATCAATCAAATGAGAAAACCGCACTTGAAGTTGGGGGGGTTTTCGTTGCAATAGGACATGAACCAAGTACAAAGCTTTTTGAAAATCAAGTAGAATTAGATGGCGAAGGATACATTGTTTTGGGAAAAAATACAGAAACAAGTATCTCAGGCGTATTTGCTGCAGGGGATGTGCATGACCACCGCTATCGTCAAGCAGTAACAGCAGCTGGCTATGGGTGTATGGCAGCAATAGATGCAGACAAACATCTAACTGAAAAAAAATAGAAAAAAGAAATTTTTACATGTATACGATTTCTGTCATGTGTTTTGCTTCTTTTAGAGCTTCATCAAATTCTTCTTCAGTCATAACGTTTTGTTCTGCGTAGATGCTTTTGAATTTCCTTCCATCGTCTGCAAATATTCCTACGATACAACCCTGCTATGTCCTTTTTTAGAATGCCTTTTTCTTCGGCATCTTTAATCATCCATAATGCTGCCCTATCCTTAAGAGAGCCAAATGGATTATTTCCTTCAAGTTTTGCAAAATATACCAAATTACCTTTTGATAAAGATTCTAATTGTACAATAGGTGTGTTTCCTACTCTATTCAAAATATCTACATCAATTATGGCTTTAATTGCCAGTTTATTTCACCTTTTTAATTTTAAATTCAAGAACGTTTTCGGTTTTATTCAACTCTAAAAGTTCATGACCATTTCTATTTACCCATCGTGAGATGTCTTCCTCAGCAGCAGGATCATCTGCCTGAATTATCAATACTTGTCCCGCCTGCATTTTTTCCATTGCTATTTTTGTGCGAAAGACAGGTTCTGGACAAAACAATCCAATGGCATCAATGTTTATTACATTTTCAGAAATCTTACGTCACCAGATTTTTTTTGCCGATTTGTCATATTAAAAGCTATTTGAGTTTAGCTTGACCTACTTGGAAAAAATTTCTAGATTGCCATTCTAAACATGGCGCTAAGATTGCGTTCTTTCATGAAAGAATGATCAAGATTTTTAAAAATTAATTATCTAAACAAATCTTCTTTATCTGGACGAAGAAGAGAGTTGACTGTACCTTCATTACCACTGAATTTATAATTTCGAATTATTGCTGCAGGATTTCTAAGAAGTTTTCCTCGGACTAATTCAGATGCAGAACAAAGCTCGT
>VAPI01061725.1_pt1 | contig 11596 bp, 9 predicted proteins | sample 3394991 | NCBI WGS metagenome assembly VAPI01 (sample SAMN08290441, study PRJNA428436) | hydrothermal vent metagenome | isolation source: Deep-sea hydrothermal vent chimney 1 | place: Atlantic Ocean: South-mid Altantic Ridge | reverse complement strand
TGGAAATGGATAAAAAAAATTCCACGCATTGCAGTAGTAAATGCAGAAGGAGCTAACACACTATATGATTTGTATAATGGTAAATTTGAAGAAACAGAACTAAAATGGAATGCAGGAAAACCAAATACTGAACTAATAAAAAAATATTATTCTTATCTCGATGAGAAAAAAATTCGACCTAAAACAAAAGCAACTGCAATTCAGATAGGAAGGCCGTCAAATATTCTCAAAGCTATACGAGCTTTGGAATTTACAAATGGGGTAGTCACTCAGGTATCAGATGAAGAAATGTTAGACGGTATGTCTATAGTGGGACTTAATGGTTTTGATTGTGAAATGGCTTCCGGTTCAGTACCAGCAGGGATTAAAAAATTAATTAAAGAAGAAATTATTAAAAAAGACGATGTCGTTATTGGAATTTTAACTGGTAGGCAAAAGGATGCTATGTTACCTGTAGATTACCATAATAATCCAAATAATCTCTTTGCAATACCCCCAAAAAAATAAATTTACGCTTAAGCAGTTTAGAAAATTTGCTAGATTAGGCACAAAAAAACATACTAATCCTTAAAAATCATAACTACACAATAAATTCAAGCAAGAAATGCGGTGGTTTCTAAATTAAATGAGTATTTGGATGTATTATCCAATCAAAATTTTAGGAGGACGAAATGGTCGAAATTTGGATTGAAATTGTAGTGTTAACAGTTCTAATTGGTCTTTCTGGTTTCTTTAGTGGTCTTGAAGTTGCATTAGTTGGGATTAGAAAATCAACAGTGCTTCAACTGGTACGTAAAAAAGCTAAAGGATCTAAAGCATTACAAAAACTAAAATCTAATCCTGGCCATATGATGGCAAGCGTAAATCTTGGAAATAATCTAGTCAATGTTGCATCAACTGCTATGGCTACAGACATTGCTTTGAAATCATTTGGTAATGAGGGCTTGGCAATAGCAATTGGAATAATGACATTTTTGATCCTAGTTTTCGGAGAAATTACTCCAAAAACTTATTGCAATGCTAATGCAACAAAAATTGCACTACGCTATAGTAGAGTTTTACTGATTTTTAGTTATGCTTTATATCCACTCGTTAAGCTTTTTGAAAAAATTACAAAAGGAATGGTAAAGATTACAGGAAGTAGTTATCTTCCGCCACCTATCACTGAAGAGGAAATTAAAGGCGTTATTGATCAAGGGTTAGAGGAAAAAGCCATTGAAAAACAAGAAAGAGAACTTGTTCATGGGGCATTAAATTTTGATGAAGTAATAATTAGAGCAGTCATGACACCAAGAACAAAAATGTTTACATTAAATTCAAAAATGATGCTTTTTGAAGGATTACCACTAATTAATCAGAGTGGTTTTTCAAGAATTCCTCTCTATGGAGAAAATAAAGATGAGATTGTAGGAATTTTACACGTAAGAGATATTTTAAAACAATTAGAAAAAAATCAAAAATTAATTTCTTTACAACAAATAGCAAGAAAACCAATCTTTGTTTCACAGGAAAAGAGGATAAGCGACTTGCTAAAAGAGATGCAAGGAAGACAAACCCACATGGCCATAGTTCTAGATGAATTTGGAGGAGTAGAAGGATGTGTAACTTTAGAAGACTTGATTGAAGAAATTGTTGGTGAGATAAGAGATGAAACAGATATTAAAAAAACTTTATTTCATCATATTGACAAAGATACCATAGTCACCAACGGCGAAATCGAAATTGACACTGTAAATGAGATTTTCAAAACAAATGTTCCTGAAGGTGAAGATTATGCCTCCTTGAACGGATTATTACATGAAAAACTACATGATATTCCTAAAGAAGGTGACAAGATAGAAGTTAATTCATTAAGAATTATTGTAGAAAAAGTTTCAAAAAATAAACCAGAAAAAATTCGGATTGAAAAAATTAGGAAAACTTAATTTTTAGTTGCAAAATGTTCTTCTAATAGTTTTTTCTTATCTCGCATATGGAATAATTTTTCAGTGTGTTTAAACGCATCTTTGAAATCTTTTTGAAACAACATTGCTTGCATCAACATATGGTTTTCTGGAATAACAATTCCGGTTTGATCATCAGAATACATAAGCTTTACAGTATCTTCGATTGATTCTACCATATTAGCATGAATATGTATCATGTTAGTATCTTTAAAGGAAAACTTCATTGTATCAGCAAAATCCCTAACTTCCTTTGTTCCTTTAGCAGTGTATAAAACGGCTACCCCTGATTCATCTTTGAAAGTCTCTAAAAATTCAGAAGGTTTGGGAGCAGAATTTTTGAAACGAACATCCATTATATGTAGATGCATTTGTCTTGTGGGGACTTTAATTGCACGCAAAAATAATGGGGTATCTTTTCCCATATAGCTTTTAACATCATCCCCTTGATGAGGATTTTCGCTCCATTCAATAGTGTCTTTAATTTCTTTGTCAGTTTTTTCAAGGTCTGCCCATCTTCGAACTAGGATAACATCAAAACGAATCAATTGAGAACCATACTTTTCTCGAAGAGGTTGTAAGATTCTACCCATTCCTGTAACATTACAACTGCCTTGCATTACGTGTTTTTTCCCAAATGCTTGTGAATAATTTGCTCTAGAATTAAATAATAAATCAGAAACTGCTTTTTCGCCATATACTGTTTCTCCTCCCTGATAAATTGACATCAAACCTTTAGGTTCATACAAATTTTTTTTGTTCATATATCCATGGCCTGCAGGAGAAGCGTCAATCACTAAATCACAATTATTTAATGCGTCCTCAATTGTTCCTGAAATTTTGTATTCTTTGAAAGAATCAAATTTTGTTTTTGGAACATAAACATCTAAACCTCTAGATATCGCAAGAGCTATTTTATCATCTGGAGAATATTTCCCTATTCCTATAACAGAAATTTCAGGGTCATCTTTGATAAACTCTGTAATCCTACTACCTATTGAGCCATATCCATTTACAAAAACATTCTTCATAGTTTTCATCACTTATGAGCCATTTATTTAGATTACATACAAAGAACTAAATCCAACCCGTGAAAAAATTGAAATGATGAATATTCATGGTCCTTCACTTGGTATTGGAGCTGGAATTTCAGTAATTTCTATTTTAGCTGCATTTTTTGCGATGAATGCTCTAGTTGTATCTGATCAACCACTTGTACTAGTAGAAGCAAACGATCGTGATGTTGAAGCTGAAAGATTCTCTGGCGCAATATTAACTGCAAATGGTTCACCATACCTAGGGGACAAAAATGCACCTATAACGTTAGTTGAATTTGGAGATTACCAATGTTTCTTTTGTAACAAATTTTTCCATGATACAGAGAATAGAATTTTAGAAAATTATGTAAAGACTGGTAAAGTCAAAATTATTTTTAAAGATTACACCATTATTGGTCCAGATTCTATAACTGCTGCACTTGGGGCTAATTGTGCAGGAGATCAAGGAAAATTTTGGGAATTTCACGATATACTGTATAATAATTGGAATGGAGAAAATAATGGTTGGGCAGCCCGTGAAAAAATTATTGGATTTGCCAACGTTGCCAAACTTGATGTTGACAAATTTACTGAATGTCTTGATGAAAAACACCATCAATCAAAGATAACTGCAAGTAATAGAGATGCACAACAACTAGGATTAACTGGAACACCTGCATTTTTTATAATTAGTAATAATCAAGTAACCCCTATTCAAGGTGCACAACCATTCGAAGTTTTTCAGAGAATTTTTGATGCAGAGTTACAAAAGTAGTTATGAATTAGATCCAAGCAAATAATCACACATACCTGAAACTACAACAATAATCAATTCACGCCTACACAAAATATGATGTTTTTATACAAAATTTTGTATTTTCGTATCCGATCTTGAAGTTATATATAAAAAAACAGGCAAAAATGACTCAATTTTAAAATGTGCGTTAAAAAAAAGTATTTAGCTCAATATCCTTATATGCGAATTAAAGAGGGCTAGCTTATGACAGCTGGAATAGACGATATTGCAATATACATTCCAAGGCTCTTCGTGGATGCAGTTGATTTTGCATCAGCAAGAGGATTGGATCCTGCAAAGCTTCAACGCGGATTAGGTGTTTCACAAATGGCAATAGTAGACACCAATCAAGATCCTGCTTGTCTTGCAGCAAATGCTTGTTTGAAGGTTATGAAAAAAAATGGTCTATCACCAGATGATATTGGTAGGCTTTACGTTGCCACAGAATCGGCATTAGATGAATCAAAAGCAATGAATTCATATGTTATTGGAATGCTTGAGCAGGTTTATGGTCAAGAATCATTTGAGCACTGTGGTGGAATTGAAACAAAGTTTGCTTGTGTAAGTGGTTCTTATGCATTATATGATAATACAAACTGGATAAGAGCAGGGGAAGCAGAAGGCAAAAATGCCCTAGTTGTAGTTTCTGACATAGCTAAATACGACCTGGGGTCTAGTGGAGAAATGACACAGGGGGCTGGCGCAGTAGCTATGTTGCTTAATGACAAACCAAGGTTACTAGCATTTGATCCTAAAGCTACTGCAACATCCATTAAAGATGAATACGATTTTTACAGACCTTTAGGAAAAGAAACTCCAATCGTTCATGGACAATATTCTAATCTACTCTACCTCATTCAAGTCAAAAAGGCATTAGACTCATATAAGAAAAAAGTGCTTTCCACTGGCTTAATTAAACTAAAAGATGGTGAAACCCTTCTTGACCACATTGATTATTTGAATATGCATCTCCCATATAGTAACATGGGCAAAAAAGCTCTTGCATATTTAGTTCGACATGAATGGAGAGGGCTTCCAAGATGGAAGAAAATAATCGAAAAAATTGGAATGAATGAACCTACTCCAAAAGATCCTAGAGGAACTATTGAATCTGTTTTGGCTGATACAGAGTACATGGGAAAAGATCATGAATTTACAAAACTTCTAACAAAAACAGAAGAATTCCAAGAAATCTATGAATCAAAACTTGCTAGTTCATTAATTGCTTCAACAATGATTGGAAATTTGTACACTGCTTCACTTTACTTAGGTTTTAGAAGCAGCCTTGAATTCGAATATCAAAAAAGAGTTGATTTAGCTGGCAAACGTGTAGGTTTTGCTTCCTATGGAAGTGGAAGTAGTGCCATGATTTTTAGTGGGATAATTCAACCAGAATACGAATCGGTAGTTAAAGACATGAATATTGAAGTAGATATTGGACCCAGAAAGAAGCTAAGCCTAGAAGAATACGAAATCATTCATGAAAATAAACGCTCACCAGACCAGAGTATTTTAGAAGGCAAAAAAGAATTTGTGTTAGTTGAAGTAAAGAAAAACCCCGAGAGCAGAGGCGTACGTAAATACACCTTTAATGATTAATTGAGAAGAGATTGAAGATCAATTTCTTTTTCAATAGAATCTCTCAAAGTTTCTAAATTAAAATTTTTTATGTTTGGCATCACCCCAAGAACTGGGATTCCAGTTAGTTTTTCTAAATCTCTTTTCAATTCATTTATTGAATAACCATTAACATCAAAATTATTAATAATAATTCCATGAACTCTCAAACCATAAATTGTACACATTTTACAAGTTAGTAAAGTATGGTTGATGGTTCCAATTCTAGATCTTGTAACTACAATAACATCTAAACCCATGTCTTTTATCAAATTAGTTACAAAATAGTCTTTTAGAATTGGAGTTAAGATACCTCCCATTCCTTCAACTAACATCATTTCATGGATTTTTAATAATTTTTTGAAATTTTGCAAGACCAAATCAACATCAACTTTAACACCAAGACTTTCAGATGCAGTATATGGGGAAGCAGGTATTGGAAAAAACTGCGGATTAATCAGTTGTTCTGAATCATCAATTTGAGCAGCTTTTGCAAGAATTTCGGTATCTTCTGATTTAAAACCGACTTTTTGGGCGGTACCTGCAGCAAATGGTTTCATAATACCAATATCAATGCCCATTTTTTTTAATGCTGAAGCAATACCTGCAGTTATCCAAGTTTTTCCAACATCAGTATCGGTACCAGTTATGAAATAAGACTTCAATGTAAAAAACCACCAATTTTTTTGATTAATGTCTTACAAATCATATTTTTTATGAATATTTTTTATTGTCAGTATTGAACGGTCAATAAGAAGTTCTAATTCTTTTTCTGAGATGGCTAGTGGTGGCACCAACATCATAATATTTCCAAGAGTTCTCAAATAGATTCCATTCTTTTTGCCCTCTTCAAAAAATATCTTGTTAATTGATTTTTGAGGAGAAATGGGGGTTTTTCTTTTCTTGTTTTTTACTAATTCAATTCCCATCAACATTCCTTTATGTCGTACGTCTCCTACTAAATCGAGTTCGCTGAATTCGTCTTTTCGTTTTTCAAAAACTTTGGATGTTTTTTGGATTTTTTTTATTAGATTATTTTTTTTGTATTGATTTAAATTTTCATTTGCTACAGTTGCTGCAATTGGATTCCCAGTAAATGTATGACCGTGAAAAAGATGTTTCGTTTCTTTAAAGTTTCCCAAAAATGAATCGTAGATTTTTTTAGTAGTAAGAGTTGCTCCTAAAGTAAGATAACCACCAGTAAGCATTTTACCAAAAGCTACAATATCTGGAATGCTTTGTTGGGATTCATACTCTACTAACGAACCTAATCTGCCAAATCCGGTGGCAATTTCGTCTAGAACAAAAAGAACATTATATTTTTTACATAACTTACTAATTTTTTTCTGAAATCCTGGAGGGTAAATGATAACACCGCCAGCTACTTGGGCGCCACTTTCCATAACAAATGCAGCAATTTTTTCATTTGTAGATAGTAGTGTTTCAATTTTTTCTAAACAATATTGTTGGTATTCTTCAAAAGAAAAACCTCTTGGCAATCTATAGCTATTAGGAATTGGAACTTTACTTGTTGAAAAGAGTTGATTTTTGAATTTTGAAAAAAATTGTGGGACATAACCAACTGACATTGCACCAAAAGTATCTCCATGATATCCATTTTCTACGGAAGCAATTTTTGTTTTATTTTTAATTCCAAGATTTTTCCAATATTGTATTGCTATCTTAAAAGCAATTTCCATTGCTGTTGAACCATTATCTGAATAAAAAACTCGACTCATGTGAGGTGAGATCTTTATGAGTTTTTTAGATAAGATCTCTATGGGTTCATTTGTTAGGTTAAAGAGTGATGAATGTGGGATTTTTTTTGTTTGTTTGATTATTGCGTTGATTAATTCTTTTTTTGAGTGGCCCCAGACATTACACCACATGCTTGCAACACCATCAAGCATTTGATTTCCTTTAGAATCCACAAGCCACATTCCTTTGCCTTTAACAATTTTGTCAAAATTACCCCATTCTTGCATCTGGGTATTTGGATGCCATACAGAACTTTGGCTTTTCATAGATCCTGTCAAACGATTTCATCTTAATTGTACCTGAATAAAAAATGTAAACCTCTCTTTTTAGAGGGGTTAACGCTTCTAAAATCTTAATAAATCATTTTTGTGGCTAAAAACTAATGAATTCTGAAAATGAATTTATTCAAAACTGCTATGAAAAGGTTTTAGAAAAACAATCCTTATCAGATCATGATTCTGAAAAGCTCCTAAATGTTTCAAAATCTTCATTACAAATTCTTTCAGACTTGGCAAATAAGATTACTAGAAAATTTCAAGGGGATTTAGTAGATGTAGAACAATTATCTAACATAAAGAAAAATTATTGTAGCGAAGATTGTACATTCTGCGGACAATCTGCTTTCTTTAATACCAATGTAGATAATTATGAATTGCTCCCCAAGGAAGAGATAGTTAAACAAGCAAAAAAGGCTCTTGAAGAAGGAGCGCAATCATATTGTTTAGTAGCTGCATGGAAGGAACCTTCTGATTCTGATTTTCAAAAGATTTGCGACATCATAACAGAAATTAACGATAAAGTAGGAATTAGTTTAGAGTGTAGTCTTGGGTTTCTTTCTTCAAAACAAGCAAAAACACTGAAAAAATTAGGTGTAAAAAGATACAACCATAACTTAGAAACAGCAAGATCAAAATTTCCTGAAATTTGTACTACACATACATATCAAGACAGAATTGACACTTTGAATATAGCAAGAGCTGCGGGTCTTGAGCTTTGCACTGGAGGAATAATTGGGCTTGGAGAAACAAGAGAACAAAGATTAGAGTTGATACAAGAATTAGCAAAAATAAATCCTGAAGAAGTTACTGTAAATATGCTAATTCCAGTACCCGGGACTCCTTTGGAATTACAAAAACCTCTTCCACTTGAAGAAATTCTTAGAACATTTGTCGTTCTAAGATTTCTTTTACCAAAATCAATCATCAAAATATCTGGCGGACGAGAAGTAAATCTTGATGATGATGGGGAAGCACTTTTGTTAAGCGGTGCAAACGGAATTATCACTTCGGGATATCTTACAATGAATGGAAATGAGGCTCAAAAAGATATTAAAATGATTGAAAAAATCGGCCTTGAAGCATAAACTCGATTTTATAAATCCAGTAATCAGTCAGATCAAAGACCAGAATCTCTATCGTCAATTACGTTATAGCAAAGTAAATGGCCCCTACATTACAATCAACAAAAAAAAATTGCTTAATCTCTGTTCTAATGATTACCTAGGAATTCCTATAAAAAAAGGAAATTTGATGCAAATGCAATCGAGTTCTAGGTTAGTTTCTGGAAATGATATCGCATTCCAAACCTTAGAAAAAAAACTTTCTCGACATAAATCTCAAGAAGAAGGTTTAGTTTTTCCAACAGGCTACATGGCAAACTTGGGTTCTATTTCTACACTAATACAAAAAGGCGATCTTGTTTTAAGCGACAAATTAAATCATGTCAGCATAATAGAAGCGTGTAGGTTATCTGGTGCTACAATATCCATCTACCAACATAACAATATCGATGATTTAAGTAAAAAAATCAAGAAAAAAAATAAACGTAAATTCATTATTTCTGAGGGAATTTTTAGTATGGATGGCGATTTTGCAAAACTAAAACAAATTACAGAAATTGCAGAAAAAAATAATCTTATTACAATACTTGATGATGCACATGGAGATTTTACAGTAGGTAGAGATGGGAAGGGTTCTGCAGAACATTTTGGTGTTGCAAAAAAAATTGATCTATACATAAGTAGTTTAAGTAAAGGTTTAGGTTCTTTTGGAGGTTACATTGCATCTCAAAAAAACATAATTGATCTATGTATCAATAAAGCAAGATCATTCATCTATACTTCAGCACTTCCATCATTTTTGGTAGAATATTCCTTGAAAAAATTTGAATCAAACAGAGGAAAACAGCAAAAAAAACTTGCAGAGAATGTAAAACAAATTTTAAGAGGATTAAGACAATCTGGATACAAAATAGAATCAGAAACCCACATTATTCCAATAATAATAGGAAGTGAAAAAATTGCTTTAGATTTTGGTAGATTTCTTTTTAATAATGGAATTTACGCGCAGCCAATTCGATACCCAACTGTTCCACAAAACAAAGCAAGGATTAGAATTTCAGTAACTGCCTGGTTGTCTAAAAAGGATATTGATTATTCTATTAGTGTTTTTGAGGCTGCCAGAAAGAAATTTAGAATTCAATAATTATCTTAGTGTATCAATTCCACCAAACATTGGAGAGCCCATGAAAAATGCTAAAGCAACTACTACGCCCAAAACAATTCCAACAATAAGAATCCGTTTATTCATAGCCAAAATCAATCCTAGAGGGATAAAAAGCAATTGTTAGAAAAACTAGATTTGGAATAAGGCTTTAATAAAAAATTTGTAAAACTAGGACATGTCGGAAGTTAACTTAGCCATAGCTGCACTAGCAGGATTAGGTTCATTTGTTGCACCATGTATACTACCAATGATTCCTGCCTTTTTAGCATACATTTCTGGGACAGCCATTACAGAATTAAACCAAAAATCAGGCACAAAAACGATCTTAGTCAATAGAACAAATGTCATTTTAAATACCATATTTTTCGTTTTAGGTTTTTCAGTTGTCTTTTCAGCTTTGGGGGTAATCATAAACAGTACATTAGGAAGTGTATCTGCTGATTTAATATCAGGATTTAATCAAATTGGAGGAATTATAATAATTTCATTTGGGATATTTTTATTATTAACAACTAAATTCCGTTCATTAAACATTGAAAAAAAATTCTTCCCAAAAAGAGCTTCTGCAAGTTACCCATTATCTTTCGTATTTGGTTTAGCATTTGCAGCAGGTTGGACTCCTTGTGTAGGACCAATTTTGGGCACCATTCTAACTTTGGCATCAACAACTCCTAGTATAGCTTTCAATTTATTACTTGCATATTCATTAGGATTAGGAATTCCGTTTATTCTAATGGGGATATTTTTTTCACGTGCTACTAGAATTATTAGGGCAATGAGCAAGCATCTAAAATATTATTCAGTTATAATGGGAGTATTCATTATATTTTTAGGAGTTTTAGTGTTTACTAATCAATTAGCATACATTGCAAATTTTCCACTTTTAAATGAATTAATTCTTCTGGGATGATTAGATGAAGCCGGAAATTAAAACAGCAATAATTTTAGGGATTGTAATAGTAGTAGTAATTGGTGGTTTAAGTGGAGTATTCTCAAGTATTGAGACATCTCAAACTTTAGGACTAGATGAAGACAAGGAACAAGATCAGGGAATACAAAATATCGATAAAAGTAGATTCAAAAAAGCACCAGCATTAACAGGAATCGCAGGATACATCAACACTTCTCCTGAAAAATTGCAAGATGAATTAAAAGGAAAAGTAGTGTTGTATGATATTTGGACTTATAGCTGTATTAATTGTGTGAGAACTCTTCCTTACATAACTGAATGGAATGAAAAATATTCAGACGAAGGACTTGTAATTGTTGGAATTCATTCTCCAGAATTTGAATTTGAAAAAAATGAAAAAAATGTCCGCACTGCAGTTGACAAATATGGAATAATGTATCCTGTTGTTCTAGACAATGATATGGAAATATGGAAAGCTTTTGAAAACAGGTACTGGCCAAGAAAATATCTTGCAGATTCTGAAGGGTACATAAGATACGATCATATTGGTGAAGGAAAATACGAAGAAACCGAAAAGATGATTCAAAAATTATTACAAGAAAGGGCAAACCTATTAGGACTTAACATAGCAGCTGCAGAATCCCTTGTAGATTTTGAAGAATTTCAACATACCAGTTTTAGAACCCCTGAATTATATTTTGGATATGTCTTTGCACAAGGCCGAAATCAATTGGGAAATCCTGAAGGATTTAATCCTGAAAACGAAGTAAGTTATACATTTCCAGAAAATTTACAGCAACATAATTTCTACTTGGAAGGCACATGGAAAAATCTTGAAGGTAGTATGAAACTTGTATCAGATTCAGGGTCCATAAAACTTCCATTTCATGCAAAAGAGGTTAACATTGTTACTGCAAATGAAGGAACAACTACTATTCTAATTGACGATATGCCAATTAAACCCGAGTATTCTGGGAAGGATGTAATTTCTGGGAAGATGATTCTCACAGAGCCTGGCCTATACAATATCG
>VAPI01158985.1_pt1 | contig 11854 bp, 11 predicted proteins | sample 3394991 | NCBI WGS metagenome assembly VAPI01 (sample SAMN08290441, study PRJNA428436) | hydrothermal vent metagenome | isolation source: Deep-sea hydrothermal vent chimney 1 | place: Atlantic Ocean: South-mid Altantic Ridge | reverse complement strand
TTCGAACCACGGGGTTCTACCTGAGTAACCTGACGCTGACCGGGTCCATTGACCTGGGGGCAATCCACCAGGACACCCACGCCGTGCACCCTACCGGCGAGGGGTTAGCCAATCTGCTCGACGTCGGCTTCGAAATGGACTAGCCGCTTTCCGGCCCGTCACGGCGCCTCCATCGCTCGCTCCTCACCCTCGTCTTCTTCACTGAATAGATTTCGTGGGCGTCACCCTCGTCCCTCCACTGCCTGGTCCATGGGTCTGGTATAATGCCAGGGTTTGGCATCCCATGCGTATTTTGGTCGTCGAAGACGAAGCCAAGGTCGCCTCCTTCATCCGGCGCGCGCTGGAAGAGGAAAGTGCGGCCGTTGACTTGTGCCACGAGGGAGGTGAGGGCCTGGAATGGGCCCTCGGCGGCAGCTATGACGCGATCATCCTCGATCTGATGCTTCCAGGCCTTCCGGGGTTGGAGATCTTGAAACAGATCAGGAAGGCCGGTCTCCAGACGCCTGTCCTCATCCTCACCGCAAGATCGCACGTGGACCAGAGGGTCCACGGCCTGGATGCAGGTGCCGACGACTACCTCATTAAACCCTTCGCCATCGAGGAACTCCTGGCCCGCGTCCGCGTGTTGCTGCGGCGTGGCTCCGGGGAAGCCAAGGGCATCCTCCAAGTCGATGACTTGATCCTGAATCCGGCTTCCCGCGAGGTCACGCGTGGGGGCCACCGCATCGAGTTCACTACGAAGGAATACGCCCTGCTCGAATACCTGATGCGTAACGCCGGGCGTATCCTGACCAGACCGATGATCGCGGAGCATGTGTGGAATCTCGACTTCGACACTTTCACCAACGTCATCGACGTCTACGTGAACTACCTCCGCAACAAAATAGACAAGGGACACCAAAGAAAATTGATTCACACCGTTAGAGGAAGCGGCTACGTGCTCAAGGCGGAATAGCAAGAATGTGCTCATTTGTTCATGTTGTCATTTGTTCAATGGGTAAATGAAGCAATTGGAAAATGAATCAATGTTTCAATTGTCCCTGCGAGTCAGACTCACGCTGTGGTATGGGACCGCCCTGGCCCTGATCCTCGTCGTTTTCGCCACCATCTTGTACACGGTGCTCGCCCGCGGGCTCAGGGACCAAGTGGACCACTCCCTGAACGAGAGTGCCTCCGCCGCCGTGCGTTCCTTGATGGAAGGCCGCTTGGGCCCTACCGTTCAGTTCGAGGACCTGTCGGACAAATTTCCCGAGCTTGCCGTGCTCGACAAGTTCTTCCAGATCCTCAGCCCACGCGGGCAAACACATATCCGATCCCCAAACATTAAAAGTAGAGATATCCCACTGACCGAAACAGCCCTCCGTGCCGCCTTAGAGGGAAAAACTATTTTCGAGTCAGTCCGCTATCCGGACGAGCCCCCCCTGCGGCTGGTGTCGGTCCCCATCAAGTTCGATGACACCCTCGTCAACATCGTGCGCGTCGGCACATCCCTGCAACCGATCGAAGAAACACTCGACCGTCTGTTACTCGTCCTGCTCGCCTCCTTCCCAGTGGGCCTGGTCCTGGCCTTGGTTGGGGGATGGTTCCTCGCCGGGCGGGCGCTGCGACCGGTTGAGAGCATCACCCAAGCCGCACAACGTATTGCCGCCGGCGACCTGACCCAGCGCCTCACGGTCCCTCAGTCGTCGGATGAGATCGGCCGTTTGGCCGCCACGTTTAACGACATGATCGCCAGGCTCGATGCCTCGTTCCGCCAGGTCCGTCAGTTCGGCACCGATGCCTCGCACGAGCTGCGAACACCCTTGACCGTCTTGAAAGGCGAAACCGAGCTCGCGCTTCGCCGCCCTCGATCGTCTGACGACTACCGTTTGGTCTTAGAGAGCAGCTTGGAGGAGATCGATCGGATGAATCGCATCGTGGAGGAACTGTTCTTCCTCTCCCGCGCGGATCTTGGTGAGGTGAAGATGGAGCACCTCCCGGTGCGTCTGGACGCGCTCGTTGAGGATGTTCAGAGACAGGCGGCGCTCCTGGGTCAGGATCGCGAGGTGCACGTTCTCCTGGGTTCCATGACGCCCTGCACAGTCCAGGGCGATGAGCTCCGTCTTCGCGAACTCCTGCTCAATCTCGTGGACAACGCCGTCAAGTACTCCAAGCCGGGCGAGAAGGTGGAGCTGAGCCTGCTCTGCGACGGCTGCCAGGCCAGGCTTTCCGTAAAGGATGCGGGGATTGGCATTCGGTCTGACGCCATTCCTGCGATTTTCGATCGCTTCTACCGCACAGACGATGCCCGGGCGCATGTCAAAGGCGGAACCGGCCTAGGTCTTGCCATCTGCAAGTGGATCACGGAGGCCCACCACGGCCGCATTGAGGTGCGGAGCACACCCGGCCAGGGTTCGACCTTCACCGTGATCCTACCCTCGACGCACATCTAGGGTTAGACTCTTCTAATCTCCCACTAATCTGCCTCTCATCGTGAGCGGGTAAGGTGCCTGGTGGTCAGGTTGAGGACTCACCCTGACCATGTGCACATTCACACCGCCTCACAAGGAGGGCTGTATGAGAGAGTTTCTACAACGCACGTTAGGTGTTCTCGCCGGGCTGGCGATGCTCGGCGTCGTCGCCTGGACCGGCCACATGCTTACGATCCCGCAGGCGTCGGGCTCGACGGCAACCGTCCGAGCAGTCACGACCCTGAACTCCTCCCCGCAGGCGCAGCATGGTTTAGTCGAGGTGGTGCGGTCTGTGACTCCGGCGGTCGTGCATATCACGCGCCCTGCAGAAGACCGCTCTCGCGTCGGCCATGGGTTCCGCGGTCCGTTCCAGGATCGGGAGCAGTGGGAGGATTGGATGGAGCGCTTCTTCGGGTTCCGCGACAGGCCTCCGTTCCCACGGGGCCCGGAGGGCCCGTTTGATCCACGCGGCCCGCGTAGCCAAGGGACAGGATCCGGTGTGCTCGTATCACCGGACGGCTACATTCTGACCAACAACCATGTCGTCGAGGGGGCGGGTCAGGTCACTGTCACCCTCCCGGACAAGCGTGAGTTTGCCGGGAAGGTCATCGGCAGGGACCCCAAGACGGACCTGGCGGTGATCAAGGTGGACGCAACCACCCTGCCGTATATCCCTTGGGGAGACTCCTCAACGCTCCAAGTAGGAGAGACCGTGCTTGCAGTGGGCAGCCCCTTTGGCCTGACGTCGACGGTCACTCAGGGCATCGTCAGCGGATTGGGACGCGGCCGTATGGGCATCACCCAATACGAGGACTTCATCCAGACCGATGCCGCCATCAATCCCGGGAACTCCGGCGGCGCATTGGTCAACGCCATGGGGGAACTGATCGGCATCAACACGGCTATTTTCTCGCGAACCGGTGGCTATCAGGGCATCGGGTTTGCCGTGCCTACCGCCATGGCCAAGCCGGTCTACCACAGCTTGGTCAAGACTGGGAAAGTCGTACGCGGCTATCTCGGTATCGGGATCCAGGACGTCACCCAGGACCTTGCGGACTCTTTCGGTCTCGAGGAGCCCACGGGGGTGCTGGTCGGCGATGTCAAGAAAGGCAGCCCAGCCGATCGTGGCGGCCTGAAACGTGGCGATGTGATCATCGGCTACCGTGGCTCTTCGGTAGAAGACCCGATCGCCTTACAGCGGATGGTCACGAAGACTCTGGTCGGTACCGAGTCAGCAATCACGATCGTCCGAGACGGCAAGGAGATGGATCTCATGATCGCGGTCGGTCAACAGCCGGACGCCGTAAAGGTCGCCCTGGCTGACCGTGAGCAGGCCGACCATGCCTTGGCCGGTCTGGCAGTGAAGGATCTCAATGCAAGGACCGCGCGTAGGCTCGGGCTGGACGAGGACTCTCAGGGCGTGGTGGTCGTGGACGTGGAGCCCAGCAGCGACGCGGACCGTGCAGGCCTCTCCCGGGGAGATGTGATCCGCGAAATCAATCGGGAGCCCATCGACTCGATGCGGGACTTCAAGCGTATCGCCACGAATCTCGAGGAGGGGAAGAAAGTCCTCCTGCTCATCAACCGCCGCGGCGCTTCGCTCTTTGTGTCAGTGAAGGCGTGACCAAGGGCTTGCGAGGGCGGGGACTTCCCCGCCCTCGCAGGGACCGCAGGCAGCCCCGCTACCCGCGGGGTGGCCTGACTGACGATCAATCGAAGGTGACGGTTTTCTTCCCGTAGACCAGGACGCGGTGCTCGACATGGAGCCGGACGGCCCTGGCCAGGACGACCTCTTCCATATCCCGGCCCTTGCGGATCAGATCCTCCACCGTATCCCGATGTCCGACCCGCACCACATCCTGCTCAATGATCGGGCCCTCGTCGAGGTCCTCCGTGGCGTAATGGGCCGTCGCGCCAATGAGTTTGACCCCTCGGTCATAGGCCTGCCGGTATGGACTCGCACCGATGAAGGCCGGCAGGAAGGAATGATGAATGTTGATCACCGGGCATCCCGCCTGAGCCAGGAACGCGGCACTGAGGATCTGCATGTACCGAGCCATCACGATGACCTCGACCCGATGCTGTTTCATGACCTGGAGCACTTGCTGCTCTTGTTCAGCCTTGGTCTCTGTGGTCACCGGGAGAACGACAAAGGGAATCTTGTACAGGTCGGCCCAGAATCGACACACATCATGATTGGAGACGATGACAGGGATCTCAATCTGCAACTCTCCTCTCCGATGACGTTGAAGCAGATCCGCCAAGCAGTGATCCTGCTTGGACACGAGGATACCGACACGAGGCCGCTCAGCGGTGAAGTGCACGCGATACTGCATGCCGAAGACCTCGGCCACAGGGGCAAAGGCCGTGACGATTTCGTCTCTCGGGATTTGAAACCCGGCCAACTCGAACTCCGTCCTCATCAGGAAATGACCTGTTCCACGGTCGGTGTGGTGATCCGAGTCCAGAATATTGCCGCCGAAATCATGGATGAACCCCGCCACCCGAGCCACGAGTCCCTTGCGGTCCTCACAGTTGATCAGCAGGACGACCGACTCCGGTCTCTCGTTCATGGCGAATCCGCTCCTGGATCGGCAAAGGGCACTCCTCAGGAAAGGAGGGCAGCTCGGAGTCCCTCAGCCTATGATGTGGCCGACGAGGTCGTAGGTAGAGGCCTCGGTGATGCGTACCTTGACAAGATCCCCGGGCACGGGAAGGGGCGCGTCACAGGGCGCCTGGGGCGGGCGGGTGAGATCGGTCGTGACGTCATTGATGTAGACCACGCCATCGATTTCCGGGGCCATGCCTTCATGGCGGGCTTCCAAGAGCAGGTCGGTCTCTTCTGACACTCCCTCGACCAACACCTCCATCACCTCTCCGACTCGCTCCCTGCTCTTGCGGAGGGCAATGCGGTCCTGAATCTCCATCAACTCGGCTCGGCGCGATTCCATGGTGCGCCGGGCGACCTTCTTGCTGAGCTCGGCAGCGGGCGTTCCCTCCTCATCGGAGTACAGGAACACGGCGACACGATCGAACTCCATCTCGGCGAGATACTGCTTCAACTCCGTGAACGCGGCCGCGGTTTCGCCTGGGAATCCCACCATGAAAGCGGTTCTGAACGTGAGCCCAGGGATCCGTCGTCGGAGTCGCTCCACCAGCTCGGTAATCGAGGCCTTGGACCCCAGGCGGTTCATGCGCTTCAGCTGCGCGTTGTTGATGTGCTGGAGCGGCATGTCGATGTATCTGGCGATCTTCTCTTCGCCCGCGTAAAGGGCGATGAGATCGTCCGTGACTTGCTGCGGATAGAGGTAAAAGGGACGAATCCACCGCAGGCCCTCGACCTTCACCAACTCGCGCAGCAACGCGACAAGCCCGGACCGGAGGCCGAGGTCCAGGCCGTAATGCATGGTGTCCTGCGAGATCAGGTTGATCTCTTTGACGCCTTCCTGGACCAGCCTCCGGGCTTCAGCGACGATCGATTCAACGGGCCGGCTCCGCTGTTTTCCACGCATGATGGGAATGGCGCAGAAGGTGCAGGCTCGATTGCAGCCCTCCGCGATTTTGACGTAGGCCGAATGGCGCTTGCCTAAACGGAGCCTTGGGGTCAGCTCGTCATACAGGTAAGGAGGGGGACTGACCCACACCCGCTGTTGCTTGGCTGGAGCGTGAAGGATGGTGCGGCAGATCTCGGCAATGCGACCGATCTCACCGGTTCCCACGACGCCATCGAGTTCGGGCAATTCTTTAAGTAGCTCGCCCTGATAGCGCTGTGCGAGACACCCGGCGGCTATGAGGGCCTTGCAGGCTCCATTCTTCTTGAGCCCACCATATTCAATGATCGCGTTGATGGATTCCTGCTTTGCCTCTTCGATGAAGCCGCAGGTATTGATGATGACGATCTCCGCCGCCTCGGGCTCCGGCGTCAACTCGAACCCGTTGGCCGCCAGGTAGCCGAGCATGACCTCAGAATCCACCTGATTCTTGGAACAGCCCAGGTTGACGAATCCGATGGTCGCCTTGCGTGGGGTCCGCGTGTCGGCCGAAGCCCCGGCTGCAATGAATGTCGAGCGTGCCATAGGGTGATCAGTCTACGGGAGCGACGAAAAGCCTGTCAATCAGATGATGCTCTTGATTCAGAAGGGGATTTCGCCGAAAATGGCCCCATGATTCGAACCTTCCAGGGCATCAAACCGACGATCCCGGCAAGCACCTTCATCGAGGAGACGGCCGTCGTGATCGGCGATGTCGTCGTCGGTGAAGACTCTAGTGTGTGGTTCCATGCGGTCGTCCGCGGGGATGTGCACTACATCCGCATCGGCAGCCGAACCAACGTGCAGGACTTGAGCATGTTGCACGTGACCCATGACACCCATCCACTCGTGATCGGAGACGATGTCACAGTCGGCCACCACGTGGTCCTGCATGGCTGCACCATCAAGGATCGAGTCCTGGTCGGTATGGGCGCCATCATCATGGACGGCGTCGTGATCGGGGAAGACAGCGTCGTGGGAGCCGGCGCCCTCGTGACCGAGCGAACCGTCGTGCCCCCGAAGAGCCTGGTTCTTGGATCTCCGGCCAAGGTCAAACGACCCGTTTCGAAGAGCGAGCTGGCCTGGATCAGGGAATCCGCCGAGAACTACGTCCGATACGCCAAAGAGTACCTCATGGACCCCCATCGAACGACACCCGGATTCAAGTTGTAGCGACTTCTGTACTATCCGATCCGGATAAAACAGATCGGGTCCCCGACGATGGCCGTCGGGTACTCTTCCTCTTCCACCACACAGGGTATTCGCCGCCGCGAACACCAGTCGGTAACCCAGGGGACTTCCTCTACGGACGTGGTGACCAGTCCAGGCCGGGACAGTTTCCTCAGGCAGGCTCGCACAACCTCCTGGACCTTCTGGCGCTCACGACTGAACTGATTCGGATTGAATGCCACAGGATTGGCCCGGCCGTAGGAGAGCGCCGAGAGTTCGGGGAAGCGCTCCGGATCATTGAGGACACTGACCATCCAGAGATGGTCGAATCTCCCCCTCGCCTTCTCGGCAGTCTCGCCCTTGAAGCGAAACGGCAAACCATGACAGGCTTGACTCAAGACGGCTACTTCTTTCTTTCTCAGATTGTAGGGAGTCACGCCTCGTGTCAGTTCGAGCGCTTCCATCACTAGAACCGGAACCTCGGCCACCCCGGCCCCGATATACAGGCTCCTCCCCTTGGGTCGGAGCCGACTCCGGAGCACCCTGGCGATGTGCATCCCGAGTCTTCGGCAAGGGCCACGCCGGTCGCGCCAGAAAGCAACCCCGCCCTGGTCGCAATACACCTGGGCCAATGTCTCGTAATCCAGGCGGTCGAACACCTTCGCGATCGTTCGCCGGGTTGTCGAGCTGAGCTGCACCGATCTCCTGCCCACGATTCAATGAGAGCGGCTCAGAACCCTGACCGCCGCGGTGACGGCCTCGGCCACATGTGCCATGAACTCCAGATCGAGGGTGTCCAGGGTGTCCGTCGGTTGGTGGTAGTGGGGATTCCGGTAGTCGGCGGTGTCGGTGAGCATGAGTGCCGGGAAGCCATAGTGCCAAAATGCCGCATGGTCGCTCCTTCTCGTATCCGGGAACGCCTCGCCTTGGCCTGGCACGGCCAGGGAGACCGTTTTGAGGGAGGGGACCTCCCGATTGGCCGCCTTCTCGAACGAGGCCAAGAGCCCCGCCGAATCCTGGTTCCCCACGACGCCCAGGAAATCTCCGGCTGGTGGGGTCTCGATGGGCAACCCCGCCGGGAGTCGTTGGGATCCGGGCTTTGAACAGGTGTATCCCACGCATTCCAGAATGAGCGCACCCTGAATCTCTTCCCCACGTGCCTGCAGTCGCTCCGCATAGGCGAGGCTGCCGAGGAGATTCTGCTCTTCCAGGCAGAACGCAATAAGGTGTACGGGCCCGGAAGGGCCGACCTCCGCAAGGCGCCGAGCCACCTCCAGCAGGACGGCAAGGCCGCTGGCGTTGTCGTCAGCCCCTGGTGAGCCAGCCACGGCGTCGTAGTGTGCCCCGATGATCAATGGAGGGCATGACGTCCGCCGCAAGGGACTTGAGGTAAGGTGAGGAACAGGTGGAGGGAGTGTCGCAACGACGTTCCGGTAGGTTCCTCCGAGCGCTTCGAAGGCATGGGTCGCTACCTCCCACCCGTTCCCTCTGAATTCCTCGGTCAGATACGATTCGGTTCGGAGGAGGGCTGCCGGGGAGGTGAGCGGATGGCGTTCTCCGACAAGGGCCCTGAGGTGGGTCGAGATACGATCGATCACTGGACGAGGGAGGCCATTCGGCTAGGACACGATCTCGGTTCCGATGCCTTTGTCCGTAAACACTTCGAGCAGGATGGCGTGAGGCATGCGACCATCAATGATGTGTGCTTTCTGCACTCCGCCGTCCAAGGCGGTGAGGCAGGCGTAGACTTTCGGAAGCATCCCGGCGCGAATGGTCCCCCGCCTGACCATTCGCTGCATGTCCTTCCCCGAAAGCGTGGACACGTGCCGACCCTTGGCATCGCGGATTCCCCTGACGTCGGTCAACACGAGCAACTTCTCGGCCTTGAGGGCGGCAGCGACAGCGCCGGCGACGAGGTCCGCATTGATGTTGTAGGTGTGCCCGGCCCGATCGGTCGCAATCGGTGCGATCACCGGAATGAACTGCTCCTCTTGCAGCCTGACCAGGATTCGCGGATCGACAGACTCCACTTCCCCGACGTGCCCGAAGCTCTCCTCGGGATCCCCCTCCGGATCTGTGGACAAACAATCGGCCCAGGCCCTGGCCGTCAGCGGTCTGGCGAGAAACAGTCCCCCGTCTTTCCCTGTCAGTCCCACGGCCTTGCCTCCATGGCGACTGAGGAGGGTCACAATCTCCTTGTTAATTTTTCCGCCGAGCACCATCTCGACGACGTCCATCGTCTGCTGGTCGGTCACGCGGACGCCTTGCCTGAACTTCGTCTCGAGGCCAAGTTTCTTCAACATCTGATCAATCTGCGGCCCTCCGCCATGGACGACGACCGGGTTCAGCCCCACATACTTCAAGAGGACAAGGTCGACGGCAAACCCTTCCTTGAGATCGGACTCGGTCATCGCCTTCCCGCCGTACTTGATCACCACGGTCTTTCCGGCAAAGGTCCGGATGTATGGCAGGGCTTCAACGAGGACACTGGCTTTCTTGATAGCTCTGTTCATGGCTTCAGTGATCAGCCGTCAGCGCTCACAGCGATTACAGAATAAACCGGCTGAGGTCCTGGTCCTTCATGAGGTCGTGCAGGCGCTCCTTGACGTACTTCGCGTCGATCCGCACCTTTTCGTCTTCCAGTTCCGGTGCTTCGAACGAGATCGACTCCAATAGTCGTTCCATGATCGTAAACAGACGTCGCGCGCCGATGTTCTCGGTCTGGTCATTCACGTGCGCGGCGCTCCCGGCGATTTCCTCCAAGCCGTCGGCTGTGAACTCTAGGCTGAGACCCTCGGTCTGGAGAAGCGCCTGATACTGCCTCGCGAGGGCGCTCCGAGGCTCGGTGAGGATCCGGACGAAATCCTCCTTGGTGAGCGGCTGCAGCTCCACGCGAATGGGGAATCGTCCTTGCAGCTCGGGGATCAGATCTGAAGGTTTGGCCGTGTGAAACGCCCCGGCTGCAATAAACAGGATGTGGTCCGTGCGGACCGCACCATGTTTGGTATTGACGGTCGAACCCTCCACGATCGGCAACAAGTCGCGCTGCACGCCTTCCCGCGACACATCCGGACCCGCGAGCTTTTCTCGACTGGCGATCTTGTCGATTTCGTCCAGGAACACGATGCCCGTATCTTCGACCTTCGCCACAGCCTCACGGGTAACTTCGTCCATATCGATCAGTTTCTGCGCTTCTTCTTGGACCAGATATTTCTGGGCTTCGGGAATCTTCATCTGCCGCTTTTTCTTCTTGCCCGGAAACATTCCCCCCAGCATCTCGCGGATATTGCTCTCGATGTCCTCCATCCCCCCGACGTTGGAGATGACGCCGATGGGTAATCCCCGTTCTCTCACCTCCACCTCGACGGTGCGATGGTTCATTTTCCCTTCCCTGAGTTTGAGCCTGAGCTTGGAGCGGGTCGTCTCATGCGAGTCCGGCGGCGCCGATGCAGGAGCGTCATCCCCGGCCTCCTCGGTGAACCCTACAGAAGGCCTTGGCATCGGCGGCGGCAGCAAGAGATCCAAGACCCGCCCCTCCCCAAGCTCCTCCGCCTTCCGCTGGACCCGCTCCAAATGCTGCGCCTTGGCCATTCCGACCGCAAGCTCGGTGAGGTCGCGGATGATCGACTCGACATCTCGACCAACGTAGCCGACTTCGGTGAACTTCGAGGCCTCCACTTTCAGGAACGGGGCTTGTGCGAGCTTGGCCAGGCGGCGCGCAATTTCCGTCTTCCCGACGCCCGTGGGACCGATCATGATGATGTTCTTGGGCATCACCTCATCACGCAGGTCCGGGCCCAACTGTTGCCGGCGCCAGCGATTCCGGAGGGCGATGGCAACCATCCGCTTCGCCTCCCCCTGACCGATCACATAGCGGTCCAGCTCCTCCACAATCTGGCGGGGAGTCAAGTCGTCGGGGCCCGGTCGGGGCGCTGCTTTCTCTTGGCTCATAACGGCTAGGACTTCAGCTCTTCAATGACGAGTTCCTGATTGGTATAGATATCAATAGCTCCGGCGATGCGCATGGATTCTTCTACGATGGCGCGTGCATCCAGCTTCGAGTGGCCCACGAGCGCCCGAGCCGCCGCCAGCGCATAGGCTCCTCCAGAGCCGATCGCCAAAATGCCGTCTTCGGGCTCCACCACGTCGCCGTTCCCGGAGATGATGAAGGAGCACCGCTGGTCCGCCACCGCCAAGAGCGCCTCCAGGCGCCGGAGGACCCGATCGGTTCGCCAATCTTTGGCCAGCTCCACGGCAGCCCGCGTGAGATTGCCTCGATACTCCGCCAACCTCGCTTCGAACTTCTCGAACAAGGTGAAGGCATCGGCCGTGGCTCCCGCAAAGCCGGCAAGGATTTGATCCTGGTACATGCGCCGGAGTTTCTTGGCATTGCTCTTCACCACGGTGGTTCCGACGGTGACCTGCCCGTCCGATCCCATCGCGACGTGCGTTCCCATCCTGACGGAAAGAATGGTGGTTGATCGAATCCTCATAGCCTGGCCTAGCCCTCATTATTCATGACGGTTTCGTGGCCCTCGGATGAGCGCGATCATAGACTTCCAGTAGGTGATCCGTCGCCACATGGGTGTACTTCTGCGTGGTACTCAAGGTCGCGTGCCCGAGCAGTTCTTGAATCGCGCGCAAGTCGGCCCCCGCGTCCAAGAGATGTGTGGCGAATGAGTGGCGCAGGGTGTGCGGGCTCAC
>VAPI01136826.1_pt1 | contig 12080 bp, 8 predicted proteins | sample 3394991 | NCBI WGS metagenome assembly VAPI01 (sample SAMN08290441, study PRJNA428436) | hydrothermal vent metagenome | isolation source: Deep-sea hydrothermal vent chimney 1 | place: Atlantic Ocean: South-mid Altantic Ridge | reverse complement strand
TGCAATTTGTTACTAGCCCAAAGGTGGACGCGGTTAAAATCATTGAACTTATTCAGCATAACAATGAATATAAACTTTCTGGCCCTGACCGCTTAAGAATACAGGTACAAATCGAGGGCATTGCGGAGCGAGTAGTACGAATAAAGAGTTTGATTGAGGAGTTAAGTGGATCGAAGACCCATTAAATCTATGGTGTTCAGGAACTATTCAGTATGGGACGCTACAATCCTAATGAAGTTTATTTTTGTTGTACAAGTGGATGCAGTTAAAATCATCGCGCTTATTCTGAAGGAACCTACGGTACATGAACCTCATTATCCAGGGGCGTGAGATTGAAACTAGTGACCTAAGGGAACTTGCAAAGATCTCCGGTGCAAGCCGCATAGAACGTATCACCGGGAGTGCATTTCGACTAGTAGGTGCTAGCCAGCGGGACAGCATACCGGTGTATTGTCTCGATGCTAGACTTGATTTCGCCTTTGTGGGGCAATCAGTAAAGCTTGCTAGTTTTAGTCTAGTGGCAGTGGATATGGATTCAACCCTTATTGGCATTGAGTCCATAGATGAGATTGCTGATATGTACGGTATCAAGGCACAGGTGGCAGAAATTACTGCTAAAGCAATGTGTGGTGAAGTTAATTTTTCTGAAGGTCTCAAACGCCGCGTGTCGCTACTTCAAGGCCTGGATCAGAGTATGCTACACAGGGTTTACGACGAAAGACTGAAATTAAATCCTGGTGCTGAAAAGATGCTGAAACGGTTGAAAGCTGTAGGCATCAGAACGATGCTTATTTCGGGGGGATTCACCTTTTTCACTGACAGATTAAAAGAAAGGTTGGGGCTAGATTATGCTGCTGCCAATACGCTCGAGATTGTGAATGGTAAACTCACTGGCAGGTTGGTGGGAGAGATCGTAGGTGCGCAGGGAAAAGCCGAAGCGCTAAAACGTATTCGCGACGAACTGGGTTTAAGACGAGATCAGTTAGTTGCTATTGGTGATGGTGCCAATGACCTGCAAATGATGGCAGAAGCAGGGGTAAGCATAGCCTATCACGCTAAGCCTATCGTTCAGAAAAATGCCACGTACACAATCGATCATGTTGGTTTGGATGGAGTCATTAATTTATTCGAATGATTAGACATGACAGAGGTAAGCGAGGAAATATAAATTTATAATAGTATCCTTTTGGGAGTGGCATTATTAATTGCTGCTAAGGCTAATCTCTTGATCTATTCCGCGTTTGATAGGTCCGCTGCCAGAAAAGCGATCCAGATAGAGGTAGATGACTGGTGTGATAAAAAGTGTGATCACCTGTGAGAACAGAAGCCCTCCGACTACGACGAGTCCTAGTGGCTGACGTAGCTCAGCACCCGCACCCAGACCTAAAGCGATAGGCATCGCGCCCATTAACGCCGCCGAAGTGGTCATCATGATCGGTCTGAAGCGCAGTAGACAGGCGGTTCGGATTGCCTCATGCGGCTCCATGCTGTTGTTACGCTGTGCATCGAGTGCAAAGTCGATCATCAAGATGGCATTTTTCTTGACTATGCCGATCAACATCAAGATGCCGATCATAGCAATTATTGTAAGCTCCATGTTGAACAACCACAACATTGCTAGCGCACCAACTGCCGCTGAGGGAAGCCCGGAAAGAATCGTAATTGGGTGGATAAAACTCTCATATAACACGCCAAGTAATACATAAATTACTAGTAGTGCAGCGACGATTAACACCACTTGGCTGGTCTGCGAAGATTGGAATGCAGCTGCATCTCCGGCATAATTTGTTAGTATACCCGCCGACATATTAAGATCATTTTTAAACTGATCTATATGTTTAGTGGCATCGCTCAGTGAGGCGCCAGGGGCAAGGTTGAACGAAATTGTTAGCGCCTCCAATTGCCCGGCATGATTGATAGAGATGGGTCCCAATTCACGCTCGACTGATGCAACGCTTGATAGCGGAACTATCGTATTATTCTTGCTGCGAACATATATTTTACCAAGGTCGCTTTCATCGACACGATGTTCGTCCGCTACCTGCAAAATAACCTGATAGCTGTTGCTTGATGTGTAAATTGTTGATACCTGGCGCTCACCGAAAGCACTATAAAGCGCTGAACGGATATCTGCAATTTGTACACCTAACAGGTTCGCCTTATCACGATTGATATTGAGACGTGCCTGCAGACCTTTCAATTGTGCATCGCTAGTGACATCACGAAAAATAACCTCTTCTCGCATGCGTGACATGAGGTCGGTGGCGGTTGTGTGTAAATCTTCAGCGTGGACGCTGCGCATAACGTACTGGTAGCGACTTTTGCTGGTACGACCACCTAGCCTAAGGTTTTGGATGGGATTGAAAAAAACTGTAATACCTGGGATAACACTTACTTCACTGCGTAAATTTTCGAGCACCTTATCCATTGGTGGGCGCTCACTACGCGGTTTAAGAGTCATGTACATACGTGCGCTGTAGCTGTCATTGGCATAGACAACAAGGGTTTTAACGGCGGGATTAGCACGAATTAAATGGTCAGTACGTTGTAATAGCTTAGTTATAGCGGGAAACGAAATATCTTCAACTGTTTCTACCGATATCAGTACCTTGCCGATATCTTCGTTGGGAAAGAATCCCTTGGGTAGGACCATAAATAGTGCGCCGGTGGCGACAAAGGTAGCGATTGCAACACCAAGAATTACTTGCCTGTGGCGTAGTGCCCAATCGAGCGCATGCTCATAGGAGGATAGCGTTTTGTTAAATCCGCGCGCGAACCATTCAGTCAATTTCATGCTGTGTCCCTTGGGTTCGTGCTGAGCGAGGTAGCGGCTGGCCATCATCGGGATCAGAGTAAGTGACACTACAGCCGACATCAAGACAGCGACTCCCACTACTGCAGCAAACTCATGGAATAGTAATCCGATCACACCAGGCATAAAGAAAATAGGAATGAATACAGCAACCAGCGAGAGTGAAATTGAGATAATAGTAAAGCTTACCTCTTTGGATCCTTGCAGTGCTGCTTGTAATGGCGGCACCCCTTTCTCGACGTGACGTACGATGTTCTCAAGTACTACAATGGAGTCATCTACTACCAAGCCGACCGCGAGAGTGATGGCGAGTATCGAAATATTGTCCAGGCTATAGCCAAAAACAAGCATTAATGCTACTGCACCTAACAGCGAAATTGGCACTGACAGTGCCGGGACAAAGGTAATCGTAACTTTACGCAGGAATAAGAAAATCACCAACACGACTAGGGCGATAGTGATTGCCAGCGTGAATTGCGCGTCGTGGATGGAGTTTCGAATCGAGGTTGAGCGGTCACTAGTTATCTTGAGTTGAACTGATAATGGCATCTGAGCAATGAGCCCTGGCAGCACTGCTTTAACGGCGTCCACCGTAGCGACAGTGTTGGTACCTGGTTGGCGTTTCACAAATAGTGTGATAGAGCGTTCGCCATTGGTCCAACTAGCAGTCTTGACGGATTCCACGCTGTCCTCGACCGTAGCTACATCAGAGAGCCGTACTGGGTTGCCACTTGGAGCAATAGCGACAACTAAGTTTGCGAAAGCAGTTGCGTTATTGAGTTGACGATTCGCCTGAATGGTGAGAGATTGACGTGGTCCATCGAGCGTGCCGATCGGAGAGTTGGGATTAGCACTGCTTAGTGCTGTAGCAATGTCATCGATAGCCAATTTACGTGCAGCGAGTGCGTCAGGGTTCACGCGCACGCGCACAGCATATTTTTTCTGCCCATAGATTCCTACTTGTGCTACGCCAGGAAGCGTGGATAGTGTAGGCGAAATAAGATCCTCGGCAAAATCGTTCAGACTTGAGAGTGACATTGAGGGCGATGTCAGGGCGAGGTATAAAATAGGCGATTCAGCTGGGTTGATCTTACGGTAGGACGGTGGTGAGGTCATTTCGATCGGTAGGGCGCGCTGCGCGCGTAGCAATGCTGCTTGCACATCAACCGAGGCACTGTCGATATCGCGATTCTGATCAAACTCTAGCGTGACCGAAGTGTTACCCAGCGTGCTTGTAGAACTAATTACCGCAAGCCCAGAGATGGTGGAGAACTGTCGTTCTAGTTGCGTAGCTACTGATGAGGCCATGATCTCAGGACTGGCGCCAGGAAGTGATGCTCTAACTAAAATGGTAGGAAAGTCGTAACTTGGTAGCGCAGCAATAGGTAAGTTGCCGTAAGCAATGATACCCGCTACTACGGCAGAGGCTGATAGAAGCACCGTCATGACCGGACGGCGGATACATAACTCGGAGAGGTTCATTAATTGTCTGCTGCTTTGCCGATTTTGTCCGGAGCGCGCTGATCTACAAATTTACTCCTATTATTGCCAGATCCAACCTCACTACCTTCGGCCTGCGTTTCTACCACCACACTACCTGGCCTGAGATTCTGTGCACCTTCCAAAACAACGTGTGCACCTGGCACAGCACCTTCTATCACAGCAAGTCCATCCTGGACTAAGCGCACTTTGATCGTCTGAGATGTTACCTTGCCATCCTTTCCGATCACATAAAGGAATTTCTTTTCCGGGCCAGTTTGCACTGCTTGTACAGGAACCGTGAGAGCACCAACTAACATGTTCGGTGCTAGCATCACTGTTACAAACATGCCCGGCCAGAGGTGTTGATCCGTATTGGGAAACTCTGCTTTAAGCTGAATAGTGCCGCTCTCCGCATCTACCGTGTTGTCCACAAATATTAATCGTCCTTTCTGCGTTGGCTCACCAGCCAAATCCAGTTCCGCACTGACGGATATGTCGCCTTTAACGAGCGCCTGTTGCAAAGCCACAAGTTCGCGTTCCGGTAATGTGAAGCTGACATTAATTGGATCAATCTGCGTGATGCTTACTAAGACAGCGCTGCGTGGTTGTGTCAGGCTGCCCGGGATCGCGATGTTCGGCTGCACCAAACTACCTGGATGTACTGGAATGACTCCAGTGCGCCCCGAAATTGGTGCGGCAATCTCGCTGAAACTGCGCATCACACGATTTGCTTGCACGGCAGCTCGATCAAAGTCTAACTGGCCCTGTAAGCTATCGACTTGGTTCTGAGCTATATCTAGAGCAGCCTGTGAAATGAATTTCTGTTGGAATAGTTCTCGTTGGCGTTTAAGGTTGCGCACAGCATTCGCTAAATCTGCACTGGATTTGGCAAGTTGTGCTTTAGCTTTGCTGAGGTTGGCGTTTTCCGTACGTGCATCAAGCGTGAACAATCTGTCTCCCTTGCGTACGAACTGTCCCTCCTTGATATGTACGGCTTTAATTATGGCACTGATCTGCGGGCGCACTTCGACCTTCTGCTGAGCAGACACAGTACCATTAGCTGTAAGTTTAATCGGCACATCATTCTGTATAACTGTGGTGCTTACAATCTGGACTGTTCCTACCTCTGTCGGCCTCGTATTGGTCAGCGTACTCTGGTTACGCCAGACCCAAGCACTGGTGATCAGCACAACAAGTAAAATGCCGAACATAATGATCCATATACGTCGCTTAGTAGGCATGACATGTTTTGTTTGAGAAATAGCTTCTATCAAAAAGTTTCACTTGCTTCAAATTTTAACAGGTATCTACGTTACAAGATGCCATTCGATGCTACTCAGTGGTAAGGGCCAAATAGATTTAGTAAACATGTGCCATTCAGTTAAAAATCAAAAATTGTGTTATAAATACAATGTAGTGTGTTTTGAAATAATATAAAAAGCATCAATGTTCATTATTGTCATTGTAGGCAAAGGTACGAAGTATAGCGTGTTCCGATCGATGTTTAATTTCTTGCAAGGAGATTTAATCATGAAGCACATATTTACTACTTTTGTAATTGGTGTCTTTGCACTTTTCCTAAGTGCTCAGGCCAATGCCGAGCACCATACAGCGCAAGCAATGGAACATGCAGGGATGGCCCAGGCCCACGGGGAAGATGGTCATGCGAAGGTACTGCTCCAGCATGCTAAAGTGGCGCTCAATCATGCTAAAAAAGCAGAAAAAGCACATGCGGATGCGCACAAGCACATGACAGAAGGTGTAAGTCATTTAAAGGAAGCGATTGCACACGCCAAAATGGGACATGCCGATGTTGCTACCAAACATATGAAAGAAGCGATTATGCACATCCGTCAATCCAGTCAGCCATAAGAAAAGGCGATCTATTATAAGTTTAGAGGAGTGGTAATGCGGCAAAGACAGCAGCGCAGTAAAAGAGAGTTGGGTATTTGTTGAACTCGGTAGCTGTAAGATATTTACTTGGATAACGGATTGTATTTCTCAATCTGATTATCGTTGATATCATATTGTTCACTTCTTGCCCGATCTTGGACCACCAGACTGCCCACCATATCGCCTTCAACATTGACTGAGGTACGGAAGGCATCAAGCAAACGATCAATGGGCAGCAGAATAGCAATGGCCTCAACAGGCAGGCCCACGGATTGTAATACCAAGAGCATAGTTACCATGCCTGCGCTTGGGATTCCAGGTGCACCGATTGCTGCAAGCATGGCAGTGAAGAATACGATCATTTGCTGTACAAGATTGAGATCGACTCCCACCAGATTGGCAATGAATAATGCAGCTGCAGCTTCGTATAATGCTGTGCCGTCCATGTTAATAGTAGCCCCAAGCGGGACCACAAAACCAGCAATGTCGCGTTTGACATGAAGGTTCTGTTCGACACATCGCAAGGTAATTGGCAAAGTGGCAGCGCTGGAGCTGGTGGCAAAAGCTGTTATCAGTGCTTCGCGTGCACCTTGCCAGAATTTGATTGGGGTCATTCCAGTGACCAGGTAAAGAATCAGAGGTAACACTACTAAACCATGTAGTAAGAGGGTGCCCACTACCAAGCTGATAAATTTGATCAGCATCATAAGTAGAGCTACGTCCTGTGTTACTACTAGCTTTATCAATAAAGCCATGATACAAAGAGGCGCTAAGCGCATGATCCAGCCCACCAGCATCAGAACCAGCTCTAATATTTCCTGCAATATGAAATGGATATTACGGAAACGTTCGCCTCCTATTACTAAAGCAATGCCCATTAGCAGTGCAAAAATTACTACCGCCAGTATGTTACCTTGAGCCAGAGCTGCTACAGGATTTTGAAACAGTGAGTGCAGGAACTGGGTGAAGAACTCAGGAAGTGACATTTGCTTGGCCTGAAAGTTCTGCATGGCGTCCTGGAACATTGGTAACTGCAAGCCTTCCCCCGGATGGAACAGGTTGGCAGCCGTTAACCCCAATATAATAGCTACTGTTGCTGTAAATATAAAAAAACACAATGTTGCCATCCACACGCGATGCATTTGCTGGTGCGCACGTAAATTTGCCACTCCAACTACGATGGAAGTGAACACAAGTGGGACCATCACCATCTTCAACAAGTCGATGAACAGCATCCCAAGCAACTCAGCGATATATAAACCAATTTGTGATGTCGCTGATTCTTTATCGAGTATAGAGAGCCCCAGTCCTAGCAAGATGCCAGCTAGCGAGCCGAGAAGAATTTGCGAATTAAGTGAAACTTTTTTCAATTATTGGTCCCATTTTGAGAATCTGGTCCTTTAAAGGATGCATGGAGACAAATCGCATTAACACCGATGCCACCTGAGAGACTAAATAGATAGAGTATCGACAAAGGACTACCTATAGATCATACAAAATTACATGTAGATTAGTTGTGAGCAACGATACCAGATTTTTCAATCAATAAAAGAGAATTGATGTTAATTGAAAAGTTTAGGATTAAGCTAAGACGAATAAATTAGAATAAAACAATAGTGGGTATTCAATGCCGACTTGCTTATTTTGTGATACATCAAGTCGAAGCTGCAACCGTTGCGCATAGATAAAGTCGGGCTGAGGTGGGAGGTAACATTATACGTAAGACAATAATTTCTAGTAACTGTACTCAAGTATCAAGTTAACTGGGGGGGTCTTAATACATAACTAGAGAACGACCATAAGCCTATTGATGTTTCCAATTCAAAAGGTAGATCTTCTATTTGAATCATGGAATATAGCCAGACGATCCATTTCTCAATATTTTTTTACAGTCTGCCAAGAAATGTTTTGATGTTAGGCAAGGTCCACGCCAGGATATCTTCATCATCAATAGGTGGGGGGAGTTTCTTGGGTAGTTTCTCGGAATTTCCGTATAGCAGCAACACTGGCACCCTGCCTTCATAGGCACAGTGTAATTCCCACTGCTGGCCGTCTGCTCTGACAATGTTATTCGTGATCAAGGCAATTACACCGTCGCATTCTGTAACCTTTGATCGACAGTCTTCTTTCCATGCTGGTTCCCACGACTGCTTTACGGGTATATCCACGAACGAGTAGGGCGTTTTTTCGTTGGTTATCTGTTCCACGAGAAGATCACGCAGGCTGGCGTCTCTTAGCGCGAAGCTGATAAAGATTTTATTAGTTGAAGCCATTCTTTTACCTTCGAGTAGATTGTTGTTAGGAGTGCTGCGCTACAAGTTAGAGTTATATCGACCAAATAGATCTACCCCAAGGCGGCTGCTTAATGAACCGCATTTGCTGCCAAGAATGAGCTGAATGTGACTGAGCTCGGTAACATGGTTGTTCCATCGCAAACAGTTGATACGGTAATTGATCAGCTTATATAACCGAATACTCATTGAGTCCAGAATATCTTTGGACTCAAACAGCGTAGTACAGTATTTTAAGTGTGATTAATGATATTGGAAAGGGGATTGAAATGTAATTTCATCCTAAGCAACATCTATACTAATTTTACTGTGGTATAAGTTTGGTATGGAAAAAGTTTGAGTACGGTGGAGACTAAGGAAGTTAGCCATTGATGCACAGTAATATGCATGGATTGCGCAGAGCTTGCTTATGTCAATGTGGGTTACTAGTTTTCTTTATACACCATGCTACAAAGCGTAGAATCTGTTTAATAAGTATTCGATAAGACTCAGGACTTTTCGTGGTTACCAACTGTGATTTCATGTCTAAAATACCTCACAATCTTACCGAAAGACAACTTAGCAACCAGTGTGTATTCAGTGGTGACCTGTTGCACGTGCACGTAGATAAAGTCGCTATGCCTGACGGCAAGCTATCGGTACGTGAATACGTTACCCATCCTGGTGCGGTGGTTATCATTCCGCTGCTTGATAATGGCGATTTGGTGCTGGAGCGTCAACATCGTTATCCGTTACATCAGGATTTTTACGAATTTCCCGCAGGTAAAATAGATCCTGATGAAGATCCACTGTTGTGCGCGCAACGCGAGCTATTAGAGGAAACGGGTTATATAGCAGCGAACTGGCGTTACCTTACCACTTTACATCCCTGCATTGGTTACTCCAACGAGAAATTGGTGTATTACTTGGCGGCGGGGCTCAGCCTCCAAGGTGCCCGCCCTAATGATGGTGAACATTTAGAGGTGTTCACACTAGCCATGACAGAAGCTCTTGAATGGGTTAGGGCAGGAAAAATTACGGACAACAAAACTGTTTCTGGTCTCTTTTGGGCGGAGAAGTTGATACGTGGTGAGTGGTAATAATAGGTCAGATTTAATTTAGTCTAGGTATTGATATGATGGTTTCTGTAATGTGGGAGACCAAGCTCATTCGGTAAAGAATTCGCGCACCTTGTTCATCCAGGATTTAGTACGGGGGCTATGGCGGGAGCTATCTTCCTGATTAAGGGCTTCCAGCTCATGAAATAGTTCTTTCTGGCGGGCAGTTAGTTTAACTGGTGTTTCCACCATCATATGGCACAGCAAGTCACCATGGGCGTGGCTACGTACACCTTTAATGCCCTTGCCGCGCAAACGGAAAATTTTTCCACTCTGCATTTCTGCCGGAACCTTGATTTTTGCATAACCATCAATCGTAGGAATTTCTATTTCTCCACCTAGCGCAGCAGTGGTGAAGCTGATTGGCATTTCACAGTGCAGGTCATTATGATCGCGCTGGAACACTGAATGCGCCAATAGATTAACAACCACATATAAATCTCCCGATGGGCCGCCGTTGACTCCGGCTTCACCTTCTCCAGATAAACGGATGCGGTCACCCTCGTCTATGCCAGCGGGGATTTTCACCGACAATGTTTTGTGCTGCTTGACACGCCCTGCACCGCTGCATTTAACGCAGGGGCTTGCTACAAATTTTCCACTACCATGGCATTTTGGACAGGTTTGCTGGATCGAAAAAAATCCCTGTTGCATTCTTACTTGACCATGACCGTTACAGCTAGGACAGGTAATTGGGGAAGTACCAGATTTAGCTCCACTGCCATGACAGGTTTCACAGGTTCCCATGGTAGGAATCCGTATTTTAGTCTCGGTTCCACGGGCTGCCTGCTCCAGTGAAATTTCCATGTTATAGCGCATGTCTGCACCACGATAGACATTGGAGCGTCCTCCGTGTCCACCAAAGATATCGCCAAAGATATCACCAAATGTATCAGCGAATCCCTGGGCACCTCTTCCCGCCATGCTAGGATCTACCCCAGCATGGCCATATTGATCATAGGCCATCCGTTTGTTGGGATCCGAGAGTATTTCGTAGGCTTCTTTGGTCTCTTTGAAGCGTTCTTCCGATTTGGGATTGTCTGGATTACGGTCCGGATGATGTTCCATCGCCAGTTTGCGATAGGTTTTTTTGATTTCATCTTCGCTGGCGTCTTGGTTAATACCCAACACTTCATAGTAGTCACGTTTGCTCATATAGACTTTTCCACTGCCATAGCACAAATAATACCGCCAAATGTATTCTTACTCAGAAGCAAATTCTTCCCTTTTTCCATAGAACAGGTAAAGAAAGAAGCTAACTCTCCTCGCTACTTGCTTTTTTGATAAATGCCAAAACGCAGAGCACACAGAAGAACTACCATAGTATTTCTTCACGTCTCTGCGTTTTGGTGATTCAAGTATCTTTTTATTTTTTGTCTTTCACTTCCTCAAACTCGGCATCCACTACTTCACCTTCTACCGGTTTTTCGCCACCTTCACTATTTGTAGGAGATTCTGCACCGGTCTGGGTCTGCTGTGCCTGCTCCTGAGCATACATTTTTTCCGTAAGCTTATGAGAGGCTTCCGCTAGCGCTTGGGTTTTCGCGTCAATGGTGTCCTTGTTGTCGGATTTTAGTGCCTCCTCGGCATCTTTCAGCGCAGTCTCGATTTTAGATTTCTCATCACCATCAAGTTTGTCTCCATGTTCTTTCAGTGTTTTATTTACAGAGTGAATTATTGCATCACATTGATTGCGAGCCGTGACAAGTTCCAGTGTCTTATGGTCTTCCTCTGCATGGGCTTCAGCGTCTTTTACCATACGTTGCACTTCCTCATCTGATAGTCCCGAGCTTGCCTGGATCTTGATCTTGTTTTCTTTTCCGGTCGCCTTATCCTTTGCCGACACGTGCAGAATACCGTTAGCGTCAATGTTGAATGCCACCTCAATTTGTGGCATACCTCGTGGCGCCGGGGGAATATCAGTCAGGTTGAATTGCCCTAAGCTTTTATTTCCAGTTGCCATTTCCCGTTCACCTTGTAGGACATTAATTGTCACCGCAGATTGATTGTCTTCAGCAGTGGAGAACACCTGCTGTGCCTTGGTCGGGATAGTGGTATTTTTCTGGATAAGCTTGGTCATCACGCTACCCATGGTCTCGATGCCTAACGATAGTGGTGTAACGTCTAGCAGAAGTACGTCTTTCACTTCACCTTGCAATACACCCGCCTGAATGGCGGCACCTACCGCTACCGCCTCATCTGGATTTATATCCTTACGTATATCTTTACCAAAAATTTCCTTAACCTTATCCTGCACCTTGGGCATACGGGTTTGCCCTCCTACCAGAATGATGTCATCAATGTCGGCAATTTTTACTCCCGCATCTTTAATGGCTATACGGCAAGGTTCGGTGGTGCGCTCTATCAGTTCTTCAACTAAACTTTCTAGTTTAGAGCGAGTGATTTTGACTGCCAGATGTTTAGGGCCAGAGGCATCTGCTGTGATGTAGGGTAAGTTAACTTCAGTTTGCTGGCTGGAAGATAGTTCAATTTTGGCTTTCTCTG
>VAPI01168982.1_pt1 | contig 12603 bp, 10 predicted proteins | sample 3394991 | NCBI WGS metagenome assembly VAPI01 (sample SAMN08290441, study PRJNA428436) | hydrothermal vent metagenome | isolation source: Deep-sea hydrothermal vent chimney 1 | place: Atlantic Ocean: South-mid Altantic Ridge | reverse complement strand
CGACCCGGCTCCAGCCGGGCATCGTTGACGGGGTCTGGACTCCCGAGATCACGTCGCATGACGACACGCCAGACGACCCGGCCCCACAATGCGATTTCCTTTCCATCCGGTGCAGAGCGCACGTGGAGCCCCACGGCTTGACAGCGGTGGCTTCCTGCGAAGGCGGCTGAAGGGAGCGGGTGCTCGGCGCAGTCCAGACCGGCCCAGCGATCACCTGGCCGCTCAGGGGAAGACCATAGGAGGGATGCGATGCCAGCGGGGATCGACCGGCGTGTCGGGGACGTCGCCGTCGATCAGAAATGAGCGTATCATCATGCCCTGGGAGCTGGCGGCAGGGAGGCCCTGCCACCGCAGGACGAGCGCCGCAAGCAGGAGGCCTACGGACGAGAGGACAGAAAACACTCTGCCTGCCCTGGCCCCCCTTCCGCTTCGGCATCCCCACCCTCAAGCCACCGGAGCGATCACCAGCACCGCCCTCTGCCGACCGCAGTCCGCCAGACCACGGCCTACCAGAGTTTCGCTCGCCTGATCCTATTTTCTCGGCTTTCGCAGATATAGAGAAATCCCTGGGAATCAAAGGCCAGGCCGACGGGAGCATGAACGACCGCTTCAATCGCCAGATGACCGTCACCATGCTTGCTGGGGGCCCCGGCGGCCTCCTTGCTCACAAACCTCGCCATTCCACACCCACCCATGTTCTTGTCTTCGTATCCGCTGTCGCCGTTGCCGCAGATCGTACTGATGAGCCCAGTCTCGGCGTCCACCTTCCTCACCCGGTGGTTCATCGAATCCGAGATATACATATTGTTCCAGGGATCGAAGGTGACACCTTCAGGGGCGTGCAGCATCGACTTCACGGCGACCTTGTCGTCTCCATCGTAGCCGTACCGGCAGATACCGGCGACGGTGGAGATGATGCCCGTCCGTCGATCCACCTTCCGGACACGGTTGGTGCCCTTGTCCACGACAAACACGTCCCCATGACGATCCAGGGCAATCCCCACCAAATCGTGAAGCTTGGCTTCCGTCGCTGGCTGCCCATCATCCAGGTAGTAGGACATGTCGAGGCCATCAGAGCACTCGGGACGAAGCCACCCGTGGTCGTCGCTGAAATCAATACCGATCGAATCCCCGGAAAGGACCACCAGATTCCTGGCAACCAAGGGCTGGTCACGGCTATCATCCTCAGGGGTCCAGTGGCCGGCGATCGTGGTGACCATGCCGGTCCTGGGATCGTACTGCCGAATGCGGTGAGCTTGGGTGTCGGCGATATACAGATTGTCGTCACGGTCAAACACGATCGCCGCAGGCCAGGTCAAATTGACTTCCAGGGCCGGCCCGTCCCCGTTGAATCCGAACTGTCCCGTCCCAACGACCGTGGTGATGATTCCGGTCTCTCGATCAACCCTCCTGATCCGATTGCTGCCCGAATCGCAGATGTACAGATCATTGTTGGAGTCAAATGCGAGACCCAGCGGAAGATAGAGACCGGCCTCACTGCAGGGTCCCGAATCGCCGCTATAGCAGGTCTCTCCGATACCCGCAAAGTTGTGGAGCGTCCCTTCCTTCAGGTCGACGCGGCGCACGCGATCGGAGCCGGACTCTGCGAAGTACAGATACCGTTCTTCCTTGTCGAGGGTCGTATGATGCGGGAGGGGTGTGCCGGCCTTGATGGCCCGTTTCCCGTCCCCGGTGCTCCGGGCTTTTCCATTGCCTACAAAGGTCTCGATGTATCCGGCGCTCAGTTCAACGTCTGTGCTCATATTGATACCCTACCTCTCAAGAGCCTCTCAGTCTAGGCCTGCCCGGCCCGACTTATCTGTCCTCAACCCAGCCTGCAGCAGGTGGCAGACCGGGGAGGGTCCGTCCAGACTTACGCGTTGGATGCGGGCTGCACGGCAGCCGCGGGCTGTTCCTCGATAGGGGGCGGCGCAGCAACCGGCTCACCCTGCGGCTGGGGCGGCGCCTGCTGGGGCTGGGCCTCAGACGCAGCCTGGGCCTGTACTCGAGCTTCCGCCTCTGCCTCGATCGCCTCCGCTTCGTGCACGGATTTCTTGAAGCCCTTGATGGCCTTCCCCAATCCCTCTCCGAGCTGGGGAAGCTTTCCGGCACCGAAGATGATCAGAACAATGACCAGGATCAGGATGAGCTCCGTGAATCCTATACTTCCAAACATGGCGTGTGCTCCTCTCCAGATCGGATCAGTTAAGCTTTTCCCGGCTCTCTGCTTCTTTTGGCAAAACGATCCTTGAGTTTTTGGCGCGCCTGCTCCGCCTGCTCGAACATCTTACATTTGTCATAGGTGCTGATCAGGTTGTAGTAGGCCAGCGGCTCGTCCGGGTTATGCTCCACCGCCTCCTCTATGATCTTGATGGCCAGGTCCGACTTCTTGTGGACGAGCGCGAGATCCATCAACTTGAAGCTGGCCTCGAGGTGCGCAGGGTCCAACTCCAGCGTACGGAGGTAGCACTGCATAGCCATGTCGATGGTGTTGTAGTCCGAGACCATGGGGTTATCCAGCTCAACATACACTCCGGCCAGGTTGTACCATGCAATCGGATCGTCCTGGCTCGACTCCACAAGGCGTTCATAGTAGGTCTTGGCCTGCATGTACTGCTTCTTGTCTGCGTAAACCCGTCCGAGGTTGAACAGCGCGAGCAGGTCGCTCGCATGGACCTCCAGGGCGCGCTTGAATTCCGCCTCGGCCTCATCCATCATGCCCTTCGTGGCATAGATGGTCCCCAGGTTGGAGTAGTACATCGCAAGGGATCGGTTCATCTCCAACCGAAGCCCCTCAGCCATTTCGATGGCTTTCTTGACCTCCGGCAGGGCGTCGTCCAGCCTGCCCTTGCTGAAATACAGTTCTCCAAGCCGGCAGCGGGCCTGAAAATCGTCCGGCTCCTGCGCGACGAGTTTCTCCAGTTCCGCCATCTCCTCGTCGGGAGCCAAGGGCTGTTCGTTCGCTTCGACCGTGGTGCTGCCAGCTTGCGTGGACTCTGACGCCTGTTGTTCTTCCATCTCCGTACCCAATCCTCTCTGTTATCCGTTCACGTATCCCTTCTCGCCCACCACGGGAATGCCGGGTGCCACGAGGGGCCGCTGGGCAACGCCGTCACTCACCTCGGACTCCTCGCGGCGCCGGTCGAGGTTGAGCAACAACAGACCCAGCACGACCATGAGGGTGAGGTGTGACAGCTGCAGGGCGTACCCGGCAATGAACATCAACCCGACCCCATAGCCAGCCGGACGGCTCATGCTCACGAGCTTGAGCACCGTGTACGACCAGCACAGCAGACCCGTCACGTAGAGTGCAAAGGGAAGGTAAAATGAGTATCCCATCCCCATCTGAAAAATCCAGCCGATCCCTTCTCCCGCTTGCCGAACGCTCACCGCCATGGCCCGATCATAGAGGCCTAGGAAATAGTCGAGGAAGAACAACGCCAGGAACACGCTCCCGCCCACCGTCGCGAAGGTGACCACTCGGCGCCGGTGCCGTTTGTTCTTGCCGAAGAACCCGGGCCACCCATAGGCCCAAAACACCAAGATGCTCGCCAGGACCATCAGGGCCTCCCCTGCCCGGTTCGCCTCGTAGGCCAAGGGGGGGGCGGTAAACATTCCGAGGAGCCCGTAGGTCGTGGACATCGTTTGATAGTAGAGCCAACCCGAGATCCCTAAGAAAAAGCAGAGGCCAAAGGCTCGCTGGGAGAGGGATGCGTGGGTCACCAGGTATTGCGCTGTCAGCACCGAGATGACCGTGAAGGCCACGACGTTATAGACGATCGAGGCGAGCATCGTGGGTGGAAACTGGAGGAAGGCGACGGTCAGGAGGACAAGCAGCGAGGTTGAGGGAATGATGACCAGCGCGAACCCGTCCTTTTTCGTGAAGGCCACCTTCCTAAACAACACGATCAGCAATGCCAGGAAGAGCAGCAGGGCGACCGTGTTCAGCAGAATGAAGCCCAGCGACGAGAGTACTTGAAAGAGAGTCCCCACCCACTCGTGCTTTTCCGCCACCTTCGCCAGGTGCATGCCGAGCCTGGAGACCAAGCGGTACAAAATGAGCTCCAGGAGACCGGCAAGGAGCAGGAACTTCATCGTGTACTCGAAGAGCATGCCCTGCTCGCCGATTTTCGCGCCCGCCCGCTGCACCACACCGCTCGCCATTTCGCGCAACCCCTCTCTAACGCTGCGTGTTTCGCCACTGTAGTGGCCGGCCAGTCGCCTGAAAAGGTGGATTATACCCAGCGGGAATTCACAGGGTCAACCAGCCGCCGGCCCGCACGGTCACGAACTCGCAGGCTGCGGCACGTGCTGCGCCTGGGCTCTCGTTCGGGCGATATACAGAAGTCCGTCGGCCATCGAGTAATTAAACGGCAACTCGCAGACCACCTCGCTCACTTTTTCGTACACAGACTGATACAGCCGCTCAGCCTCCTCTGGTGTCATCCCCTCCTGGACTTCATAGAAAAACCCGAGGCTGAGGTCCTCAGAGGCGGGCCTCATGATGCGGCGGATCCCATAGCTGCCCGGATCGCTCATGATCGGGGCCTCCTTCTCCAAGTCGAACAGGCACGGTTGGCAGGAGAATCCGTACGATGAGTTCAGGCGCGTGTTCTCCGTTATAAAATTGACCGTCTCCAAGGCCTCCTCCTCCTTCTCGGTCGGGAAGCCCACGATGATGTAACAGTGGACCGCGATGTCGAGGTCCACGCAGTCCTCCGTGACCCGGCGGACACTGTCTTGCTTGATCCCTTTCTTCATGAAATCCATGACCCGTTGGTTGAACGATTCGAGACCGAACACGATCTTCAGGCATCCGGCATCCCGCATGAGGGTCAGGAGCTCACGCGAGAGGTTCTTCTCAAACCGCATCTCAGCGGTCCATTGAATATTCAGATTTCGATCAATCACCTTCTGGCACAGTCGCTTGGTCGGCGACAGCGCGAAACACTCGTCGGTGAAGAAAAATTATGGGGTTTGATATTTCTCCGACAACGCCTGCAGCTCATCGACCGTCTTGCCGGGATCCTTTTGCCGGAAGTTTTGATGATCCAAGGTGAGGGCACAGAACGCGCAATCCTTGTAGTAGCACCCGCGCGAAAACTGAACCGGCAGGACCGTCTTCGGCGAGAGGTAGAGGTCCAAGGGAAAGCCGTCATAATTCGGCGCTGGCAGAGCGTTGATATTCTCCGAGTAGAACGGCTGGTTGACCGTAATCTTCCCATTGTGTCGGTAGATCAAGTTGGGCACTTTGCTGAAGTCCCGTTTCCCGGAGAGCTGGTTCACCAACTCGAGCAGAGCCGTTTCTCCTTCGAACACGATGAAGTCATCGGTCAGCTCAAAGAGGCTGGAGCACCGGCGGAGGTTATCAACCAGGCGGGTGAAAATGCTACCTCCGATCGTCAGGTGGACCTCGGGGTTGGCTTCCTTGATCAGCCGACAGAGCGTCAACCCGGGGATGATCTGGGAGGTTGCCGTGATCGAGACGCCGATCATGTCAGGGCGCTCGGCGAGCACAGAAGGCAGGAAGCGCTCGCGGAACAGGCTCAGGTACGGATTCTGCCCCTCATCATGGATCGCGTTGAGCAGATCCTTGGAGGAATAGATGGAGTAACTGGCGAACTGATTGTCTACGACGGTCATGCGAGTCGGGAAGTACAAGGTCGAGACCAGCTCCAGCCACTTGTCGACCACAAACAGGCTGTCCCGGTACTGCTCGATATCGTAAAACCCCTCTCCGTGCAGGACCTCCTTGGCACGCTCGATGCGATCAATCAAATAGGGAAACCGGTCCAGTGCCTCAACCACCCGCCCATAATGTTCGTCGCTGCCCGGCCCTGTCTCGCCGGTCCGGCTCCGTTCAAGCCGCTTCACCATGTCCTGTAGTCGCTCATGGACTTCTTGGCCGTAGACACGGGTCAGGACTGTATCCAGCACCTCAATGCCGAGGTCACGCTGGATCACATCGCTGACGCCATTTTGGACCAGGAAACCGGTCAGCGAAGGGAGACTCAAGTAGGGTTGGGAGGGATGCCAAGTTGGTGGAAAAATGAGCGAAACCTTCATGGGGAACCCTTTAGTTGCGCGCCGCAGCCGCACCGGAGTGACACCAGGCCGACACGGCTCTGGTCATCAGATTTTATACACCCTGCGCTCTTCCAAATGCAACCTGACCGCCCCCGCGACCCTCCGCTCGGCCACGTCACCCATCGCTGAAGAGACGTGCCAGGTCGGCGCATCGGGCTGGGCAGCCAGTGATCTCGTTGCAGGGTCAGGAAACAGGGCCAGAAAGAGAAAAGCCCCGAGCCGGAATCCACCAGACTCTCCCGGTGGCTGACTCGGGGCCTTCTCTCTTGTATCCGTTCGTCGGCTCAGGGGTAGCGGTCTGGCAGTCACCCGCCCCCCAAGGCCTTCTCAAGCCGAATGCTTTACGGCAACTTCAACGTAAACCAGGTCGAAATGCCCTTCTGGCCGTTCCGCTCGACGTTCGCACCGTCCCATACCGCAAAGGCAATGGGCACCGAGGCGCCCGACTTGAACTGCACGTCGTTCGCATCGCTGGTCTTCAACGACCGCTTCATCACGACCAGCCACGACGGGCCAATGCAGCAGCCGCCCTTCAGTGCCCCGTAGGGCTCCCACAACCCGTTGCCGTACACGTTCTGGGTCGCCTGCGTCGTCAGCGTGCTGAAGCCGTTGGCGTTCAGGTCCTCCACCGAGCTGATCCGCATCGCCGGGTCGGACAGGATGTTCCCCGACCAGACCCCCGTGTTGAAGGGCCCCATGCTCCGGCCGATCCGGTCCGGATAGGTCACACCCCCCGCCGGCTCTTCAAAGTAGAAGTCCCAGGCAATGCTCGGATAGTGGTCATCCACATCCCACATCCCCGCCACGCCCTTGCCCAGGTCCTTCTGCCACTCCGCGTTCCACCGCCAGATGTTTGTGGTCCCGCCGGACTGCCCCATACACTGGAAGGGCGGCGCCCCCGAGACGTTGACCGGGAACTGCACTGCTGCCTGATCGCGGAAGTCCTGCGGCCCAATTGTCGTGTTATTCTTGGTCTGATCCTGCCAGTTCATCCACACCGCGATGTCCTTGCCGTTGGTCATGGCCCGGACCATCACGGACTTGACGGCGATGTTCGGGTGCATCGGCGTGGTGATGGTCTGCCCGCTCAGGGGGATCACCACGGCCGGTGCGCTTTCCCAAAGCGGGTTCGCCCCGTCCATTGGCATGGGGGCGCGTGTCATCTTCACCGGGATGGTCACCGGCTGACTCACCGCCAAGGGAACCTGCACGACGGCCAACATCACGCCCATCGCCAGCGCGGAGAGAAGAACGCCGAACACTAGCTTCTTGTCGCGTGTCTGCATTAGTCTCATATGAATATACCCTCCCCTCATGAAAAGATTAATGCCTACTTCGTAAAACAGTAGGAGCCTTACCAATCCTCCTCTTATGTGCTCGCTGTGGCCTCTCTGCCGAATATCCTCCCACCCTCAAGAAATGACCCTCCAAGAATGACCCTAAATATCCTCACGCGGCACCCTTACGTCCGGACCTCACGTCCGGACCTCTCACGCAGTGCCGACCGGCCCGGATTCCTCGTCGTCATCCTTGCCCTTCTCGTCCATGAACGACTGGGCCCCGACCTCGTTGAGCAGCAGGCTCAATTCATTCCCCTGGTCCTGAGCACCGCATCCAAACGTCTGCCCTTCGGGAGCATTGAACGTTGCGGGGCGATAGTCGATCTCCGTGTAGGGTTGTGGTTTGACGCTCAGGTAGGCCACGTCAAGCTCGACCCAGTCGCCGGTCAGGTCCGCGATGTGGCGATACAAACCGTAGTCGGATTTCCGCGCCAGCAACTTGCCAAAGAGGGGAACCCAGCGGCCAACATGCTCCTTCACAAACTTCTTCTGCGCGTCGACCACAATTTGAACTTTCTCGGCTCCATCGTGGCAACGCGCATACGACTCTTTGTATGCCACGAAGTGCATGAACTCCAGCTCAACGCTCAGATGATCAAGTCGCTCGTGGATATCCTTGGAAAGTTCCACGCTGAAAGCCTTGTAATAGCCCGCGATGTCTCCCATGACATGGGCTTGGGCGAAGACGTGGTCATTTCCGAACAACGTCTCATAGGGCGGGCAATCGAGTGTGATCACGTTGCTGAAGACCCGTCTGTGCTCATCCTGCAGGTCCGAGAGCTGCCAATTGACCCCCTCGGAGGAAACCCAGGACTCGAGTTGGTCGAACGTTGCCGCAAGCGCGGCTACCTTGGCTTTGGCCCGATCGCCACCGATTCCGTCAAGTGCTTTCGTGAGGCTCTCGAGAGCGGAACGCCCGTCCTCTACAAATTCGCCACATTGGAGATATTCAAGGAATTCGTCGTCCTCGGGGTAGAGAAAGCACCAGGAGATGAGGAGGTAGATCTTGCTGCGGCTTAACGCGCGTTCAACGGCGGGCGAATCCTTCAGGGCGGGTCTAGCACCGACGACGGTCGACTCTGCAACCCGGCCCTGCACTGCCTTCACACTCATGAAGAACACCTAATAAAAACAAAAAATCGCGATCAGGTCACAACCACCGTCTCCACGACCGCGCGGTCCAACACAGGCAGCCACTCACACGGCATTCAGCGGCACTTCTCGCCGATGAGTTCGCGTATCATAGGGAATGCGAATAAAGATGTCAAGCACCAACACAGGGAGAGGAGAGTTCTCCGAAGAGCATGATTTCACAGATATTATTGTCTATTTCCGATCTATCGAGCATGCCCAGTTCATGCTCCCATGTCCCCCTGCCAAGCAGGCACCAACGGGCCCTCCCTTCAGGACAGCAGCAGAGGCGTGCGTTTGACCTTGATGGCAATCTTGTCGTTCACGGTCTTACACGTCTGTTCGCAAATCCCGCAGCCGACACAACGTTCCGGTGCCACGTGCAGTCGCAGCGTACCAAAATTCATCGACAAGGCATCCATGGGGCACTGGGACACGCATGCATGACACCCCTGACCCGCCGTACAGACGCGATGCAACACCTCTGCGACGCCCAACTTGACCTCCTCAGGGCCATCAACCGGGATCAGGGCTTCGGTTCCGCAGGAAGCAATGCAGGGGAAATCGTGGCAGAGATAGCAGGGATGCTGATCCGGAAAAATCTCCGGCGTCCCGTCCCGCTGGCTCAGCGTGATGCTTCCATAGGGGCAGGCTTTGACGCAATCGCCACACTTGGTGCAGCGTTCGAGGAACAACGATTCCTCGACGGCACCGGGCGGCCGCAGTCCATCGGCCCGAAAGGTCTGCACGGCGGCTTCCTCTCGAGGTGCGTCCCGGTGCGTGACATACTCTTGGGCGGTTCGCGCCAGCGAGAGCACGGACTCCTTGATGAATCGGCGCCGACCGTATTCCGGATCCTGAGCCATGGATCGTCTTAACCCCTCACGGGTGGTAGCCACGCGAGGCCTATCCCACGCCGTCGGCTCGCAATTTATACACTTCTACGCAGCGGTCGCAGGCACCGAATTGCGTGTCCCATCCAGGGTGGTTCTCTCGGATAAAATCGAGAACATACGTCTCCAGGGTGTTCTCAAGATCCTCCATCCAGGTGTAGGTCGGAAAGCGGCACAACGGACAGGGGAACCCCGGCACGAGGATCACCTTGTTTTGGGAGGGGTCCGGAACTTCGGATCCATCGACCTCCACTGCCCGATCCATCACCCGCACGGTGTCGCTGGCCATTTCCACCAATTCCGCGTGGGTGAACAACTCTGTCTGCCACAGCCCTTCGAAGACCGACTTGATTTGTGCCGGCGGAATCTTCCGGTACCAGGAGCGGAACTCCTTTAACCGCTCCTCCTTGCTGAACATGGGTTCCTTCCCCGCCTGCGCCAACCGACTGTCGATGTTCAGACACCACAGCACACGATAGCGCTGAAGGATGAGCGTCTCCTCGCCTGGATTCTGCCCGACTTTTGTATCCGCGTCATAATTGAAGGCCTCGTCCATGAGATCGGCGATATGAGTCAGCTCATGCCGACAGTAGCGGCTCAAGGCGGGATCGTAAAACCGCCGGGGGATCAACTTGACGCCGACTCCTTTGAGCCCCTGCTCCTCGAATTGCTTGGCCAGCTCCTGCTCCACCGATCCCCACTTGCGCAGGATATCCACCCCCTCCTGGTCTTCCTTGAGCACGCCCTTCACCAACACGATCCCCACCCGCTTGTTCAGCTCGGGAAACTCATTGAACGCACTCTGGATGATATCGGAAAACCCCCAGATGCCGAACACATACTGATAGAGCTTCACGAATTCGTCCGCGCGGTCGTCCAGGGAAAACCGTTCATAGATCGGGTCGGCGAGCTCGTGAAACTCTTTATAATAGGTTGGGTCCCCCTCCCGTTCGGTCTTCTCAACGAAGGAGTCAATGACCTCTTGAAGCAATGCTGGTTGAAATCTGATATCCATGGCTGTACTCCACCTTCAAGAAAACTTGCCAAAACACTTGCCAGAACACTTGCCCGATCACAAGAATCCAGCTTCGCGCCGGGTTTCAGGCCTGCCCGGGGCAGGAGGGCCTCTCGGCTCACTCCTCGTCCAGGCGCGTGCCGACGGACATGCCGCCTTGACTTGGCCAGCAGCGGTCTCGTAAGATTCTCTGCTTGCCCGTGGCAGCATTATAGCCGCCAGGGGCGCGTTATTGTCAACGCCGCGCGGGACGGACTGGAAGGGATCCTCGCCTCGCCCCGGCCCAGCAAGAGGAGGCCTGTGGCCATGAGTGAGCCTGGCATGCAGCAGCCCGTTGCCGATCTCCCACACGCTCCGACGCCAGGAGTGGGGACTGAGACCCAGCCGATCAACTTCCTCGAGTACTGGAAGGCCGGGGTTCGGGAGGTCACAACCTTCCGAGGGCACTCACGCGAGGTGTGGTGTGTCGCCTTTTCCTCTGACCAGCGTACGTTGGCGAGCGGCGGCTGCGACCGACTCGTCCGGATGTGGGATATCGAAACGGGGAGGTTGCTCAGGTCCCTACGGGGCCATACCAACGACATTCGGGGGGTCCAGTTTACGCCGGACGGCTCTTCCCTCATCACCGGGAGTGAGGACCGGACCATTCGGATTTGGAACCCCACGACCGGCGAGCCGACAAAGCTCCTCTTCGCCCGTTACGACCACAGTGTCTGTAGCATCTCGCTGTCTCCCGATGGCCTCATGCTCGCCCGCGGCGGGCACAACAAGGACGTCAAGATATGGGAAGTCACCACCGGAACCGAGTTGATGACCCTCCTGGGTAAGGACCAGTATGACCACCATTGGTCGGTCTGCGTGGCCTTCTCTCCGGACGGCATTCACCTGGCAAGCGGGTACGACATCGGGAAGATCAAACTCTGGGAGGTGCTCCCGAATGGAGAAGAAAAAGTCTTCCACGCAGGTCACTGGCGGGAGCCGATCGACGAGGACGACTCAGAGACGCGAGGATACTTCGTCGATGACCAATTGGCCGTCTTTCAAAAGCCGATGGAGTACTGGATCGGTGCGATGACCTTTTCACCGGATGGGAAGATTCTCTTCACAGCCAGCCGGGACGCGACGATCAAGTTTTACCATGTGCCTGAGCTCAAGGAATTCCGCACGCTGAAGGGACACTCCGAATGGATCCGCTCCTTGGCCATTTCACCGGACGGGCGGGTGTTGGCCAGCGCGAGCGATGACCAGACCGTCAAGTTCTGGGACATTTCGAGCGGTCGCCACTTCAGAACCATCAAGGGGCACAGCAACGCCGTGCGCGGGATCGCCTTTTCCCCTGACGGCCTTCGGTTGGCAAGCGCGTCCTCGGACCGAACCGTGAAGCTGTGGGAAGGCGGGCCGGAACCGGCGGGCTAACCCTGATCAGAACATACTCATCGCCGCTTCTCTACACCCTCGGTCTCGCCCCCCTGGGGCAGAAACGTATTTTCGGATCAGGGCTAACCGACCCCATTCTCGCCCCCAGGCTCCCGTCTTCCTTGCGGGATCCCATATCGCTTGCCTTTCTCCCACAAGGCCTTGCGCGAGATCCCGAGGATTTTGGCGGCGAGGCTCCGATTGCCCGTCACCTGCTTGAGGACTGAGAGTATATACTGCCGCTCGAATCCCCCGCGAGCCGCCGCGAGGGACTCCATGACTCCCTCACGCTCACTCTTGCCCGTGAAGCCCTCGCTGCACAAGCCGCAGCCTTCCTGGGGCGTCCCCCCGAGATAGGGACACGAAGAAAACCCGCAGAGGTCCCAGGGTTGGACCTCCTCATTGGGCTTTCCCAGGGCCACGGCCCGCTCGATGATATTCTCAAGCTCCCGCACGTTTCCGGGAAAGGAATAGCGGACCATCAGCGCTCGGGCGTCTTGTGAAAACCCCTTGAGGGGCTTGCCTGCCCGGCTCGAGCGCGTCTGCAGCACGTGATCGGCCAGCAGCAACACATCGTCACGGCGCTCTCGCAAGGGCGGTAACATGACCGGCACGACGTTCAGTCGGTAGAAGAGGTCCTCACGAAACCGCCCCAACGCGACCTCCTTCTTCAAATCCTTCTGCGTCGCACAGACAACACGGACGTCGGCCTCGATCGTGT
>VAPI01204495.1_pt1 | contig 13836 bp, 16 predicted proteins | sample 3394991 | NCBI WGS metagenome assembly VAPI01 (sample SAMN08290441, study PRJNA428436) | hydrothermal vent metagenome | isolation source: Deep-sea hydrothermal vent chimney 1 | place: Atlantic Ocean: South-mid Altantic Ridge | reverse complement strand
CTGGAGCGTTGCGGCCAGCTTTTCGTTTTGCTTGTTCGCCCGTTCGAGCTGATATCGAGATTGGTAGAGGCGGCCCAGCTCATCTTCCATGGACTGAATTTGTGCTCGAAGGCGTTCAACCTCGCGATTGACGTCGTCGGATTTTTTCACGGTCTCCGAATCTCCCTCAGCCAGACGGTCCGTGATCTTCTTGACCGATTCGCGAAACGTCCGAAGCCGACTAGGGGTTTTCTTGGCGTCGCCCATCTGCCCACACGCCGCTGATCGCGACACACCACGCTTGGAGCCGATCAACTCAATCCTGCGCGGATTGTAACATCCACCCTACCAGCGGTCAACTACAGCAGCGTTCCGCAATTTCATCCCACATGCTCTCCATTAACACGGAGCGGCGAGTGCGTCCAGTAATTCGCGTGTCGCAGCCGCCACGTCTGCTGCTCCAAGCACCGCGGAGATCACAGCGACCCCGGACGCACCTGCGCGCCGGACTTCATGAACACGCGCGGCGGTGATGCCTCCGATCGCAAATACCGGAAGACGAGAGCGCGTCGAAGCCTCCTCGAGTGGCCTGAGACCCAACGGCGCCCCGTAGCCACGTTTCGATGCCGTCGTGTAGACGGGACCGAGGAAAGCAAGATCCGCTCCATCCGCCTCAGCCCGGACCACCTCATCAACCGAATGGGTGGATACCCCCACCAATAGGTGGGGGCCCAGAAGTCTCCGGGCGACGGCCACCGGGAGGCTGTTCGCTCTGAGATGAACGCCCGCCGTCCCGAGCACGAGTGCCACGTCAACACGATCGTTGATCAAGAGGCGTGCTCCCCTGTCGCGCACGTGAGCTTGAAGGTCTTTGGCCAAGGAGATCAAGCCGGGCGTGTCGAGATCTTTTTCCCGGAGCTGGATCGCCTGGAGCCCCGCGCCGAGCGCGTCACGAAGCAAGGACAGCAGGGGCCGGCCCCCGGTTTGCGTCCGGTCTGTGACTAGGCACAGAGAAAAATCAATGGCAGGCATGCCGAGACGGGGCAGCCTCTACAACATGCCTTCGATGGGGCTGCTCGCTGTTGCGTAGAGTTTCCGAGGGATACGCCCTGCCCTGAAGGCCAGCCGGCCGGCGTCGATCGCATACTTCATCGCCTCAGCCATCAGAAGAGGATCTTGGGCGCCCGCGATGGCGGTGTTCATAAGGACGGCGTCCGCCCCGTACTCCATGGCCAAGGCGGCATCCGACGCCGTGCCGACACCGGCATCTACAATCACCGGGACCTTCACAGACTCGAGGATGATTTTCAGATTGTATGGGGTGCGGATTCCACGCCCCGATCCGATGGGAGCGGCCAAGGGCATGACGGCCGGACAGCCGACGTCCACGAGCTTTTTCGCGACCACGGGGTCATCGTTGGTGTAGGGCAATACGACGAATCCCTCTTTGACCAAAATCTTGGCCGCCTCGATGAGGCCGGCGGTATCGGGAAAGAGTGTCTGCTCATCGCCGATGACCTCCAGCTTGACCATATCGGAGACCCCCGCGGCTCGCGCGAGCCGCGCGTAGCGAAGCGCGTCCTCGACGGTGTAGCAGCCCGCCGTGTTGGGCAAGATGGTGTACTGCTTGGGGTCCAGGTAGTCGAGCAGGTTTTCCTTGGTCCGGTCGGTGATGTTCACCCGGCGAACGGCGACCGTGACGACGTCCGCACCGGCGGCATCGATCGCTTTCTTGGTCTCAGGGAAGTCCTTGTACTTGCCCGTCCCCACCCACAAGCGCGACTTAAACTCACGACCTGCAATCGAAAAACGATCATCCTGCATAGAACACCCAGGTGAAGAATTGAGTCATCGGGTCATGGACTCATGTCCAGAACGACAAGAGGTGAAATCTAAGAAAGACCCTCTCTTGATTCACACAACTTCGAAGTGATAGCTTCCGCTCACCAAGATGATTCACTCTGCCACTCCTTCAGTCCCTCTCTTCTTCCGAATGACGCTTGTCAATGAACACATGACTCCATGAATCAGTGAACACATTCTTCCTTGCCTCCACCGATGAAGCTCAGAACTTCGATCCGATCCCCTTCACGTAATTCCCGGCCGGCGAATGTCTCGCGGTCGAGAATCTCGAGGTTCACCTCGACCGCCACACGGTCCGCAACCAACTCCAGGTGGCGGAGCAGATCCGCAACCGTACTCCGGTCTGGGACATTCCGGGTTTCCCCATTCACCTGTATGGTCATGCGCGCCAAATGTCACTGATATCCTATGAAACGGGTGAAGGGCTTGTCAACAAACACCCCGGCACTCCGTGCCGATCGAACCATGCGCCTGCCCAAGGACCTTGCCAAGGACTTTGGGAGGAGAGCCTGGGGCCTGCATAGGGCTGGGCATGACTGAGGCCAACAACGAATTGGCCGCCATCTTCCGGACGATGGCGGATCTCCTCGGCCGCCAGGGGGCGAACGCCCACCGGATTCGTGCCTATCGACGCGCAGCCGACTCCCTGGCCCGCCTCGGGGAACCGGTCCAGGACATGGCAGCCAGAGGGACTCTCGAGGAGATTTCTGGGATTGGCAAGGAGTTGGCCGCAAAGATTCGGGAATTCCTCTCGACTGGGCAGGTTCAGTCCTATGAAGCCCTCAAGACTCCCCTACCGAAGGACGTCGCGAATTGGGCGACTCTCCCGGGGCTCTCACCAGCGATTGTTCAGGATTTGTACTATCGGTTGGGGGTCCAGACCCTGCCGGACCTAGAGACCCTGGTCCGCACGCACCTGCTCCAGACCTTGCCCGGCATCACCGCATCCGATGATGAGATGCTGGCCGCCATCCGCGAGCGGCTTGACCGGGAGGAGAGATAGGGCAGGGGGAGGGAGGGGAATGGTGACACGGTTCGAGCGTGTGGAGAGGCTATAGCGGGAACGTCGTGGAAAAGTCAGAAAGTTTGGCTCTTCATGAAACGGAGAGGGTAACTCCGGGCCGGGGAAAGGGGTGAGCGCTGACTTCGCCGAAGGAGCGGGGCCCCACCGAGGCTTGGCCTGGATGGAAAGCCGGAACTGACTGAGGCACCGCGGTTGGGGACAACCGCGGCCGAAGGAATTCCGGAAGGCTTCCGCCAGGCCAAGCCCGGAAGGGTCGCTCCGGGAGGCGCGGAAGCGCGATCCCCTTCCCCGGCCCGGAACGAGTCCGGCCGTTGCCGAAACCCACTCGAAATCCTGAAGAGCCGAAAGTTTTAAGTTCCGGCAATCGAACCAGCCCGCGGCTACGTCTTTCCGAGGCCTTTGAAGATCTTCCAGCTCTTGAGCAGCTCGACCGCTTTGCGAAGCTGCGCATCGTTCTCTATTGAAGGCTCACCGCGAGGCCTCGGTCCGCCGAGGTTCGCCCCATTGCCGCCACCGGACGACTTCGCGGGCGGGGTCTTCTTTGCCTCAGTTTGGCTTTTTTCTGCCTTGTCCTTCGCCGCTGCTTCTGCAGGAGCCTCCGGTTTGACCACGATGTCCGGGTCGATACCGACTGATTGGATGGACCGTCCCTTGGGAGTGAAATACTTGGCGGTCGTCAGTCGAAGGCCGGACCCGTCCTTGAGGGGCAGAATGGTCTGCACGGATCCCTTTCCGAAGGTCGTCGTGCCGACGATAGCGGCGAGGCCCAAATCCTGGAGGGCTCCGGCCACGATCTCGGACGCGCTCGCGGATCCTTGATTCACCAACACGATCATGGGTCGGTCCTTCGGCCGCACCTTGGCTTTTGAGATATACTCATCCTTCCGCCCATCGCGATGCTTGATGTACACGATGAGCTTCCCGGGACCGACAAAGTGCTCGGACACCTCGACCGCCGCGGTCAAGAGCCCTCCGGGGTTGTTCCTCAGATCCAACACGGTCGCGTGAATGTTCTGCTCTCGGAATTTCTCAAGGACCTTTCCAAGATCCCTGCCGGAGGATTCCTGGAACTGGATGAGCCGAATATACCCGATGTTCTTCTCGATGACCCGGGACCGGACGCTTTGAATCTTGATGATGTCTCGGATGAGACGGAACACCAGCGGCTCCGGACTACCCTCTCGCTCGACGGTCAGGGTCACCTCGGCTCCTTTGGGTCCCCGCATTTTCTGAACCGCATCCATCAGGGTCAAATCCTTGGTGGCCTCGTCGTTGACCTTGGTGATATGGTCCCCGGCATGAATCCCGGCTCGATACGCCGGCGTACCTTCGATGGGAGCAATCACCGTCAAACGGTTGTCCTTGATCCCGATCTGGATTCCGACCCCACCGAACTGCCCTTTCGTTTCGACCTGGATCTCCCGGTACATCTCGGGCGTCATGTAGGCCGAGTGCGGGTCCAGGGTGGCCAGCATGCCTCGGATCGCACCCTGCACCAGCTCCTTGACCTTGACCGGCTCCACGTAGTGCCTCTGGACCTTGTTCAGCACCTCGGAGAAGGTCCCGAGCTCTTCGTAGGCCTCGGTCGCATGCCCGGTCCGCTCCCAGCCTTTACCAAGAAAGACCCCCAGGATCAACGTCACGACAATGACGGGCCCCAGATACCAGGTTCGGTGTTCCGGTCCTTGTTCCATGGCCTTCCGTTCCTTTCCTTTGGTCTATTCTATTATGGCCGTCTTGCCAGCCAGAGGAGCGGGTCAACGGGTTCCGACCCATCGCGCAATTCAAAATAAAGCGTCGTGTCCCCGATCAGGCCGGTATCCCCGGTCTCCCCGATGGCCTGCCCAGCCTGCACCCTTGCCCCCACTTCGGTCAAGAGCTTTGACGCATGCGCGTACAGGGAGAAAAACCCGTTTCCATGATCGAGGATCAGCACGAGTCCATAGCCCCTCAGCCAATCCCCGTAGACCACCGTGCCTTCCATGACGGCTCGTATGTCGCTCCCCTCCCCTGTCCGAATCTCGATACCCTTGCGTTCAATATAGGTCTCAAACGTCGGGTGCTTTTGCCGGCCGAAGAACGAGACCACCGGCCCCTCGGCGGGCCATATCAGGGCCCCCTTCAACCCACGGATCCCGTCCACGCCCGGTCCAGGCACCACGATGGCCGCCCTGCGTCTTGCCTCCAGCTCCTTCAGTAACGAGTCCACACGCTCGGCCGAGCGTTCCAGCTCCGCGAGCACGCTCTCACGCTGTTCCTTCTGCCGGGTGACTTTCGTGAGAAAAGACTTTTTCTGCCGCTTGATCTGGCGGGTGTCGCGCAACTGGCGATCGGTGCGCTTCTTCAACACCAGCATCTGGTCGCGCGCCTCACCGCGCTTGCGCTCGATCGCCTCCAAACTCGCCACATCCTCCCGGTAGGCGTCCAGCAACGCATACTCCCATTTGGAGATCGCGGACAGGTACTGAAATCGGCGGTGAATGTCGGATGGATCCTCGGCGGACAGGAGTGGCTTGAGGTATCCCAGACGCCCCAACATATATTGTACCCGAACCCGAGCCACAATCGAGGCCCGCCGCTCACGGATACGCCCCCGAACGGCATCAAGTTGGTTCGTAATCGCCTCGAGCTCCTCATCCTTCTGCTTGAGCTGACGATTGACCCGATGCCGCCGCTGGCGGCTCATCATCAACCGGGCGTCGAGGTCCTGGATCCCCTGCAGCACGGATTCGCGCTTCCGTTCGGCCTCACCCACCTGCTTCTTGCCTTCCGCAATCTCGTCCTTGAGTTTCTGCAGCGTCTCCTGCTCTCGTTGGATCTGATCGGCAACCGCCCGCTCGTCGCGATCTTCCGCCGGCGCCTGCCCGCTGAACACAACCGCGAGCATCATTCCGACCAAGGCGAAGAGTGCTCCACCCTGCTTCACGGTTTCATCCTCCCCATGCCCAAGAGCGACACAAGACTCCCGCTGGAGCCTAACACGAAGCCCGCAACGACCATGAGGGCCGAGACCCCTGGGGGAAAGAACGCGAGGCTCGCCTCCAGGCCCAGCAGGCGTCCGTGGGCCCCGAGCTGTTGCGTCACAAATTCATAGCACCCCCTCAACAGAAGCACCGACAGGGCCCCGCCCACTGCGCCCAACACGGCTCCTTCCAGGAAATAGGGGGTCTTGATGAACATCCCAGTGGCACCGATCAGACGCATGATCTCGATTTCGTCGCGTCTGGCGTAGAGGGTCAGGCGAATCGTGTTGGCGATGATCGTGATCGCGGCCAGGGACAACAAGGCTCCAATGGCCAGCGCTCCCAGCTCGAGAAACCCCATGAGGCGCTCGAGGTTTTCGATCCACGCCCGGCTATACTGCACCTGGCCGACGCCCGGCAAGCTCCGCTGACGCTCCGTCCAACGCTGGACGGCTTCAGGGGACCGGAACTGGGACGCCATGGTGACGATCAGGGAGGCAGGAAGAGGATTGGTGCCGAGCCCATCCAGCAGGTGCTGTTCAGAGGGAAACTGCTCGCGGAACTCCTTCAAGGCTTCGACCTTGGAGACAAAGGTCAGTGATTCCACCTCCGGTTCGTCCAGGAGACGCCCCCGGAGCTGGGCAACCCCCTGAGCAGAGAGGTTGTCTTCCAGATACAGCACGACCTGGATGTCCTCCTGCAGAGAACCGACGACCCCCCGGAGATTGAGGTAGAGCAGCAGAAAGATGCCAAAACACGCCAGCGTGAACCCGGTCGTGCCGATTGCAATCAGGGTCGTCGTCCGGTTCACGCGAATGTTCGCGATGGTTTCACGGAGGAGATAGGTCAGGCGTCTCACGGCTCTCCCCCGTGATCCGAAACGATCTGCCCCTGACTGAGCGTTACCACCCGCCGTCCCACTTGCTCGGCGACCAGATTGTTATGGGTCGCGATCACAATGGTTGTCCCTCTGGCATGGATGACTTTGAAGAGGTCGACGATCTCCCGAGCCAAGGCCCCATCCATATTGCCCGTCGGCTCGTCGGCGAGCAGCACGCTGGGGGCTCCCACGATCGCCCGCGCGATGCACACGCGTTGCTGCTCACCCGCCGACAGCATGACCGGCTGGCTTTCTTTCCTGTGCTCGACGCCGACCGACTTCAAGGCCTCCATCACTCGTCGCCGGATGTCGAACGGTGAGACCCCTTGCGCGACGAGGGGCAGGGCCACATTCTCAAACACCTTCTTCTTCGGCAGCAACTTGAAATCCTGGAACACAAACCCCATGGCGCGCCTGAGGTAGGGCACATCCGACGGGCCGAGCCGTGCGACGTTCCGGTTCTGGACAAGGATCTGCCCTTCATCAGGCCGCTCGGCGCAGAACAGCAGCTTGAGCAGGGTCGTCTTGCCCGCCCCACTGGGCCCCATCAGCAGCACGAATTCGCCCTTGCGGATGTGGAGGTTCACATCGGAGAGGGCGGCGCGCCGCTCGTAATACTTAGTGACGTGAAAGAGCTGAATCATCGGTCACGCATCACCCCTCACGCCCCACTCGCACAGCTGTCACCAACGCAGGTCATCACCCGGGACCTCGAAGGCATTCTCCACGTGCTCGATGCCGGCACTTTCAGCAAGGCCGCCTTGACAGAGCACGACGTCAAAACGGCAGGGCCTGTCATGTTGCCGATGGGTTGCCAGATACTGCGCGGCGAGCCGGACCAACCGGTCTTGCTTCCGTTTGTCCACGGCATAGGCTGATCCGCCGAGGGCCATCGTCCGTCGGGCTTTGACCTCGACGAAGACGAGGACAGGACCTGACTCAGCCACGAGGTCCAGTTCGCCGGCCCGTGAACGTAGGTTTCTGGCGAGGATCCGGTACCCTTTCCCACGCAAGTACCGTTCCGCCGCAGTCTCAGCCGTCGCTCCGAATGCCTGCCGCCCTCGTAGCCTCTTCACACCTTGATGTCCTTCTCCCGAATCTAGGCAGGCCCCACCTGATCACCGCCTGTCTGACCCCAGGCCGTTCAGAGTCATCGGGTCCAACAACAAATCGGTCTGGGCTGGGTGCTTCTTCGCGGCCCGGGAAGTTGGGGTGGCACAGTCCTCCACCGGACCAAACGTATGTCGGTGTATCGGGCACGGACCATGCCGGCGCAGTAAGCGAAGATGCTCCTCCGTCGGGTATCCCTTGTGTCCTCGGAAGTTGTACTGTGGGTAAATCTCGTGGAGCTCGGTCATGACCCGATCGCGGTGCACCTTTGCAATAATGGACGCCGCAGCGATGGAGACTGAAATCTTGTCGCCTTTTACGATCGGCCGTTGGGAGAGGTCCACCGAGGGGAGGGTCAGCGCATCGATCAGGAGACAGTCCGGTTGGGGCACGAGGCCACGTACAGCGCGGCGCATGGCCAGGCGCGTCGCTTCGAGAATATTGTGTGCGTCGATCTCCTCCGCGCTGGCCACCCCGACGGCTACACCGACAGCACGTTCAAGGATGATCCCGTACAGGCGCTCTCGGTCTGCCACCGGGACCACTTTTGAATCATTCAAGCCGGGCATCCGGCATTGGCGTGGGAGAATGACGGCGGCCGCGACCACGGGGCCCGCGAGGGGACCTCGCCCCGCCTCGTCCAAGCCCGCGACAACCCGATAGCCCCGCCATCGGGCTTCTTCTTCAAAAAGGTCGCCGGGTTCCAACGGAGGGTCCCCGTCCGACAACAGTCGTGCAATACAGGATGAACCGTTCGAACGCGCTCACGCCTTCCCGACCTGGGCAGGTGCTTCGGAGGCGGGCTCGGCCTCAGCCGCGCCCGGGGCGCTGGCCTGCGCTTTCGGCTCCGCGACGTACTCGCGCTCCGCAACCCTCGCCATCTTCCCCTTCTTCTCACGCAGATAGTACAGTTTGGCCCGCCGGACCTTTCCCTGGCGGACCACATCCACCCGGGTGACCGTCGGTGAATGGATCGGGAAGATCCGCTCGACCCCGATTCCATAGGAGACCTTCCGTACCGTAAAGGTCTCGTTGTTCTGACCCCCTCTTCGACCGATGACGATCCCTTCATAGACCTGGATGCGTTCCTTCTCGCCTTCGACCACTTTGACGTGGACGCGGACGGTGTCCCCGATCTCGAATTTCGGGATCGTCTTCTTCATCAACGATCGTTGGAGTCGACTCAACCGGTTCATGGCACTACCCCCCTCCCAACTCAGCGACGGTGGCGTTTCGGTCAGCCTCCTGGACAACCTCTTCCAACAATCGCTGATCTTCGTCGTTCAGCGCTCGGTCCTTCAGCAGATCCGGGCGCTTCTGATACGTGTTGCGCAAGGCCTCTTTTCGGCGCCACCGTCTAATGGCTTCATGATCGCCGGACAACAACACTTCCGGGACTTCCAACCCGCGAACCTCGGCGGGGCGGGTGTACTGAGAATGATCCAGCACGGTCTGTGCGAATGAGTCATGTAAAGGCGAGTTGGGGTCACCCAGAACACCGGGGATCAGACGGGCCACGGCATCGATAATGACCAGCGCGGGCAGCTCCCCTCCCGTCAACACGTAGTCCCCGAGGGAGACCTCTTCCGGATCCAGGCCAACCTGGACCCGCTCATCGATGCCCTCATAGTGACCGCACAGGAAGACCAGCCTGCGCCCATCGTCTCGGAGCTCCCGAGCGAAGGCTTCGCTCAAGGGACGCCCCTGGGGGGACATGAGCAACAGCCGGAGCTGGGAGCCGGAGATCGCCTCCCGATACTCTTCGCGCAGCGCGTCAACCGCGCGGAACACGGGTTCCGCCTTCAGGACCATGCCGCCGCCGCCGCCGTAGGGGACATCGTCGGCTACCTGGTGGCGATCCAGGGTAAACTCCCTGAGATTCCAGACCCGCACCTCCAGCAAGCCCTTCTCCCGGGCCCGCTTGAGTATGCTCTGCCCCAACACCGGGACCACCATGTCGGGAAAGAGCGTGATGATGTCACACCGCACGATGGCTCTCCGTCAGGACGCCTTCGGCCTGAGACCAACGAACGGTCATGAGCCGAGCCTCCCGATCCACGGACCTGATGACCTCCTTCGTGGCCGGCAGCAAGTGCTCTCCGCTCTCACCGCGGACGACGAACACGTGATGGGCAGGAGTCTCCATAATCTCTTGCAGGGTTCCCAGCACGACACCCGACTCATCAACGACCATCAAGTCAAGCAACTCGAATTCGTAGTACTCCCCTACAGCCAGCGGCGGCACCAGGGTTCTGGGTATCTTCACCAGCCTTCCACGGAACTGCGCAGCCTCCTCGGGCGTGTGGATTCCCTCAAAGCTCACGGCGTAGGCCTCCCCGATTCGGCGGACGCCCCGCACCGCGAACTCCTTCGATTCCCCAGACGGCGCGACCAGCGTCGCCCGGGTCAACCCCTCAAAGCGGCCCGGCACATCGCTAAGCGAGTGAACACGGAGCTCGCCACGAACCCCGAAGGGCCGCTGGATTTGCCCGATGGCGATCAACTCGTTCTCGTCAGACATGGGCACACTCGCCTCATTATCTTTTACTTTTTACTTTCCTCGAATTGCTTCAGGATGCCGGACCGGCGCAGCAGCGTGCGCACCGTCACTGACGGTTGGGCCCCTTTCCGCAGCCAGTCGAGCACCCGCTCCTGTTTCAACTCCGGCACGGCTGGGTTTTTGAGCGGGTCGAAGGTCCCGACGATCTCCAGAAAGCGCCCGTCGCGCGGCATGCGCGCATCGGCTGCTACCACCCTGTAGAATGGCCGTTTATGCCGGCCGGCTCGTGCAAGTCGCAATCGAACTGCCATGTCTCATTCCTCCTCTACACCTATGATCATGATCACCTGAAACCCAATCAGAACGGGCAGAACGGGCAGAACGGGGGCTGTGTCTCCCAATCCAAGCCCGACCCGACATGGTTTACATGGATCGCATGAGCTGGGCCACGTGCCGTTTGCCGGTGGCGGCGGTCAAGGCCTTCATCATCTTCCTGGCCGTCAGAAATTGCTTGATGAGCCTGTTCACCTCTTGCACGGTCGTGCCACTGCCCTTTGCAACCCGTTTCTTCCTGCTGCCGTTGAGGATGGTATGATCACGCCGCTCCCGTGGGGTCATGGAGTCGATCATGGCCATGACGCGCCCGACCTCCCGCTCAGGAACTCGGCCATTCATCGCTCCGGCAAGTTGCGCTCCACCGGGAATCATGCCGAGGAGCTGCTCAAACGACCCCATGCGGTTGACTTGATTGATCTGCTCCCGGAAATCCTCGAGCGTCAACGTGCTCGCGCTCAACTTCTTCTGAATCGCTTCCGCCTGGTCCCGGGAGTAGTTGGCCTGAGCCTTCTCGATCAGCGAGAGGACGTCTCCCATCCCAAGAATGCGCGAGGCCATTCGGTCGGGATGGAACGCTTCCAGGGCATCGAGCTTCTCGCCCACCCCCAGGAACTTGATCGGCTTGCCGGTGACCGCGCGGATGGACAGCACGGCCCCGCCACGGGCATCCCCTTCGACCTTGGTGAGAATCACACCGCTCAGGTCAAGGGCTTGATTGAACCGGTCGGCCATCGTGACGGCATCTTGCCCCGTCATGGCGTCGGCAACGAGGAGAATCTCATGCGGCTTCACCGCCTGCTTCACCTGGACGAGCTCGGCCATCAACTCCTCATCGATATGCAACCGCCCGCCCGTATCGAGCACCACCACGTCAAAACCCTGGTCGTATGCCCGGGTTGCCCCATCGCGGCAGACCCGCACGACATCGGCCATAGAACCCTGCGACTGCTCCGCACGATGCACCGGCACGTCCAGCTCGGCACCCAGCGCGGCCAACTGATCCCCCGCGGCTGGACGGCGGGGATCGGCGGCGACGAGCAAGACCCGCCTGTTCTGCTGTTTGAGCGACCTCGCTAGCTTGGCACAGGTCGTGGTTTTGCCCGAACCCTGCAGGCCCACCAGCATCACGACGGTAGGCGGGACTGATGCCAGGCTCAACCCGGAGTGTTCCCGCCCCATGAGAAGGCGGAGCTCGTCCCAGACCAGCTTGACGACCTGGTGGCCGGGGGTGAGGCTCTCCATCACCTCCTGCCCCAGAGCTTTCTCCCTCACACGCTCGATGAAGTCCTTGACAATCTTAAAATTTACGTCGGCTTCGAGCAGCGCGAGACGGATTTCCTTCAAGGCCTCGGCCACAACCTGCTCGGTGAGGACACCATGGCCCCGGAGGCGCTTGAGAACCTTGTCGAGCTTCTCTGTCAGTGCGTCGAACATAGGCCTATCGAGGATTCGGAGAGAACAATTAGGAGTAAGACAACCAAGTAGTGTAAGCAAGCTCCGGCGGAGAAGTCAAGGCAAGAAGCTCGATGTCTTCTTGACTTATGCAAAGAGCTTCGCTATCGTGCCTACGGGTTTCCCCTCAGGATTTCTGCGCAGAATCGCATTCACATTTGCTGAACGAGGAGGCTGATGCGGAAGTCGCCTTTGGTCCTCATCTTGTTTCTTGTCCTCGGCGGACTCTTGGGTGGGATTTTGGGTGAAATGCTCAGATTGATCGCTCCCCAGGGCACCATCCAGACTATCTTCAGCACCGCGATTCACCCGGGAATCCAGCCGCCGCTCACGCTCAACCTGATCCTCTTCAAGCTGACATTCGGCTTTTCCATTAAAATGAGTCTCCTGACCTTCCTCGGTATGCTCCTCGGCGCTTATACGTACAAACAGTTCTAGTGCCGCTCCAACAATTTCCAGCTATCGGCTCCCCCTCCCCCTAACTCTCGCCCCCGAGGGGCAGGGGAGCGAGCGCGTCCCCCCGTACTTCCAGGTCGCGGAGTCTCAGTGCACGGACACGATCGCGGAGGGCGGCCGCCCGTTCAAATTCCAACACCTTGGCAGCCGCTTTCATCTCGGCCTCCAAACGAGCGATGAGCTGGTCGATGCCGGCATCCGCCTCGTAGACGGGCTCCGATTCGGCGGCCACATCCAGCGTCACGTAGTCGGCGTCGGCAAGCTTGTATGCGAGGTCCGGGATGCCCTTCCTGATCGTTTCGGGGGTAATGCTATGGGCCTCGTTGTATTCCGCTTGAATTCGGCGGCGCCGGGCGGTCTCTTCCATGGCCAGCCGCATGGATCCGGTCACCACGTCACCATACAGCAGCACATGCCCCTCGATATTGCGGGCTGCGCGGCCCGCAGTCTGGATGAGGGATCGGTGGGATCGCAGAAACCCCTCTTTGTCCGCATCCAAGATCGCGACCAAACTGACTTCAGGGATATCGAGGCCTTCGCGCAATAGGTTGATTCCGACGAGCACGTCAAACACCCCCCGGCGAAGATCCCGGACGATCTCGGCACGCTCCAGGGTCTTGATGTCGGAATGCAGATAGCGCACCCTGACTCCCAGCTCGTAAAAGTATTCGGTGAGGTCCTCGGCCATCCGCTTCGTGAGCGTCGTCACAAGCACCCGATGTCCTCGTTTGACCTCCACTCTGACCTCCCCAAGAAGATCATCCACCTGTCCCCGGGCGGGACGCACCTCAACGATCGGATCCATGAGACCGGTCGGCCTGATAATCTGCTCGACGACGCACCCGCCGGCGTGCTGCAACTCGTAGGGTCCGGGAGTGGCCGACAGGTAGACCACCTGATTCATGCAGTTCTCAAATTCCCGAAAGGTCAGCGGGCGATTGTCGAAGGCTGACGGAAGGCGGAATCCGTACGTCACGAGGCTCTTCTTTCTCGACCGATCTCCTTCGTGCATGCCCTGCACCTGGGGAACCGTCGCGTGCGACTCGTCGATGATGAGCAAGAAGTCCTTCGGGAAGTAATCCAGCAACGTGGGTGGGGGGTCACCGGCCTCCCGTCCGCTGAGGTGTCGCGAGTAGTTTTCAATTCCGTGGCAGTAGCCCATCGCTCGGATCATCTCCAGATCGAACCGGGTCCGCTGCTCGATGCGCTGCGCCTCCAGCAGTTGATTGTGCGTGGTGAAGTAGGCAATGCGCTCTTCCAGCTCTTCCTCGAT
>VAPI01233109.1_pt1 | contig 13886 bp, 9 predicted proteins | sample 3394991 | NCBI WGS metagenome assembly VAPI01 (sample SAMN08290441, study PRJNA428436) | hydrothermal vent metagenome | isolation source: Deep-sea hydrothermal vent chimney 1 | place: Atlantic Ocean: South-mid Altantic Ridge | reverse complement strand
CGTTCTCCACCCGTTCATAGTCTCGCTCGTCCACGGGATGGACCATGGGGGCGTAATGACGGATTTGCAGTTTCGGCACCGACTTGAGGCAGTCCCCATTGGTGATCAACACCCCGTCCGCGAGCGCGTAGCCAAGGGCCGTTGTGCGGCCGACCTGGGTCGGCATGAAGGGAAACTCCCGCAACGTCCCGTGCTCGAAGCCGATATAGGGGCGTTGGCCCGCGAGCAACGGCAGAATTGGATCAGTCGCGTAGGCTTGTACAATGTCGTATTGGTTGAAAAGCTTCTTCCAGAGCGGGAGGACGGACAGATACATGGAAAAATCCGCAGTTGTTAACTTGTCCTCCCGTTCAGGAAACAAGCGCTCAAACTCACGAACCAACCCCTCCCTTCTCTGTCTCTCCGCTTTGTGGGTTGTGTTGAAGCCTAAACGGGTTAGAGCCCGTCCGTACAGTGAGGCGAAACCCTTAACGACGAAGACCTGCATCAGAAACCATGTGAGCGTCCGTGCGTGCGTGCCACAGAGGACCGATCGCGACCATTCCAGGACCGCCCACCAGAACCGAGCCCTGATTCGTTGGTGCCTGCTTTTGGCGAGGAGGTACTTGATGCAGAAGAGCGTCGGGCCCTGGGCAAACCACCGGGGGCGCTGAAATCCATTCAAGTCGACGGCCGACCAGTCCGGCATGAACTGATCTGGGAGCGGCCCTTGTATATCGGCATCCTCCCACTCGGGTGCCCCCATCACGTGATAGTAATCATAGCAAATCACGTCACATTCGAGGCCCGCCTCGTTCAGAAGCTTGGCGTTCTTGTACGCGTTATTGGCCACATTCCCGATATGAAGCACCCGCAGCGGCCTGGATGTGGTGCTCCGACTTCGTTGCTCGGTGGGGCATCGGTCCGTCCCCTGTGCCATGGGTCAGTTCCTTATTCCGTTGGAGCTCGCAGCCGCTCTGCGAGCTTCATCCCGTCGCTGATGGCATCTTCCATGGACGTATGCTCCCACCGTCCATATCGCCCGATCGAGTAGATGCCCCGTTTCTCGAGTTCGGCAGCAATCGCGGGCAACACGCGAGCCCGATGTTTGTCGAAGATGACGTAGGCATAGTGAATGTCACGCACATCGGCCAGCGCGATCTCGTCATCGGCGCGCAGGATGCCCGCTCGCTCCAGCCCGGCGCGGATCTGGTCCAGTAATGTAGCCGGTGCGACGGGTTTATCCGGGTGGTGCGACACCTCGACATACATGGAGCTGTGCCCGGGAGGGCCCAGGCTCGGCGAGAAGTTCATCGGAAAGCCGATGCGATAGAAGGGATATTCCGGCTCAGGAAAGTAGACCCAGTGCTTGTCCGTGATCCCTTCACGCGCCACGGCGAGGTTCACGTTGTAGACGGACACCCAGCGAAGCGCCGCGGCCGCCTGGTGAATTTCCGGCGGGAGGTCGGGGCACCGGCGAACCAACTCGGGGATCGGGATCGTCGACACCAAGGCGGAGTATTCTTCGACTCGCTCTCCCTGACGGCCGTTCCGAAACATGGCTTTGCGCCGCTGGGTATCCACCTCCACCAGCTCACTCCCATAGGCGATGTCTCCTGTCCACGGGAGAAACGCCCCCGGCAGGACCGCGATGCCCCCTTCATTCGGATACAGGAACGAGGGGTTATAGCCAAACTCCTTGTCCTTGATTCCCAAGGCCCCGTTCACGACGTCCCGAAGCTCCGGTTTGGGGACCAGCCAAGACACCCAGTCCGAGGTGAGCTCCTCCAAGGGCACCCGCCAGAGCTTCTCGTTGAAGGGCACCATGAAATGTTTTGCCATCCCCTCCCCGAGATTGTCCACGATCCAGGCCTTGAAAGATCGTTCTTTTTGAGGGTCGGGGCTCGGACCCGTGAGCGTGGCGATGAACCCGAGCAGGCACTCACGGACCACCTCAGGCGGCAGACCATGGGTATTCACCTGGAAGGGATACTCGGTATAAGTCTGGTGTGAGTAGATGAACGAACGGCGGGCATGCCTGGTCAGGCGCCCCGGCAACAGGCGTTCGATCAGTTCTTTGATATGGGGCTGGCGGAAGTGCAGGAGGTGCCCCGTCAAATCGAAGGTAAACCCCTCCCGTTGGTAGGACCGGCAGAGTCCCCCAGCCTCCTTCTCCTTCTCGAAGATGCGATAAGGAACACCGTTCAGATGATACGCGGCGCTCAACCCGGCCAGGCCGGCTCCAACGATCACGATCATGGGCGGGTTTTCCCTCCTTGCTCCTGGGTCTCTTGCAACACCGCGCCACCCATGAGTGCCGCGCTCCTGTGAGTCACATCGAGGCGTGTCAGGACGATGGTCGCAAGTCCGAACGCGATCAGCACGACTCCACCGAGGACGATGGCTACGTCCTCCTCCACCACCATCACGAGCAATCCGATGCTCCCGACGACGGCCGTGGCCAGGTAGCTGAGCACAACGACTTGCGGCACTGTGAGCCCCCAATGCCGAAGTCGAATCGCCATATGGTCGGGGCTGCCCAGGCAGACCGGGAGTCCTCGGAGGAAACGGATATACATAACGAACAACGTATCGTAGATTGGTACACCCAGAACCAAGAGCGGCGTCAAGAGCGAAATCCGATGATGGGCCGTGTATTGCCCGATCATCGCCAGTGCCCCCAGCATGAGTCCCAGGAAGAGCGCTCCGGAATCCCCCAAGTAGATCCTGGCCGGGTAGAAATTGTGCCGCAGGAATCCGAGCAGGCTCCCGGCCAAGGCAGCCAGCAGCACCGCAATCATAGTATCCCCGTTGAGCAGGGCGACCACGGACAACAGCATCGAGCAGACGAACCCCACCCCTGCGGCCAGGCCGTCCATGATATCGAGGAGGTTGAAGGCGTTGATGATGCCGATCATCCACAACACGGTCAGGGTCAGCGCCAGCCAGTCCGGCAGCGCGGCAATCTCGATCCGGATCCCGCTCTTGATCAGCACGAAGACCGCCAGCAACTGCCCCGCCAGCTTGGTGCCGGGCGACAACACCCCGAAGTCATCGATCAACCCGAGCGTCATCACCAGGGTGCCGGCCAACACGATCCCGAGGACGTCTTGCCTGAACTCAAAGGTCAGCGCGAGGCTGACGAGAAAGGCCAAGTACACGGCAGGGCCCCCAAGATAGGGGACCGGCTCCCGCTGATGCTTCAATTTGCCGTCGGGGGAGTCCACGATGCCATACTTCAGCGCCGCCTGGCGCGCCAATGGGACGCCGTAGATCGACAGCAGGAACGCCAGCACGAAGGTCAAGACATACAACAACATGCTCAGGCTTCTCCCCAGGAAAACGTCCTGCTCAGACCGCGGCCGGTCATGTCACCCCACCACGCTGCGTGAGCGAGCGATACAGCAAATCGAGATGCGTCCGGTACGTGTCTTCCGAATGTCGCTCCGCAACGCGCTGCCGCGCGGCACGACCCAGTCGCTCGCAGGCCGACGGGTCTTTCAGCAACCGAGTGACCGCGACGGCGATCTCCCCCGGGTCCGGCTTGACGCGCAGGCCGGTCGTCTCGTCAACCAACTGCCACGTGAGCCCGACGTCGGTGGCCACCGGGACCGTTCCCGAGGCCATGGCCTCCAGCAAACTCTGCGAGGGGTAGTTGTCCTGACGTTGCAGGGAGACAAAGACCCGCGCGCGGCGGAAGACCGGTGCCGGATCATCCCGGAAGCTGGCTTCCACGGCGTCTCGAAGATTGAGGCGATCCAGGGTCTTCTCGATGTCCGACCGGAGCGGCCCTTCTCCGAGAACAAAGAACCGGGCGGCAGGCACCTCGGCACGGATCGCTGGAATCGCTTCGAGAAACAGCAACGGATTCTTTTCCTCCACAAGCCGCCCGGCGAACACCACCCAAGGATCCTTCTCCGGCGACGGCGAGAAGTGGTCCAGGTTGACCACGCTCCCCGGGGAGGCCAGAATCTTCTCCGGCGGAATGCCGCGCTCGATCAAGTCCTCCCGCACCCCCACCGAGAGGGCATCAATCGCATGACACCGTCTGAGCGCGAACCGGTACATCGGGAGCGCCCAGGAGACACCGACCATCATGGCCAGGTTTCGATTCGTGACTGAGATGGCATAGGCGTGGTCCCATCGCGTCAGCATCAGCGGGAGCATCACGTAGGTCCCGCCCAGGACTGCATGGAACTGCCGCCTGGATGCCATCCCGTAGCGACCCAGCAGCAGAAACGCAAACAGGACGTAGTCGAGCTTCTTCAACCAGAACCGGACCGCACCCGTCTGAAGCCCCAGCCAGGACACCAGGGTGCCCCATGGCTCAGCGAGACACCACACCCGTGGCTCGCCTCCGCGCACGAGCCCCGCGGCCTGGAGTTGCAACCAGAGCCCCCGGTTCACCACCAGGCAGGTCCCCGGGTCGGTGTCGGCACGTTTCGCGAAGAGACGACCGAGCCGTCGCTCGGCTCCTCCCAGTCCCGTGTTGTTGATCAGGACACAAATCCGACGCATGGATCCTCATCCATATACCGGCGGCACCAGAGCTCCAGATTGAGCCACCGCCAGATCGCTCGGCCGATGTTCTTTCTTCCCCCCACATGGTCATCGAACACCTGCAGGGCCGCTCCCACGTTGAGATACCCGCGTCCCCGCGTTCTCGGATCCGACAGAACGTCTCGGACGAGTCCCTGCAACGTCGTGCGGAGCCATTGATCTTCGGGCGTCACAAAACCCATCTTGTCGGCCCGGCACCGGACCGGCTCCGGCAGGATGCCCTGCATAGCCTCTCTCAACACGACCTTCGTCCAGCCGCGGTCGATCTTGAGAGTCGGAGCCAGCCCGTAGAGAAATTCCGCCAGCCGATGGTCCAAGAAGGGAAGCCGGGTTTCCACACCGAAGGCCATGGAGTTTCGATCCTCGTAGTGCAAGAGCGCGCGAAGCCCGTTTCCCGTCAGAAGGGCTTTCTGAAGCGACCGGAGATGGGGAGCGGTGCTGGACCTCGGTTGTGACACAGGCTCGTATGTGTGGCGGAACTCCGAGGCCAGCCATGCAGCAGTGCCGGTAAGTCGACGTCGGAGGAGGCGCGCCCAACGTGCGGGCAGGAGCGCCCGGGCCATTTGGGCCAGTGCATAGCGCGACAGTGACCCCTGTACGCGCCGATAGGCCATTCCCTCACGGAGCAAGGCGGCCGCCTTTCCTTCAACCAACAGATCCGCGAACCAGGCCCCTGCGAGACCGGGATAGCCCGCGAGCAGCTCATCTCCCCCTTGCCCGTCCAGGAGCACCTTGACGCCATGCTGGGACGCCGTACGCATCACGCTCCATTGAGCAAAAATGCTGGTCGACCCGAACGGCTCGTCCTGCTGCCAGACCAGGTCCATGATCCGGCGTTCCAGCTCAGCCGGATGCGGAAACACGTACTGCGCGTCGGCTCCGCTCCGGGCCACGACGGCATGTGCATACGCCCGCTCGTCGAAGGCCGGGTCCTCGAAGCACGAAGAAAAGGTTCGCAGAGGGGATCCCGCGCCCCGAAGGTCGCTGGCAATGCAGACGATCGAGGAGGAGTCGAGCCCCCCGCTGAGGCAGGAACCGACTTCGACGTCGCTGCGCAGACGGATTCGAACGGCATCCCGAAAGAGATCCCCGAATCGCTCACCGGCCTGCCGAAGAGACATCTCCCCCTCTTCAGGACGCTCGGGCAAGGACCAGAACGGCTGCCGTCGGAGGCCCCCCTGCTCGAGGACGAGCGCCTGGGCCGGCGGGAGCTGCTGGATGCCGTCGAAGAATGTGTGGTCTGAGCCATCATGGACTGCGCCCTCCAGATACTCGAATACGGCCAGGTGATTGGGCGAGGGTTTCCCGAAGGCGGGCAGCAGGCCTTTGATCTCCGACGCGAAGGCAAACCGCTCGCCATCCCAACTATAATAGAAGGGCTTCTCACCAAAGCGATCCCGCGCGCAGAAGAGCCGCCGCTGCTCCACGTCCCACAGCGCGAAGGCGAACATCCCGTTCAATCGTGCCAGGCAATCCTCTCCCCACTCTCGATAGGCCGCCAGTAGGACTTCGGTGTCGGTATTGGAACAAAACCGATGGCCCTTCGCCCGCAAGGCATCGCGCAGCTCGAGGTAATTGTAGATCTCGCCGTTGTAGGTGACCCAGCAACAGCCATCTTCTGAACTCATCGGCTGGTGTCCCAGGGGCGTGAGGTCGAGGATCGCCAGGCGGCAATGCCCCAGCGCCAAGGAATGCCGTGAAGAAGGCTGACTTCTCCCCGTCGCCTCGATGCCCCTGGACGAAATGGGATCCTCCTTTCCGGTTGGATCGATAAACACCGCCCCCTGCCCGTCTGGACCGCGGTGAGCCTGTGCCCGGATCATCGCCGCCACGACGCGCGGATTGGCTGGACTCCCCGCTTGACTATAAATGCCCGCGATTCCACACATAAGCCGTCATACTCCAGATCGGTCCCTCGCCTCGGATTCCTCGGCGTCCTTCACTGCGAGGAATGTACCTTGCCCTCCTCCGAACTCTGGTTCGCCCGTCCAGGGGAAGGCTCCACCATGCCAGCGCTCGCTCCTCCGCCATTCTCGCCAGGCTCCCCCAGGATACCCAGCTCTTCGAGGTACCTGATCACTCTCAGCGCATTGTCACGCGGCGAGCACTCCACGGTGTTGAGCCTGAGGTCCGGGGCGGACGGTGTCTCATAGGGATCATCGACGCCGGTAAATCCTTTGATCTCCCCTCGGAGGGCCTTGGCATACAAGCCCTTGACGTCACGCTGTTCACAGACCTCGCGAGGGGTATCCACAAAGACGAGGATGAAACGGTCGCCCCCAACCATGGCGCGCACTTGGCTCCGCGCCTCGCGATACGGGCTCACCGCCGCACAAATGACCGCCCCCTTGTGCCGGACGATCTCTGAAGCGACAAAGCCGATGCGCAGCACGTTGGTGACTCGGTCCTGCCTCGAGAATCCCAGGCCCTTGGAGAGGTGCGTCCGGACGACGTCGCCGTCCAACACCGAGGCCTCCCGGCGGCGCTCCATCAGCATGACGGTGAGTACTTCCGCGATCGTGGATTTCCCGGCGCAAGGCAGCCCTGTAAACCAGACGCAAAATCCCTGCTGCCCACGGACGGGCGCGGTCTCGGACAGAATGGCCGCCACCTCGGGCCGGGTCATCCACTCCGGCAAGCGCCGGCCTCGCGCGAGGTACTCGTCCCGGACGAGAGAGCCGGACACCGCCACGTACGTCTTCCCCTGGGGGAGCCGATCCAACGCTTCGTACCTGTTCTCATCGGGCAAGAATACGTGCTCTTTGTATGGAAGCATCTTGACCCCGATCATCGGCGCAAACCGAGCAAAGAGTTCTTGCGCTTCGTAGGGCTCGTAGAACGGCTTTCCTGTCGAGTCAGCGCCAGGACTTGCGTGGTCCCGACCGATGATGAGGTAATTTGCCCCGTAGTTCCGCCGAATGATGGCATGCCAGAGGGCCTCCCTCGGCCCCGCGAGTCTCATCGCCAGGGGGAGAAGGCTGAGAACCGTCCGCCTTGCATCGTAGTACTTGTCCACCATGACCCTGAGCGTTCGAGCCCTGGTGTAGTGGTCCACGTCTCCAGGTCTCGTCAACCCGACCACCGGGTGCAGCAGAAGGGTCCCCTCGATCTCGGCAGCGGCGCGTTTGGTCAGCTCTTCATGCACCCTATGCATCGGATTCCGGGTCTGAAAGGCGACCACGTTCTGTGAGCCCCGATCATCAAGGAGCTCGCGTACTTGGGCCGGGGTCAGGCGCATGGCGGAGAAATCGTAGTGCTTGGGTAAGTTGATCATCCTGAGCGGTCCCGAGGCATACCACGGTCCCCAGGCCGACATCTCCGCAACGAGCGGGTGGCGGAGATCCGTCGTCCCACACACGCGTTGCGCCTCTTGCATCCGGTCCCACTGATACATCTCTTCAACGAGCATCACGGCAAGCAGCTCGTTTTTCGAATCCCGGAGCGCGACCTCCTTGCCGCTTTGGATTTCCCCCACATCCACGATCGGTAAGGTGATGGGGATGGGAAACACCTCCCCGGTCGCAAGCCGCATGTCTTCCAGGACCCGCAGATAATCGGCTTGGCCCATGAAGCGATCCAGGGGAGAGAATGCGCCGGTGGCCAGCAGCTCCAAATCACAAAGGGAGCGTGGAGAGAGCTGGAGGGAGGGGAGGGTTGCGGCTTTGCCTATGAGTACGTCACGCTCGTCTCCCTGGGCAATCAGGCTCACCAGATTGCCTCCGTAGGGGGCGACGAGGAGCGAGTGCTTAGTTGCAAAACTCATTCAGGACAACCCTCACGACCGCATGATGCGAAGTACACAACGACGCCTCCTGGCCGGCCCATCAGCCTTCCACCACAAGGGCTACCGCGGATCTCCCGCTGGCGGCCGGATACCGTATGGCCCGGTCCACTCGGTCAGTCGGTGCCTTCACCCGCGATAGGCAGCAATTGTGTGGCGAGCAATCTTCAATGGGTCATGCCACTCTTCTACAAACCGGCGACCGGCTGAGCCAATCGCGGGCCACTCGGCCGACCTCTTCAGGAGATCGGCCAAGTCGTCTTCTACTGTCTCCTTTGTAGTGCGGATGATGGGAATGCGATCATGGAAGGAAACAAAGCGTTTCAGATCATCTTCGCGGAGAAAACAGAGTACCGGCTTGCCCAGCGCCATCGCTTCGACCGACAAGGCTCCGTACCACCCGACGAGCAGCTGATCCACGACCAGGTCAGCTTGCTCGATCAGCTCCCTTGCTTGGCTGTGAGGGACTCGTTCGACGAGCTGAAGCTCCACGGAGTAGCCTTTCTCTCGGAGGCGCGCGCAAGCCTCCTCCACATAGCGGGTCCCCTTGATGCTGCGATTGGTGGGCATGTGGAGCACTCGGACGGGTTGCCCGGGTGGCCGCACGATGCTGGAGGGCTCTCCACTTGGCTTCCACTCTCGTGGGTTGACGCTGGCATAGGGGAGGAATTCCGCCCCGGGTACAAAGTGCAAGAGGTCCGGATTCACCACGAACATCTTGTCGGCATGCGCCGCGATTCTTCGAATGCGGCGACGCCTGATCTCGTCGGTACGAGGCGTGCACCAGGCAACCTGGCATTCGGCACACGCCGAGGTCTTAAACTGCTCTCGGCTTCGAACCTTCATCCGCGCATCGCACCCTTGAAAGGTGACGACGACGCGCTTGCCGAGCCGCTTGAGCAATGGAAGATCCACCACGTGCACACCCCAAGCTCTGTGGTCAAGCAGCGACATGCCCCAATTGAAATGGAACACATCGTAGTGACGAATCGCATGGAGGAAAAACCGTCCCATCTTGACCGCGGCTGTTAACACCGAACCCCGGTCCAGACGGAGGTCGATGTCGTTGGGAAACTGCATCCAGCTCGACCGCCGGACCATGACGTCACTGTCGAGACCCAGCTCGCGCTCGGCCCTGGAGAGTCCCCAGGCATTGCCCCCTGTATCTGTCGGGCAGTGCAGCACTCTCATGATGAGGGACCCCGCCGTCCGTTGAGGAGATCCTTCACAACCCGGTCGAGTCCTTCCTTGAGCAGGACCTTCGGGCAGACCCCCAGTTTGAGCTTCATCTTTTCCGTACTCGCGACCATCGCCATGGGACCCTTGTCCGGCTCGAATTGATAGACTGGCGCTCTGCCGGCGAATTGACCGATCATCTCAGCCAGGTCGCGAATCGTGACAGTTTCCTCACCGGCGATGTTGAACGTCTCTTGGCCTTGGACGTCGAGCGCCCGGACGGTCGCCTGGACCGCGTCGGAGACGTGGATCGGGTTCATCGTGACACCGGTCTTCCCGGATACGGTCACCGGCGCTCCCTCCAACACCCGGGTCGCCAACCCCGGCATGAACATCGCGCGCTGGCCTTCACCATACACGAAGAAGTAACGCAGGATGACCGTCGCGAAGTGGTCCGCGTAGGCCTTCACCAAGCACTCGGCCGAGTATTTCGAGGCAGAATAGAAGTTGCTCGGCTCAGGAAGATCTTTCTCCACGATCGGCCGTGATTGGAAGCCGTAGATGCCACCCGTCGAGGCGAGGACAAAGACCCGGATGTTTGCCAGGCGCCCATATTCCAGCCACTGGACGGTGGAGTCGGTATTCACCCGGAAGATATCCATGGCCTGGTCTGGAAATTTTCTGAAGTTTCGAGACTGGGCCAGGTGAATCACCGCATCCATTGAAGCTGGGAGGCGGCTCGTCTCGATCCGGGCCGCGAGGTCCTGTTCAATGCCATGGACATGGGGGTGGACCGGCAAAGCCGCGACCTTCCGGGTCGGACAATACAGGTCGTGCTCTTCCATCAGGTGCTTGACCAGCCAGCCACCGATAAACCCGGATGCACCCGTCACCAAGATCTTCATCGCGCCTCCTCCAGCACCGTCTGCCGTGGAACCAGTCGGCGATACAGCTCGTCCATGCGACGACCGACACGCTCAAGAGAGAATACCTGTTCGACGTAGCGGCGCCCGCGGATGCCCAGATCAACCCTCAACTGCGGGTTTTCGATGAGCGTGACGAGGGTACTCTTCAGTGAGTCGGGATTGGCGCTCACGACCGGACAGTCGAACCCCTCCGGCAGGTAGGCCTGGGGCTTGCGGATATAGGCGACCACCGGCTTCCCGAGCGCCATCGCCTCGACGGCGAAATTGCCGTGCCACCCGATCAGGAACTGGTCGGCCACGATATCCGCTTCCTTGTAACATTCCATCGCCTCTTCATGGTTCAGTCCGGAGACCAGTCGCAACTCAACCGGGTAGCCTTCCTTCCGGAGCGCGTCAACGCACTCGATCAGGTACTTCGTCCCCTTGAATTGAGGATGGTTGGGGGCATGGACGACCTTGACCGGATTGCTGCTCAAGGAGACCCCTTGGAAGGGCCACCTGTTGAGGTCGATGGCCCAATAAAACACATCATTCTTACTGCCCGGGGTGTACTCGATCATGTCGCCCATGGATAAGGTCACATCCGCGTATTTGCGCACGTGCTCGAGTCGTGCCTGGCCGCGCGTCTCGTCACAGATGCAGGCGATGAGGCGTTGGTCACAGTCCGTGCAGCAAGTGTACGCACCGAGTGCGCGCGTCCTCTGCTCCGTCCGCACGTCCGCGCCGTATGCTGACACGATGATCTTCTTGCCGAGGAGCTTGAGGAGCGGCATCTCCAACCGCTTCCCCAGCGTTCGATTCAGGAAGCCTCCGTCGAAATAGAACTGGAAGACGTCATAGCGCAACACAGCCCACAGGAACACGGCCCACGGAATGACCAAGGCCAGCGGTCTGTACCGCCACCATCGTTCAAGGTTGTAGGTGAAGTCACAGGTAATAAAGTACGGCCGATACACCAAGGTATCACTCTGATAGCCATACAGACGATCCGCCGCCGCATTGGTGCTGATGTTGATGATCGGCGTGGGACCCCAAATGATCTTGGGCCTGCCCCGCCACCCAGCAACCGCCTGCCGGAGTCTTGTCCAAGGCAGGCAGACCGTCAACACAAGCAGGAGAAACACCGGCAATAGGAGGTATTCACCGCCTGCTTTGAGCCGTTGATTCGCACGTGTCATCACTGCTGAAGCAGCTCCCGGTAGAGTGAGATCTGTCGATCTGCGACCAACTCCCATCCATGGTGCTTGACGACCCATTCACGTGAGGACTGGCCGATCGAGTTCCTCAGCCCGTCGTCGTCTATCAACCTCAGCATCGCTTCGTAGATCTGCCCCTCTGTGCGAGCTGAGACGACCGGCGGCATCTCCGCGTAGCACCACTCATGCAGGGCACGATCAAAATGCAGCATCACAGGTTTTGCGCAGGCCATGGCCTCGGGTGTGATCGACCCGAAAACACCAAGCGTGAATTGGTCCAACACCATGTCAGCCGCGTTGTAGTAGTCGATCAACCGCATTTTCGGAAGCGGGGGCACCCAGACGACAGACTCCGTGATCCCCAAGTCCTTGATCAGCTCCCGCGAGTCATTCATTTCTTGCCCCCAGTCACCCAGAATGAGGATCGGCCTCCTCTTCGTCGCCTTGAGGAGCCGGGCGAAGGCTCGGATGACCTGATCGTTTCCTTTCAACGCCCAATTTTGCCGGGACGGCGCAAACAGAATACAGTCGGTTTGGTATCGATTTTCCAACTCCTGCCGCAGTGTCGTCCCCTCGGGGCGATACTTGGTCTCATCCACGGGATGCGGGATAAACTGGAATCCCTTCAGTCCGAGACGCTGCGCCGCAGTCAGCACGTCCGGATTCGTGATGAGCACGCGGTTCGCCCGCTGGTAGGCCACCGCCAGAAGCCGCCCGCGCCTACTGTCCTCGAAGGGTATCTCTCGCATCGTTCCGTGCTCAAAGGCCACGTAAGGCCGTCTCCGTCCAAACAGCCAGGCATAGATGGGCTCGAGCCCATAGGCCTGGATGAGGTCGTACCCCGCAAACCACTCTTCGAACCGCCGACGGAGGGGAGAGGCCCAGATAAAGTCCGTCAGCTTCGGCCTGGGCCCATTGCCCGCGAACCCGCCTTGCCAATACCTCTGAAGCGCCCCTACCAGAACGACCGGGTCTTGAGCGAGCCGTCCCAAGCGCACCTGCCCACGAAACCATTGTTTTCGACCTGTTGGAGATGACAACAGCTCCCCTTGAATGAACCATGCCGGGCGTCGGAAGCTCCCCTGCTCGCCGATCTCCCGCGTGGGACTGCATTCATCTCCCCGGCCATCGGGCTCCGCGTCCTCCCATTCAGGCTGGTCCATGCTGAAGGTGTCATCGTAACAGAGCACTTCCGCCGAGACTCCCTTGCGCCGGAGAAACTTGACATTGCTATAGGCGTTGTTGGCGATATTCCCAACGTGCAGGACCCTCATGTCCGTGTTCCTCTCACGTTGACGGACCCACCGCACTCTCCCTGCTGTAGGATGTCCAACCTGCTGGTATAACGAACCGGCTTCGTCAACATCACGTCGTCGAAGTCCTGTTCATGGAACCAGGCGAACACCTCCTGCCATGTGTGGAGGTGATTGAACATCGGCGAGTAGGCATCGTAGAGGCCCAACTGTCTGGTAGACACGTCCAGAGGATCGTCCGATGCCGGGTATGGGGTGCAGATGATCAGCCTAGTCAGCGCTGAGTAGAGGAGGCGGTTCTTTATCAGAAGCAGCTTGCACGCCCGATAGCGCCGGTCTTCGGGAAGCCATCGAAGGAGCCAGCGAATGACATCGGTGCAGAGAAACTTCACCGGATTGTGCCTCTCGTAGACCATGACATACAGCTGTCCGCCCCTCCTGACCAGTGGGGCAACTCGCTCAAAGGCAGCTTTGGTATTCGGGGTGTGGTGGAGCACCCCCCAACTCACGACGAGATCGAAGCTCTGGGGTTGAAAGGGCAGATCGAATATACTGGCCTGAAGAGTGGCGACGTTCTCCAAGTGCGCTGTCGCTCGACCGGTGATGTCGACGCCGGCTTCCGTCAAGTCAACAGCCACCACCCTCGCGCCCAATGACGCCATGGCATAGGTCCAGCGGCCTGACCCGCAGCCCGCATCCAGCACGAGCTTGTCTCGGAAAAAATCCCCCGGCAATTGAATGTCCCGCAGCCACTGTTCCATCAAGTCCGGGCCAAAGTGGAGAAAGCTGGAATCCAGGTACTTGAGGTGTTGGTGGTTGAAACTCCGTCTGATCTGGTTCTCACCGCCTGACAGCTTGCTTGCAAATCGTGGGATACCGTTATGCACCGGATAATTCGTTCCACAGGCCGCACAGGCGTACTGCTCCTGTTCTTCGTCGAGATGACCATGACAGGACGGGCATGACAGCACGGGGCCCAAGATAGCCCTCTTCTTCGTTGCCACACTGTCCATCG
>VAPI01254397.1_pt1 | contig 14015 bp, 27 predicted proteins | sample 3394991 | NCBI WGS metagenome assembly VAPI01 (sample SAMN08290441, study PRJNA428436) | hydrothermal vent metagenome | isolation source: Deep-sea hydrothermal vent chimney 1 | place: Atlantic Ocean: South-mid Altantic Ridge | reverse complement strand
TGACCGCTACGGTTTCGTTTACTGGAGCTTCAATCGTGCCAAAATTCATAGGAGTGGTTAGCTCAAATGCCAGGGTATCGAGAATGGTAACCGGAGCCTGCAATTGTGTATCGGCTGCAAAAGCATTAGCCCCAAATAAGGTTAAAGCAGAAACAAGTAAACAGGAGATGCTTTTTTTGAAATTCATAATTCGCATAATTTTGTTCCTCCACAAAATAATTAAATTTAAAAATAACTTCATTTTTTTTCCCTCTTTTCCTCATAAAGCTTTTTAACTTCATCTTCATGCCAGAAATGACCCCCTGGACACTCATAAAAACTAGCCGAATCCATAGTACCTATAGGTCCTTCAAAGCCTTCTTCTGCCAAAAAATCTTCAAAGTCAGTTTCATTCTTTGATTCCTGGTTTAGATCGCTCATTTTATTATTGAGTTTTCCTGAAAAAGTTTGTGCAAAAGCAGATAAGGTAAAAAAATTTAACATTGCTATAATAACGAGAATGAACCACTTTAAATTTTTGGATTTTTTCCTCCAGCCTATTTTTAATTATTAATAGTAATGGTGACCGCCCCTTGATATTTCCCTTTTTTTGCTTCGGGTGAAACTATCAATGAACCTCCAACATAAATTGTTTGATTTCCGTTTGAATCAAAAACGCTTGCCCCGGAAACCCCGAATATTTTTTGCCCGGTTGTTTTGATATAAGTCACAAGATCTTTGATTTCTAAATCGGGATTTGTTCCCTTGTCATGTTCGGCGCGGGTAAAGGTCAAAATAATATTGAATGTTCCATTATTGGGACCGGTTAAATTAAACTCGGCCCGGTTATGAAGATCGGCATTAACAGCGCCCAATAATCTACGGCTGGAAGCAGTGCGCAAATTTGATTCGGGATCTACTGTGACGATGCCAAAAGGGGTATCAGTCGCATCTATAGGGCGGATTTGACCGAATTCAAGTAATTTTGTCATCTGAATATTTATGGCGGACTCCATAATATTAATACTGGCCCGCATGGTTTTTTCGGCGGGTTCGGCGCTCGCTTTATTTGAGACAATAAAAAGAATAGCAAGCAAGACGATGGTAATAATAATGACTTGAATTTTATTTAGCATGAATATTCTCGATATTAATTACAAACCCAGACCCAATTGCAATTGAGCCCGCTTTGATCGCAAATGCAAATAACATAACCATCAACACAGCCCAATGGCATGAAGGGTTTGAATCCACAATTCCCTGCATATAATTCAGTACTAATTGTAAATGTCGAAAATAAAACGAAAAATGTAATCAATAAATATTTTCTCACTTTAATCTCCTTTGAAAGCATCATTTATATTATCGGGGTTTGTGCCTGAAAAAATCAGGTTGTAAGGCTTATTGGCTTTTTGCGCCATTTGCATGGTAATTTTTGTTCCTTTTGATTCGCCATTCCAGAAAATTAAAAGTTCATCGCTAGCATCGACAATTTTTTGATTCCTCATTGCCCCAGCAGAATTCCCATGCGTTTCCCAATCTGGGAAATAAACAAATAATTTAATATTATTTCTTCTGGCCCATTCAGCAGCGAAGCAATCAACGCCGGTTGCCCCTCCTGAAATGATAAGGTCAATATCTCTTTTCCTTTTAAAGTCATCAAGAATAAGAAATACATGTTCTAGAGAAACTTTTTTCCTGCTACCAACCACTCCCAATTTCATTATTTTAATTTTTATTCCCTGTAGCTCTTATTTTTTTATCTCATAGCAATCAGGCCGTTCTGTGAAAACGCATATAGGAGCGCTTTCATCTTTTTTATTGCCTTTATCCCACCAATGACACGCCAAATGCTCAACAGCTAGTGTTAGGGAACGAGGGCAATCATCATTATCATCCCCGAACTTTGAACAGGTCGTTTCCTTGCAAAATGTCATATCTTTAAAACTAAGCATTTTTTCTTATACCTATTCATTATTTTAATTTTTGTCTTTATCAGAAAGGTCTAGATCGTTAACTTTCGTATCACCAAAATAATAGGTTTCAAGCAGATGTTCCACGCCCAATTCTTTAGCGATATCTTTCAATTCAGTTCCATAAACTATAAAAATATCATCCTTAATTTTTAACTCGTGAGCTTTAATGTGAATCGGTTGCCCATCGGTAAGGCGTTTGATATTTACCTTATCGAGTCCTAAAATAATTTTTTTATTAAACTTCAGTTTCAGCATTTCACCCTTTATTTTAATATAAATATCTCACATGGATATGCGAGCGGCCAGTCATTAATCCATCCTTATGATTGGGGGGAATGTTGAGCGTTCCACCTACCAAAAGGCGGGCTTTCCCATTCTGGCCAAATTTCCCAATTATTCGGGTATCTCCCACCCATTTATAACTGTTAGGTATAAATCCCGTAAACTGAGAAACTTTAGGTTTAACATTATTTCTTTTATCCCCCCAAAGCTTTAAATCTCCGGGGAAGATAACCATGAATCTCTTATCGGGTTCGCCGTGTATTTCATATTCAGCGGAGCCATGTTGACCCCTTGCGTTAAAGACCCCGCCCTGCAAAGTTTTAATTCCATTTACAGGATTAATGGTTATTGAGCCACGGGAACCATTTTCCATAATGACTCTGCCAAAATGCAAATCATGTATAAGGTGAACTTCCAGTTTTTTTAAGGAAGCGTCTTTATCCCTATCTTTATCTTTATCGCCGGCATAAATAGAAGGGGTGCAAACAAGAAATAGTGCGATTAGATTTACTGTAAGGAATGCTATTTTAAATTTTTGATTTAAAAATGACATTAAGACAATATCCAGAGTAAATAGACTTGGGAGTCAATTAGGAATTATAGTATTTGACTATAAAAGGAAAACGAGTAGAATTTAGTTCCGACCGCTAAATTACATTTCAATCGTTACTGTTATATTCAAAAAAGGCGGCTTTGTCAAGCGCCACAAGGGCAAATAGCGTTACAATATCGTCACAAGGATGTCACAGAATTATAAAAAGCGTTGATTTAGGAGAGAATTCGGGGTTCATTCCCATTCATTTTTTTTAATCAAATCTTTGATGAAATTAGATTTATCAGGAAAACTGCATTGAAAATGGCGTGTTAACATGATTGCTATATCCCCCATCGGCAAAATTGAAATTTCGGGATCTTCATCCATATTATGCCCTGGCAACGCTATTGAAATCAAAACCCTTGCAACCCCATAAAATGAATAAGGCGGAGAAATAAGCATTTCACGCATTTCTGGATAAAACCTTTTCCTTGTATCTTCAAAAGTTACAGCAGTTTCTTTTGACCAGGCTTCAGGGTAACGTCTGGCTAAACTGGTTGACAAAGAATCCCAAAATGAATCCAAAACCATAGTTTTATTACTGCCACAAATTGATGAAAATTCAATAGCAACTGAAACAATTGTGGATTCCAATAAAACATAAGTATAGAAAAGATTTTTAGATTCAACCCTTGTGATATTCGGGAATTGTTTATATTCCAACCAATAGCCAACGATTCCTGGGAAAAAACTTTTTGCCAATAGCTTTGATAGTGCTTCCCCGAATTTTTCAGGTGACGCTTTTAAAGTTTTCAACCCAAAACTCCTTTTTTTATAAGAACAAGCCGGTTAAAGTTCCTTAACGAGGTTTCCCGTCTTGCCATTTAATGTAACAATCATTTATCGGGCGCTGTCTTTCTCTTCTGCATTGTCGTGCCCCTTCTGCTCGGCCGTCTTTATATCCCCGCGAATAATTTTTATTCTGCCAATCGGCTTTAACGAGAGTTATTTTGATTTGGCCGGTTGTTTGGATGTCGCCTGTCATATCGATTTCGCATGTTTTATTGTATCCCGCCGCATAACCATGATTGTTCCCCGCCTCATAACTTAATTCAGCGCTGTTCCCACATCCCATCAAAGACAGAATAGAGAAGGAGAGCAAAGCCATAGTCCTAAACATTTGCTTCATGAGTTAACATGTTTATCCCAACCACCTTTTTTAAGGACTTCAACGATCCATTTGGAAAATAAAATACTATCCCAATCTTTATATTTTCCCCACAGAATAACCCTGAAATTATCAGGGCATTCTACTTTCGTGTTTTTAACGACAGTATTAATTATGTGATCGAACTCGTTTTTAGTCATGAATTAACATACCTGTTCGATTTACTTTCTGGTTTGAAGTGGCTCTATTGTTAAATGAAAACCGATATAATTTAAAATGATAATTAAATTATCGAATCTGGGATTCCCTTTGTAGGAAAGAGCGTTGTAAAGGGTTTGTCGGCTTATTCCGGTACTTTCAGCGCAAGCAGACATTCCCCCCGGCTTAGATTTAATGGCTTGAAATATAGCCAGTAAGAAAATTTTCAGGCCTCCCTGTTGTAAGGCCTCGTTTAAATATGCTTTTAAAAATTCCGGATCTTGCAAAGACTCCCTGAGTTTCTCACTAAAATCAATTTTCATAATGGCTTTGTAACTATAGGAGAAAGCTTTAAAGAAAATCGCGCGAATAAAGAATGCACAGCGCGATCCTTTGTTGTCCCCCAGGCTTCCAGTAATCCTTTATTGTAGAGCGGGTCTGTAATGGTGTTGCCGTTTGCGTCAACTGCTTTAGCCAACCAATTATTGCCTAGAAGGTCGGGCGTATATTCTGTGGCTATTATTTTATTTGGTTGAATTAATACCACCGTAGTTATTCCTTTCAGTAAAATAGATATTTTATACAAGCTGCGGTAATTAAAATATAAGAAGTGATTTCTAACATTGATAAAAACATTTTATTTTTCCTTATCAATAATGAGAAGTTTAGAATTAACCCCTGTACCACTATCTGCAAAACTATCTTGCGGTAAATCGACAACTTCTCCACCGAGAGAGTCAAACCATTCACGAAAAGCCACCGCTTTTTTTTGACAATGGGAAAATGGGCCTGGAGACATAACAGAAACTAAACGCCCGCCAATAGCCAGGCATTCATAAGCTTTCAAAACATGGTCAATGTCTTGAAGTTTTTTAAAAGGGGGATTCATTAGAACCCGGTCGTATTTGTATGTTTCGCGGAAAGTGAGGAAGTCCGACCCCCTGAGATTGTAACCCTTGTCTTTTAAAACTTTTTGCAGGGTATAGTCAAGCTCCAAAACATCTAATTTAATGGAAGGGTAGTTTCCCAGCATATAGCCCGCAATGGCTCCTGTTCCGGCTGAAGGTTCTAAAACAATGTGATTCTCTTGTATATCGGCATAATCCAACATTAAATCAATAATTTTTGTTGGAGTGGTAAAACATTCCGTAGAGGCATGAACTATAGGAATTTCCGGAACGGTCAAAGGCTCCCTTTCGGGAACCTTATCGCGGTTAACAACAAGCATTGTGCGGGGTTTGTTTGGTCTGGTATATACAGAGCTATGCATTATAAGAAATTTCCCACTCTTGAGATTTAAGTTTTAAATAGGAGCGGTCACAATAAAGATTGCCTTTGTAACCTGTTTTAAAAACCCGTCCCCCATGGTTTTTGATACAACCAGCGCAAAACCATTTAGGGGGTGTATTTGAACCATTGCGCCCACTGGCATTTCCGCGTAAATAACCTAGTTTTCTATTCCCGGCCATCTTCAAACCTCTTGAAATACACGGTTAATAGCTTCAGATTGTGGGGCCGTATGGATTTTAGAATCCGTTAGGAAAACTGAAACCAGGCTAGTCCTTTCAACCATCGCGGTTCTAAATCTGAACTGCCCGCATGTACTCAAGCGCACTCCTTTATAATCGTTGCAAATCTTTTTATAATCTGCTTTGGTCATTACCTTTTGAGGGTAGGAGTTAATGCGGCCGTACATATTTGAATTCAGATTTTCTGCTTCAAAGTTCAAAATGGGTGGTTTAGCGGGTAACGGCGCGGCCACTTCGTAGCCTACCGACTGCATAAGATCTATCCACCCATTAGAATCAAGTTTTAAGTTTTTGCCTTCGCCCAAGTGTGCGGGTAGAGGCACAGATGATTGAAGTAGATACCCGGTAAAATCACCCTCATTATTATATTGTTTAGAAGTGGCGGGGCCATGCGTTCCTTGGGTTCTTGCAAAACCCTGAACAATAGTAATAGTTAATTCCCCGGCAAATTTTTCAACCGGTCCAAGCTCTGAACGTTCAAAGCCTAAACGATTAAGAATATGGGCAACCCATCTATAATTATATGGGCTGTTAATAAGTTTGTTAGACCATTCAAGGGCTTCTTCTACTGCTTCTTTGTGTGTTATTTTCTCGTTTCTTAGGTCATCATAAAGGCTATTAGGGGCGGTGGCTCCAGTGTTCAGCCTTCCTCCCACATAATATGAAACCATCTTTTTAAATAGGTCCTCATTTTCTTCAGCGCTGATTTTTTCCCAAAGGCTTTTGACTCTATGAGCATGGTTTATATTTCTTTGGCGGTCCCTCAAGTCAGCGAGTAAAGTTTTAATTCTCCGGATTCTTACTCCCGGATTGGCTTTTCTGTTGGCGTGGCGTTCCACTCCTTCAGCTTTATAGAGCCAATAACTAACAGCCTTTTGGCATTTGATAGCCTTATCCATGTTGGAATGCATTTGTTTTTGATCTTTGCGGGCTTTGCGTTCAGAATGATGGCCTACCAAAATAGGTTGACCACCGGTGAAGCGTTGAGAAATCCTATCCGCTGCGGCGGCGTAGGCGTTTGAATCGGTTTCCCGTTTTTGGGCAAGATTATCGAGTCTTTCTGCTTTAGCTTCGGCCCTTTCAATCATAGTGGATTGTTCCGGCTCGATAGTTTCGGCGAGTTCTAAACAGAAATCTTCTCGTGCCGGTGTCCACGTAGGAGCAACAAAAAGTTCCTGTTTAGGAGCCCATTTGAACCCCATCTCTTTAAAACGAGCGTATAAGTCTGGATCTAGGCGTGAACTGGCAAAAATGCGTAGTTTGTTATCTTCTGGGCTATAGGTTGCATCAAAAGTAATTTCCATGGTATAAGTCCCTTGCTGTTGAAAGTTAGAAAGAGTCCGTCAGGAGTACAGGCCTGGCGGGCTTTTTTATAATCTTACCGGCATAATAATTGCGGTTGCTTTAGTGCCTTCCTCATCATTAGCCGTTACAACTATTGGGCAATGTTCCCCAGGAAGCGTTATTTTCCCGTCTCGTATTTCATCTTTTTTGACATAGAGGGTTATTGTCCTAGGTCCAGAATTGTATTTTTCCATAACCGCGCAGACTTCTTTTAAATAAGTAGCATTGAGGCCGACACGTTGAAAAAGAGAAGAGTTTTCAAAATCCGGAATTATCTGTTTATAATTTGGGAATTTGGCCCCAATTGTACGCGCTTCAATATTATCTGTATTTTCTAGGTCTGTTGTTTGGCAGATAACGTTTTCAGGTTCGTTCTCGACTCTTTCCTTTAAGCCGATTGCTACATTTTTTAAAATTGGAAAGTCGGTTTTTTTGGGAATATTTTTCAATGCTTTTTGAATTGTGTTTTTAGAAACGAGAAAAGGTGTTTCAAGGCCATCCCATTTAATTCCATTGGCGGGCCAATCTTCTTTGATGCATTGTTTGGTATTTTCTACATAAACCAAACGGTGGCCATCAGTAACAACGGTTTTATTCCCATCAAAATATAGGCCATTGAGCGCTACTCTAGTTTCGTCTGGACTTGCAAGGTTGATTATTTCTAATTGTTTTTTATTGAAAAGTTTCATTTTATTTTTCCTTTTTTTAGAATTTTGAATTTAAATAAATTGAGCCATAATAGTGTTATGCTTTTGGCCAATGCCGGAAAGATCCAAGCCAGCTTTAACCATTGCATCATGAATTTTTTTGCGTTTTGCTATGGATAAACCCCTCATATCATGTCGGTACTCATAATTATGAAACCAAGCCACCCCCATATAATTGTCAGAGCCTATAAATGATTCGTCTATTTTTTTGATTGCTTTGTATGCGTCAAAAGAAATTGTTTCCATGTTTAGTATCATTTTATTTTTCCTCACTAAAAGTGAAATGGATTTTTATATTTTGGAAATTGACGAAATTTTTATATAAGTTTTTTACAAAAAGCTCGGCTTGTTTAAGAGCGAAATTCCTTCTAGCATAAAAAAGGCTTGTCTGGTTGCCATCGCAAACAACAAACCAGTAAGGTTTCCCTTTCCAAACTCCCGGTTTAACGCCGTATGTTTTATTGACTGTCATGGTTTCCATTTTTTTCCTTTTATGTAAGAGGTTTTAGTAACCCAACCATCCCAGTAATTGTTTTGTATTTTTGAATGGAGCCGTTATCCATGCAGAGCCGGCAACCCCGTTTTCGCTCCACCGGTCCATAACTTCTAAAATATTGAAATCTGACAATCTCATACTAATCCCATGATCTTTTAAGATTTGTAAATCTGTGACTGTCAAATCATGATCTATTGTTTTTCCCTTTTTTTTTTGAATCAGGGGGAGCAAACATTTTTCATGTCCCACGTTGCCGCCCGGTATTTGATGCCAAAATCCTTCAAGGCCATCTTGAGGCGGACAATATTCCTGAAATGAAATATTAAATACTTCGGGAACATGTTTGAAACATATTCCGCACGGGCCATATTTAAAACTGCTATGTTCCCAATTTATCAAACTATAGCGCAGGGTTTCAGAAACCTTGATCCATTTACAGCCTTTCGAGTCAATCATTGTTTGGGGGTTTTGTGATTCCATTTTTAGGGCTCCAAATAAAAAAAGCCCACCTTCTCGCTTTGCCGGTAAGGGCAAGCCATGAGCGAGCAAGCGCACGGTTGCGGGAAGATGGACTAATTTAAATGTAGTTTTGAGTTGCTCGCTCATGGTGGATATAATATACATCCCCCCGTAGCATTTGTCAACACAAAAAGGAAGAAAAGTTACAAGAAAATGCAGGAAAGTTGAAATAAAATGAAGGCTGTGTTATGGTGGGATAGTCAAAAGAAGCTATAAACCCAAATTGTCAAAGCGGGCCAATATGACATAGAAACCCAAAGTGAAAAAGCGTGCCAAAATGAAATAGAAACCCACAATTCTAAAGCGATTAATCAAATGCGATAACAGAAAATTGATTTTTTAAGGAAAATTATGGGAAATCCAAAGGATGAAGTAAATGAAGAAGAAATCTCGGACCTTGAGAATTGTAAAATAGGATCTTACAGCAAAGCTTTTAAAATCCTGAAAGAAAGGTCACTTCGAGTCATGCTTATGCCCCATGAACTGGAATGCTTAAAAAAAGAGGCTGAGAAGGCGCATAGAAGCCCCTCTAAACAACTTTGTTTTATTCTTGAAAAACGCTATAAAAAGGTAGGTAAATCAGAAGTTAACCAGAAGAAGGGTAGTTGAAATGTCTATTTATGAGGTTTTCCCTATTTTTTTCTACAGTCTTTGTTGTTCTGTTATTATTTACGCCTGCTTTGATTTAAATAAACAAATAAAATCAAATGCAAAGATGAGGGAAAGGTTTAACGGTGTAATGGTTGAAATTAAAGATTTAGGTCCAGGAGTTTATATGCTCACCAGGCCAATAAAATATAATTTGAAGGAATTTCTAGAAGACGCAAAATTCAATGGTGAGTATATTGGTTATTATCACCCGTTAAATATTGTGGCTTACAATGACTCTAAAGATGAGATTAAAAAAGAAATTATTAGCAAAATTAATATTCTTGCTGCTTTGCGGCATGGTTTCCCAGAAACAGTAATATCCGGTTCGACTTATTTAACTAAAAAAGCATACAAACATATTGACGAAATAATTATACCGATGAGCAAAGTCGTTTCTTCTGGTTTTCCTGCGCCGGGTTCAACGAACTGGAATGAAGATTTAAAAAGGCTTGGAAAATAATGTTATATTGGATGGTAATGAAAACTAACAACTTGATTGGAATTTGGACCCTTTCTTTTTTATTAGGTTGGTCCTTTAGTGTGATAAGTAAGAAGTAACTTTTTTTTGTCAAGCGTTGTATACTCAAATGCATAACGGTATAGGATTATGAATGAAGAAAATGAAAACACAGTGGGGAGGCCTTCTATTTATGGCCCTGATATTTTAGAAAAGGCGAAAGAGTATCTAGTCTGTTATCGAGATTTGGGGCATGAAATACCTAGCAATTCCGGTCTCGCATTTTATCTGGGAGTGGGAAGGCAAACGATTTATGACTGGTGCAAAGACGATAACAAAAAGGAATTTTCGTACATTGTAGAAAGACTCCAGCAAAAACAAGAAATTGATTTAGTAAGTAACGGTTTAAACGGGACTTATAACTCTAATATCTCTAAGCTCATACTTGGTAAACATGGTTATAGTGATAAGCAGGAGATAGACACAAGTGGCGGCTTGATTGTTACGATAGATAGTAAAGATGCAGGAAATCTTTGAATCTCAACAATTTGTATTAACCACTAAGCAAAAAGAAGCTATCGACCTGATTAGCTCCGATGCTATGCACGTTCTGTTGTATGGCGGCTCTCGTTCAACAAAGACATTTACTCTTGTAAGATCTATTGTTATTCGCGCATTGGCCGTGCCTAATTCCCGCCACTTGATAGCCAGGTTCCGGTTTAACAGTGTAAAGAAGTCTGTAATGCTGGATACATTCCCTAAGGTTATGTCACTTTGTTGGCCCGAAGTGAAGTTGAAACCAAACAACATTGATTTTTATCATACTTTCCCTAATGGATCGGAGATTTGGTTTGGTGGCCTGGATGATAAGGAGAGAGCGGAAAAGATATTGGGGAATGAGTATGCAACTATTCTATTAAACGAATGCTCGCAGATATCCTATAACAACCGATTGCTCTTAATAACCAGGTTGGCGCAAAAGTGCCCTTATTTAAGCGATGGGGAAATACAATATCTTAGGCTAAAGATGTTCTATGATGAGAACCCGCCCAATAAAGGCCATTGGAGTCATAAGCTATTTATAGATAAGAAGGACCCTATCAGCAAGTTAGTAGTAAAAGACCCTGAAAACTACGCTTGTTTGAAGATGAACCCGGCCGATAACCGAGAAAACCTTCCTAAAGAATACTTAACCGCATTAGATGACCTACCTAAGCGCCAGCGCGACCGGTTTTATTTAGGACTTTTCGCCGATGAGACCGACAACGCTCTATGGAGCGAGAAGATAATCAATGATAATCGAGTTGATTATGTACCTGATAATGTTACAATTATTCGTGTAGTCGTTGCGGTTGACCCTTCTGGAGCTAGTGACGATCCAGACGAGAGCAGCGATGATATAGGCATAGGCGTTATAGGGCTTGGAACGGACGGGAACGCTTATGTATTTGAGGATTTAACTATCAATGCAGGCCCGGCTAAATGGGGCGCTGTTGTCGTTTCAGCTTATCAAAGGCATGATGCCGATAGGGTTGTAGGAGAAAAGAATTTCGGCGGCGAAATGGTTAAATTTGTAGTACAAAGTGCCGGCGCGAAAGCTAATTGTATTGTTTCTTATAAGGCTGTCAATGCTTCCAGGGGTAAGGCTATAAGAGCCGAGCCAGTCAGCGCATTACATGAAACCGGTAAGATTAAATTGATAGGGCGCTTTGATGAATTAGAAGACGAATTACTTGCATTCACTACCACGGGCTATAGTGGCAGCCAATCCCCTAATAGGGCGGACTGGTTTGTCTGGGCTATTTATGAACTCTTCCCAGGATTAACCCGTAAGGAGAAAAAGGAAGTAGTGCTTAATATTCCTATTATGAAAAGATTCTAATAAAAATGGAGAAATAATTATGAAAAAAATATCAATAGCTTTAATAGCGCTTATAACAGTCGCGATATTTGGCAGCACTTGTTTTGCTCAAGTTCGTGTACAAGGATATACCAAAAAGAATGGCACTTATGTTGCCCCTCATTGGCGATCAAGTCCTAATAATACTGATCGCGACAATTATTCAACAAAAGGGAACATAAATCCTTTCACCGGAAGGGAAGGCACTAAAAACCCAACTCCTGGTATCTCTGTTCCTAGGTCAGGCCATATTGTTTCAGATCATGAAGCATGGCAGAAAAGAGGGGGAAGGCCACCTAGTTACCCTAATGGGCTTAATGGCTTAAAGAAAAATCGATCTAATAGAAGTTATTTAGGTAGATAATTACTAGAATAAAAGAGGGGGAAAAATATCCAATCAAAAAATGGGGAGGGTTTATGGTTAAGAGTGGGCTTGAGGAAGCTGTTGATAACCTTATTATTAAAGAAATGCAAGAAAGCTATGGATATAAGAATTGGAAATTTAACGATTTTTGGATAGAAGTTGATCTTTCGGCATTGGTTTTGACATTCCCCATTGAGGCCATGAACCGGTATCTTGTTAGTATTAATCTTAAAGAGATGTCTGATAGAGCTTTTATTTTGCTGGCCTCTCATGATGGTTTAAATATAGAAAAAAATCCCCGCTGGACTCTCCGGTTTATGAGTACCCAAAATAATGATTTATCACTGGTAAATAAATGGGCTTTGAAGTTAAATCGCCTTCCCAAATGAACGGCTTTTGCTCTTAAATTATGAGAAGGTTTTAATATGAAATGTAGAAAATGTGAACACTGGCTAGACCCGGCGCAAGAGTGCGTCAATTATGAAATAGTTGTTAAGGATAAGAGTTACCCAGAGGGTGAGCTTGGCAGGGAAGTAATAATGCGATTTGCGAAGCCTCTAGAGGGCTCTAAGAATTTTTGCGGTATGAATTGTTTGGCGACGTGGATATTAGATATATAAATGAATTTTGGCCGTCCTGAACAGGGGGTTTGTTAGTACGCAAACGGATAGAAAAGAAAAGGAGTTTTAATAAATGGATAACTTTCTATCGTTTATGGTTACCTTTGGGGGCATATTTGTTATTAATTGCGCCATTTTATTAAGCATTGGATATTTAATAACTCGTTTCTTTAAGGGCCGGGAAAACTGGTAACCTTCTAATCTCTATTAACTACTAAAGGAGGGTTTATGCTTTTTAAATCAAATCAGGGTCAATTTCTTTTTATTAAAGAGGGTCTTGTTGAGATAATGCGTATAACCAAGCAAATAGATGAAGATGGCCAAAATAAAAGGGACTATAAATTATTTTTTAAATTAACCTCCCATGATTCCAGCTATGCCTGGTTTATAGATAATGAAATGGGGAAACAAATTGAAGAATGGATCAAAAAACAATAAGCAGAAAAACTATGATTTGGTTCACAAGTGACCAACATTTCTGGCATAAAAATGCCATTGAATATTGTAAGAGGCCTTTCTCCAGTGTTGAGGAAATGAATGAGGCTCTTATTGAGCGCTGGAATATGAATGTTAGGGAGGGTGATAGGGTGTACGTTCTCGGGGATTTCGCCTTGTGTGGGGTGGAAAAAGCGAAAGAAATAATTTCTCAATTAAATGGAGATAAAACTTTGGTGCTTGGAAATCATGATATGCAAAATCATAAGCCCGCCAAATGGGTAAAAATGGGATTTGATAGAACAGCAACGGGAATGGAGTTAATAGTAGATGAGCAAAAATTCCTTTTAAGTCATTTCCCCTATAGAGGGGGCCAGGTGGATAAGAGAACCTATGAAGTACAGCATGAAGATGCCGGGGGTTGGTTGCTCCATGGGCATGTCCATAATGAATGGAGAACATTCGGGAAAATGATAAATGTGGGTGTTGACCAATGGGATTTCTTTCCTGTCTCCGTGCCTGAAATATTAAATTTAATGCAGAAGCAATATTAAAATTTTTTGTATTTCGTTATGCATTGTAGTATACAACGGTATAAAATCAGGTGAGTTATCAATGTGGTCCCGTGTTGATATCTATATAAGGCTGGTAAGCCAGAACGGGACACTAATGAATAATAATTAAGTCAAAATGGAGAACTATGGAATTCACTGTAAATGGCAAAAGAAACCACAGCTTCAGAGCCCAGCGACCTTGACCTTAGGTTAATCCAATATAAGAAAGATTTAGAATTGGATGCCGACCTTACAGAAGAACAAAGAGAAGAGGCCAATGATGACATGGTTTTTGTCCATC
>VAPI01178975.1_pt1 | contig 14426 bp, 13 predicted proteins | sample 3394991 | NCBI WGS metagenome assembly VAPI01 (sample SAMN08290441, study PRJNA428436) | hydrothermal vent metagenome | isolation source: Deep-sea hydrothermal vent chimney 1 | place: Atlantic Ocean: South-mid Altantic Ridge | reverse complement strand
GATGGTGAAGCAGGCCCTCGGGATGCGGGATGTCCAGGTGGAATTCTTCGGCCGGTCCTCCCACGCCGCGGCGACTCCGCATCTCGGCATCAACGCGCTGGATGCCGTCATTCTCGCGTTCAATAACATCAATGCACTGCGGCAGCAGGTGCGCTCCGATGCTCGGATCCACGGAATCATCACCCACGGAGGGAAGGCACCCAACATCATCCCGGATCATGCGGCGGCCCTCTTCTATGTTCGCGCGCTAGACATCGGATACCTCGATGAACTCTACGAAAAGGTCCTCGCCTGCTTTGAGGCGGCCGCCAGCGCCACGGGGGCCAGTTACCACGTCAAGCGGGCTGGATGTGACTACCACCCCCACAAAATCAACTATGCCCTTGCCCAACTCTTGCGGCAGAATCTGGAAGCGTTGGGGGGTGAGGTCGATCAGGGTCCGGAGGACGAAAACCTGGGATCCACGGATGTCGGGAACGTGAGCCAGGTCGTTCCCACCATCCAACCCACCATCGCCATTTGCGGTCCCAAGGTCAGTTGCCACATGCCCGAGTTCGCCGTGGCCGCCGCCTCGCCTTCCGGAGAGGAGGGGATGTTGCTGGCGGCGAGGGCCATGGCCCTCACCGGCCTTGATCTCTTGAGAGACCGGGATGCCTTACACAGCGTCAAGGCGGAATTTGCAGGAGGGAAACGTCCCTGAAGGTCATTGGACTCATGTCTGGGACCTCGGCGGACGGGGTTGACGCGGTCCTCGTAGAGATCACCAGAGAGTCCGACAACCCCGCGGTGAGTCTCCTCTATTTTGAGCGTCGTCCGTATCCACCGGGGATTCGAGGTCGAATCCTCCGCCTTCCTGAACATCCCAACGCCCTCCGCGAAGTCTGTCATCTCAACGTGTTGCTGGGGGAGCTCTTTGCCCAAGCTGCCCTCGATCTCCTGCAGACAACTGGTACCTCCCCGACCGACGTGGCTCTCATTGGCTCCCACGGCCAGACGATCTGCCATCTTCCGATTCCGTCCACCGAGGGAGCATTCAACCTCCGGTCCACTCTTCAGATTGGTGAGCCATGTGTCATCGCTGAGCGGACCGGACTCTTGACCGTGGCTGACTTTCGCCCGAGGGACATGGCAGCTGGAGGAGAGGGGGCGCCGCTGACCCCCTATCCCCATTATCTCCTCTTTCGACATCCCGAGCGGTGCCGCGTAATCGTCAACCTCGGCGGGATCTCAAATCTCACCCTGCTCCCTCCCAGCGCCTCGGTATCCGAGATCGCGGCCTTCGATGCCGGGCCCGGCAATGTCCTGATCGATGGAGTGGTTCGACACCTCAGTGGTGGGACCTTAGAGTACGATACCGATGGGGCTTGGGCAGCATCGGGCAACGTGAATCAGGCCCTTCTCAAGCGTCTTCTCGGCCACCCTTTCTTCCGCCGTCCTCCCCCGCGGAGTGCCGGCCAGGAGGAGTTTGGTCCTCGGATGCTCGAAGAGATCCTGGTCGAAGCGGAGCAGAAAGGAATCTCACCGGCCGATCTGGTAGCCACGGTCTCGACCCTCTCTGTGGAGGCAGTGGTCGGGAGCCTTGAGACCACCATCTTTCCGCGGCACGCCGTGGATGAGATACTACTCTGCGGCGGCGGGGCGCGGAACCGATGGCTGAGCAGCGCGCTCGGAACCCGCCTGGCGCCCCGTCCCGTCCTCACAACCGACGACATCGGGTTTCCGGTCGGGGCGGTCGAGGCGACGGCATTCGCCATTCTGGCCTACCTCACCCTTGTCGGACAGCCGGGGAACCTTGTGTCCGCTACTGGGGCGCGGCATGCAGTTCCGCTGGGCAAGATTATTCCCGGCAGGAATTTTCCAGGACTGATCTCGTGAGGAAGTGATGGATCGCGACCCGTACACGGCTGCCGTGCTGAGGCTCATTGGCCGGATCGAAGAGACGCAACAGGGAGCACTCGAGCAGGCGGCTCAGGCCATCTTTGAGTCGCTGAAACGGGACGGGGTGTTCCACGTCTTCGGCAGTGGCCATTCCATCGCGGTCGCGCAGGAGGCCTTTCACCGGGCAGGCGGATTGGTCCCGGTCAACCTGATTCAGGAGGCGGTACTGTCCCCGCTCACGCCTCCGGCCGTGAGCGGGAGGATAGAGCGGCTCCCCGGAGTGGCCGCGATCCTTCTGGACCGATACGACGTCCGCCCCGGAGAGGTCCTGATCGTGGTATCCAACTCCGGGATCAACGCCGTCCCGGTGGAAATGGCTCTTGAAGGCAAGACACGGGGACTCTTCGTGATCGCCCTGACCTCCCTGACCCACTCGAAGGCGGTCCCGGCCCGGCACGCAAGTGGCAAGCGCCTCTTCGAAGTCGCCGACCTCTGCCTCGATAACTGTGGGGAGGAGGGGGATGCTGCCGTGGCCTATCCCGGGTGGGGCGGCAAGGTCGGCCCCACTTCGGTCGTCACCGGAACGTTCCTGGTGAACCGTCTCATCTGCGGGGTGGTGGAGCGTTTTCTCGCCGAGGGACTCACGCCCCCGGTCTATATGAGCGCCAACCTCCCCGGGGGGGACGAGCATAACCGTCGCCTGGAGGAGCAGTACCGTGGCAGGATCACACTGCTCTAAGCGAAGGCGAGTGGTTCCCATTTGCGGGCTGGTTCTGCTGGTCCTCGGTCCTGTGCTGGGGGCTTCTCAGGCGCAGTCCTCGAAGGTCCAGCGCGTGATCGACGGGGATACCGCGGTCCTCGAGGATGGCAGACGTGTTCGGTATGTCGGCATCAATGCACCCGAGCGAGGCCAACCCTACTTCGCGGAGGCGGTCACCCTGAATCGACGGCTGACCGAAGGCAAGCACGTGAGTCTCGAGGCGGATGAGGTTCGAGAGGATCGGTACCATCGCCTGCTGGCGTATGTGTATGCCGACGGACACATGGTGAATGCGCGCTTGATCGAGGCGGGGCTTGCCCATGTCTTCGCGTTCCCGCCGAACCTCAGGTACTACGATCGGTTCCTTGAGCTGCAGCGGCGGGCACGGGCCGCGCGGCGTGGGATATGGGAAAACGTGAGGGGTCCTTTGAAGATCACTTCTCTCAAGTTCAATGCCCCTGGCGATGATCGATTCAACGCGAACGGCGAGTATGTTCGGATCGCCAGTGTTGCCGATGAGGTCATCGATGTCCGAGGGTATATCTTGAGCGACGCGTATGGGCACCGATACACTTTCCCCGCTCTTTCCCTGAAGCCCGGTTATTCAGTGCTCCTCGTGAGTGGGCGGGGTGTCGATGTCATCGATCCCCCGGACCGGATCATCCTCTACTGGCAGTCGGATGGTCCCATCTGGAATAATGATGGGGATACCGCGACCCTGCGGGCCCCCGATGGTTCTACGGTCGATACGTTTCAGTATCAGGGATTCAAAAAACGATGACCGACCACCGTAATCCGATGACCGACTACCGACGACAGCGAAAAGCTAATAGCCCTTTCGGTCGTCGGACTTCGGCGAGCTCAGTCGAGCCGTCACCGGACATCGGTCATCGAGTTGTGTCGGTCGTCGGTCGTCGAAATTGAGGAGATCATGTACGATCTGATCATCGCCGGGGCGAGCATCATCGATGGCAGCGGATCCCCACCCTTTCCGGGTGACATCGGTATCATCCGTGATCGGATCGCTGCCGTCGGGAAGATTCCCGAAACCCAAGCCCGGCGGACGATTCGGGCGCCCGGGCTTGTCGCGTGTCCCGGTTTCGTGGATCTGCACTCCCACTCTGATTACTATCTGCTGCTGAATCCCCAGGCCGAGAGCGCCGTTCGCCAGGGGGTCACCACCGAAATTGGGGGCAACTGCGGCTATGCCGCAGCGCCGATCTGGGGAGAGTGGAGAGAGGAACGTGCCCAGACCTATCGGGAGCTCTACGGTCTCGAGCCCGAATGGTACGGCGTGCAAGATTATTTTGGGCAGCTCGCCGCCCAGGGGCTGTCGATCAACTTTGGCCTCCTCCTCGGCCACAACACCATCCGGGGCTCTGTCATGGGGGGAGCCGCAAGACCACCTGAGGCGGCGGAGATGGCGGAGATGGTCCAGGCGGTCCGGGAGGGGATGCGGGAAGGGGCCTTGGGCCTCTCAACCGGTCTCATCTATACTCCGGCATGCTTCGCGTCATCGGAAGAGTTAGTGACGCTAGCTGGGGTTACGTGGGAAGAGGGGGGTGTGCTCACCTGCCACATGCGAAGCGAGGGGGACGGACTCTTGGAGGCAGTTCGGGAGATTCTTGATGTCGCGAGACAGGCGCAAATCCCTCTGCAAATTTCCCATCTCAAGACATCGGGCGAGCGCAACTGGGGCAAACTTCCGGAGGCCTTGCGACTTATTGAAGAGGCGCGGTCGCGCGGCCAAGATGTCACGGCTGATCGTTATCCCTACACGGCCTCCAATACCCAACTGCAAGCGGTCCTGCCTTCGTGGGCGCTCGAGGGAAAGCGGGTGGAACAGGTGGCTCGATTGCGGGAACCGTCGGTGCGGAAACGGCTGGAACGGGAACTCGCCGATAGGCGGTGGGACCTGATCATGATCGCCGAGGTGACGCAGGGAGGGAACACGCGGTACGAGGGATTGCGCGTCGATCAGGCGGCGGCCTTGGCCGGGAAAGACTCGTTGGAGTTCGTTTGTGACCTGCTCGTTGAAGAGGGAGGACAGGTAGACGCCATTTTCTTTACGATGTCCGAGGAGAACCTGCAGCAGATCCTGTCTCGTCCCTATGTCATGGTGGCTTCTGATAGCGGGACCCGGGCCCATGTCGGTCCGCTGAGCCGGGGTCGGCCTCATCCCCGCACGTTCGGGACTTTCCCACGGATCTTAGGCGTGTATGTCAGGGAAAAACGACTCCTCGATCTACCCACCGCCATCCGGAAGATGACGCTTGACCCCTGCCGTCGCTTTGGGCTTGCCGAACGGGGCCTGATCGCACCCGGCTACTCGGCCGACGTGGTCGTGTTTGATCCCGACAGGGTGGCGGATCGGGCAAGCTACGAAGAGCCGATCCAATACCCAGATGGAATTCGATACGTGCTGGTGAACGGTGTGATCAGTGTAGAAGAGGGAGAACACACGGGGGCCAGAGCGGGGGGCGTGCTCAGGGGTTCCGGTGTGGCCGCGCAGCGAAGAGGGCTGGAGCAGGGGTGAGCGGGCAAAAGCACGGAGTGGTTCACGGAAGGCCTTCCACACCACCTCGCATCTGTATTACCAGTGGAAGGGACCCGCTGGGCGAGCAGCCGGAGCAGCAGTACGAGCGGGTTCGTGCCGCCTACTCCGGGTGCGTGGCCGAAAGTGGCGGGATACCGTACATTTTGCCCACGCCAGGATATGATCCTGCTCTCAATGCGACATATCTCGATTTTGCCGATGGGTTGATCTTTTCGGGGGGAGAGGACATTCATCCCTCCTTTTACGGAGAGATCATTCTCGAAAAATGTGGAGCCATTGATGAAAAACGAGATCTCTTCGAAATCGAGCTGTTCCGGGGCGCCCTCGAGCGAGGATTGCCGGTCCTGGGCGTGTGTCGGGGGATGCAGCTCATCGCAGTGGCGTTGGGAGGGAGCCTTTACCAGGACTTGTCCTATTGTCAGGACGCCGGAGCATTCCATGCCGGGGCGTGGCAAGACGGGGGAGAGATGCCATCGGTGAGACTTACATCGGGGACCCTTCTGCACCAGGTCATCGAGGAGGAGTCTTTGCCTGTCAACTGTCAGCATCATCAGTTGATCAAGGCTCTTGACCACACCTGTACGGTGAGCGCGGTCTCTCCTGATGGCATGATCGAGGGAATCGAAGTGTCAGACAGCCCATTTGTCCTGGGGGTGCACTGGCATCCCGAGCGCTTGGCCTTACGAGATCGGTGCCATCTGGAGTTGTTCCGAGCACTGGTGAGAGCGGCGGCAGACTATTCCCGAAAAACCGTCTCCTCGAAGCGTCCCTGAGGAAGGGGGGCCGGATGGCAGCGGGTGGCGGGGGGTGGTAAAAACGCTTGACATAAAGGAGAGTGGGATGCTAGGAATTGCGGACACTTATGGAGTTTATCGGTGACTGGATTTGAGCAGATCCTCGTAGTAGTAGGTGTACGCGGCGCCTGCGCCCCGGCGGGCAGCCCGTAGTGCCTTTACTGCGGGCTCTGTAATTTCGCCGCGGGGCACAGGCAGACGCCCCGTGGCTTTTTGTTTGGGCGCGTGGTCTCTTGGCCTAATGATTCGATTTTCAACGAGGTGTGCGTCACTTTTGGGTAAGGAGGATTCGATGGCTCGCAGGTGTGGTTGTGGACAAGAGTTACGGTCGGTGATGGAGGAGTGGGGGTGTCTGCACTGTGGGGGCCTCTGTTGCCCCACCTGTGGGTATGCCCCTGAGGGCACCGCCTACTGTGCCGAATGTGCCCAGAGCCTCTTCAACGTGTACACGAGGCAGCCGGTGGTGACCCGGCCTAAGCGCATCTCGGCCTGGTGGGAGGCGGCGGCGGTGCAACCCGTGCCGCGGCAAACAGAGGCGGCAAGCTTGGACCAGCCCCAGGCGTCCGCCTGACGAGCCCGTCCATAACTTCGGAGAGGCCTCGCCGAAAGGGTGCGAGAGTTTCTATGTGTCTGTCGAGGCCATCGACAGCACACAGGTGTTCTGGATCCTTCCCCTTTTCCCTCCGTTTAAAGCTACTCCTTTCACGAAGAAAGATTTGCGCGGGAGTCGTCCTGGCCCTATCCTGATAGCGTCGGCTGACGCCGGGGTGCCTGCCGTATCACCTCAGGCCTCTGAGTGGGCCACCGACGCGTGAATGAAGGAGGAAGGGGATGAAATTCATTCAGCGATGTGTCGCCAGTGCCGCTCTTTTGCTGCTTCTGGTCGTCTCAGCCCATGCCCAAAAACGCCCTTCGGAAAAGAATCTCGGTGCCCCCATTTATCCGAAGGCCACGTTCATCGAAAGCTTCGCCGACGGGCCGGTGGCCCGATATCTCTTCGGCTCGACCGATATCACCATTTCGGTGACCCGGTTTTATGAAGCGAAGACCGGGAAGAAACCTGAACGCATCGAAAGTCCCGACGGGACGGAGACGTATCGGTTCGTACTGAAAGGCAAACAAGAGGCAGCGGTGCCGGAGCTCGAGGTTCGGGTGAATCACTTTCCCGGGGGCTTCCACATCCCGGATCAGCGGGGCGAGACCCGGCAGTACACGACGGTCATCGTCATCAGCAAGAAGAAGAGGGAACCGTGACAAAACCTGGGTCCCGACCCCCTCAGGACCCACGGGAGGCCGCAATGTTTGCACCGTCCAAAGCTCATCCAAAAGAGATGCGGGAAAAGATTCGGACCGGCGAGTGGCAAGACCCCACAGCTGGATGCTCGGACGGCTACGTGCAGGCCAATCTGGTGGTCCTGCCAAAACCCCTGGCCTACGATTTCCTTCTCTTCTGTCACCGCAATCCCAAGCCCTGCCCGTTACTGGAGGTCACCGATCCCGGTGACGCGGAGCCCAAGACCGCTGCACCCAGTGCAGACCTTCGGACTGATCTTCCGAGATACCGGGTTTATCGCGACGGCAAGCTGGAGCAGGAGGTGACCGATCTACTTCAGGTCTGGCGAGCAGACCTGGTGGGCTTCCTCTTAGGCTGTAGCTTCACCTTTGATGTCGCTCTGCGCAGGGCGGGCGTCCCGGTCCGTCATCTTGAGGAGGGGAAAAACGTCTCGATGTATATGACGAATCAGTCGTGCCAGCCCGCAGGGGGTTTCACCGGACCCCTGGTGGTCTCCATGCGCCCGATCCCGGCCCATCTCATCCCTCGGGCGGTGGAAGTCACTGCTCGCTTCCCGCTGTCTCATGGGGCCCCGGTTCATGTGGGCGAGCCCGAGGTGATCGGCATTGGCGATCTCGGTCGACCCCACTTTGGCGATGCGGTCTCGATCCGGTCGGGTGAGATTCCGGTCTTTTGGGCCTGTGGTGTGACGCCACAGGCCGTCGCCATGCATGCGAAGCCGGAGCTCATGATCACCCATGCTCCCGGTCACATGTTCATTACCGACCTGCCTGAGGAAGAGTTAACCCACTCTCTTGCGTAAAACGCACCGGGGTCCCCAGACGGGGAATTGCCCATTGCGGCGCTCCGTTCGGTCAACCTGCGTACGGATGGCCCTTCGCCGCGCTCACGCTGAGAAGCTTGTTCTGGACGATGTCCGGATCCCTGGGTATACTCTTTCAATAGAGTAACGGACGTGCGCGTTTGGGGGCGGTAGGCCCCCACTCGTATTGGCGAGGGCAACGGATGACGACGATCGGCGTGGACGTGGGGGGGACCTTCACCGACCTGGTCTTTTTGGCCGAGGGGAGACTCTGGACCCGGAAGGTTCTTTCCACTCCTCGCGACCCGGCCCGGGGTGTGCTTCAGGGGCTTGCTCAGGAAGATCTGGGAGAGGGGAGATGGCAGCTTGTCCATGGCTCCACCGTGGCGACCAACGCGCTGCTCGAGCGGAAAGGGGCCAAGGTCGCCCTGATCACCACGGCTGGTTTCGAAGATGTGCTCGAGATCGGCCGCCAGGATCGGGCCGGGTTGTACAATTTTCTTATCGATCGCGCACCGGTCCTGGTCCCCCGTGCTCACCGTATCGGCGTCCAGGAGCGCGTGGACTGCCGAGGGAAGGTCCTGGAGCCCCTCGAGGATGAGAGCCTCGACCCCATCTTGGACCGGCTGAGTCAGGACGGTGTCGAGTCGATCGCCATATGCCTTCTCTTTTCCTACGCCAATCCTGGCCATGAGGCCCGCATCCTTCATCGGGCCTTGCGGATTGGAGTTCCAGTCTCTGCGTCTCATCGCATCCTCCCCGAGTACCGGGAGTACGAACGGTGCATGGCCACCGTCGTGAACGCCTATGTCTCGCCCCTGATGGAACGCTACCTCGGTCGGCTCGAGGCAGAGCTCGGGGAAGGACGTCTCAGGATCATGCAGTCCAATGGCGGAAGCATCTCTGTGGCCACGGCGCGGCAGGAGGCGGTGCGGACCATTCTCTCGGGTCCGGCGGGGGGGGTCGTGGGTGCCGCCTCCATCGCGAGGGAGGCGGGATTTGAGAAAGTGATCACGTTTGATATGGGGGGAACCTCTACCGATGTCTCCCTCGTCGATGGTGGTCTCAGCGTCAGCACAGAGACCACGGTGGGGGACCTCCCCCTTCGGGTTCCCCTCCTCGACATCCATACCGTGGGCTCAGGCGGTGGATCATTAGCCTGGATCGATGAGGGGGGCGCCCTGCGCGTAGGCCCCCAGAGCGCCGGGGCCGATCCCGGGCCGGTCTGCTATGGTCGGGGAGACCAGATCACCGTCACGGATGCACACCTCGCGCTGGGACGTTTGGAACCGGACCGCTTCCTCGGCGGGAAGATTCGACTCGATGTGGAGCGGGCCGAGGGCGCCTTACAGGCCTTCTCCCGCCAGGTGAACATGGACCCTCTCCGACTGGCGGAAGGGATCGTCACGGTGGCCAATGCCACCATGGAGAAGGCCATCCGGGTCATTTCCGTGGAGCGAGGGTATGATCCCCGAGAATTCTGTCTGGTCTCTTTTGGCGGGGCAGGAGGACTGCACGCCTGTGCCCTGGCTCGATCGCTGTCCATCCCCTGGGTGCTGGTTCCGCCGCACGCAGGGCTGCTGTCGGCCTACGGGATGTTGGTGGCTGATGTGGTCAAGGACTACGCCAAGACGATCTTGCGGCCGACGGCCACCACACCCTTCGAGGAGCTGGAGGCCGTTGTGAGCCTCCTGAGGGAACAAGGCCTGCGTGAGATGAAAGATGAGGGAATAGCGGAGGAGTCGGTCAGCACGGAAGCCTCCCTGGACATGCGCTACCTGGGGCAGTCCTACGAGCTTCGCGTCCCATTCGGAAGAGACCTTGTCTCTCGGTTTCACGACGTGCACCGGAAGAGTTACGGCTACGCCAATCTGGCCCGGGAGACCGAGATTGTGACAATACGCCTTCGGGTCAGGGCGGAAGTCGAGGGGCCACCTCTTCCTGAGGTGGAGGCGGGATCGGCGGATCCTGATGCAGCCTGCCTGGGCGAGAGGCAAGTCTTTCTCGAGGACGGCTGGGTCACGGCTCCTGTCTTCGCCCGAGAGACTCTGCAGGCTGGCAATCGAATCGATGGGCCAGCCCTCGTGGTGGAGATGAGCGCCACCATGCTGATTGCACCGGGTTGGGAGGGGAAGGTGGACGAGCGGGGTAATCTTCTTCTCAAAACGCGCCAGCCCTGAGGGGATCCCGGTGGAGCGACCATACGATCCGATCAAGCTGGAGGTCTTCAAAAATCTCTTTGCTTCGGTCGCCGAAGAGATGGGGGTTGCCCTGTGTCGGACCGGACACTCTCCCAACATCAAGGAGCGCCGGGATTACTCCTGCGCCCTCTTTGACGGCGGGGGGGAGATGATCGCACAGGCGGCCCATATCCCCGTTCATCTGGGGTCGATGCCCCTGGCGGTGAAGGGTGCGATGCAGGGAAGGCGCGTCAGCCCGGGAGATACGGTGGTCCTCAACGATCCGTACCGGGGGGGCACCCATCTCCCTGACATAACCCTTATCTCTCCTCTCTTTCGAGAAGAAAGCCCCACTCCCCTCTCCCTTGTCGCAAACCGCGCCCATCATGCTGATGTGGGAGGGATGGCCGCCGGCTCCATGGCGGTGGCCACGGAAATCTTTCAGGAGGGAATTCGAATCCCACCGGTAACACTCGTGCAAGAGGGGAGGCTGAACCAGGATATTCTCGATCTCCTGCTGGCCAACGTGCGGACTCCTGACGAGCGGGAGGGGGACCTGGAGGCCCAACTGGCGGCGAACGAGACCGGGCGGAGGCGACTCCTCGAGATCGTCGCCCGCTACGGAACGGAAGAGACCCTCCACGCCATGGAGGAGCTCAAGACGTACGCCGAGCGGATGACCCGAGAGGCCATCCGGCGGATCCCGGATGGTTGCTATACCTTTGAAGATTACCTGGATGATGACGGAATGACCGATGAACCCATTCAGATCGTCGTGGCCGTGACCATAAGAGGGGATCAGGCCGTGATCGATTTTACGGGGACATCCCCGCAGGTGGCTGGCAGTGTCAATGCCGTGTATGCCGTGACGCTGTCCGCGGTCTTCTATGTCTTCCGCTGCCTCGTCGAATTTGACATCCCGTCCAATGCGGGGTGCATGGTTCCCCTGACCGTGATTGCCCCGGAAGGCACGGCTGTCAACGCGAGAGCACCGGCGGCCGTGGCGGGCGGGAATGTGGAGATGTCTCAGCGGATTGTGGATGTACTCTTGGGAGCGCTCGCCAAAGCCCTGCCCGATCGCATCCCCGCGGCGAGCGCCGGGACGATGAGTAACCTCATCATCGGTGGCTCTGATCCGGAGCGCGGACGGAATTACGCCTATTACGAAACTATCGCCGGAGGGATGGGAGCCCGGCCGACGCGAGACGGCATGGATGCGGTGCAGACCCATATGACCAATACCCGGAACACGCCCATTGAAGCCTTGGAGCATGCCTATCCTCTCCGCGTTCTCCGCTACGAGATTCGCCGTGGATCGGGCGGGAAGGGGAGATATCGAGGGGGGGATGGGATCCGGCGTGATATTGCACTGCTCGCGGACTGCACGGTTGGTCTCCTCTCGGATCGGAGGCGATTTCGACCTTATGGGCTCCAAGGAGGAGAATCCGGTCAGGGAGGAGAAAGTATCCTCGTGACCCCCCGTGGGGAGAGGCCCCTCGGTTCCAAGTTTCATATCCGGGCCCGCGCTGGAGAGACCATCAGTATTCGAACCCCCGGAGGAGGCGGGCACGGGGGGGCGGCGGAAACCACCTCATGAGGAGACTAGGGGGATGAAGGTACGCGCGAGAAGGGGAGTGGCAATTTGGGGGTGTGTCATTGCCGTGGGACTCTGCGTCGGTTGTTCCTCTAAGTTTAAGCCTTCTCCAAGTGGTCCTGGAGTCCCCCGGATCAGCAATCTCCGCATCGAGCCGCGAGAGGTCGAAAGGGGGAGACAGGCAACTATACGCTTCGATTTTCGAGACATAGATGGGGATATCATGGACGTCTATCTTGGGCTGGCGAGGGAGGTCCAGGACTTTACCGTATCCAAGGGGCTTCGGCCTGAAGTGATCAGCCGTGGCCGTTACCTTGGGCAAACGGAAGGAACGGCAGAAGAAACGATCACGATCAGCGCGGACCGCCCATTGACGCCCCTCACCGTCGAAAGGCGGGAGTATACAGGACAGGTAGAGCCTACGCAAGGTCCCCCGGTGCGCGGCACCCGGCTCTATGAGGTTTTTGTGGTCGATCAAAAGGGGCACGTGAGCAATCGCCTTGAGGCTCAGGTGACCGTCCGGTGAAGGGAAGCGGCTCGACCGGCGCTCTAGGAATCGGTGAGGCGGCGGATCAGGTATGTCTCTTCCCCCGGGGAGTCCAAGGCGGGGTTGAGCAGCGGTTGTATCGGGCGGCGCGGCGGCTCCAGAAGGCTCCCCTTAGCTGGGTGGCTGCGTCTCGATTGGCGGAGGTCGTCAGGTCGGGGGATGCAGTCCTGCTCCTCACCGGTGCAGGTGCTCCTCCTGAACTCCCGGCTGGCGAGACCGATGGTCCCCTGGGAATCGCAGTGCTGGGGCGGGCTCTGCAACTGGGCCTGGGGGCTCGGCCCGTTGTGATCTCGGAGGAGAGGAACCTGGGACCAATTCGCGCGGCGCTAGAGGTGACGCGAGCAGAGTGCTCTCTCCTCCCCTTGCCCTGTGGCCAGGAGGACCCAGGGTATCGCCTGGTAGAGGAGCTTCGCCCGAGGGCCCTCATCAGCGTGGAGAAGTTGGGTCCCAATCCGAAGGGGGTCATCCACGATATGCGGGGCCGTGATGTTTCGGCAAGTCACGCGTCTGTCCGGGGGCTGTTTGATAGCGCCAGGGACCGGGGCGTCCTCACCGTGGCGGTCGGAGATCGGGGAAACGAGGTGGGCTTTGGGCTGCTCGGCGGCCCTCACGTGAGACCCCGGCTTCGCACTGGGCGGTGTCGGTGTCCCTGCCGGGGGAGTATCGCGTGTGATATCCGGGCGGATGTCCTTGTCGTGAGTTCTATTTCTAACTGGGGAGCTTACGGCGTGGTGACCTGCCTGCAAACTCTTACCGATCGTCGCCTCCTGCACACTCCGGAGGATGAAGCGGCGATGCTCGAGGCTGCCGTCAATGCAGGGGCACGGGACGGGGTGACCCATGCCGCAACCTTCACGGTCGACGGGGCCGATCTGACAGTTCAGCAGGCGGTGGTGACGCTGCTCGGTAATATTCAGTAAGAGGGGGTACGTGCATCAATGACGGAACTCAGGAAAGACCCGTTGACCAGTCGGTGGGTAATCATCTCCACGGAGCGCGCGAGCCGCCCGTCCGACTTCAACTCGGAGCGCCGTCGTCGACATGCGGGTCCCTGTCCCTTTTGCCCAGGAAATGAAGAAGAGACCCCGCCAGAGATCATGGCCTATCGGAATGGTGGCGGGCTCCCCAACACCCCGGGATGGCGCGTCCGGGTCGTCGCCAACAAGTTCCCAGCCCTCGTGACTGAGGGAGATCTTCATCGGCAGGGAGAAGGGATATACGATAGGATGCACGGGGTCGGGGCGCACGAGATCATCATCGAGACTCCCCACCACGATCAGACGCTGGCCACCATGCCGGAGCAACAAATCGAAGATGTCTTATTGGCCTATCGGGATCGGATCCTCGACCTCAAGCAGAACCCCCGATTGGAATATGTGTTGATCTTCAAAAACCACGGTGAAGCCGCGGGAGCTTCGCTCGAGCATCCCCATTCCCAGCTCATCGCGACGCCTATTATCCCCAAGTTGGTGCGGGAAGAGGTGGATGGGGCCAAGCAGTACTACGACTCCACGGAGCGTTGCGTGTACTGTGACATGATCCGGCAGGAGCTTGCCCAGAAGAGGCGTGTGATCACGGTGAACGATCATTTCGTGGTCCTGGCGCCATTCGCCTCCCGATTCCCCTTTGAAACTTGGATCCTTCCCCGGACTCACGATGCCTTCTTTGAGGATGCGCGACGGGAAACGTATGCGAGTCTCGCCCGGATACTTCGGGAAACTTTTCAACGGCTTGAACAGGTCCTGTCGAATCCCCCTTATAACTGGGTGATTCACACCTCTCCCTTCCGAGAGGATGATCGTCTCCACTATCACTGGCACCTCGAGATAACTCCGAGGCTGATTCAGGTGGCTGGCTTCGAGTGGGGAACCGGTTTCTATATCAACCCCACCCCCCCTGAAGAGGCGGCTCAATACCTCCGGGATGCAGGGGCGTAGGAATCTCACTCCAAATCAGATCCTGCTGATGAAACGGGCAAGGCGTAGACATCTGCTTAATCCGTAGGCATGAACAGAAGGTG
>VAPI01087284.1_pt1 | contig 16455 bp, 23 predicted proteins | sample 3394991 | NCBI WGS metagenome assembly VAPI01 (sample SAMN08290441, study PRJNA428436) | hydrothermal vent metagenome | isolation source: Deep-sea hydrothermal vent chimney 1 | place: Atlantic Ocean: South-mid Altantic Ridge | reverse complement strand
GAAGGTCATATGCACCATCATGAATCTTCAGATAGACACAGATCGTTTGTAACAGGTCACGATCCAGCAGTAGGTAGAATGGATCACGCAGGCATGCCAAAGGAAACTGTGATGTCTAGTTATCCTCCAAATCGCTCAAGACATGGTGGATATCTCGATGACAGTATGGCTGAAATTGATGCAATCCAAGTGGATTCTGATCACCAAGTTGAATCAAACCTTTCTTACCAAAAGTAGGGTCATTAAATTATGGTTATGTTGAGACCACCAGGAAAGGCTTATGAAGTCGCCAAAAAGATATTGAAAAGGGAGGGTGTGAAAATCCCTAAACGGTCTGTTATAGAAAAAACGACCGTAAAAGGTCCCTATTTACAACATTAAAGGAAAAAAATGGAACATCATGGTTACGGAAAATTGGTGAAAAATCACATGGATAAGCGTCAGGCTCATCGAAGTGGAAAATATCACCAAAGTGCAATAGATAAAGAGCATGAAAGTATGGGGATGAAAAAACACGGGCCAGCGGGGATGAAAAAATATCACATGGAGAATTCTCATCGTCGATAAAAGAAAAAAACCTCCCAAATCCAGAAAAAAAAAGAAAATTCACACCGTAATGAAAGAGTTTAAGAAAGGAGAATTGCATTCAGGATCTAAAAGTGGTCCTCGAGTCACCAATCCACAGCAAGCCATTGCGATTGCACTTTCTGAAGCGAGACGACTTGGTAAAAAAAGAAAAAAATAATGGCAACAAAAGAAAAAAAGAAACGTGCTGTGAAAATTGCAAAAGGTGTAAAGGTTGCTCCGGAATTAAAGAGCAAATTCCAGAAAAAACCCGGAGGCTCGAACGTTGGAAAATACAAAACAATAAAAAAAGGTGACTTTTGTGGGCCGGCTGGCGGCTCTCCCCCAGGCAGCTTTCCTGTTAATTCTAAAAAAAGAGCTAAATCTGCTTTATCCTACGCGAAAAATGCACCTAATCCTTCAGGAATAAAAAAATGCGTGCACTCCAAATTTCCTGAATTTAAAAAAGGAAATAAAAAATAGAAATGAGAAAAACTGTAATTTTTGTAGGAATTTGCACTGTATGCATCTTGATGACGGCATGCTGGGGTTTGCGAAATTCAGAAAAACATGATAGTGAGAAATTATTTTCCTCAAAAAAAGCTAAAAAATATCAAAAAGAAAAAATTAATATTTTTATTACTCCTGAGCCTAAAAAATACTTAAATCCAGAAGAAGAGTTTCCCAAACTTCCTGAGCCATCTGAAGATTCAAATGATCAAAGTGAAAATAATAGCGGATGGTTTTGGGAATGACTCTAGATAAAAAATACTCCTACGATCGATTCGGCAGCAAAGGTGCTCGTGTAGGCCAAGCTGTCCATGACATGTTGTCACAACCCCAACCTTCTTATACAGTGGAAGAAATCTTAGACGGGATGGGTAAGGGAATACTTAAATATATTGAAGAAGAAGCCGAGAAAGGATGTAAAAAATATGATGGGGAGTTTTATATTTTGCATCTTTTCAAGAAGGCAATGGGAGAACACGGCATCAAAAACGTAATGAAACAGTCGGCGAGGTGTTTCGAGAGTCGAAATTGGACTCCACGCGAAGTGATGGAACAACATCCCCATGCTACTAAGACTCTTTACAAGGTAAACAAAATGAGTGGAATAATAAGACTTCTTTGGACAGTACCAGGTTGGGAAGATTGTAAATCAATCAGAAAAAATCCCGTACTTTATGATCCTGATTTATTGCAGTGGGTAGTACAAGCTATGGATGGATATCCAGGAAGCGTTTCCGCTTAATTTATTCTTTTTGCCCGTAAAGTTCCTTGTCAATTTCTATTTGTTCGATTAATATGTGCATTATTATATCTTGAAGATCCCCTAATATTTCAATTTTTTGACAGATCTCGTCCAACTTTTTATCAACATTTTTAGGCCATTCTAAATCTACCTCTATTTTCATACTGAGAGGCTTATCTTCATAAGAAAAACCTAGGCTAGTAAGTCCTAATACAGCAATTAAAAAAATAATTCTCATTAAAATACCACCTTGCATGAAATTTCAAGTCCAACTGTTTTGTATTCCTTTCTGAATGTCTGAGCATAGTATCCTTCTCCATCAAAGAAAAGATGGTCTTTACATTTGTAATTTAGTCCCACTTTTCCTCTAAATCCATAAGGATTGGAAAATTCTCTAGGTAAATAATTTTTTGGACGGCTCCAAATGATCATATTGCATGAATCGTGTGATAGACACCCCTCTATGCTAAATACAAAGTTTGGATTTAAAACTTTTTCCCATCCCAATCCAAGAAAATTTGTAAATTTGTAGATGGAAAATTCTTCATCCTCCGATTTTTTCATTGTTTCATTAAAAAACTTCAAAGAAATAATTGGATATAAATATTGGTTTTCATAAATGGGAAATTTAAAAAAGAATGATGTGTTTCCCTCCTCAAAAGAACGTTTATTTCTCATATTCGAGAGCCTAGAAATTTTAAAGTTCATTCCCTCTGGATGAGAAAAAGCATACTCCCATCCTACTCCATAAACTGTGTAATCAAAACTTTCCTCGTGATAAGAGCGGTAAAATGCTTTCGGCGAAATACCGTGCTTATAGGTTTTTCCTTCCTGAGCAAAAGCTCCAATAGAAGCTGCTAGCAATAATAGTGATAAAGTTTTTTTCATAATTCATCCCCTGGTTTTCGATCATCACTATCGTATATTCCCCTAAACATTGTCAATAATTAAAAAAAAATATTTCAAATAAATGAGTATTTAGTGTTATCAAGAAATTAATTGAATAAGTGCTCGTTAGCATGCGTTAAATGCCACTTTTTCATAGATAATTTATAGGCGTAATGGGTTTCGCCAACCAAAGGAGTGTTATATGTCTGAGGAAGAAAATTTGAGTGTAGAGGGAAACCTCGCGGCAGTCACTCAGCCTACCGAATCGACAGAGCACAACGACGTTTCAAAAGAGGACCAGCGAGTTGAGCAAGGCAAGCGCGGCGATGCTGAATATAACTGGTCTGAAATGAGACGGCAGATGCGGGAAAAAGATCAACAGATCGAGGAATTGAAAGAGCAATTTTCTAAAACCGAAGGAGACGACCTAGCAAAACTTGCCGAAGATGACATCTTAACAGTCGCACAAGCTAGAAAGCTTGCAACACAGATGGCAAAGAAAGTTGCTGAGGACGCCCTAAAGAAGCGAGACGCTGACACGGTAGAAGAGAGGATGCAATTTAAATACTCCGATTACTCCCAAGTTGTATCGAAGGAGAATATTGAACTTTTAAAACAAACAGAGCCTGAACTTGCTCAATCCCTGTATCACATGCCTGACCCATACAAGCAGGCGGTGGCTGCCTATAAATTGATCAAACGTATCGCAGGAAAAGAGGAGGATACTCCTTCACTTGAAAAAAGAAAAGCGATGGAAAATTCTCAGAAACCACTATCGGTTAACGCTGTTACAAAAAATTCAGCTATAGGCAACGCCCACCTCTTCGAAAACGGTCTCACTACAGAGCTGAAAGGTCAGCTTTGGAAAGAGATGCAAGAGGCGATGAAGGGATGAGATACCCAGGCCTAACGATAGGTATGGTAAATGTCAATTACAACTTCAAGTGTGTTGCCAGCGCCGGTTAAAGCTTAATTGAGCCGGCCTAAAACTGGAAATAATTACATGGGAAGTCTAAACATAAGTAATCTAGAGTGTTATACTGAAATAGGTACAACAGAGGATAATTTATGCATGATAACCAGAGGCAAACGCATTGGGCTTATATTGCCGGCATATTGGATGCAGACGGATGTTTCATGATTAGTAAACATAATCGTGAGAGAAACTGGGCTCCTACTTATATGCCAAGTGTCAAGATTGCTATGATAGAATTTGAAGCAATAAATTTTATTATGGAACAAGGATATGGTAAATATAATATCGATGGCGCTCGAAAGGATAGACCTAATTCAAAACCAATTTATCATTGGTATTTGAGGAGTAGAAAAAATGTTGTCCCTTTTTTAAATGAGGTTATTCCATATCTCAAAATAAAAAAGAACCGTGCAAAATTTCTTTTAGAATTCTGCCACGGATTTACACCGTACATTTCAAAGGGAGTTCCTTTAAAAGAGCTAAATTACCGAGAAGAATCGTATGTAAAGATGCGAGAGTTCAATGGTAATAAAGTAGCCGCAACGACTAAATTTTCCGGCTCCGAGAGGAGAAGTGATAGTCTAATCTCATAGGAAACTATGAGAGGGAGATCCGAAGAGGTTTCCCCGCCAGAAATGGTCTGTAGGGATTAGAGTCCCCGAAAGTAATAGAAAGTCAACAAAGCTTTAGCTTTAAGTTGCTCTCGGTTCCTGTGCCGTACATGATACACAAAATCCCAGCGGATTTGAAGGCAATGCCAAGAAATGGTGGTACTACGCTTCGTATGCGTCGTTACAACCCTCTTGCCACGGCTCCAGTTCCTTTGGGAAATAGCGGGGTAACTCCCCCTCCACAACAGTTAACAGCGGTCAATATTGACGCACAGATGGATTTCTATGGGACGTATATTTTACTTAACGAACAAGTAACTTTACAAAATCAAGATCCCGTCCTTAATGAGGCAGCCCAAAGGCTTGGGGTCTCACTCCGGCAGACAGAAGACCAGCTAATGCGGGATATGCTCGCGTCAACGGCTTCGTTTATTAACAGCGTAGGGGGGACTAATGGAGACAATCCGACCGAAATTACCCGCTCTGACGTTGATACTGTGGTTCGTACTCTTCGCGGTAACAATGCTTACAGCTTCCTTTCTGGAATCGAAGGCGAAGATAGATTTGGAACTGCTCCAGTTCGAGATGCCTATTTTGGATTAGGTCATACAGATCTCATCGGACAACTCGATGATATAGCTGGTTTCATCCAAAAATGGAATTACCCAAATCAACAATCTACTTTAGATCCTGAATGGGGAACTGTAGCGAATATAAGATTCTTACTATCTAGTATTGGATCTCAGACTGCTAATGGGTCTCTTCTAGGAGCTACAGTTTATAACATCTTTGTTTGTGGACGCGAGGCGTTTGCAGCGGTTGAGCAAGATGGTTACAGCTCGCAGTTCATCTATAGACCTCCAATTTATGACGGTCCTTTAGCTCTGAATGCTTCTGTCGGATACAAATTCGCTGAAGTCCCCAGGATTCTAAACGACCAATGGGTCTTCAACCTGCGTTGTACGCTAGCTTAAGGAGGTAAAAATGAGTACACCAATTAATGCAGATTTAACTGGCGATTTTACCTCGACAGGGGTTGTAGAGAATATCTCTCTTCCGTCTGGGTATACCGAATTTCAAATGGATAACATTACAGATCTCGGTTCGACTGCAGCAAATACAAATGTTATGAGGTCTCGAGGAACTTCCTTGATGCCTACAGGAGCTGGAACTTTTGATCCTAAAACTTCTGGAGCAGCGACTATTGGGCTGACCGTTACAACTCTCACTGACGGATTTACATTTGTCGATGATAGTGCAAGTGAAAATCTAGGTGCAGAGAATAGCGGTATTACAGCTATTTCTCAAGCAAATCCAGCCGTAGTGGCTTTGGCTTCTACTACTGGTCTAGCTAATAACGATGTGGTACGTATTTTCAATACCACTGGAATGTTTCAGATTGCTGGATGGGATTTCACCATTGCAGCTCTTATAGCCAATACTTCATTCACGCTTGCTTTTCTAGATTCTTCAGGATTTGCAGCGGCTGCAACAGCGGGGTCTATCAGAAGAGTTCCTTTTGATCCTCGTTTTTATCCTAGAAATCGACGCATTACAGCAATTTCTGCTGCTACGAGCGCCGTTGTCACTCTTTCTGTAACACACGGATTTACTGCAGGACAAGCGGTTCGTATTAAAGTGCCGTCTGATTTCGGAATGATTGAAATCGATGAACTGATCGGCAACATCACAGCTGTCAGCACAGCTAACAATACAATCACGGTTGATATTGATAGTTCTGCTTTCACCGCTTTTGCTTTCCCGTCATCTGCTACTGCAGCAGCTGGTGTGGAAGCTCCACAAGTGATTCCTGTAGGGGAAACAGCTGATGGGACCTTCGCGAATAGTTTGGGAGGAGCTACTGATAACAGAGCCTTCCGAGGAGTTCAAGTTGGTACTCTTGTTCAGACTTCTGGTGTTTTTTATCAATGGATAGCACGTAGAGGTATAGAAATTTAAATAATTGGGGGGTGTAAGCCTCCCTTAATTTATTGAGGAATAAATAAATGGTTAAAGAATTATCAAAATCAGTCACCACAAAGAGTGACAAAACTTCAGAAACGCCACCGAGAGAAATCAATCCACGTTTGAAAAAATTCATGGATGAAGAATGCAAACTAGTGGAGGGTCGTTTCAAAAATTATGAAACAGAAGGAGCAGCTCTTTCTTTCACATGCAGAAAATATCCTGGTCAAGTTCCTTTTTCTCAAACTTTTCAAGATGGTGAAATTTACAAAATTCCTCTTTGGATGGCTCGCCATCTTAACGGAAGAGATGTAACAGCAGAGGCTATAGATGGAGAAATTGGATCTTGTTCTTATGCTATTCATGGATTCAAGTGGGATGCAGGCAAACCTCCTCCTGAAAGTCAAGTGGGGGCAGGAGGTGCGCCTGTACCAAATATCGGAGTTGAAAAAAGAAAAAGAAGATTTGGATTCCAGTCTCTCGAGTTTGATAGCGGACCTAAATGAGCATAGCTAATTTTTTTATACCTAGTAGTCAAGAGATATCAGCTATCACGAATGCAAATCCTGGAGTTGTGACGACGGCTCAGGAGCATGGATACGAAACAGACTATGAAGTCCGTTTTTTCTTCCCTCTGGACGTGGGGATGAACCAATTGAGGGATCGCGTTGTCACTATTTCCATAATTGATGATACAAATTTCTCGATTGGTGTCGATACGTCCAATTTCGATTCTTTTAGCCCTGTAGGGACGTCGCAACTTCCACAGGTCATACCAGTTGGATCCTTCACAGATAGCGTTGTAGCACCCACTGACAACAACGAAAATATTATTCCGGAGCAATAAAAATGTCTTTCCCATCAAATTTGTCCGATATTCGCAAAAAAGTTCGAAGAATTACGGGTCGACCATCCGCGGTGCAAATTACAGATTCTGAAATTGATGACTACGTCAATACTTTTTATAGATTCGACTTACCTGAACATTTGAGGATGGAAAGCCTTCGTGTCAATTTTGAATTCAATACGCGTCCCAATATTCCCGTTTACGATTTTCCCACAAATACATATTTAACCAATATGCCTCCTGTGTACATTGGAGGTTATCAATCTTATATGACGCAATCCAGGGAAAACTTTTTCCGGATTAATCCTCATTTAAATTTATTGCAGGAATCTATTTCCACTGGCAATGGAACGACTGGTCCCTATACGGGGACTGTTACGCAAACTCCCTTTATGCCAGGATTTAAACCCAACCCACCTGGAGCTTATTCTGATAGCACGATTTCTGGAAATGATGTGATAGCGGCAGATTTAAAGTGGAATGTGATTATTTCTGCGAGCGATACTCCAGACCCCACTTCGGGAATTTCTCCAGACATTACGCTTGTAGATGATGGACAGGGAAATCTTTTTGACCCAGCCGATACCTCAACTGATCCTTCTGCAAATCGAGGGACAATTAATTATATCACAGGAGCTCTGTCTATCACCAATTTTGCAAATGCTGTTCCAACTGGAAATGAGATTAATATTCAAACAATCCCCTATGTAGCTTCCAGGCCACAATCTGTGGTATTCTTTGAAGACCAGTTCATTTTTTATCCAGTTCCGGATCAGGCCTATACGGTATCGTTTGAGGTCTACAAATATCCTACAGCTTTAGCATCTGCAACCAGTGATCCCCAATTGCAAGAATGGTGGCAACTCTTGGCATATGGAGCAGCTGATAAAATATTCGCAGATAATGCAAACTTTGAAGATCTTCAAAAATTTCGTCCACTTCTTCAAGAACAGATGAATTTAGTGTTAAGAAGGACAATTGTTCAACAGACGAGTGAGAGAAGTTCAACTATTTACACTGAGCAATTGAACGGGAACGGGCAGTTTCCATTTGGCAATCTGTTCAATGGATTCTAAAATCGATCATTTATTGTCATAATTTCTGTGAGCTCAGCTATACACTCTAAAATGTCAGTTAGAATTTTGTAAACGTGCCACTGTAAAAAAATAATTATCGCAATGATTGTCCCGAGTATTGTGTACAACATATTTTTATTCATAGCGCCTTTCGTTCTAATTTCTCACGTGATATATATAAGAATATATAAACTTTTTTTTGAGGTCACATGACGTTCAACCCCAATATTCCACAAAGCGCAGATATTCCCTCTCAGTCACAGGGGCAAATATTAACAAATTTCCAAGAATTAAATACAGTATTCGATGTCGATCACGTCCCCTTCGACGATGCTACGGCTGTAAATCGAGGAAAACATGATCAATCCACCTACATTGAGCTCGGAGCTGATCCTGCTACGTTGTCGGATGAAGTAGCTTTTTATTCCAAAGATTCTGGAGGGAATAGTCGTCTTTTTATGCGTCAAGAAAGCAGTGGAACTGTCATCCAAATGAGTGGAGACGACCCTGTGAATGCAGCGTCGTCGGGATCCACTTTTTTGCCTGGAGGTCTTATTTATGCATGGAACCGGGAAACTGTCAGTAATAATACAGTTGTCACGGTCAGTGCTGTCACTAATATTCATCAAGTTGTCATAACAATTGAAGATGGTTCTGCAACTCCTCAGTCAAGAGTCTATGTTTTCAATATTACTGGCAACACTTATCAAACAAAAGTTCCTACTGGTGGATCTGCTGTCATCAGATGGATGGTAGTGGGGAACTAATGCCCTATAAACCTTTTTATATATCTAATTATCAAAATGAATCTGGATTAGATGAATCTAAAGAATCTTTTCTTATCCCCGAAAAAGCGTTCCCTCAACTAGAGGATGCCTATGCCTGGAGAGGGAGAATTAAAAGACGACGAGGTATCGATCTACTAGGAAGACTGTGTAGATCTCTAACTGCTCTTTCCATGGATAACACGGATGGGACAGCCACCTACACAGATGCTGATATTTTGGATGCATTTAGAGCTGCAGAACCGAATGCTGAAATTGTTCCCGGCTCAGTGACAATCAAAATTGATGTAGGAAATGCAAATGAAACGATTTATCGCGACAATGTAACTGATGGAGTCCTCACCCATATTTCAGGTCCTTTCACTGGAGCAGGGGTCATTAATTACATTAGCTCTACGACGGCTGTTACCATAACTTTTACAGTTACCCCCGGAGCCGGTCTAACAGTTGAAGCAGATTTGGAATATTGTCCAGCTCTCCCGGTTATGGGTCTGAGGACACGAGAAAGTTCTATCCTGATAAATGATGAGCAATTGATTGCGTTTGATACTGTTTATGCTTATCAATTTTCTGGTGGACAATTTATTGAATTAGTAGCTGGAACGACCTGGTCGGGGACGAATTCTGACTTTTTTTGGACCACCAATTTTTTCCAAAATGGGGTTGGAGATTTAATGTGGGCAACGAATTTTTCTGGTCCTACAGGCGATCCCATCCGATTTTTCGATGGTGCGGCCTGGACAGATTTTTTACCGACCATTAATGGAGCTGATGAATTACATCAATCTTTGATTCTTTTGCCCTATAAAGATCGTCTTTTAGCGATGAACACCTTCGAGGGGGCAACTTTAGCTGCTTCGGTTAATTTTGCTCAGCGCATAAGATTTTCTCAAAATGGGGATCCCACCGATCAAGTAAACGGGTGGAGAGAGGATATAGTAGGTCGTGGAGGGTTCATTGATATTCCGACTAATGAAGCGATAGTCTCAGCGGAATTTATTAAAGATACGCTGCTTGTGAAATGCGAAAGATCGTCCTGGAAGGTAATTCACACAGGAAATGAAACCCTCCCTTTTGTTGTACAACAGATAAATACAGAACTAGGAGCGGAATCAACCTTCAGTATTGTACCTTTCGATAGGGGAGTTTTTACTGTAGGAAATTATGGAATTACAGCAGACGATAGCGTCAATGTGTCTAGAATTGACCAAAGAATACCTGATATCATTTTTTCTATTAATAATGATAATGAGGGTGTTGAAAGAGTTTATGGAATAAGAAATTTTCAAGAACAATTAGTATATTGGTCATTTCCAAGTTCTGCTGACAATCCAACATTTCCTAATAAAATATTAGTTTACAATTATATCAATCAAACTTATTCCATTTTTAATGATAGCTTTACATGCTTTGGATATTTTCAAAGGGGAAGTGATATAACATGGGCAACTCTTGAGTATGAAAACTGGTCTGGATGGAAAGATGCCTGGAATAGTGGATTAACTCAGGCTCTTTTCCCTGATGTCATAGGAGGTAATCAGCAAGGTTATGTCGAAGTTCTTAATAGAGACATTTTTAATGACGTCTCTCTATCTATTACTGTCATCACTCCTGCGACGCCGGTATTAATCACCGTCCCTAATCACAATCTGCAGACAGGAAGATTTGTCAAGATAACAGGAATCATCGGGAGTGGCAGTCCAAATCCTGATACGTTGAATGGTGAAATTTATCGAGTTATACGAGTAACGGCAGACACTTTGGAACTGCAAATTTTTAATACATCTACAGATATGTTTGACAATGTCACTCTTTTGCCCGGTGGTACTTATCTGGGAGGGGGGCAGTTAACGGTCCTAAATAATATCAATGTCCTAACAAAAAGGTTTTCTCCTTTTTATTCAGAAGGTTCTCAAGTCCGCTTAGGTTATGTTGATTTATTTTTAGAAAAAACAGAGGAAGGGGAAGTCACCGTTAATTTATTTGTTAATGAGAATTCAAATATCGTCATCAATGACCCTACTTCATTCAGCAATGATGGGATACTGGGAGATAATATCGTCCTGACACGCCCAGATAATCTCGATCTCATCCCTTTCCAAGCAGATCAGGAAAAAATATGGCATAGATTATTTACCTATTCTCTGACTCAGAATTTTCAATTGCAATTTACCCTCGATGACGCGCAAATGTCTGATGAAGAGATAAATTCTAGCGATATAATTTTGCATGCGATGATTCTTTATCTAACTGACAATACGAGACTTATACAGTGAGTTCTCTCCCTTCAAATTCACAAGGCCCTTTCCTTCCAACGAGTCAGGTTTTCCCAGAAGATGAATCTCAAAGATTGATCGTCTTGACGGATAACTATATATCTATTGCTCAGGGGGTCAATCAAAGAGAAATCGGAACGTACGAAACAGTCGAACAGTTGAATGGGCAACAGTTTTTCAATCTCACAACACCAGAAAAAAAAAGATTCGCTTATCGTAAGGTTTTCTCTATTGGAGCCATCGCAGCAGGGGCTACTTCTGTAACGGCTCATGGGATTACAGGAGTCAACTCAACGACTGTTTTCACTCATATTTATGGAACATGTGTTACGGATGTCGTGGATAATCGTCCTATTCCCTATGCCGATGTGACGTCTGTAACCGAGCAGATAGAAATAAACATTGATGGGACAAATATCAATATCATCAACGGAGCGGCTGCTCCTGCTATCACATTTGCCATCATTATTTTGGAATATCTTAAAAATTAAATTTAGATAAAGGCTCTCTTACTAGGGGTACCAAAAAAGTTTAATCTAATTTAAATAATTTTTTGATAATATAAGAAAAAAGGAGACTCATCATGGCCGTAGGACTTTTAGCATCACTTCTTCCAGCTCTTATTGGAGGAGGCTTAGGATTTCTTGGCTCCCGAAAAAAAAATAAAGGTGGAGGGGCCTTCACGCGTGCAGGAGAGGAGAGAAGATTTGAAAGGTTCACTCCCCAGCAACAACAGCTTACAGATATGTTGAGAAATATTTTAACTGGTCAGGGCCAGCAACCTCAAGGTGGGCTTTTAGGTAATTTGTTTGGAGAAGAAGGATTCCAGTCTTATGCTCAGCCAGCAATAAGGGCATTTCAAGAACAAATTGTTCCGGGAATAGCCGAAAGATTTTCGGGGGGAGCGGGTATTCCAGGCGCTGCATCTGCCCAACGGTCTTCAGGATTTCAGCAGCAATTGGCAAGATCAGGAGAAGATCTAGCAACTCGTTTAGGAGAAGCTAGAGGCCAACAACAGCAACAACTACTAGGATCTCTTCTCGGTCAGGTCATGCAACCACAGTTTCATACCCAATACACCCCAGGAGGGCCTACGGGGCTCGCTACTGGACTTGGACAGGTGGCATCTGGGATAGGTCAGGGAATTGGTCAAGGGCTCCCACGATGGCTATCTAGCCTTGTAGGAGGTGGTCGATGACATTTTCAGTAGGACAACCTGAGCAAACTGGATTAGATGTTATTCTACAAGGACTTGGAGGGGGCGTTGCTCAAGGCCTTCAACAAAGTCTTGAACAGTTCCATAAAACAAAACAACTAGAGCAAACCGAGAGTGTATTCAAACAACAGGGTTATCCAGAAGATTTAGCAAAACTTGCTGCGGCTGCTACCACAGGTGGCCAGACGGAGGTTTTGAAACAGTTGTTGGAAATGAGACAACGAGGACTTTTGCAACAACCAGGAGCTGCGGGGGGTCCTGAGGGTGCTCCCGAGGGAATTGCTGAGGATGTTCCTGATGCAATTGAAGAAGTTCCTGAGGAAATAGATTTTCAAGAAGAGATTGGCCTCACTCCAAAAGAAAAAGTAACTAGAAGAGAAAGACAAGAGCAACGATCTTTTGAAAGAAATAAAAAATTTCTAGATCGGATGTCCTCCATCGCTGAAGAGCTTCCTAAAGAAAGATTGGCTTTATCGCAGATGGAAGGTGCCATTGACGATAAAGATTTTAATTCGTGGAGAAATGCTGTAGCCGAAATGACTAATTTGGATGTTCTAAAAACCGCATCGGCTCAAACAGTGAATAGTGCAATTAAACAATTTCTAATGAGTTCTCTGGCTGCTATCACTGGCAGACCTAACCAATTTATCGAAAGACAAATCACAAAAGCATTGATCAGCCCCCTTTACAAAACAGAAGCGAACAGATTAATTTTTGATGGTCTCAAAGGACTAAGTCGATTAAAGGAAAGAGAAGTTGAAATTGCTGAAAATTTAGAGGAAAAATATACAGAAAAAGGGAGAGAAATTCCCAGGAATTTTCAAAAATTAGTCAGAGAAAAATTAAAAAAAGAAACTTTAGCATTTGAAAAAGAATACGAAGACAAGGTGCGCGATCTTCTTTCCAGCAAAAAAGATATGGTTCCCATGAGAGACCCTCAGGGAAACTTGCGTTCTGTTCCTAAATCGGATGTAAAAGCTGCTCAAAAAGCGGGATATAAAATAGGAAAATAATGCCGAAAGAATTCGGAAAAATAATCGAGGAATTTTCTTCAGAACCAGCTCAAGATTTTCCAGTTTTTGGGGAAGTCATTGAGGAATTTAAACCTTCAACCGTTATTCCCGAAATAGGAAGACATATAGCGCGTACAGGTTCAAGAATTGGTGAAAGCCTTCTTGGTCTTCCATCTGATATTTTGCAGACAGCTCAGATAGGTGCTCGAGGTCTCGAAAAAGGCGCTGGAAAAATACGAGAAAAAATAGGATTAAAGCCTTTAGAAATAAAAGAAAGGCCTCCTGGTGTTCCAGGCTCTGAGGAATTAAGAGAAATTTCCACTAAATTATTCGGAGAAAAAGTCACAGCTCAATCCCCCACCGAATCTTTTATCGATGATATTGTTTCAGATGCCGCTGTTTTAGCCATTCCTGTCAAAGGTAAGATTCCTTTTATGAGATCGATTGGGACAGCCTTGGCTGGTAATATAGGTGCAAAAGGTGCACAGGAATTAGGATTTGGAGAAAAAGGACAAACTTCTGCAAAAATAGGAGCATTTTTTCTTTCAGGATTAGCCGGAAAAGGAAATGTCAAAAAATATTGGAACCAACAATATAAATTAGCTGACGAAGCCATCCCTTCCGGAGCGAAGGTTCAAACTTTTCCTCTATTCAGAAAATTAAATAAATTAGCCATAGAACTCGAAAAAGGAATTTCCACTCCATCCAAAACATTCGTCAAAGCTCCTCTGAACAATATTAGAAAAAAGGTCGAAAGAGGGGTGACATCGGTTGAAGAATTAGTCCAGATGAAAAGAGATATCAATGAATTAAGAGGAAGTCTCTACAAAGATTTAACTGGGAAACAATCCGTCCGCTACGCCCAAGGAAAAATCAATGATTTATCGGGATTAATTGATCAGGAAATAGCTAAATACGGAAAAAAGAATCCTGAATTTTTAAAACATTACAAAAATGCCAACGAGGCCTACGCAGGATTTAACCAAAGTAAGCGCGTGGGAAAGTGGATTAATCGTAAATTAGGTGCGTTCGGGAAGCCGGCTATTCTGATATTAGAAGGGATGTTTCCCAAACTTCTTCCTGCATCGGCAACAGCCTTTGTAGGTCTAAAAGCAGGAGAAATAGCCACTAGAGTTTTTCGAAATCCCACCCTGCGCCGATTTTATGGGAATATGGTAAAGGATGCTGTTAAGGAAAATTCGGCAGGATTTGTCAAAAATCTGAAAGCGATGGAAAAGGAATTAAAAAAATCCGATCCCGATATATTTGCTCAAAAAGAATGAAATTTACTATTTCGGATAAGAAACCGATTGTCAAATTTGATCGGAATGGGTGTGCCGGAAAAGAGGAAGTCTTCTGTAGTGTTAGATACGCAATGGATATGTAAATGTGGCTCGGAACTATTTCCCGAATTGCCAACTTTTGCAAGAGGTTGGCCTTTTTTGACGATACTTCCCTTTTCTATTTGAAGACTACACTTCATCAAATGAGTTAAGAGAACAGAAACTTTCGACCCTCCCATAGCGATGGCAATATAATTTCCAGCAGGGTTCTCTGGATCCATATGTGAAGGTTCTAGATTTTCATGATGATCTATAGCCTCGATAATAGTGCCATCGCATGGACTATAGATAATTGAACCATAAATATGGAAATCATCTACTTTTTTAGCTCTCCAATTTTTTATTCGCAGCCCCAAATTATTGATTTGTACGATATCAAGAGCAAATTTTTGAGCCATAACGGTATTATGATGATTAATTGTCTTATTTGATCCTCCATGAATGATGCAAAATTTTCCCTCTTTAAGAGGAAAGTCTAAATTCACTGCGCCAAGTGGACAAAAAGAACCGTACACTGCACAAACAATTTGCCAAAGAAAGAATCCCGACAAGCACCCACTCATCATGTATGAAACCATTGACTTAAAGGGAATGACAACAAAATTAATGCTTCTTTGTGTGTTTCTTGAAGATTTAAAAACGACAATAATGAAGATAAAAACTATAGGATAACGCAAACAGGCTACATAAGTCAGTGACCAAACACCAATGAGGAATATGTTAGTTATATATATCCCGCATACACTTATCTCAAATATCCATTTGCCCAGACTTGGTGAGTAGTTTCTCCATATACGAACAAGTAAAAAACCAGGTATTACAACATACGCAGTAATTATAAAAACATTTAAAAATATCAAACTAACTCAATACATATATATTTTTTATGAATAGATCAGTAATAATCCCCTTCACTGTCATTTGGTAGCAAAAAAGCAACGAAAAGAAATGCTAGAAAAAGACTCATTATAGTCATATTATTTACTTGGGTTTAGGATGGGTCTAGCTCTGTTTCTAGCACATTCCCAAAATTCATCCACATCGATCATAACACGTTTTCCTACTTTGATGAAAGCGGTCTCAAAGCCATTATCTTTGCATCTAAATCGTATTTTTTTTAATGCTGCAAGAGAAAAAACTTTCTGCAATAACGCAAATTCTTTGATAGATGCATATATCTTAAACGGTTCATTCATGTTCTTATAATGCCATGAAGAGACAAATAAGTAAATATATATAAATTTTTTGACTAATCATTCAATAGTATGTATTTTGAAGAAAAGGTTTAATTTATTAGAGGTAATTCATGGCCCGTACAAGACAAGGACAAGGACAGACGCTCTCAGGAAGCCCTTCGTCTCAATTCACAAATTTTGCTCAAAAACCCATTCAAGCGATTAGAGCACCAACCGCAGCTGACACTGGTTACGAAATTGGCCAAACATGGGTCGATACTTCAACAGCAATTATTTATGGCCTCGGGTCGGTTTCTGCAGGGAATGCCACCTGGAACATCATGAGTCCTGGCGCTTCCGACGTTGATACTCTGACAGGAGATACGGGAGGGGCTGTTCCTCCGACTGCCGGAAATATTAACATCCTACGAAGCAGTGGATTAACCGTTGCAGGAGCAGGTAGTACTT
>VAPI01363877.1_pt1 | contig 19975 bp, 29 predicted proteins | sample 3394991 | NCBI WGS metagenome assembly VAPI01 (sample SAMN08290441, study PRJNA428436) | hydrothermal vent metagenome | isolation source: Deep-sea hydrothermal vent chimney 1 | place: Atlantic Ocean: South-mid Altantic Ridge | reverse complement strand
TGGTTCCCGCGCTCTAGAGGCTCGTGCTCGACCACCTTGAAAAGGGCCAGAGATCGCGCCGTCTTGTAGGCTGGTGTAACATTGCCGGGCGGGCTCGTATTGTAGCTGTACCCGTTCTTTATTTTTTGTTCGAAATGGTCTACCTCGTCGCTCGACCACGGCGGGATACAGCGCGGGTTCCAGTGTTCCCACATGAGATCGAAAGCTAGGGTTTCGCTAATCCCGAAACTCTTGCACATGGCAGCAGTGTTAAAGGCGCACTGGTCACCCCCCTGGCCATCTATCGCGACTTTTGCCTCTTCCAGTAGCCATCGAGTGACCATTGCCACGTTTTCTGGGAGGTCGGCGTCGATAATCCAGGTGTCGTGATCTTTATGCTTTTCTCGTCCGGCGTTGGACAGTCGCAGTAATTCGTCGGTGCGGAAGGCTGGCTTGCCTTCACTATCCCAGGTGTACTCCCCATCCTTGGTCCGGGATGGCGGAAGAAGCACATAGCTATGAAACGAACGAACATCGACGTGAGGCGCAAGCTTAGACGCTGAGGCAGCGACAATTTCAGCGTCATCGAGTGCGAAGTAAAGATGATTGCCGCCGCGTGGAGTTCTCGCCGACAATAAGGTGTTGGGGATGGGTCCGACATTTGCTTCAAGCTCCTTTATGTTATAACCAGGGTCGTAGTCGAGCACCATCATGTTGGCCTCTCCTACGTTGAGGGCAATATTCGCATGAGGGTGGCGTTCCCACATCTTTTTGATTTTTTCTGAGTTGGTGGTGGCGTCCTGCACGCCATGTTTGGTGTATGGGGTTTTGTCTGCGCGTACGGGAAAAATGGGCCACCCTCGCTCTGCATAAGCGAGCGCGGCCACCAGTATTTCGTTCGCCATGGAATTCCTTTCAGGCACGGTGCTAAGCGCTAAGTATAACCAAAGAACAAATAGGCAGTCAAGAGTAAATAAACGCTTGCATTCCATCAATATTTGTGGTTTCGTATGGGTTGCAGCGCGGAAGGGGGAGCCGGGGAAGGTGGCAGTTGACATCCCGTCGGCTCCCCCACTCAACGAAGAGGAGAACGCTATGGACTCCGGCGGCTAAAAACTGCCTCCTACTACTTACTCTTCCGTTTGGAACTGGCATGCGAACGAACACCTCAGCTGAGACTCCAACAGGGGCAAACAGCTAGAGTGATACAAATTTAGGCCCGGTTTGCCGGGTCTTTTTTTAGGGTTTACTTGCTGTTATAGATTGTGATACCGTACTCGCCTTCTCTCTGGCTTGAAGGGACACATCATGAAAATCTTGTTTTATGTAGCTGTGGCAGTAGCCTTGCTTTCGATTGCCGGGCTCGTGTTTAACAATTACATCGCGGGGGTCTTACAATGAGAAATTTTGGCATTGCCCCCTTCTTCTTGGCAGTCATTTTTCTGTCCGGCTGCACGGCTGCGACATTTTCAAAGATCGACCAAATTGAGAAAGGCATCATCGAGCCGCGCGTCGATGCGGTCTACGACGAGACGGTCAAGCGCTGGTGTCGGATGCCGGTGGATATTCACAATCGTGCGATTGGTCGGAATACAATCACTCCCAGATCGCTTACCGACAATTGCCCGGACTGGCGCACAATCCGTGATGCGCTGATCGGCCGCGCCATGCAACGATTGATCGGAACGAAAGTGAGACCCGCCGAATGACCCACACCGACGCCTGGGGCTACAAGCTCGTCCAGTTGAAAACCGGGCGCAAATGGAAGGTGATCGAGGACTACACCTATAAGCGAGGGCTGATCCGCATTTTAGTACAAAAAGGATTTGTCTACGACGGCGCTTCGATCCCGCGTATTTTTTGGCGTTTCATTGGCCCGCCTGCCGCTGGGAAATACGCTCATGCCTCTTTGCTTCATGATTGGCTATACGTTGAGCAATCTCTCTCCAAGTTCGGCACTCTGGTCAAAATCACGCGAAAAGAGGCTGACGATCTCATGCTGGCAATAATGAAGGACGATGGCGTTTCCTGGTGGCAGCGCAATGCAATTTACCGGGGCGTGAGGCTCGGCGGCGGACGGGCCTGGCGGACATAGCGACACCATTCACCAGGAGGAACACTTATGAAAATGTTCGACGACTTTATGGACTTTCTTGCTATGGACCCTGTTGGTCGCTGGTTTCTTCGGGGTATGCTTATCCTTGCGGTGATTATGAGCATCCTGACGTTAATTGGCATCGCGCAAGCCGTTCCGCTTACATGCTTCCCGCGCGCCGAGATGCTCGACCGTCTCGCTCAGACATACAAGGAGACGCCGATTGCCATCGGCGTAACCAGTTCGGGCGGCGTCATTGAAGTCTTGACTACGGGCGATGGCGATACCTGGACCATCATCCTGTCCGATCCGAGCGGCACCTCCTGCCTGATCGCGGCCGGCGAAGGCTGGCGCTCGCTGACGCCGAGTAAAGATACCCCAATTTGACAACGCTCTCGATCTAGTATATGATCGTCGGCATCACACACCCAAGAAAGGACTCCAATCACATGGCAAAACATAAGCCGAAGCAGCCCAAGAAGGGTCAGAAGACAGCGACGGCCGTCGCTAAGGCTCGGAAGGACAAGGCAAAACTCGCTGCTGAAGCGACGCAGAAAGCTAAGCACACGGCCGCTCTCACCACGCTCAAGCCTCTCGCCAAAGAGATTAACGTACGCTTGGAAAAGGCGGCGAAGGCGACAGAACAAGCATCAGATCATCGCTTGACCGCAGCCTTGCGTCTGGCCGAGGCGAAAGCCCTCTGCGAGAAGGTCAAGCTGCATTTCAAGCCGTGGGTTGAGGCCAATATCGAGCGCTCCTACGGCGATGCAAACCGGCTCGCTATTGCCGGAGCGTCCGAGAACCCGGAAGAGGCTGTCGCAACGATGCGCGATGAGCAAGCCGCTCGCCGGAAGAAGTCGCAAGCGAAGTTGCGCGAGGATCGTCAGCCGGCGCAGGGTGGTGGGACTCCCGCCACTGCTACTGAGCCGCCAGCTTCTCTGTTCCAGCGAGCGACTGAGAGCGTGGCAGCGCTCGATGACAAGGCAGCGCTGAACCTGGCAACAGGGGTGGCGGCTGAGAAGGGCATGGTTGTGATCTCAAAACACGATCACTCCGAACTCGGTGACTTTCGCAAGGCCCAGCAGAATGTGGGCAAGCTTTCCCTCGAACGAGTGAAGCATGACTTCGACGGCCTCGTGGCGTCGGAGAAAATGGCGCTGGTCGAGTACGCCGCGAAGAAGGTCGGGGTCGAGATCGTAACACCCACTTTCACTGACGACGAACCCGTGCCGGACTTCCTCGAAAGAAGCAACAAGGCCCGCACGGTCAAGCGGGGGGCCAAAGCTTGATCGCTTGGTTCAAAGATACTCCCCCGTGGCGAAGACGACCCCGCCCATGGGAGGACGAGTGATCTAACCTTAGCGCCCCCAAGTCTAGCGGGGGCGCCCTACATGGAGGGCAAGCCCATGAAGATCGAACTGACACCGACTGAATTGCAGCAGATTGCCTTCGTTCTCAAGACGAAAAGTCGAGAAGATCGCGAGCGCGCGGTGCTCCTCACTAAGGGGCTGTTCAGTGCCCATAACGACATGCACCCCAACCGGGACTTAGCCCAAGCTTTTCTTGACCAAGCCCACGAAATCACCGCCTTAGTCGAAAGGCTGGAAGATCAGATATGACGAAGGATCGTGCGGCCATTAAAGAGCATGTCCGTCGCAGCCATGGGGAGCGGCCAGTTGCTCGTGGCCCCAAGTATCTCTTTACCGAGGTCGGGGCCACTCAAAACAAGAACACCGGCCCGCCGCGCCTGACCTTTGGTAAGGGGGGCAAGCCGATCCTAACGACAGCGGCGGTCCTGTCCAAGTACCGGCGCATCCTGAACCCCAAGCGCGCGGGAAAATTCGGCAACGACCCATATGGGAGAAAGAAGCGATGAGCATGGGTGATTACCGACAAGAACGCCGCCTCTACTTGGACGGCAACCAGTGGTGCGCGGTCGGGTTCGGCTTTCAAAACCTTACCATCAACAAGGCTGGGTTTGGCGACACGCAATCCGAAGCGGTGGTAAACCTAAATGCCGCTCGACATGAGAACGCCTTAGTAGAGGATTTCGTGGTCGGGGGATTTTGCAGTCAGTGCAAGGATTGGGTGCTCGAAGGCCAAGAGATGGATGGCTGCCGCGATCCCGATTGTCCGTGTGCGTAAATGAGGCTTCATGATGTGGCCCGTGCTTTATTTCCTGAATGCGACTGCCCCTATTGCTCCGCCCCATGGAGCACGGACGTGTTAGTTAGCGTGCGAGCGAAGGCGACGAAGGCCATCATTTGCGGTAAGCTCATGACTGGCTTCACGGGTCCGACATGGATCACGCGCTGGATCATACGGCAAGCAAACTCTGTCGGCCTGGTGGCCGGCGAGTATGAGTATCGCATTGGAAAGAATGGAGTATGGCAATTATGAACGACAACCAACACCCCACAAGTATCGGGTGCATCGACATCAAGCCCGACGCTTTGTTCCCCATCACTGTGACGGCGGGCGACAGCAAAATCGTCTTATTCGCAAACGGCACGATGCAAGGCGACTCCAAAAAACTTCAAGCGGGGCTCGAAGGCTTGACGATGAAAGACAACGGTATTGGTGCCGTCGTCTTGTGGCTGCTGCTGCGGGCATTGTCCGCATGAGTGAGCGAGAACTGGTCGTTCGGGTAGACCACACTGCGAACGAGTGGATGTTTGTATCGATTGAAGACGCCGCTGGCTTGCCGATACAAATGGGCGAATGGGTAGAAGTAAGCTCCGGCTTTTATGAAATGCGTATTCGTCTTGCCAAATAGCTTCCGTGTCGAGGCTTCCCGGGCTGTCGAGCCCTACTTTTACGAGGCCCCCGTCCCCGAGAACATGCCCGGCGGCAAGCGCCCGTATCGCTATCAGTTTGCGGGCGCGGAATACTGCCTCGCTCGCGATCACGCCCTCATTGGCGATGCTCCGGGCCTCGGCAAGACGGCTGAGGCGATCATGGTTGGGAACGCGACCGAAGCCGAATATACTCTGGTCGTCTGCCCCGCCTCACTGCGTCTTAACTGGGAACGCGAGGTGTGGACCTGGAGCACCATCGAAAACGTCCAGACCTACCCGGTGCTCAAGGCGAAGGATGGAATTAACCCTCACGCCAACTACGTAATCGTTTCATATGATCTGTTGCGATCTCCCGCGATCCTGGACGCAATTCTGGCTGAGACGTGGGATCACTTAATTCTCGACGAGGTTCACTACCTCAAAGACCCGAAGGGGAACAAGCGCACTCGCGTTATCTGCGCCCCGGACATGCTGCCGTCTGTGGTCGGGCGCATCACGGCCTTGAGCGGGACCATCCTCCCGAACCAGCCTATCGAGTGCTACAACATTTGCCGGCTACTAGATTGGGACGCGCTCGACGGCATGAGCCTGGCTACGTTTCGGGAGACCTATTATAAGGAAGGCGGCGGCATGGTGCGCTCGCCAGTATGGGACGAACAGCTCCAAGCAAACATCAGCAAGCTTCACTGGTCGGAAGAAGTGCGGAACATACCGACTAACTTGGCCGACCTTCAACACCGGCTTCGCGCCAACATCATGGTGCGCCGGCTCAAGGAACAAGTTTTGCACGAGTTGCCGCCTAAGCAGTGGCACCCATTCCCTCTCACCATCACGCCAGACATGCGCAAGGCGCTGAAACACCCCGGCTGGCAACAAGCGGAGAAGCTTTATGACCTTGATCCTGACGCTTTTAATCGCGGCGTACCTATTGACGGGGCTATTTCTACTGCGCGCCGTGAATTGGGAGAAGCTAAAGCCCCCGCTGTTGCGGATTATGTTGACGATCTCTTGGACGGCGGTGTTAATAAGCTTGTCGTGGCTGCTTGGCATCACAGCGTTCTCGAATATCTCCGGGAGCGGCTAGAACAGTATGGCTTAGTCTATATGGATGGCCGGACCACCCCCGTTCAAAAACAGAAGGCGGTGGACGCTTTCCAGGAGCGCGAGGAGATCCAGATCATCCTGGGGCAGATGCTCCCTCTGGGTGAGGGCTGGACCCTCACACAGGCGCAGGACGTGGTGTTTTGTGAGCCCGACTGGGTGCCCGGCAAAAACGACCAGCTTCTCGACCGCATCAATCGCATTGGCCAGACCGGAGCGCATACGATTGGGCACTTGCCTGTTGTTCCAGGCACTATGGACGAGCGTATCTTGAGCACCGCTATTGCGAAGGATATCAGTATCAACTTAGCATTGGACGCACAATGAGAACGTGCTAGCATTGCAATCTAGCGCTTGGTGCTGCGGGCGATAATATTGAAGTCTTGCGCGCTCTGATTGCCTACTTGACACGCACTAAGTAATCGAATAATATTCACCCGCGTAACACAGAAAGGACATCTCATGCAAATCACTTTCGAAGGCGAAGACCTTCAGCATGTGGTCGCCAGCATTGGCGACTTCTTGAACGACCTGGCGAAGCACAATCTCTCTGTGGACACCGACCCCGTAGACGAAACGCAGCCGGAACCTACGAAGAAACTGAAGCGGCGATCCTGTCGCGGGAGTAGTGCAGAACCCTCGACTGCGGATGCCAAGACCGATGCCGGCGAAGGATCACGAAGCCAAGGATCGGACGACCCTCCTACGCCACGGCGCCGACGTGCCCGGACTTCTTCGGCGGATGCTACGGAAAAGGGTGTCCGGGGCCGACGCCGGAAGGCGAACTCGGCATCCCCTTCTGACGAACTCAAGGACACGGACTTATCGAAGGCAGCTAGTGCTTTAGCTGACGCTACCAACCCGAAGGTTGTCCTGGACTTGCTCGAAGAATTTGGCGTGGCCAAGGTTGGCGAGTTGGAAGGCGATGCCCGACGAGAGTTCGTCAAGGCTGCGGCCGAGATCGCGGCGGACGCATGACAGAACTCCAAGCCCACTCCCCACTAGGCGCCAGCGGAGCCGAGCGCTGGATGAAGTGCCCCGGCTCCATCAACCTCAGCGAGGGGATTAGCGACGAAGACGAGAATAACGAGTTCTCGGCGCCAGGTCAGGCGGCACATGCGGTCGCAGCGTGGTGTCTAAAAGCAGGTGAAGATGCCTGGGAAATGATGGGGTGGTTCATCAGTAACGAGGGAGATTTCTCTCGGACCATAGAAGGTGCCGAAGATTTCTGGCATCTCGTTGACAAGGAAATGGCGGATGCTGTCCAGGTTTATCTTGACGCCGTGCGCCAGGCCCACCCCGACCGCAACCAAGGCAACACTTGGATTGAGCGGCGGTTCCACTGCCCAGATCTTCATGAGCTGTTTTACGGTACGTCTGATTTCGTGCATCTTTATTTAGATGCGCCGGGGGTTTATCGCACATTAGATGTCTGGGATTTCAAGTACGGCGCCGGCATCGTGGTCGAAGTCAAGGACAATCCGCAGCTTATGTACTACGCTTGCGGAATGCTCGAAGACCTAGATCTCTGGGACGCTGTAGATCGGGTGACGCTACACATCGCCCAGCCTAGGGGTTTCCACTTCGATGGCCCCCTGCGGCAGTGGTCGATCTCGGTCGATGACCTGTTGGATTGGCTATACGCAGTGTTACTTCCAGCTATGGATAACGCCCTCGTTTCAACCGAGACTACCTCCGGCGAGCATTGCCGGTTTTGCCCCGTCCGCGGCCATGCCTGCCCGCAAATCCTATCTGATCTCACCGAATTGGAGGAGCTAGTGAACACCATGGAAAAGGCCGGCGGTGCTGCAAAACTGACCGCCGTGCAGTTAGGCCGCATCCTCGATTTGATGGTGCCGGCTATGATAGCCCGGAAGCAAGCGCTCAAGAATGCCACTGGAATGCTGAACGCCGGGCATAAGGTGCCGGGCTGGAAGCTCGCCAAGGCCCGCAGCAATCGTGTCTTCAAGGACGAAGCGGAGGCCGCGGCCTGGAAAAAGTTTGGAGAGCAAGCGTTAACTCCTCGTGAGCTGAAGTCTCCTGCGCAAATCGATAAGCTGCCCGAAGGTGATGCGTTCACTGCGCGCTATGCCTTCAAGCCTGACGCTGGCGAAACTGTAGTCCCCGAGGGGGACAGCCGTATGGCCGTCTCTAAGGACACTAAGGCTCTGTTCTCTCCTGTGAAGGGGAAGAAGAAATGAGTGTATTAAATCACGCTTCAGATTGTGCGGTACATGATGCACCCGCTTATCATCCCGGAAATTGCGATTGCGGGCTGGAGAAAGATACGCTTCACGGCTGTCTTAAATGCTTGATCTGTGGAGCGCAAATTGAGTTCTATACGGATACCTTAATGAAGATGGTCGAGCACATGCGCGCGTTGGCGGACGAAATGCTCACCCATATCCAAAACAACCATGTCGTACCAGAAGGTACACATCAGCCGGGAAAGGACCACCACCATGGCTAAGCAAGAAGTCGAAATCTTTACCCTGCCCGAGGGCCGGGTCATCAACTGCGCCCTGTTCGAAAAGGACATCTATGTCAACCTAAAGGGAGAAGCGGGAAAACCCTCCTACAAGATCGAGATTGCGTTCGATCCGGCAGATGTCGAAGGCGAGGACACGTTTGAGGACAAGCTGATTGACGCCGCTGTCGAGAAATGGGGCGACGGTGCCGAAGCTGATTTCCTCGACGGAAAAATCCGCACTCCCTTTCTCGATGGCGATAAGATGGCGGCAAAACGCGAGCGAAACGAGAAACCTGGCGACGCCTATAAAGGGAAGCTGGTGATCCGGCCACACACACTGTTCAATCGGGATGGTCGGGATGGTCCCGGTGGTATTGCGGTATGGAACGATGGTGCGGACGGTGAAGTTGGCCCGATCGAGCCTATGCAAGCCGATCAGGTGTATCCCGGGTGTTACGGTAAGGTTGCCATAACCATCAACACTTACGAGGATAACGATGGCGAGTCCTGTCTTATGCTCTACCTGTCGGCCTTCCAGAAGACCCGCGATGGCGACCGTCTCCTCACTCCGAGGGACACGAGCAAGCTGTTCGAGCCGGTCGGTCGGAAGAAGGGCGAGGCGTCCAAGCGCCGGACCCGCAAGGGTTAAGGAATGGTGGGACTCCCGCCACTCTGAGAGAGGGCCAGCGTCGATGGTCCGGGGGAGAGTATTAATCGACGGCTCTCCCCCACCTTGCGAACAGAAAGGCAGCATCATGAGAGTCACGGTACAAGAGCTACAGAACGTCATATCACGGTTGCCTCCGGCGCGTTCATATAGACACAATCTCATCAACATAGCGATCCAAGGCGAAGGTTTTGCCGTGCTGAAGCGTTCGGCGACCAGCCATTCCGATCTGCGCGTGGTGACGTTTCGCAAGATGCAGCCTCTCATCCAATATTCTCTCCCCGAATGGGAGCTGATACTGGCATGAGCACCCGGCGGGAAAGAGAACTGCTCCTGTCTCGCGACCAAGCAGCCTATGTGGCTCAGTCGCTGACCTCTAGCATATATCGCGTTGTGGCAAAGTTTCGGGCCACCCGCCCAGTTGTCTATGAGGGCGCCGACCATGATAGAGACATCGCTCGCCAAGTGCTGGATGGAGTGATCTATGAGCTGCGCCAGAGCTTGCAAGATACTCTTGACCGCATCACCCGAAAGCACATCCCATGATACACGTTATTGGGGTCTTCACCGCGTGGTGTCAGCAGTATATGATCTCCCTCGACGGGGTACAGCTCACGATCTCGTTCTCAGACCGCTCCCATCTGGTTTGTTTCAAACACCAAGTGCTTCGTGAGCTAAGCGACTTCATGTTCACGCCCGCGGCCTCCAGTCTCTACAACACCGCTACTCCCGACCAGATAACCCTCTTAGGAGTACGCATCGACCTGAAGGTGCGCGGCGAATGACCATCACTTTCGATTTTGAGACCAAGAGCTACGCCGACCTAAAGAAGGTGGGCACAGAGGCGTACGCCAGCCATCCCACGACGGATGTTATTTGCGCGTGCTGGGGGATTGACGACGAAGAAATCCAGTCGTGGTGGCCCGGCAAGTATGAAACTGACGCAATGCCCGATGATCTTTGCTATGCTCTCTCCACGGGAGATACCATCGAAGCGCACCATTGCGCCTTTGAGCTGTTCATCTGGCGCTATGTGATGGCGCGCAAGTACGGGTGGCCAGAGCCGGCCATCGACCAATGGCGCGACACCATGGCCACGGCCTGCTACTACGCTTTGCCGGCGGCGCTCGACCGCTTGGCGCGAGTGTTGGGCTTCGAAGGCAAAGACCCCGAGGGCGCGCGGCTCATCACCAAGTATTCTAAGCTTTACCTGAAGACAGCTAAAACTACAATCCCTTCGGAAGATTTCACAAAATTCGTGAAATACTGCGAACAGGATGTACGGATCGAGCAGTCAATAAGCGACTATCTGGGCGATCTTCCGGAGCGTGAGCTGGCGATCTTTCAGCTCTATCTGCGCGTCAGCTTGCGCGGTCTACATCTCGATAAGGCCGGGATTGAGGCAGCTACCGATATCGTTGAGCAACGAGCGAAAACTTTAACTACAGAATTCCGTAAGCTGACGGGGCTGAACCCCACCCAGGGCAAGAAGCTCCTCGTCTGGTTTAGAGAGCAAGGTCTGCTTCTGGAAAATATGCAGGCCACCTACTTAGAGGAGCTATTGAAAGATGTTGACGGAGCCGGAACTATACCAAGCGGATCTACCCGGCGGGCGCTGGACATTCGTCTCGCTATCAACAAGGCGTCCACTAAAAAGCTGGACGCCATGTCACGTCAGCGTGGTGTTGAAGGACGAGCACGGTTCCAAACTCGTTATCACGGGGCTGGCACTGGGCGCGAAACGGGCAGTGGCTTTCAGCCACTTAACCTCAACCGGGGATTTGAAGGGATGGACCCTGCCCAGCTCGCCCGGGATATCATGTACCGTGACGCTGCCTACCTCGACGCCCTCTATGGCAATGCGACTGATGCGGTGGCTAAGGCATCTCGGTATTGGATACAGGCGCAACCCGGAAACAAAATCCTAGCTGGCGATTACGTATCGGTCGAGGCGGTCATTCTGGCCTGCCTCGCCGGGGAGCAATGGAAAATAGACGCTTTCGCAAGAGGAGACAAAATCTATGAACTCATGGCCGATAAGATTTACAGCTTGGCTCCTGGCACGGTTAGTAAGGAGACACATCCTCAAGAACGACAGGATGGTAAGACCGGGGAGCTGGCGTTTGGATACCAAGGTGCCTTGGGGGCATGGCTCAAATTTGATAACTCTGGCCGTCACAGCGACGAGCGAATTATCGAAATCTGCAAAGCCTGGAGAAGCGAGCATCCTGCGACCGTCTCACTTTGGAGGGGACTTAGCGAAGCCGCCATCGAAGCAGTACGCACAAGCATGGCGACAACATACAGGGCAATTTCGTCCGAGTGTGTAGACGAATGGTTGACCATGATCCTGCCAGACGGCAAGCGCCTCTGGTACTGGAAGCCCGAGCTGCGGATGCAGATGCCCCAGTGGCACCAGCCTCTTACGAAGCCAGACTGCGCCCTCGGAACGTGCGACTGCGAGCCCCGTGTGGCGCTATCTTATATGGCGCAGAAGACCGGGCAATGGAAACGAGTGTGGACTTATGGCGGAAAACTTACGGAAAATCTGGTGCAGGCCACCAGTCGTCAAGTTTTGGAGGTGGCTAAGCTGCGGGTCGCCGCCTTTTACGATCCCGTCTTACGTAAGGCAGGTTTCTTGCGCGACGACGAGAGCAGCATCATCCTGACGGTCTATGATGAGATCGTTGTCGAGGTTCCTGAGGACTTCAGCTCGGAAGACGAATTCAAAGAACTCATCAGCGCTAGCCCAGGGCCATGGGCTAGCGCTTGGCCCCTCTCGGTCAAGACTTGGGCTGGATCGAGATATAAAAAGTAGATCATGATGTCATGACCAAACCTAAATGGTTTTCGCTAGTAGCACCCACGCGACACATCAACACCGAATGCGCGCTGATCCAGATCGCAGCTTATCTGTGGGAATGCGAAAACATCATTCATACTGAATGGGAGAAAATCTATAATGGCTAAAACCAAATCTCAGATCGGCCGCGGATCGAAGAACAAAGGCAAGGTGGGCGAGCGCGAGGTCGTTCAGTTCCTCCGAGCGTTTGGGTTTGCAGCGCGCCGGGGCCAGCAATATGCGGGTGGCGACGACAGCCCAGATGTGGTACACAATCTATATGTTGCCTCCGATTGCGATATTCATATCGAAGTCAAACGTACCGAAAAACTCTCTCTTTGGGCGGCGCTCGATCAAGCGGAAGAAGACGCCCCATCCGGCGACATCCCTGTCGTCTTCCATCGCAAGAGCCGGAAGCCGTGGGTGGTCATCTTGAACGCTTCAGACTTCCTCGTGTTAATGCAAAGGATCATGAAAAAATGAGCGTCGAACAGAACTTCTTGAAGAGCTACAAACGCACCCTGTCGATCCGCCGGACGGCTGTTGATATGGGGCTGAAGTACCATGAAGCACGGACGCTGTATGCGATGGCGGTGCTAGCGGGCGACATCGCCCCCCGGAAGAGACAGAACGCCACCAACGAAGAGGTCAAGAGGGCCGCAACTGGCGAAGATGTTACCCCCATCGTAGCCGGTCGGCTGAAGGTGCGCAAAACGCCCAAAGCAAAGCGGCAGAAGGGCACAGTCACAAGGTTCCTGCTCACTTGCGCCCAGAACAACACCAACTTACACGAGCCGTTGTGGGAGAACTTGCAAGCTCTGGCCAGGCACTACGACGCGCGCATCATGGTCGCCCGCTCCGTCTATAATCGGTTTTCTGACGCCGCGGAGATGGACAAGAAGCTCATCATAAACAAAGCGCACCGGAGCGGCTTCGATAGCCGTGAATATCACTGGGACACGCGACTGGCCCCCTACTTCCATGATACGCGCCTAGAGCTGGCCCCGGGCCTGGTCTGGTGTGGTGAGACGAACATCATCCCCACCGCTCGTAATCCGCTCAGCGGCTTCGAGACATACACTGGGCGGGCGTCGGCCGTGGTACCTCACGCCCGCATTGCCATGCGTTCGGTCGCTTCTCATGCCGGCGAAGGCACTAAGCTTTTGTTTACGACCGGCACCCTGACTATGCGCAACTATATCCAGCGCAAGGTGGGGCAGATGGCCGAATTCCATCATTGCTACGGCGCGCTTTTGGTTGAGGTTGATCTGCAAGGCACATGGTTTGCCCGCCAGATCAACGCCGACAGCGATGGAGTGATCCATGACTGGGATCTTCGCGTGGCGCAGGGTAAAGTGACAACCGGGAACCGCATCGAAGCTATCAACTGGGGTGACATCCATGCAGCTTACGCCGATCCAGTAGCCAACGCGCTGGCTTGGGGCGAGAGTGGTATGATGGATCAGCTCCGTCCGCATAAGCAATTCATTCACGACCTGATTGATTTTCGAGCACGAAATCCTCACAATATAAAACGCAATTTAAATCTCCAAGCGTTCGCGGAGTATTGCATCGGCCATCGCAGCGTGCGTGAGGAAATGCAGAAGACTGCCGCTTTCCTTCAATCGACCTTGCGCTCCGATTGCAAAACGCTGGTGGTGTCGAGCAACCATGACAATTTTTTAGTGGAATGGCTGGAGCGCCTGGGCGATTTCCGGAAAGACTCGATGAATGCGGTGTATTTCCTGGAGGCAGCTACTCACCTGTGGCGGGGAACCGAGCAAAGCCAAGGCCGCGAGACCCCCAATATGACTCGTTGGGCTATGATGACCGCTAAGACGGACCTTATAATAGGCCACAGTAACTTAGTCTTCCTCGACGAGGACGAGAGCTATATCATCTGCCCCGAAGCCCATGGTGGGATCGAGTGTGGTATGCACGGCCACCAAGGCCCGAATGGCACCCGCGGCACGGTCACGGCCCTGGCGAAGATGGGGCGCAAGGCGAACATCGGCGACAAGCATAGCTCCGGCATCTACGACGGCCTGTATGTCGCCGGTATCATGGGCTCCCTCGACCAGGGCTATAACACTGGCCCGGGGTCATGGAGCCAGTCGAACATCATCACCTATCCAAATGGCAAGCGCGCCATCCAGACCATGTACGATGGTAAAATCCGAGCAATCTAGAAAGGAAACGACATGATAGACGCACTACGTATTGATCTCATCATGAAGGAAGTCGGCCTAGAGCTAGGCCAAGTTACCGCCAAGTTCGGCCAATTCAACTCGTCTTACGAGGGCTACGCCGTTCTCAAGGAAGAAGTGGACGAGCTGTGGGACGACATCAAGACCAACGCTCCGTTCCAACACCAGCGAAAGGAAGCGATCCAGATCGCGGCGATGGCGATCCGGTATATCCTCGACGTGACGGGGGGACCGTGGGTGGAGCCCAGCCGGGAGGACGACAATACCAAACAAGCAGATCGCCCAGGGCCAGAGTATCACAAGATGATGGAAGACTTGTACAAGAAACACGAGCTTGGAGACGCGAAATGATCCGAGTTTACTTAATTGGTTCTCTACGGAACCGTGAGGTTGTCCAGACCGTCGCCGCTGAACTCCGAAACGTCGGCTATGAGGTCTTTGACGACTGGTTAGCACCTGGTCCCGAAGCCGATGATAAGTGGAAAGAGTATGAAGAAGCGCGCGGTCGTACATACGAAGAAGCGTTACAGGGTTGGGCGGCAAAACAAGTCTTCGAATTCGACCACTACCATCTACATCGCTCAGACATTGGCATCCTGGTTATGCCGTGCGGCAAGAGCGGCCACATTGAATTGGGCTACATGCTCGGGATTGGGAGACGGGCGTACGTTCTAATGGACAAACCGGATCGTTGGGATGTGATGTACCAATTCGCAACTAATGTCTTCTTCACGCCAGAGGCACTAATTGCTGGGCTGCCTTACGCAACCGATAGAGAGGAACTCGCGGAATGAATGATCTCTATATGCGCGTAACTTACGAGCAATACAAATCGCTCGAAGATCAGCTACGCCGCTGGGAGGAAATTGAAACCACCCACAAAACTGTAGACGGAGGCTACCACAAAGCGTTGCGCTTGCATATCACAGACAGTCTCATCATCGAATTCATGGGGCCGCTAGTGAAGGCGCCACTATACAGTGGCGAACGACAGCTGCCATCTGAAGCACCAATAGGCTAAGGAGAAAAGAATGTCTAGAGAACCATATTGGTATTTGGCTACACCCTATGCCGGCTATCCTGGAGGAATAAACATAGCGTTTGAAGAAGCCAGTCGGGCCACTGCTGCATTGCTCAAGCATGGGATACGTGTGTATTCCCCTATCGCGCACACTCACCCGGTTGCGCTATATGGTGGCCTTGATCCTCGGGATCATTCTATTTGGCTTCCCGCGGACGGACCCCTGATGGCCGCAGCTGTCGGGATCATCGTTGTTAAAATGACCGAATGGGAAAACAGCAAAGGAATTGCGCATGAAATCGTTGCATTCAAGAAGGCGGGCAAGCCTGTGCTCTATATGGAGTGGCCACAATGACCGAAGATGAGTTCAATTCCCTCGGCGCGACCGACGATCCAAAGGGTGAGGCGAGTTCTGGAGTGAGAACATTCAAAACAGGAGCTACTCGCAACAGTAACGTAGAGAAGTACGACTATGAAGGATTTTTATGTCTTCGCGCTTTGGAGCGGTATGCTCAATACATGCACAAACATCGTCAGTTGGAAGACGGATCACTACGAAATAGTGATAACTGGCAGAAAGGAATTCCCCTCTCTGAGTACATGAAATCTCTCTGGCGCCATGTGATCGCAGTTGGCAAACACCATAGGGGAATTCCTGAAAAAGAACCGCTCGAAGATGCCTTATGCGGCATCCTGTTCAACACCTTTGGATACCTCCACGAGCACTTAAAGTCGAAAAGACTGGATTAGACTAAGTGATGGACAGCCGCGAGCTTGACAATAGAACCCTGCTGCTTGCGGTGGGGTTTCTTCTTCTTACTTTGCCGGTAGTCATAATAGGTGAGCCAGTCGCCTATGAATGTTTCAAAGTCCCCAACCACCACCACGGGCTCGTCGATCCCTAGTATATTAAAGACGATGGTGTTGAAACTCTTACCTTCCCAACACGCGATCATACTACCCATGTTGAGAAGAACATCCCCACCCGTAGTAGTCGTAAAGCGCGCCAGCTCATCCATATTTGAACCATCCTATGACCACACCGATAATGGTGCCAACGACCCCAAGCCCTTTAGCCGCACCCCATTGCCGGTCCCTCGTTTTGTTGAGGCTCCGGATCGAGGTTGCGTGAGCGTTTAATCTAGTTGATGTTTCTGTTTTAAGATCAACAATCTCACGCTGCGTCACCTCAGCGAAAGCTTCTAGGCGAGCGGTGCTCTGAAGGATTTTGTCGATCCGCTCGTCGTTCATGCCCCTTGCTCCCCAGATCCTCGGTATTTCCCATCCGGCCACCAGCATTCATCTATCTCAAAACCATAATAGACATATTCCACGCCGGCGGGCTTCTTGGTATCATACCGTTCTTGGTAATAGAATGTCCTATCCTTATTGTACACTATAGCAGGAGTTTTTACATCAATCAGACGTATTTCTTCCCCGCGAACGGCTACTAAGTCTATATGCCCGTAGATGGACAAATTTCTGAAGACTTCATAACCTTGCTCGTATAGCCAAGCGGCAACTTTCAGTTCCGCAACAGCACCTTTATGTTTTTTGTCCATCATGCCCAAGCTCGAATAATCCAATCGTACTCCGTCTGAGTGATCGTCTCGTCATTAAACGTAGTGTGGTCAAGAAGCTGAATGTTGGCGCCTTGAGTGATAAAGATATTGGTCCCGTCAAAGGTAACATCTACCGCATCATCAGCCACCGCTCCATGCCATTGGGAGGGGAAGACCATCTCCTCGTTGTCTGCCCAGCCCTGTGCCGTAGCCGTGTTCGCGCGCAAGATTACTTCAACCTTGCTGGGGACGCGCGACAAGCTATGAGCGAACGTGATCTGCGCGTCATTATTCAGGGCCGTCTCGGCGCTTTCGTAGTCCGGGCCAGGCATCCGGCCGTTTGTAGCCGTGCCGTGGGTGAACGAGATCAGTCGCCAGTCTGCCGCAGCGTACTCGTAGAAGACCGCGATATCGCCAGCCTGGCACACGATGTTTTGGCCGCCCGGGAGGATCAGGTCGGTCGCATGGTGCGTTAGGGTGGGTGTTCCGTCGAATTGGAGGACCGCGATGGTTCCGATCCCGATGGTGCCAATGGAAGTGATGGCGGTGTTGCCAGTGACATCCCAGATGTTGCCGGCCTGGGCGTCCAGGTCTAGTGCGTTGGCGGCGGTTACGTCACCCCCCTTCGCCCAGATTTGAGTCTCCGTCCAGATGGTCTCAGTCGCCAATCGGGGGACAGTCGTTGGCAGTAAGTGGGCATGGTCATCTCGGGAGAAGTCCGTACCAGAGCCAGCGGCTGCGGCAGAAACACTAACGTCTGCGGGTGCAGCATTGCTCGCGGTGGCGGCGGTTCCGGAGGATGCTGCGGCGGTTGAGAAGCCGGTGCCTGCGGCATTCACCAGAAGGGCATCGCCGGCCGTAAAGGTGCTCTGGTCGCCCACGTCCAGGTTCGTGATCGTAGGCTCGGTGATTTGGATCTTGAGGCAGCGATCAACTTGCTCTTGGATATCCAGGATCATGGTAACAATCTTGTCGAACGTCTGCTCCAGTACCTTCGGGCTGTATGGCCCTTGGGTCTTTAGAAGAGTTTGCTGATCCTGGGTTGGTACACGCTTAATAAGGATCGTCTCTGTAGAGGGGATCGCGCCCGTGGACGTGGCCGGGTAAGTGATGGTGCCCGAGCCCGGGAAGGTGATGGAGCTGACGCTATACTGGGTCGCGCCGGAGCCCTCCGTCAGCAACGTCTCGACACCCGTAGCCGTCACAGTGTGATAGACGCGCAACTCACTGTTCGCCAGGATCGCCATGCTGAAGCTGAACGAAAAGTTGGCGCCATCGCCTGCGACATTTCCTGTGTCCGTGACAACTGACGTGATCGTCATAGTTTGTTCCTTTTCCAGGTTCCAGAGAGTATCACAGATCAGTTGCCGATGTCAAACTTGTCTACGATCCAAGGAGAATACCCTAGCATCAGAGTGCCACCTTTCACAGGCTCGCCGGTAACAAAGTCTGCAAAGCCTCGGACCTCATTATAGAATTTGTTTAAGGGTAAACCAGTTTTCGCAGCGCCTACGCGCAGAGCCAAATCCAGCGAGCGAATGCCCTCGAAAAAGCCTTCGATGCTGATGTCATCCTCACCGTAAGCGTCGATAGCCTTGAAGATATCCGTGAAGAATTCCAGCGGGTGCCGGATTTCCAGGTCGAACAGGCTCTCGTTACCAACTGCCCAACCGACCATATATTCCACCAAGTCGCCCACGATAAAAACGCCATTGAATGCGCCAAGGAATGCCGCACGCAACTGGTCATCGTCATCCCAATGGAAAGCGTTAGCGATGTACTGGATCGTAGTCGGGATGACGAAATGCAACACAATGAGCCGTTTCGCCAGCTCTTGTTTCGTGATGCGCCCCGCCTTCGCCTCAACCAGAGCCGTGTATTCGGCGCGCGCCAAAGCGTTGGCTGAGGACATGAATTGCGCCATTACCCGCATCAAGGCATTCGACCTCTGAAGTTCTGATACCTGATCGGGGTCTTGCGACTGCTGAGTATCCACAGAGATCCGCTCAAAAGAACGGATCGCCTGCTCTTCTGTCTTGCCGGTTTTCATCGCCGCTTGTATATGAGCAAACCCACCGATGGCGATGGCCGTGCGATCTCCCCATCGGATTGGCGCCATGATCCATTTAGTCAACGTCGGGCGCTTGCCAAGGAAGCTGTTGGCGTCTCGCACCATATCAGCGAAGTCTTGGTCGAGGTTCATGCCTCGGTTCCGGAAGAACTGCGAATTCTCATTCAAAAACCGCAGGGCCTTTCTAGGGTTAGCGAGAAATTTTGCCACGCCAGCCATAAAGGCTGTTGTCTTCACGTTCTCAACGTAGGCCACAGACGAAACCAGCTGCTTGAACCCAATCTGCGGACTAATCCCCAGCTGGGCGAAGCTGTAATTCCGGAGCAATCGAACCCACATGTCTTCGCCGGTGATAGACGAGAGGATGCCTCGGTTCGCAAAATACTCTAGGTCTTTCTTGATAGTGCCCAGCATCTTGGCGCCAAAGTTTGCTCGAATACGACCCGAGACCTCAGCCCGATCGCCGGCAAACACATCGTTTAAGAGGCGCACCTTCTCAGCGAAGGCGATGAAGTATTCCATCTGCATCATGTGTGACTGGAGCCGGCCCACGTCATGCGCTGCAAGAAGCGGCCGAACACTATCTTGCCGGGTCTTGATGGCGCTCGGATTGATGTTGTTCATGAAGTGGATGTTGTTCAGGAACTCATCATTTTTCTCGTCCGTGAACTCACGTCGGATGGGGACATAGTTCTCGACTTGAGGTAGCGAGTACCCGTAGATCCGCTCATACACTGCGTTGATGCGCTCATAGAATTCGTTGTAGAACTCCTGCTGTGCGTCAATCATAAGGACATCATCCGCAGTCAAGGCATCTTCGAGCGCCTGGATGATTTCGTCCGTGTAGGCGTTACCTTTCGGATGTTGGGCCAGAGTGTTCAGCTTCTCGTTTCGCATCTCCATAACACGCTGGCGCAATTCCGACCGCTTCATCACGATCTGCTTTTTCTGGCCTACCTCATCCCCGAACGCGGCGTGAGTGAACTCGCCCACTTCGACCGTCTCGGTCTGGCTCTTGTACATCATCTTAAAGAGCTGGCTTTCAGAGCGGCCAGGGAAACGCTGTTGTAGCAACTCGACAAGGCGCTTCGTGCTATCGATCTTATTCTGCTCGAAGACCCGCGCTTCTTTGAACAGGCTCAGCTTCTCTAGCACCCCCTCA
>VAPI01437073.1_pt1 | contig 22553 bp, 56 predicted proteins | sample 3394991 | NCBI WGS metagenome assembly VAPI01 (sample SAMN08290441, study PRJNA428436) | hydrothermal vent metagenome | isolation source: Deep-sea hydrothermal vent chimney 1 | place: Atlantic Ocean: South-mid Altantic Ridge | reverse complement strand
GCAAACCGGTAAGCGGATACCTCGGCCTTGACGATGCCAAGCGGATTGATCTCCGGGTTTTTCGCCGCCTCGTCGTAGGTAATGCGGGGCGGCTCGTTGTCCGGTCGGTAATCCCTATTCCTTGCCGCGACCACACGATAGCCGTCGATCCCCGTCACGATGGCGAGTTGGCGCTTCTTCGGGTCGTCCTTGCTGAACACGAAGGCGTAAACCTGTTTTCTGAAGGGGTCGAACCCCGCCCTGCGGCAGACCTCCATGAACAGGTCGAACTCGTCGTTGTCGCAATCCTTCGCCACGGTGCGCTTGATAAGCGATAGTTGCGAGCCGGTGTAATCGCGCGGCCCCGCCAGTTGCGTGTTCTGGTATTTGGTTACGGTGTTCATTTGATCCTCACAGTCAGGGAAAGCCCGCCGTTCGACAGGGTGGCGCCGGGCACGATTTCATCGTTGCGCATGGCCTCGCCCAGACTCTTCTTGTCCAGTTTGGGAGGTTGCGGAGTCCAGTAGGCGGACGGGATATCCGATTCCGTCAGGACGATCGGCTGCGGCGGCGTCTTTCTGGCGGTCAGCGTCATGGCCGGGCCGGTCACTGTCTCGATGCCAGCCTTGTCCATGGCCTGTAAAATGATGGTGCGCAGCGTTTCCGCGCTCTTTGTGAGCCTCGATTTCCGCGCCTGCAAAGCAACTATGTGAACCGACAGGCCCTCAACCATGATATTGTATTCACCGATATGTTCGGACGCGGCCAAAAGGGCTTCGGGAAGATCCGTTGCGCCTTCCAGCGTATCGGCCAGGGTTTCGGCGTCGAGGTCGTAATTATCCAGCAGCGCCTTCCTGACGTTCTCGTAATTCGCCAGTTCGCGACCTATCTTCGTTACGGTGTGCTTGCTCATAATTACTCCAGTTCGTCGCGGATGGCCTGTTCGTAGTCGGTCACGGCTGCTTGCCTGCCGTCTTGACGGGGCACCCGGGCTCGCCGCACGCATCGGATGCCGTTTCAATCTCGCGCTTGCATTGCAGGCACGAGCATCCGGGTTGGTAATTCTCGTTCGGTGAGCCGCAATTACGACATGTTCGCGCCTCTGGGCCGTTTTTGGTGTTGCAATTCCAACACTCGGCAATCGATTGCCGGTAGGCCCGGTTTCGCTCCCGGCTCTCGTTGAACGACTGCGCTATATCGCTGTTCCGGCTCATTTCTGCGCCCCGTCCAGCTTGGCGAGACATGCCATCAAACCATCGTGGCCGCAGTCGCACGGGAGATTCGCAGACTCTCCCAATACCAAGTCGCATACGCTCTGCGCGACTCTTACCATTTTCTCCGTCGGCTCCACCGGCACGATGGCAAAACCGGCGGCGCGGAGGGCGACGTGGGCAGCGGCGGCATGTTTTTGCCAGTATGGTTTGTTAGAAATGCACCCGCCACGTCCAACATCCCACCAGTCGGCTACTTGGGCGGCGGAATATCCCTTTCGGACCCAAGCATCTATGGCCATCGCCCGCGCCATCACGGCTTCCGGTGTGTCTGTCATGGCTACCCCCGCCTCACTTCCTCGCAAATCCGGTCCACGAACTCCGCGAGCGTCCGGGTCGGCTTGGTCTCCCGCCATTCCCTGAACAGCCGGTCCCGGTGTTTCCGCCATACCTTGTCGCGGAACCTCAGTTCAGCCGCAGCCTCGTCCACCAGTTTCAGCGTCGATGGCTTGACCGGGCCTACGGATGAAGGGCGCCCGCAGGCTTCCTCGTTCATCTCGCTGAGCAGCCATTCCTGAAAGCCGGGGTAGGTGGTCATGCCATATCCTCTGTGCGGTGGGTTACTCGTCGCGCTCGGGGATCAGCACAACGTCATCCGGCACATCGATTTCGAGGCGCGCGCTGTAGAATGGGTCGTCATGTTGAGTGATTCGGACGGGCCAGTCCGGAAGCGGAATGCCATCGTTCACCAAGCCGACGGCGAAAGACCAGCAGCCGTCATAAATCACGTGGACGCGCATTTTGCCGCTGAGGTTGAATGAGCCCATATACGGCTCGCTACCTACCGGTGCGCCGAATTCATCGGCACCCTTCACGCCCTCGATTTCGATCAGGTCGTCGGAGGCTCCGTAAAATATCGCTGTCTGCATCGCGTCTCTCCATCAGGTTGGTAGTTGGCTGGGCGGTGGATTACTCGGCTACTAAGAGAGGGGTCTCTTCAGCGGCTAAGAGAAGGTCCTCCTTGGTGACAAATTTTGGGAATGGTTGCTTACCCCGCCCCTTGCCAACCCATCGGACGTATTGCACTGTTTCGCTCGCGTAAAATTTGTTACATGCGATGATGAGGAGTGCCCGCTCCTCACGCTGTTTCAGTCGTGATTTTGATGTCCTGTTAGCTATCAATTTATTGCGAAGAACCAATCTTGGGTCGCCCTTGGTTAACCCCTCCCCTGATGCCAAGCCTTCAACAAATTCATCCGCTGAGCGTTCATCAATCTGGGCAGAAATCCAATGGACGAATGCCAGTGCTCCCACACTGGTTATTTTGTAGGATGGAAGCGCAAGGATCACACTGTCCTGTATTTTGGGGTGATCCTTTACAAATTGACGAATTTCGTTGGCTTCAATTTGATTCTTTGATCCACCACGCATTTCTGGATCGCGCAAATAAACACAAACCAGCTTTGCGGCCATTGCGGTCATGTTGTAATTTAGAACTTCGTCAATCGCGAGAACCTGTCCTGCCGTCCGCTTCACACCTTGATCAATGTGCGGGAACGCGGATGCTGGGATGCCACGAATAATACAGACCTTAATATTTACGCCAGAATCTATGCAGCCCAATAACCGGTGCTGACCGTCAAGAAGCTCATCTTTATCGGAAAAGATTATTGGTTGTCCCGTGAGCGCCCATTCATTCCGCACCATAATTCGCGAGAACCGGAGGACCAGATGCTTCATCGGCGGACGATTTTTTTTGTTCTGCTTAAGAAGAAAGGCAGCATCTTGTGGGGTTATCTCACAAAATTCACAGGTGATTCCAAGCATGGAAATCTTCTTCATCGCGCACTCTCCATCAGGTTGATGAGGAGAGCATAAACCGATAAACGGATACAGTCAATCCGAAAAACGGATTGCCGTTCACGAAAATGTGATTAGGGGCGCAGACAAGGAAAAACCCCGCTGGGGCGGGGCTGCGGGGACGTTAGCTGTATTGCGTGCTGATCGACGCTTTTCTCGGAAGCCGCGAGCCGGCACCGGATTTGGTATACCCCAGAATCAGCCAGTTCATGTCGGCCCCAAGCTCGCCGAGCTTTTCGAGAAACCCCGGCGGCGGGAAATGCACGCCCTGCTCATATTTCTTGTACGTGCTTTCCTTTTCGCCCAGATAGTCGGCCATATCGGGCTGTGACTGGCGGCAGTGAATCTCCCGGAATTCCTTCAACCTAGCGCCAAAGCTGCGGGCAACACGCTCGTCTTGCGGCGTGCGTTGCTTGCGCCCCTTCCTGGCTGGCGCCCTAGTTTTTAGTGCCCGCTGATTCACGAACACATCTTGTTGTATTTCCAAACCCTTGTCCCTGCGTTTTAGATATCCGTTTGACGGATTGACATAAGACCGATTAACGGATATACAAGGACTTATGTCTGAGATTTTGTTTTCACCGGGGATGGTGCGGTCGATTGTGCGGCGCTTTGGCGGGTCGCCGACCTTGGCCGGAAAACTCGCTATTCCGTCACGTTCCACGATCGACAACTGGCCCATCGACGGCTTGCCGCCACGCTGGCATTTGCGTTTGCTGGCCTTAGCCAAAACCGAGGGCGTTGGACTTTCGCATGGCGAACTCGAAGAGGCAACCAAGCGCAAGAAACCGATCATTGATCCACCCTCCCGACAAACTGGAACAACCTGACGTGTAAACACCCTGTTAACATTCAACCACAGTTATGGTTAACAAATGGTAAAGAAAGAACAGGAATGAAACAAGAACATTCTGATGTCCATACGGTTTTCTGGACGACTTTTTTCGCCACTGCCGCTGTCGGCCTGCTGCTGTACGCAATTGTCACCGGGGCCTCGGTCTGCGATCTGACGCTGCCGGGGCTGTTGTCATGCGCCTGACGCTGCAAATCCTGCTGGTCGTGGTTCTGCTGTGGTTCGTCTGGTGGCTGATCCGGGTGGGCTGGCGCGTGCGGGAGCATCGCGCCGCGGACCGCGCCTGCCCGGCGGAGACGGCGGAATGACCAAGAAACGCATGACGTGTGTTTTCGACTACGACGTTCGGGAATTCGCTGGAAACCCCCATCACGCCGACACGCCGTTCGGTTGCCCCGTGATCGTGAGCGACGGTGACTTGGCGGCCGAAATGGGCTGGCAACCAATTGAGACAGCGCCTGAGGGCGAAACGATCTTGGCCGCGCGGGGCCATGTGATGTTCGTTACCAATTACTGCATGGAGTTGGACGGTCAAAAATGGTGGAATTTCGGCCGTGGTTCGCGGTGGCAGCCAACCCACTGGATGCCCTTACCAGCCTCACCCCCTGCCAAGCAGGAGGCGGCGGAATGACGGATAAACCATACACCGTGGCGACACTGGCGGCCCGCTGGCAATGTTCCGAGCAGCACATCCGGGACATCATCCGCAAAAACGAACTCGCTTGCTTCCGCGCCGGACGCCTGATTAGGATACCGGCGGCAGAGGTGGAGCGGGTCGAATGCGTCTCAAATGGTATCGTGGAAGCTGGTACGCCATCAGAACAGGCGGGCCAACCCGACGCCTCGCCCTTCGAACAAAGGATCGTGGCATTGCCGAACAAAGATTGGTGGACCTGGAACACCAGCCGATCGGAGAATCCGTTGCCGAGATTTACCAAGCGTATTTGAACGACCTAGAAGCGAGAGGAAAGAGCCCGGAACGATGCAAGACGGCATGGAAAGCTCTCGAAGATATATTCGGCGCATTGCGGCCGGATCAGGTAACGAAAGGCTTGTGCCGCTCCTACACGCATGCACGGCGCCTAGAGGGTCGCGCGGACGGCACCATAGGCAAGGAGTTGGATTGTGCCCGCTCGGCGCTCAGATGGCACGACAGGCATACCCTGGCAGCGTTCGAAATGCCCCCGCGGCCGCCGCCGAGGGACCGGCGATTGACCCGCGGCGAATACAGCCGCCTTCGGCTGGCGGCGAAGAAATCCGGCTTGCACATATACGTCTTCGTCGTGCTGGGATTGACCACGGCGGGCCGACGGCAAGCTTTGCTGGACCTGACCTGGGACCGGGTGGATTTCCAGAGAGGGCTTATCAGGCTGGCCGACGGCTCACGGGGCAAGGGGCGGGCCACGGTCCCGATGACCCGGCATGCGCGGCGAGTGCTGATGCTGGCGCGGAGGATGCAAACGTCGGCCCATGTGATCGAGTACGCCGGCCGGCCCGTGGGATCGGTGAAGAAAGGCTTCACGTCGGCCTGCGCCCGCGCCGGGCTGGAAGGCGTCTCTCCCCACGTACTCCGGCATACCGCCGCCGTCTGGATGGCCGAGGACAGAATACCCATGAGCGAGATCGCACAGTTCCTCGGGCACGCGGATTCGCGCATTACCGAGAGGGTCTACGCGAGATATTCCCCCGACTATCTGCGGCGGGCGCTGTCGGCCCTGGAGTGACTGTTCTCTCTGGTTCAAATGGTCCAGAACGCACAATGTTTCATGTTCTGTTCACGGCCATTTGGGACGAAACGCCCATCGAGAACCGCAGAAAACCGCCATTCTTGCGCATAGGAACCGTCTTCACACGGCGGGGGTCGCTGGTTCAATCCCAGCCGCGCCCACCAATCTTTTCAAATACTTACAATTTTGGCAGACTGTTCCCTATCGACCCGTTGAACCATGGGGCCGCGGAATGAAGCCGCTCGCCATCGTTCTTTCCTGCATCGCCTTCGTATTCCTGCTGGCCCTCGATGCCGCGCCGGGAACCATGGCCTGCCTGGTATGGGGGGCGTGCTGATGGATGCGTTCGTGGAATTCGCGCTTCGCCCGGAAATGTCGGTTATCGCGACGGCGGTTTGCGCCTTTGTTGCAGGCATGTGGTTCGATGCGTTGCTGTTGTCGGGGCCACCCAAATGACCCGCCTGTCCCGTTTCCTCCGCTGGCTGTTCCCGCGAGAGCCGAAGATCATCCCCATGGGAAAAGGCTCGTTATTCGAGCGGTGCGCGAAGTTGCATTTGTTGCAGACCACACCAGACGGGAGGCCGCGATGAAGGCACAGCAACAGCTTGAATTATGGGTGGCTGGTAAGTCGGTCCACAACGATGAACGTGGCGAATGCTGCCCGGATTTTTCCTGCTGTTCGCCAGAACTGCTGGCCCCGAAGGAAACGCGGGAAGCCTTCCAACGTGCCAGCCAGAATGAGCGGATGGAAATACTCATGATGTTCTTGGGCACAATGATGAACCAAGAAGCGCCGGATACAAAAGTGCATATCGCAGGCGACGTACCGGGAACCATACAATGAACGCCACGGCCCTGCCAGCTGGAACTTCCCTTTCGACGAGGGGGATGATGCCCGAATTGAAGACGGCATGGGGCGGGGCCGTGGCACAGGGTTGGTTGAGGATGATGGAGCGCTGGTAGTGAAGAAAATTAAAATCACCGTTCCGCTTGATCCGACACCGCTCGATGGTCCGGATGTGGATTGCGATATTTGCGGCCGTTCCGTAGGATTCTGGAATCGCAACCGCGGCTTCGAGTTTGTTATTTGCACACATTGTTATCCCCCAAGACACAGGTATCCGCAGTTCAGGTGTATCGGCGAGTGGCGTCCTCCCGGCCTTGAGATCGGGTGGCCAATGTTTTTAGCTGGGGCCGCTTTCTATAATCTGGAGAAAGAAATTGGCAAACGAAAAGCAGCCTGAACTCCCGGAAGCCCTCTCGCAATTCACGATGGAACTGATTGAGGATTTACGTGATCTGCGGGCCGAAAAAATCACCGTCCACGAGGCACGGGTCCGGGCACAATTGGCGAGAGAGGTTTTGCGATCCGTTCATCTCCAGCTTGAGGGCATGAAATACCTGTCGGAAACGGCGAAACAATTACCAAGGCCACCCAAATGAACGCCGTCCAACATGCCCGTTACGGACGGCCCGCCGGGCCCGATACTCCTCGTGCCGGGTCCGGCAACCCGCATCTTTCCATGCGTCGCACGCGAGCGCACCGGCTGCTGACCGTGTTGCGCTTCCCGTTGCGTGTGCGGCGCATGGACGGGTACGGGACACACCAGGGGTCAGCCGCGATACCACGGCCACCCCTGCCCGTGCCCGACCGGCCCTTCGGGGCAAAAGCCTCCCTTTCCAACTGGCCGGGCGCTTCGGCGTCCGGCGCTTTTTCGGTGATTGAATGAATGTGTTGGATTTGTTTTCCGGAATCGGCGGATTTTCCCTTGGCCTGGAGTGCACGGGCGGGTTCAAAACCGTGGCGTTCTGCGAGATCGAACCGTTCTGCCGGAAGGTGCTGGCGAAGCATTGGCCGGACATACCGATCTACGAGGACATACGGGAGTTGACGGGTGAACAACTCGGACAAGTCGATGTCATCACAGGCGGGTTCCCCTGTCAAGACATCAGCGTTGCCGGCAGGGGTGCTGGAATCGACGGGGACAGAAGCGGTTTGTGGCGAGAAATGCACCGTATCATTTGCAGAATACGACCCCGCTACGTCATCGTGGAAAACTCGTCAGCACTCGCTTTTCGGGGGCTTGGACGAGTTCTCGGAGACTTGGCCGCGAGCGGGTATGACACGGAATGGCAGTGCATACCCGCTGCCTCCGTTGGTGCCCCACATATCCGTGACAGGATTTGGCTACTTGCCTACCCCAGACGCGAGCTTGGGGATGTTTGCCCACGGGAAACACACGGGCGACCTAATGTCGTGCTTCCGAAAAGAGACGGTTGGGAAACGACCGAGCGGAGCGAAGATTGGAAGCTCATTGCGTTGGCACCCGGAGTTCATCAGAGAGTGGCAGCGGACTGGTGGCGAACTCAATCCAGAATGGCTCGAAGTGTTGATGGGGTTCCCAACGGGACACACCGCGTTACAGCCCTCGGTAATGCCGTCGTCCCGCAAATCCCCGAGCTCATCGGCCGCGCCATCCTCGAAGCGGAAAGGGTAGCTGGATGACCGAACTAATTTACCGCTATCTGCCGAAACGATTCCCCGACGAGTCGTTGCTTGCAAGCAACTGTAAGAAATATTGCAGGGCAACGGGGTTCTGCCCGGACGCATGGAAGTGCCGCACCCGCTTCCTGAAGAACACCGACCGGAAGCCGCCCCGATGAAGCGCAATAAATACGACCGGCTAATGTCGCAGCTTATTCGTGAACGCGCCGACTGGACGTGCGAATGGCCGACTTGCGGAGTCCGGTATCCCGAAGGTTCGCGTGGACTGGAACACTCACATCATTGGGGGCGCCGCAGACATTCGGTCCGCTGGGCGCCCGAGAATGGGGCGGCGCTCTGCACTGGCCATCACAGATATGCGGACTCGAATCCCGACGAGCATAAGACATTCATCCGAGGATTGTTAGGCACCGACGGATACGACGCGCTTCTCCTCAAGGCGAACACCGCGCGCCGTTGGAAGGCATGGGAAAAAGCCGGACTGTACGAGCAGATGAAGGCCGCGCTCAACGACATGAAGGAGCGCAGGGCGATGGGCCATACCGGGAGATTAGAGTTCCACCTGGAGGCGACATGATCTGCCCAGAGTGTGGACATCATATTTTGGTCAAGCCCGGCCTTACGCCAAGGCAACAGGAATGCCGGGATTTCATTGATACCTACACTCGCGAACACAGGTCCGCCCCGAGTTATGACGACATCTGCCAGGGATTGGGTCTGGGGTCGAAGAGCCAAGTGGCATGGTTGGTGAAGGGCCTGGAGGAGCGCGGCGCCGTCGTGCGCCTGCCCTATCGTCAACGTTCGTTGAGGGTGGTCGATTGATGTTCTGGCAACCCCTTCCGGAACCGCTGGCGACCTACCGGTACTGGCAGTCGGTCAGCCTGACTCAGGCCGACGTTCTGGAGGGAATCGGCATGTCATACGACGGCCAGATATGGGATGAGGTTTTCGAATTGGTCATGCGCGCTTACAAAAACGGATTCGGGTCATGACCCTCACCGAAACATGCGCCGATTTCTGGGACAGGCTGCCGAAGGGCATGAAGTCGCAGGGCAGGCCGAAGACATTTGAGGCGCTGGCCAAGGCTTTGAAGGTGGCGAACTACAAGGAAATCTGCGCCGGGCTGGAACAGTATATCCGGCACAAGGAGGACTGGCGGGCCTATTGCATGGCGAGCGTGTTTCTCAATCAGCAGCGCTGGACGGCCGAGTATGACGACACCCCCGGTGAGTTCGGCCACCGGCAGACGGCAACAGAGGCGTTGCGGGTGGTGAAATGAGTGACATCGAAACACGGTTTCCAGACGAGTTTCATAATCTTCGTCCTGCCGTCTGGAGAGACAGGAAGGGTGTTATGCATCGTGCCGTGGGCGCGCAGATATCGGCCTTTGAGTTTCTTCGCCTGATGTGGACGGCATGCGGAAAAAAGGACATCCCGGCGAATAGCGCGTGGCTGCAAAATCCCGGTGATTTTATCACATGCACAGACTGCGAGGCCGGTAATGAGCAAGGAAATATGGTGTACCGTTTGGATGGAGAAGGATGAATGGTAAAAAAGTATAGAGCAGGAGTGACTACTGCAAGCACCGAAGAAAGGCAGCGAATTGATTTTATAGCGTGTTGGCAGCCGATTGAAATAGCACCGAAGGACGGGACACAAATTCTCCTAGCGGAATCAGGATGGTACGCAGGACCAGGCTGGTGGGATGGTGATCAATGGGTATTTCTAACGGCCATAAGAAACAAAACCAGAGGCTTTATAAATTCGTGGTTTGCAGATTGTGGTCCAACCCACTGGATGCCTCTTCCAGAACCTCCCCCTGAGCGTTTGATGAATGTTGATGCGCGCAATGAAAATGCGGTAACAGCATTTACATGTTTTCTTGAAAAACCATGACCAATTTACCACTTAACTCTTTGGAATGAAAGGAAATAATGCTATGACCGAAGTGGTGGCGTTTTCTGATAAAGATGTTCGGTTGCTGGAACAAATTCGTGCCCAGCCGATTTGTCTGAACTGGCACTGGTCATTGCAGGGCGGTGCAACCCTCAAAATAGAAATTGTTGGTCGATGGGACAAGTCGGATGCGGATAAAGTCCGGCAACTTATGGGAAAAATATCTGAGATCATCGATGAACTGTCGGACGATCCACCCTCTGCCAAGCCCACGGAACAGGCGGGAGTTTGAGATATGAAATACGACTTACCAATCGCACATATTTTGTGGCTGATTTTAGTCTGGACAGTCCTCCTGTATCGCACAGAAGGCGAGGTGGGTTTGATTGACGCAATCATTCAATATCTCACATCTCAAGCGCCCGTGTAGGCGCGTTAACTCTTTGGAATGAAAGGAAATTATGCTATGATACTGACGCCCCAGAAAGAAGCCCCGGAGACGGGGAGTCTCGACGGGGCTGGTGTCCGTGCTTCTGGCGAGGTGGCGGACACAAAGGTCAGTATACACGACCAAAATATCTTTGCAACCAAATCCCTCGCCAGCGAAGCACGAGACGCTGGGGCTTCCAGTGGGCGGGCGGTAACCGTTGGCGCTAAACGTCGTGTTCTACAAGGTCGGCTACCAGGGGTGTGTAGCGAGAGCCGACAGGGCAGAGCGAAGGAGACATGCCCTTGCTACCGAGGCCGGATGCAGGCCTGGAAAGAGTTCTCCAATGAGGGATTGCGCATTCCCCCTCTGACCGCAGTGGGCTCTACGACGCTCTAGAGGTTCATCCGGTCGGCTCACGTCCCGTTCTGCGGGTGCGTGAGCTATGACCAAGACGGGGATACTCAGATAGAGGTTCATACAATAGTAAGTAAGAGCTTAGAGTATTCGAGTTGATAGAGGAGAACGGGATGAATGACGTGAAAATTTTACTCATAAATGAGAGCGACGGCAAAAGCATGATTTCGGACATATTCACATTCGGGATTCTGATCGGCTCATTCTGGTTCAATTTCGAATATCTTGGTAATGGGCTGATTCTACAATTTGTGCTCGGCGTCTGCTTTTTCGTCATGGCAGCGGCTCGTGGATCGCGAAAAGTTCGTCGTATGACATTGAGCGAGGTCCGTGAATATCTGTGCGCTGAAACTCAAACGACCGCGCCATAATGGCAGAGTCGACCGGTATGGCTGACGAGTTGAAAGAGGAAAAGGCGATGACTGCGAATGATAATCTGCCGGCGGTTGTTTGGTCGGGAACCATGCGATTGTTCGGCGTCGAGTTGGTCTGCCACGTTCTTGACGATGGGCAGAGGATTATCGAACAGGAAAGCGTGGCTGCGCTGTTCGAGGCGATGGGTCGCCCTCATTCCTCTCTGCCGGAGGACGATGAGATTAATCGGATATCCGAGTTTATCCAAGGCCGGGGCGTGCCGGGAAAACAGGAGAGTTCGAATGCCGACTGATGGATTTGGAAAAACTCTTGATGAAATGGACGTTGAAGCATTTTTCAATATGCGAAAATGGCTTCAGGATGCTGTCGAGGCCAAGGGTGCCCGCTTTGTGGGTGGCAGCGTTGGAACGGGGGTAGCTGATATTGATGTTGAGTTGGAGGGGTCGCGTTTTAATATTACCATTCGCCCATTGCGCGCGCTGCGTCCGGCAGAGCCGATGGAGGAATAAGCGATGGCTGATGCCGACAAATTATTTGACGCCATGAAATTGGTTAGACAGGCCGTAGAGATTGTGGAGGTGGAATTACAGCAGACACCAGCGCAAACGCGTGAATATGCCAAGCTACAGTTAGCGCGGCATCATCTTATTGATGCGGTCACGCTTGCTTCCAGGGGAGAGATTGGCCCGGATACAATGATTTGGGCATGGGGTTGTATTGACAAGATTGCGACCGAAGGAAAGCCGGAGTAGATGGCTGACAATTCAATGGACAGCGTGGTTTTCCTGGCATACGAGAACGAGAACGCTACAGCGTCGGAGATTCAATTACTGGCCTGCGCGGATTGTCGCAACAAGACGTTTACGGCTCGAATTGCGCCGGAACCGGATAACTTTCCGGAACTTTATTGTGCGGCATGTAATCGAATGATAGGGAGAATTGGGTGGGCTCCAGATGACTGAGTTTAAAGAGGAAAAGGCGATGAGCGATTGTATCTTTGGATATTTTGATAGTGCGGAGCAGGGCGAGCCAATATATGACCCTGGACTTCATGTGCCATGCCCGTGCTGTCTTTTGCCTGTTGGCGACAGGAACGGCGTTACAACCATTTCATTGCTCGCAGAGAAAGACACCTGGAGTTTCTTTTTCCGCGCGCACACTGGCTGTTGGCAACAGGCATCCGCCAAAGAAAAAACAGCCATTGAAAGCTCGTTGATTGATAGCAGGAACACGGGAGGATGAGATGAGCAAGACGACGAGTAAGTGCGAATATTGTGGCCGCGATAAAAATTATCCGTGCCGAAATACACGCGACATGGAAGATTTCGGAGAGGGTGGAGATCGTGAGTGTTTCTATCAACTTGCGAAGCTTGGAGGCGGTGAGAAGGGCCTGCGATATGTTATCGCGCATTGTGAGAAAAGGCAGGAGAGTTCGAATGCCGACTGATGATTGGGATAAGGGTTTTGATGCGTTCATGGCGTCAAATGGCGACGATGACGCTTGGGCAAAGGGCGCGGAATGGCTGGAGGCGGCGGACAGCACGGTATGTTGGCAAGCCATGATCGACAAGGCGCTGGAGGAATCCGAATGACTGAGAAAGAGGCGATACTACGGTGGGCGCAAGGTTTGGCGACTTTGCTTGATAGGATTGAACAAGTTTCGGACGATGAGGAAGCCGTGTTGAAACTATGTAGCCAGAGGCTTGATTTGGCAGAATTGTGTGGATTTCGAATTGAATATCTCGGCTTGGTGTCGGGCGAAGGCGATATGCAATGACTGACATGACCCCCGAACAACTGGCGGAGATCGCGGCGCGGCTTGCGGCGGCAACGCCGGGGCCTTGGTATCGAAAGGAGATGAACGGATACACGGATGATTACGTTGAAACGTCCCATCCTGATTATCAGACCAAGCCGCATGGACAGCACATAGCGGATGTTGGGTATGCGGCGGGTCATCCCAAACAGAATTTCAGCAACAATGCCGAATTCATCGCCCACGCCCCCACCGACATAGCAGCCCTGATTGCTGAGTTTAAGCGGCTGTGTAAATTCGAAACCGATGCCTTACCTATTTTAGACGCCTATGAACATATGCATACCAGGGCGCTTCGGGCTGAGGATAGGCTGGAGCAATCCGATGACTGAACCAACACGCACAAGGCTACTGCGGGTGGCGGCCGAGGCGTTAATTCGCGCAAGGATTTTTAGTTTCCACGAGCAAAAAGTCGAAGCTGTTCTTGACGCCATCCTGGACGAACTCATGGAGCCGGGGGAGGGGGCCATCAGGGCTGGTGAGGATTCGTTTGTGTGGGACGAACTCCCGGGTTGCGAGCGGCTTAAGGAAGCCGATGCCGAACTATGCTGGCAGGCGATGCTCACCGCCGTCAGAGAGGAAAAATGAAACACCTCCAGAACATACGCGCCCGCTGGGCCGTGGGCAATATACGCACTGGCCGGGAATCCGAACTGGCCATGGTGCTGGCGCAGCGCGGCAGGGAGGTTTATTTTCCCATTGAAACGTGCTGGAGGCGCCGCAGATGGAATTGCAAATCAGAGGCCGTTGAAATGGCCGCCATGCCGGGATATCTGTTTATCCTGGACAGTACGATCGGCGATACGGAAGAACTCTACGCTTTGGAGAATTTCCGTTATTTCCTGCGCACCGCCGCTGGCAATCTTCATATGTTGTCGGAGGACGATATCGACTGGATGCGCGAGAAGATGGAGAAGGTCGAGAAGCCCGCTGCGGCGTCCTTGAGGCTGTTTGATCTTTGGCAGAGGGTGAGGGTGCCGGAAGGGCCGTTCGGTGGCATGCGGGGCGTTGTGACGGGCATCATGAAGCGGCATGTTTGGGTCGGCGGGGGAGACTTTCCCAAGCCGGTGCTGTTCCCAACCTTGCTTTTGGAGACGGACGTGGTATGATTGAGTTGCGCGGTTGTTCGAAGCGCCTGTTCGCAGGAGATGTTTTCCGCCGCACATATCCACGGTGTTTCGGTGAAACGCTGGTGGCGTTGCCGTTGCTAGTCCCAACCTTCCATATCGGCGCGTTCTTGCATGTCCAGGGCAATTGCGCATTGCTGTTCAAGGGTGAGGGTTGGCCAAACCTTCTGCATTCTTTCACCAACGTAGTTGCGCCAGTCGTGTATGTTCGGGCTCGCGGCATTGAATTTTGGCCAATCCGGGTTATGGGGCGGTGCTGAAAGGCAGGGGTCTCGCATCTCATTCCTCCTTGGTAGCTTGGGTGATCGCGGCGCGGATATCTTTTAATCTGTATGCGCCACCATCTGCCGCGACAAACCTGGAGCCGTCCGGCATTATGAGTTCGAATGTCAGCGGGATGGCGGATTTAGACCCTGGCATTCCACACCAGTAGATAATTTGCCCACCAACATCCCCGAACGCGCGCAGGCTTTTTGTCCACGGGGTAGAGCCGCCATAGTTTTCCCATCGTTCCGCGATTTCCGCGCATATAGTTTGGGTTGGCATTGGTCATTTCTCCTTTCACGGCGACTCTGTGGCCTCGGCGGGCTGTCCGAAAGTTGACGAGCCGCCGGCACGTTCGATGAGTTTACGCCATCGAGGCAGCATTTCCTCTTTGGTGTGGTGCGCGCCGCCGATCCATTTGCCATCTTCGTTGAAGAGGCCGGTAATTTCCTCCAGCGTTCGCAGCAGATCAGCGTTGGCGGCCTGTAGCCGTTCGTGGCTTGCTGTCAGTTCGTCGCGCGATACAAAACCAACATTATTACGAAACTCGTTTATACATGACGGGCACGCTGTTGGTATTTTGAAGTCAAATCGCTGTCGGCAGTAATCACATATTGATCCGGTCATCGTCATTTCTCCTGTTTTCGGGGGTACTTATCCCCGCCTGGCATGTCCCAAAGGCTACCCAGCGGGGCTTGAAACGCGATAGATTGTTGCTCAGGTGGGTCGGGGTTCAATATCGCACCATTCGCCGTCTTCAAAAACTGACAGACCGCCAGCGTTCGAATAGTCCGGCTTGATGTTGTGTTCGAGTTGAAACAGGTCGTAGTTGGCCAGCACGTCGAGAAGCCACCGGCCCTTACGCTGGTCGTCGATCGGCACATAGAATGGTGTTCCAGGGACTTGCGGAATCCACCATATACGCAGGTCGCCTTCTTTGGGTTCGTCCATTTCATCCTCCATTTGAGATCCAGCAATGTGACGCACGGCCTCCAAGCGTGCGCCCGGTTGTGGGATCAGTTGAAACCTTCGATAAACCGCCGTATGCCGTCGTCGGACGGGTGCATCAATTCAAACATGGCGAGCGCCCCCATCGTTTCGGCGGAGTGTGCTGTTTCGGGATGCTTTCCCAAGTCCGACAGCATGGACGCCATTGCGTCCTGATGGCTGTGGGATGGTCCGGGGTTGAGGTATTCAAGGGCGCGGTCTTTGCACCATTGCAGATGTTCGGCTCGTGTCATATTGACTCCTTCGGGGTTATGCCGGGACGGGTTGCGGCCCGCCCGGCGTTCGGTTGTCAGGTGGCCTTGGCCTTGGCCATGGTTTCGCGGGCTTGTTTAAGTACTATGGTTGTGACAATAGGTTTTGCCGGGCCTTCGCCGGGCTTCGCCCATTGCTGCCACGCTTGGATTTCTTCGGTGCAGTTCTCCAGTTCAGCCAGTAGATCATCGATGCAGTTCTGTGGCTGTTGGTAGCGGTAATGTGTGGGCGCGTCCTGCATATCATCCTCCAGGGTTAAGCCGGGTTGCAGCCCGGCGGGACTCTCTTTGAAGTGCAGCCTTGCGGCTGCTAGTGAGTTAGGCGCGTTTGAAGTCTTTGACCAATTCGCGGCCTTGTATGATGAAGGGGTGGGCCTGCTCGACAAACTTGTGGTGCATTTGACCAAGGCCGTAACAATCCACGATCGCGGCCATGCAGGTTTTCAAGCGCCGCAGTTCCTCGCGTTGCTCGTCTATCTTTTGAATGCCGAGTTCAATAACTTGTTCGGTTTCTTTGCTCATTTTTTCCCCTCGGGTTGCACATCAAAGAGAGCGTGTGAAGGTCTCGGAAAGGCCCGCCGGTTCGGGCTTGTCCTGTAGGTGTTTCGTGCTGGCGCCTCCGTTGTTGCTGTCTGTAATGTAGCAAGGCACAACCGTTGTGTCAAGCATAAAAGCACAAGCCTTGTGTTTTTCCCCAGACATGCTATATAAGCCGCATGACACCAAAGCAACTGAAAGCCTGGCGCGCGAAACTGGCGCTATCGCAGCGCAAGGCCGCTGTTGAGCTTGGATTGCATTACCGGACAATCCAGGGATATGAGGCCGGAAACCACGCTATCCCGCGCACAGTCGAACTAGCCTGCAGGGCATTGGAGAGTGAATGTACAAGAGCAAGCCCGGAATAGACTGGCGGGCAATTCGCGAGAGATTTGAGGCGGGCGAGGCCGCGCATTCGATAGAGCAGGACGTAGATGTAGACGTATCGCGTGTTGCGATCCTGAAGCGCGCCAAGAAGGAACAATGGGGCAAGCCCGTGACGTTAACCGTCAGCCCCGTTAAATGGTTGGCGCTGGCAACCGGGTTCGTCGAGCTGGAAGGCAGGGACACATTTACGCCTGAAAAGGCGGCGGAGGCTTTGAGCCTGTTTGAGATAGGGGCCAACCATTCCGTTGTCCGCGCGGCGATCGGGATAGGCGCAAACACCTGGACAAGGTGGCGCAACGATTGCGAAGGGCTGAGAACGGCCATAGAAAAGGCGCAGGCAAACCACGCCCACAAGGCTTTATCGAGGATTGACTTGGCGGCAGAGAACGACTGGAAGGCCGCCGAACGCCAGCTATCCACCAACCCTTTGACAAAGGACGACTACGCGCAAAAGGACGGCCATGGCGGGATATCGATCACGTTTAATATCAATCGCGCCAAGCCGGAAGAGATAGAGGCCGCGCATATGGTGGAGATAGAGCAGTGACGGATAGACTTGAAACCCGCATCAAGGCAGTGCTGGAAACGGCAAAGGGGCCAATGAGCAACGCCACGCTTGCGGAGTACACAGGGAAGCACCCAAGGCATATCAGTCGGCTCCTGAACCCGGACAACCAGTGCAAGCTCTCCAGCTATGCACAGGCCCTTAGGGCACTGGGATACGAGATGGAATTCATTGCGCGTGCGAGAGAGGTTGAGCAGTGAGCGACACAAGATACGATCTTAGCAAGGTGCATAAGTTGTTTTGGCTAGGGTATCAGCTTTGTTTTGGCGATGCTCTGAGGGACTATGAGGATCATGAGGTACTGCCATGCAACATTTATCTGGTCGATGATAATGGCTTCGCGGCCTATGTGGGCAATGAATGCGTACACAGGCTACAACCCTTGACGATGATGAAGATATTTACCGCTGGTCGCTATGCAGTCATGCACGCCTTCGCCCGAAGAGCCGCACGCAGGGTCATAGCTCACTGCGGACAGGTGGAGACAGCGCGCCCCGCGACTTTGTTTCCTGGCCCATAGTTGCCCACATCATGCACGCCTGGCATAGCTGGCCGGTAAATCGCTTTCCATAATACAGCGTGAGTCATGTGTGCATCGCATGAAACAGCCTAACCCGTTGATATCATTACAGATATGTGGTATACCACTCTTTCCATATAATACATTATGCGACTATAGGCATCCAGGAGGCCCCCTTTGGGGTCACGGGGGTCGGTCGGTGGGCGCGGGTTCGTTCGTGTAATCCCCCTATCCAAAACCCCACATTCAGTTAACGCCGTTCCGTTACCAAAAAATCACCTCCATGGCTTCCGTTACCGCTTGCCAATTCCGTTACTTTCCGTTACCATGCCCGTTACCATGAGAATTACGAACCCGTGCGGTTATACGCACCCGAAGAACAAGCCCTGCCGTTTATGCGATGCGGAGCGGAGGAAGTTATCTGGGCAAAAGGCAAGTCTGCCGAGTACGAATGTTGTTCGTGCGGCCATGGGTGGGCAGGTCAGCCAGGACCACGGCAATGCGAGTTCTGCCGGTTCCCCTGGGAGTGTGGCTGCGACAAGTCCAGACCCACCGCCTGTCCCGCCTGCGGACACATCTACGTCAGATGGACCAATTTTAACTGGTGAGCCGACGCAGCATGACGAAGATTTTGGGATTATCCGTCGTTCGATGACCCCCGCCCAGAAGCAGAAGCGCCACCGGGAGAAGATGGGCGCCGAGGGCCGCAAGCGGGACCGCGAGAGGAAGCAGAGGAAGCGCGATGGCCCGTAAGAATGCGGTCGGGGGAAAACAGGTTTCGAAGCGGCGCGGCCGGAAACGCAAACTGGCGCGCTGGATACATAAAAAACGGCAGCCGAGTGAGAGCCATGTCCCAACGAACTGCTAATGCAATTCTCCCGACCGCAACTCAATATACTAGATCGGGTTATAGAATCCAACCAGATTCACAAGTTTAATGAGGCGTGATGATGGCTGATAAATGCGGTATTATGTAGCAAACGCACCTATTTTTTTTATCCCGTGACACATTCATGGTTTGTGAATAAAATGTGGACATCTTCACGATTGGGGGGTGGCACACCATATGTATTGGTGTCAGGAAGAACCGATATCGTGTCCGCCGCCTGATACCGTCATATGCCAGCCGACACTAGTTTGTCCCGATCCGGCACCGCCACAGGTGACTCAGGCACCGCAGCAGGCTGTTGATTCTGTTCACATGGCGATGGAATTGGGTCGGTTAGATTTAATTACCACGCTACTCGCAATCTTAGGAATTTTTATAGGGATAATAGCCATTATTGGTCTGGGCTATTTTCATTGGCGTGTTGGCAGGATAGCAAAAAAGACCGCTGACGAAGTCGCGAAAAAAGTTGCCAACGAGTACTATCGGCGGAGAGATTTGGAGGAAAGTAAGCGGAAGGAGGAATCACCGCAGGCGCTTGATCCCAAGCAGGTTGATGTATCACGCGCAAAACCGGAAGGAGGACTAGAAGATGATGCTCAGTGAGCAGTTGTCGATCATCAAGGGTCACCAGAAGCAGGCTCCGGTGGAAGTGGTCCCAATCGCACAAGAATTAGGGATGGACGTATACCGGGTACCAGGTTGGCCAGATAATTTATCCGGAATGATTAGGCTGGCTCCGGAAGATGATGAGCGCTACGCTATTTATGTGAATGGCGACCACCATTTGAATCGTCGCCGCTTCACAATTGCCCATGAAACAGCGCACTTCGTTCTCCACAAGAATCAAATTGGCGACGGCATAGTTGACGACGCTCTGTATCGCTCTGGGCTTAGCAACAGAATAGAAGCGCAAGCAAATCGACTCGCCGCTGAAATTTTAATGCCGTGGCATTTGCTGGACCCCTACATTGACACAGGAATCGATGATGTAGGGCAATTGGCGAAGATATTCGTTGTGTCGCGAAGCGCAATGTCAATTCGGTTGGGCGTGCCTTTTGAAACTCAAGACGACAATCAGGAAAGGGCGCGTCAAGGAGCGTGACGCTATTCTGACCGCAGATCAAGGTGCTGACAGCCAATTGCCGAAAGGCACTGGATAAAGAATATGGCTGTAAAGCCGCCTCGACTGATCTTGTTATTGATGTTCCGCTCAGTTTCGTGAATTCCCATACTGGTTATTGTTGAAGGACACCGGCAGCTTGTGCACATTGTAGGTGTAATCGCGCCCGGTCGCACCGGTCCAGGTGCAGGTCTTGGCCATAGTTGCAGCGATACTCATGTTAATGGTTCCTTCTGTTCCGCCATGATTGGCGGGAGTGAAGAAGTCCTTGACTATAGGATGGTGATTGGGCGATAAGTGCCGGACACAAACCTTCCCTACCCCGCGCATGGACTTCACAGCTACGCGGGTGAAGATCGAGGCTACGGCGGCAACCGTGGCCTTTCACTTTAGCGATTCAGAGTCCTGCCACAAATCCGGCATACTATCAAGAGCGTAAGGGCGCGTTTTGTTCTCACAACATCTTGTGGATAACGGGGATAACTTCAGGTCGCAATCCGCCAAAGCAAATTCGGTCCGTCCCCATGCTCCGACGTTACCCAGCCCTTGGTCCGGTGATGCCGCAGCGACGATCCGACGCGCTTCCCGATGAGCCGCACAAGTTGCTTGTCGGCGGTATTAAGCCCGCGTTCCGCCATGACGTGCTGCGCAAGCTGTTGCGAGGTCATGGGGCCATCGGAGCGCCGCAGCGTATCCAGTATGACGCGGGATACCTCGCCCTTGAACGCAGCGTGACGCGGTGGCATTGGACTAGGCTTGATTTCCTCTAAGTCAATGTCCGGCACGAAGATACGCAACGTCGCATCGAGGTTATCAAGGTCAATAATCTGCTGGCGCAATTGGGTTTGCGTGTGTTCGATCAGGCCCGCGATTTCAGCGCGCTTGCGGATCAGGGCGGTTACGACATGGGACGGATTGTCCATGCCGTAAGTGTATGATATGCAACGAAAAGTTTTTAGGGGATTTTAGGTGCGTTTGCTACATAATACCGGATAAATGGCGTGAAGATGCCGTGTCGCGCGCAGCGGCTAAGTTTCATGCGGCTGATCCGGATCACACGAAGGTCCAGACGACGGACGGGCTTGGCAATGAGCGGAGAACGGGCCACTCAAAACTCGTCTACGACAAAACGACGCACACGATAGGCGTGGAGCCGAACGATGTTGCATGCAAGAAATGTGGACGATTGTATCGCGAGTGTGGGTGTGTTCCGCCGAAGCCGGATTCGCTTCACAAACCGGATGAACGCGCCCTCACGCATCCTGACAGCCAGCAAATCCGCATAGAGGCGCTTCGGGCGGCCTCGCGGGTTGTGGCTGGTGTTCAGGCCGCTGGAAACGACCTGACAGATAAGGACGGCAAGCCTGCCAAGGCTCACACCAGCACCCTTTTTATGGTCGAGCAGTTCGCCCGCTGGATCGAGAGGGGGGAGCGTTGATATGTCTTTTGTAATCACTGTTGCGGTAATATGGATCATACTTGTCTGCGTGATGTTTTGGCTTGGGGTGTGGTGATGCCCGCCAAGACTGAACGCCAGCGCCGCTTCCATGGCCATGTGTGCGAAGAGCGCGCAGGAAATGCCCGCCCCGGAAGGTTGCCCGCGAATTCAGGAGGAAGAAGAGATGACGACAGAAATTCGTCTTGAGACAGTAAGGGTTGGCAACAAGACAGCCATCGTTCAGGTAGAATCATGGGGCGGTGGTTATATGGCGACAGGCGACATGATAAACGTCATGGCAGGAGACGACGCGGGAAAGCTCATGGTTCATGCCGTTCAGGTTACGAAAGAGCGTCTTGACCGAAATCAGCCTTGACTACTCTCCACAACCTCGTCAGGCGCTTCTGCATGGTACGGCGGCTCACCAGATATTCTACGGCGGCGCCGTTGGGGGCGGGAAGTCCCACTCTTTAAGATGGGACGCCATCGGCTTCTGCCTCGATAATCCAGGGATGGATGCGTATCTCTTCCGCCGCACGCGCGCGGAATTGCAGATGACGCACATCCGAAGGATAGAACTGGAGCTTCCTACTGAATTGGGAAGACAGAATAAGACCGACAATCGTTTCGAGTTCCGCAACGGCTCGATGCTGAACTTCTGTTATTGTGAAAACGAGAACGACGTGACCCGCTATCAGTCGGCGGAGTTTCACTGGCTTGGAGTAGACGAAGCCTCCCATTTAACCGAATTCCAGCTTACCTACCTGAGGGGCCGGGTCCGGCTGGGGGACTGGAAACCTTCTTCATGGACAGGAGACCCGGGAGACAAGTTCAAGGGCCTGCTCCCCAGAATCGTCTTCGCCTCCAATCCCGGCGGGCCGGGGCATGACTTTTTAAAAAGGACCTTCATCAATCCCGATCCTTCGGGGGAGACGATCTTCGCCGATTCCTCGATGACCGAGGACGAGGAAGACGCACCTTGGCCCTCCATCTACATCCCGGCCAAGATCAGGGACAACAGGTTTCTCGCAAAAGGCTACGCGGGACAGTTCAAATCCCTCGGCCCGGAGATGTTCAAGGCGCTCACCGAGGGCGACTGGGATGCGGTGGTCGGGCAGGCGCTTCATAACCTCTCTCGTGAAAAGCATCTTTTAAGACCCTTCAGTCCTCCAAGGCACTGGACGAAGTTCATGGTCATCGACTGGGGGTCTGCACGCCCCTTCAGTGTCGGCTGGTACACGGTTTCCGAAGGCGCGGTATTGAGCGGGAAACGAGGAGCGCCGGACGTAATCCTGCCGGCGGGCGCCTTGATCCGCTACAACGAATGGTACGGCTGGAACGGCCAGACGAATAAGGGCTGTGGAATGGCCTCGCAGAATG
>VAPI01650818.1_pt1 | contig 29062 bp, 25 predicted proteins | sample 3394991 | NCBI WGS metagenome assembly VAPI01 (sample SAMN08290441, study PRJNA428436) | hydrothermal vent metagenome | isolation source: Deep-sea hydrothermal vent chimney 1 | place: Atlantic Ocean: South-mid Altantic Ridge | reverse complement strand
TTCGCGCTGGCTGGGGTGGGCAGGCGTGGGGGGCTGTTTGGGGGGGTGTTTTTGGGGGCAGGGCGGGGGCCGCCTCCCCTCCCCACCTGGCGCGTATGCTCAGTACCAAAACGAATGAAATATGTGACAAAAAAGAAAAACAACCTCTAGTTGTTAACTGGAAATCGGTTAAGTACCAGAAAATAGCCGCTTGACGCCCGACAAGCCTTCTGGTAGGGTTTAGGATACCCACGTCTACCTTTCTGCGTGGGTACGCTGCGCACCAGACCGGAACTTCTTTCTTCTTGCCGGGGAAGGAGCTGCCCGGGTCGGAGCGCGCGAGCCGCCAGGGAGGGGGCGGGATATCAAGTACCCAACACCGCGCTGGGTGTAGCTCAGTCTGGTAGAGCGCTCGCCGAGGTCGTTGGTTCAAATCCAGCCACCCCGACCAACATGGAGACGGCGATGAAAAGAATAAGTTCATCAGACGAGAGGATCGCCGCCATAGCCTTCTGGGGGATACTCCTGGCGATGGCAATGCTCATGCCATGGGGGGTCATGCTCTGGCGGCTCGCAACATGAAAAACAAGCTCAGCGACAAGATGTTCCGCGCCGTGACCGAGTATTTCACAAACGGACACAACCAATACAGGGCACTGTTAGCCGCTGGGTATAGCGAGACCACGGCAAGCGACCACCCGGAACAGGTCTTCAAGCACCCGGCGGTTGTCGCTGAGATCGCACGCCGGCAGGAGAAGGCTAACGAGGCGGCGAACCTCGACCAGGCGTGGATTACCGAGCGCCTTATGACCCTCGCGGACAGCTCAAAAACGCTGGCGAAGTACATGAAGGTGGACGCCAACGGCAAGCTGGACTGGGATTTCACCGGCGCCACTGTGAAAGAACTACAGCTTATCAAGAGTTTGGCGGTGGAACACACAGAGCGCGGCAAGAAGTACAAAATCGACACGAGCGACCCGTTGGCGGTGCTCAATTCTTTAGCTAGAATTGCTGGGCTGTTTAACGACCGCTTGCAGCTGGAGGCTGACGACGAAGTAGTGGCCATCCTCCAGTCGGCAAGAAACCGGATAAAAGGAGGTGAGGAATAATGGGGGCTCTATTTGGTAGTTCGAAACCTGCACGAGTGCTGCCTCCACAGAAGGGCGTCACGAACGCGGAGGCGCAAGCTAAGTCGAACGCTGAGAGCGCGGATCGGGCTCGCGCACGATTACGTACTCGAACTTTAGCAAACCAACCGCGGTCTACGCTCTTGAACGAAGAGGCCGGGGAGTTGTTGCTCTCATGAATGGCGGGAGTCCCACCACTTCTACCGGGAAATTAGCAAAAGAGTTGAAGGCGTTCTATAATGACCCGCTCGGGTACGTGATGTTCGCGTTTCCTTGGGATACGGACCCTGCCATTCAGATGGTGAAGCTGGCTGAAGGTCCAGACGAGCGTGTGTTTAAAGAGGCGGATGAAGCAGGTGAACCCCGACCCCCGCCGCGAATGTCGAAAGGCGATCACGAACGCCAAGCAATGTACAGGGCGCGGTTCCCCAACTGCGAATTTGGTCCTGATCTCTGGGCTTGCGATTTTCTAACTGAGCTGCAAGAGGCAGTCCTGAAGCAGAATTTTGATGGAACGCATGCCGTAGATCCAATCATGTTCGCGACGGCATCTGGGCATGGCATCGGCAAGTCTGTGATGGTCGCCTGGCTTATAAAGTTCATCCTGGATACGCGGCCGTACTCGAAAGGGGTTGTGACTGCGGGGACGGCAGATCAGTTGAAAACCAAGACTTGGGCGGAATTGGGCAAGTGGCACCGCATTTCTATCACTGAGAAGTGGTTCAAGTACACAAGTGGCCGTGGCGCGATGGTGCTGAAGCATCGGAAATGGGGTGAGGAGTGGAATTGCATTGCTCACACCTGCCGGGAGGAAAACTCAGAGAGTTTCGCTGGGCTGCACGCCGCCAACGCGACTCCATTTTTCATTTTCGATGAGGCATCAGGTGTTCCGGATGCGATTTTTGGAGTTCGAGACGGCGGTACCACTGACGGTGCCCCGATGATTTTCGATTTTGGTAATCCGACGAAGAATTCAGGTAGATTTTTTGAGCAATGCGCTGGCGATAGGCGTCATCGGCATATTGTACGCTGTATCGATAGTCGAGATGTAGCTATTACGAATAAGCATCGTATTCAAGATTGGGTAGACGACTACGGAGAGGATGCTGATTATGTCAAGGTTCGTGTCCGTGGTGTATTTCCGTCGAGGGGTGCTGTCCAGTTCATACCCACGGGCGATGTGCTCGCCGCCCAAGCCCGAGAACTTGTCGAGGACCGCTTTGCTCCCATGGTTCTCGGTGTTGATGTTGCTCGATTTGGTGATGATGAAAGCGTAATCTACCCTCGGAAAGGTCACGACGCTCGCTCCTGGCCCGCTCGGCGCTACCGTGGACAGGATGCTATTCAGGTAGCTGGACGAGTGATCGAGCAAGTTCGGGAATTCAAGAATATTGGCGTCAAAGTGGCTGCAATTTTTGTGGATGGGGGAAATGTTGGGGGAGCTATCGTCGATCAACTTCGCCATTTAGGGTATCCGGTGGTTGAGGTATTGTTCGGTGGCTCTCCCGTTGATAATCTCACCTATCGTTACAAGGGCGATGAGTTGTGGGGTGATATGCGGGACAGCATTCGGCGGCGTCTTTGCTTGCCGGCGAACACTCAGGAGAATGGCACAGACCTTCGGCGAGACTTGACACAACGCGAGTTTGGGTATACAACGGGCGGAGACAAAATCCATCTGGAGCCAAAGAAGCTCATGAAGGAACGCCTGGGTCCTGACAGTTCCCCGGATATCGGAGACGCCTTAGCTTTGACCTTCGCGCAAGATCTTGCTCCGGAGATGGGCGAAAACATGCGCCAAAATAAGCTGGAGCATGAATACGATCCTCATGCTGCCCCTGCGCTTGCGATCACGGCTCGCGAGCTGTCGGATCGCTACCTGCAAAATCGTGAAAGGAGATAACATGTCTGCTGCTGCCATAAAAGAGATTGCTCCATCTATGTTTTATGAAGCAGTCACGCCGAGCGATACTGTCAATTTCACCGGCCCTGTTAGTGTTCCTGGTGTTGTCGAAGGAACTCAGCATGGGGGTATTAACAAAGGTGTGGGCAATGACCCGCTTTCGCGTGCTATCTTCGTCGGAGTTGGGGGCAATATGGTAGCGATCCGGGACGATGATACGGCTATCACTTTTACAGGAGTAGTCGCTGGAACTATTTTGGCAATTCGGTGCAAACGTATAAATAACACGAGCACGACGGCCACTGATATGGTGGCACTTTTCTAATGTCTATGTCTCTGGCTCTTGGCACGTCTGTGGTTATTGGTGGTGCTAGCCCCATCCCCACGCCAAACGCTCTCCTGACCGAGGCTAGTGAAGAAATTATCACCGAAGCTGGTGATGTCATCATACATGAGGATACTGAACCATGAGCATATGGCTGAAAAAGTTTCCTATATGCGGCGCAATTTTTCTGGCAAGTTTGTTATTTGCGGCGGCCCCTGCGTTATCTGCTCCGCAGAAGGTCTCCGACTTAACTGCGCTGACCGGCGCGAATACCGCGACGGCTGATGTTCTTCTCATCGTTGATACCGATGTTACCACGAGCAAGAAGATCACCCGTGACGAGCTTGCTATCGGTCTCGGTGGACCGATGGCAATTGTTGTTGAGTCTACGCCCGGTACTGCGCCTACAGCGACAGGCACAGACGCCATCGGTATGGGAGATACTGCGGTTGCGGGTGACGCCGCCGGGGACAACGGGGTGCTCGCCATCGGGGCGAACGCTACGGCGACGGGCGGCGACTCTATCGCCATCGGGGAAAATGCCGACGCGACCGCGGATAATGCGATCGCCATAGGCGGCAACTCGACGGATGCCACTTCGGCGGATGCCACCTCGGCAGGTGCGATTGCCCTTGGGAGCAACACACTTGCTGACAATGGAAATGCTGTTGCTATCGGCAACGGCGCTGACGCTGGCGGCAGCGATAGCGTAGCGGTAGGATTTAGCACCAACGCCGCCGGCGGTGGTTCTGTTGCCCTGGGCAACTCCTCCTCCGCTGCTGGTACAGCAGCAATATCGATAGGCATCAGCGCCGGCACCGGCGATAGCGGAATTGCTATTGGGCAGAACACGGATGCGACCAACTGCATCGCCATAGGCGGCAATTCGACAGATGCAGACAGTGCGAACTGCACGGCTGCCGACGCCGTGGCCATAGGCCAAAACATCACCGCCGACGACATCGGGGAGTTCGCCTTTGCCAGTGGGGATTTTGTTTCTCCGTCGGATGCTCATACGTCCATCTTCGTGCTGCGCAACAATACCACGGACGCAACTCAGACTGAACTTTTCGCTGACGGCAGCTCGGGCGACATTTCGGTCCCGTCCGACTGTACGGTTACCTTCCACGTGTTTATTGTGGCTCGTCAGACTGACGCCGATGACGTGAGCGCTGGCTACTCATTCTTTGGCGTGATGGACAACAATGCCGGTACGACAGCGCTGGTTGGTAGCCTTAGCGCGATTACGACAATCGGAGAGGACGTGGCCGGATGGGATGTGACAGCGACGGCGGACGATACGAATGACGGCATCAATGTGCTGGTGACAGGAGCCGTAGGTGACGCGGTTCGTTGGGTTGCCAGGGCCGAGATCGTAGAGGTCTGTGGATGATGATATACGCTTCTGAGTATCCCACACCGCAGGAAGCTCTTGATGCCATAACGGGCGAGGGAGGGACGGTTCGTTTTCAGGCTGAAGACTACCTGCTCACGGAGGCCCTTCGCCCGAAGTCCGGGACGACGATGCTTGGCGATGGCGTTGCCTCAAGGATACGCTGTGGCGACCAAGGTTGGCCGCTTCTTGGCAACCTGGATAATTTCGGTCTAATCAATGTCCGAGGTAAGACCGACATGCGGATTGAGAAGCTCGGCCTATGGGGGACAAAACTAGCGGGGCAGTTCGAGAGTCCAAAGCTAATTTTCCTCATGGACACGGAAAGAGTAGACATAAGTTCTTGCACTCTCGAAAATACCGCTTGGGAGGGAATTTGGGAAGGGGGTAATTTCTCAGTTCGCAAAATCATGATCCGCAACAATTTTGTTCGTGATGTGGGATATCCTAATCAATATGGTGGCTTGCCGGCGATCCAGTTAAATACTGCGGGTGCGATTGTGAAGGGTAATATTTTGGAAGACGTTGGAAGTGGGATTGGCTCAAGCGGGACCGCGGCTTCGATCAAAAATAACCGGATCACCGGAATTCAGACTATCGGTATCGGAACAGGCGATGGAGGTGATGTTGAGGCCTCGATCATCTCGGGAAATACCATCTCTTTCGAGGCTTCTCCCGACAGAAAACGCGTGGGTCTCTCTCTTCAGCCATCACCCCCCGGAAGCCCGGAGCATATCACCCACGTGACAGGGAACACGATCTCAATGTCTGCGGTGTTGGGATCGGGGTCGGCAACTAATCTACTTCTACAAGAGGAGTTCGATGATCCATATTTTTCAAAAACAGCCATAACAGTTATAGCTGATTTAGTAGATGAAGGAGTCACTAACAATCAGCATAGAATATTGGTACAACCTATTTTCCCTTCAGAAGATGTTTATACTCTCAGTGGCGATTACCAGTATATTGATCTTCAATGGGTTAGGCTTCAGATAAATGATGCGTTTTGGGTTAATTTCGATATTCAAAATGCAGTTGTTGGTAACATCGGTGCTGGCGTCGTGGACGCCACTATAGAAGACCTCGGCAGCGGACGGTTTAGATGCTCAGTAACGAGTGGAACGGTACCTCCGACGTTTGGGAATTTACAATGGATATTCCTAAACAGCAACAGCGGCAGTAGCCCCGTGTACTATACAGGAACTAACCGCACCGCTCGTATGTCGGGTCCGAGGTTGATAAAGGGTCCAATCACAGGCGCGGGGGATATCACTCCTGTTGGGATAGAGTCCAATGCTGCGCGGGTTAAACTCTCCGATAACTCCATCGGCATTGAGGGGTATGGGAGAGGCATTTATGCATACGGCAGACCTGGAGGAGCGCACGTAAAGTTAGCAGACAATTACTTATCTGTGATCAATCCACCTGACGGAGGCTTTGGACAGAATTGGCCATTGGGCTCGTCTCAGGCTATGGGGGGTCGCCCCAATGAACCCGGAGCGTCCCTGTTCATCCAATCGTCCGACAATACGATGCTTGGATTTCGCAGAGAGGATGCCTCCTACTCCCATTTCTGGGAGACATGGCCGTATCCGCCTAATGCGTTCCTTAGAGTGATTACATCGAACGATGTCACGGACGATGGGCGTCTACAAATTGGCGAGCTATATTTTGCTGGGGGAGAGTACGACAACAAGCGAATAACTTTAGAGTGGTCTAACGCGACGTGACGGGTAGCGTAAGTTTAACTAAAGGAAAAAGATACCATGGGCGCACTCTTCGGCAGCAAACCAGCTCCTCTTCCCGCGGCTCCGGCTCCTGTGCCGCCTCCTCCGAGGAATATCACTATTGGCAGTACGCCCATCGACCGGAGGGCGCAGCGGCGTCGGTCCTCTTTGGCCAATGCGCCGGGTGCAAGCCGGTCGCTCTTGAACACAAACGCTGGTGAAGATCAGCCACTGGGGGTCTAGCTATGGGTGCGCTTCTTTTTGGAGGTGGATCGAGGCCTCGCCCCGTGGCCCCCGCGCCGCCGGTCAAACCAATTTCGCCGGTGACCAATCGCGCGACCGAGGAAGGTATCATTCGCCGGAGACGGCGCCGCAGCTTGGCGACCGATACAAATCGTTCCCTCCTGAATGAAGAGAGCGAGCCTTTAGGGACAGTTGCGTGACCTTGCATCCACCTACAGAAGGTAGTGTCGTCCCGGCGGATCTTCAGTCTCGGGAATATTTCGAGCGGCGCCGGGCGGCTATGAAATCGGAGTTGTCTACTTTTATCCCCCACTACAGGGACTTATCTGAGTTTACGCAACCGCGCCGTGGCCGCTTTACGATAACGGACGCGAACAAGGGCGATGCTGCCGCTTTTAAGGCTATTATCAACAGCCATGCGACGCAGGCGCTTCGGACGGCACGTTCCGGGTTTTTCTCTGGCACTATGTCAGCATCGATCCCGTGGTTTGCGCTTATCATCAACGACCCGGTGATTATGGAGATCCAGGAGGTCAAAGAGTGGTTGGAGCTGGTGGAGAAGATCTTGCGCACGATCTTTAATCAAAGCAACCTGTATTCGATGGCTCCGGTTCTACTGGGCGAATTGCTCCTCTTCGGCACGGGGTGCATGACGCACGTTGATGACTTCCTTGATGTCGCGCGGTTTTACGCTCACACGGTCGGCAGCTATGCTATCGCTCAGGATGATCGTTTTGTCGTGCAGACTCTCATGCGGGAGTTTACGCGCAGCACGGAACAACTGGTCAAGCAATTTGGGCTAGATAGCATCAGCCCACCTGTGAAAGCAGCCTGGGACCGAGGCGACTATGACACGACTTTCGAAATCGTGCATTTTATCGAACCAAACCCGGATCAGCGCGATGGCGGCGTCTTCAGCGTCCACAAGCCATTTCGTTCGGTGCATTACGAGCCGTCACGTCAGGATAAAGAGTTCCTTGGCATTAAGGGGTTTGACGAGTTCCCGGCGTATTGCCCGCGATGGGAGACGACTGGCGAGGAGACCTATGGTACCGATTGCCCCGGCATGACAGCCTTGGGCGACACGAAGGGTCTTCAGACGGAGGAGCGGCGGAAGGCGCAGGGTATCGACAAACAGGTCAACCCACCTCTCCATGGCCCCCCTGGCTTGAAGAATGTGCCGGCGAGCAGCCTGCCTGGGAGCTTGACAACGTATGACGCGCAAGGTACCCATATCTTGCGCCCCATTTATGAGGTGAAGCCAGATCTTGGCGCGCTGATGGATGATATTCGGAAGGTGGAGGGCCGAATTGACAAAGCTTTCTTTGTCGATCTATTTCGCGCTATTTCGGATATGGAAGGTATTCAGCCTCGGAATGAGGAGGAACTACTTCAGCGCAAGGCTGAGGCGTTGCGTGAGCTGGGGCCGGTGTTGGAACGGGTCCATGGTGAGTTTCTAGCGCAAATGGTCACCCGAACGTTTAATCAGGGCCATAGGGCGGGGATCATCCCACCGGCTCCTGAGATTTTACAGCGTCGCCAGCTGGACGTGCGCTTTATTTCGTCGCTGGCGATAGCGCAGCGGGCCGTCGCGACCGGAAGCATCGAGCGCACGGCGCGGTTTGCTGCCGGCTTGGCGGAAACTTGGCCTAATGCCCCGGACAAGTTTGATGCGGATCAGGCTATTGACGAGTTCGGTCAATCCGTGGGCGTGCCGGCGCGGATTATTGTGCCTGACGAAAATGTCGCTCGAAAGCGGGAAGCGCAGCAAGCGAAGCAAGAGGCGCTAGAAATTGCAGAAGCGGGCGCCAAGCTCGGGCCGACAGCAGTTCAGGCGGCGCAGACTTCGCTTCAGGCCCAGGAGCAAGCCCAGTGAGCGTACAGCGAAAGCATATTCCGGAGCCCGTAATCTGGGATCAGACTTCGATCCTGCGGGAAATCGCGAGGCTTACAAGTCAGCTTTCGGTGCTGGAGACCCCCACAGGAAACCCGGCATTTGATACGCGTGGTGTTGCAGTTCGGGAAATACGCAAATCCACGGAACTGCTCCTCCTGGAGGAAATCGTTGGCCAACTGAAGCTGGTCGTGCTACACCTGTCCCTCCTCACAGAGGTTGACCTGGGAATAGGAGACGGATAATGGGTATCGAGATCACTTTCGCCAACGACGTAACGAATGCTGATGAGCGGGTGAGAGGATCAGACGGCCGTCTGAATGTCTCGGCGCGAGCGGACGCTCGGGCGTATTACAACTCTCGGGACAAGCAGAACGCGTTCACCCTGTCATGGGAGGATGCCTCTACAGCAACGAATGATTTTGTCCTGTATTGGAAGAATACGGCTACTGATGGGCGGCATCTTGTGATTGCTCGTATTGAGATGGCTGCGGTAGCCAAATATGCAGATTGGATCCTGCACACCGCTAACAACGAGACCGCTGCGGGCGGCACGGCGGCGACCCCATTCTGCCTTAATGCGGCAAGCCCCCGGGTGGCCCCGGCGACGGCTCGCACGGCGGATAGCTCCACTATCTCTACTGTTACAGCGAATTTGGTGATTGCTAGAGCCTTCTCTCCTGCTAATGCTGCGGCAATTATGCTATTCGACGACCAGCTTCGGCTCGGTCAAGATCAGGCTATCCTGTTGGAGTGCCAAGCTATTGAAACGACGGCACGGACATTTGGTACGGCGTACGGCTATTACGAATGAGCATTAGAGCTGAAATCGTAGGCGTAAACCATGAAGGTGAATTGCGTCGGCAGCATGTGCATACGCACTCCGGGCATAACTTTGCCTTGGTGCAGAGTGAGCCGTTTCATATTCTGGACCCAGTTCTCGCGCTGTTCCTGAATGACACGCTGGGCGCGGACATGAACACCGACGCATCCTTTGGGACGCTGGGGTCCATCATTCATGACGGCGGGTCGAGTTCGTCGGTGCTGACCGGCACGGCGGACACAAATACGGTCGATAGCCTGGAGGACGCGGGTAGCGCGCCCTTCGGTGACGGCACGACCGTCGTTAGGGTGGGTATGACCGTGGAGAACTCGGACGATAGCACCTACGCGCGCGTGGATGCGGTGACTAGCACTCAGCTTCTTGCTCTCTCCACCCTCGGGGACACGGGCGCTGCGGACATCTTTCCGGCGGGCACTGAGAACTATATAATTGATGCGGTATGGACGGGCGTGGCGACGACCGGCAGTTGGGACTTTTCGACCGGCAGCGTTATCACTCAATCGGGGGCTAACAATGGCGACCAGGCGGATATAACGTCAGATGACCCCTTTGACGTTTCCACCCTGACGGATTTCACGGCTCTTTCCGGCAAGATCGATCTCACCACTTATAATGCGGCACAACACAATATCTCGCTCCAGCTCACGCTGGCGGACATCGCGATAGGGGATGCTACCCTTTTGAACGATTTCATCGATGTCGGCAACTTCTCCAGTCAGAGCTTCGCGATCCCGATAGCGGATTTGATTGCGACCGGAACATGCGACGGCTTACGGATTATCGTCACGCGAGACGGCGGGGCCAAGCCGGCGTTCACTCTGGATGACATTCGGTTCGAGATTTCCGGTACCCCGCGGGTCTTTACGATTGCCGCAAACTCTGGAAAACGGCTGTACGTGAACAAGATCCGCTTTACTCTGGTTGATGCCGATAGCACGGGCACAGTGACGGACGGCACAATGCCTGGTCTGCTTTTCGACAAACTCTTGGGGGTGACGGCGCTTACGAATGGTATCTTATTCCGTCGCGTGCAGAATGGGACGACGGTCTCGTCGTTTACAATCCGCCAGCTGAGCGATTTTTTCACTATTGGAGTTAGCTTGACGGATGCTATCCACGATGGGACGGATACGCTCATAGCCCTAGAGATTGAGTTCCCCGACCCGCTCATAATCGAGGGTGTAATATCAGCTAATTTTCTATCGCTGACGGTTCAGGACAACTTGGCTGGGCTTGACCTGTTCAATGCCCTGGTAGTTGGCGGACAGGAGGACATTACGCAATGACCGACCTCGGAGATCCGCAACAGGTCAAGAAAGCCAAGCGTAAGCACCGAAATCGCGAGACGATTGCGCGCGAGGAGTTGGCGGTGGTTTTGCGACAACGTGAAGTACGAAATTTTATCTGGACGTTGCTAGAAGAGTGTGGTATCTATCATATCCTTGACGTTAGTGAAAACGAACGGGCAGTGGGATTTCACGATGGCGAACGGAACATAGGCAACAAAATCATCGCCAAGGTCGATGCGGCGGTGCCTCACACGTACATGAAGATGTACACAGAAAACCGAAAGGACGAGAACGCAAATGAGTGATATCAGCGGCGCAGCGGCAACACCCGGCGCAGCGGCAGCGGTGGCAGCTGCGGCAACACCCGATCCAGCGGCAGCTGCGTCAGCGGTGGCAGCGGCAACACCTGATCCAGCGATAGTAGCAGCGGCAGCTGCGGCTGACCCGATAGCTGTGAAAGCGGCTGCGGATAAGGCGGCGGCTGATGCTGTCGCAAAAGGGACTCCTGGCAATGCAGAGGGCGGCAATGCCGACGATGCGCCTACTGGAGCACCTGAGACGTACGAGACATTTTCATTGCCCGAAGGCATGGAAATGAATAATGCGCAATTGGAGGTTTTCCTCCCCATCGCCAAGGATCTGAACCTTACGCAAGAACAGGCCCAGAAGCTCGTTTCGCTCGATGCCGAGCAGAAAGTCGCTGCGGCACAGGCGCAACAGCAGGCGACGGATGATATGCTGGACGAATGGCGAGAGACGACGAAAACTGATCCTGAGATCGGTGGCGCTAATTTGCAACAGTCGTTGGCGCACACCAATACGTTTCTCAACAAGTTCGCTTCTCCAGCATTGCGCCAGCTTCTCGACGACACAGGTGTTGGCAACAACATCGAAGTCATTCGCCTGTTCGCAACAGCGGGCAAAGCCATGGGTGAGGATGGTGTGATCGGGCACGGGGGCGTGAACCCCGCCAAGAAGTCGCACGCTGAACTTCTCTACCCGAATCAGCCAATTTAACCAGGAGGAACCATTGTGGTTACACTGACCGCGAAAAACCCGACGCTCCTCGACTTCGCGAACGCGACCGACCCTTCTGGGAAGATCACGGCCGTTGTCGAGATCTTAGCCGAGACGAACGAGATCCTACCGGACATGGGCTGGATCGAGGGCAATCTCCCGACCGGCCACTTGACCACGATCCGCACGGGCTTGCCTTTGCCGACGTGGCGTGCGCTATACCAGGGCGTTCAGCCCACCAAGTCCACTCGTGCCCAAGTCACTGACCTGACCGGCATGTTGGAGGCGTACTCCGAGGTAGACGTGGCGCTGGCGGACTTGTCCAGCAATAAGCAGGCGTTCCGCCTCCAGGAAGATCGCTCTCATATCGAGGGCATGAGCCAGGAGATGGCGAACACTTTATTCTTTGGCAACCAGGACACGGAGCCGAGTGCTTTCACTGGCTTGGCGCCCCGGTTCAATTCCTTGTCTGCCGAGAACGCCGACAATATCATCCAGCCGGCTACGCCGGGTACAGGCACCGACAACCGTTCGATTTGGTTAATTGTGTGGGGTCCGAACACCTGCCATGGCATCATTCCGCAGGGGAGCATGGCGGGTATCAAGGTCGAGGATCTCGGGGAGCTGACGATCCAGGATGCTTCCGATGGTTCGAACACCGGCCGAATGCAGGCGTACGTTTCCCATTACAGGTGGGACGCCGGCTTGTCGCTCCGCGACTGGCGCTACGTCGTGCGGATTGCCAACATCGACTTTTCGGACCTGACGTTTGACGCCGCAACCGGCGCGAACTTGCCGAACCTAATGTTCGAGGCGATGGATATCATCCCGAACATGAATGCTGGGCGCCCAGTCTTCTACATGGCCCGCGGTGTCAAGACGATCTTGCGCCAGCAGATGTCAAGCCTCCGAGATCAGTCCGATATGAATATCATGGAAGTCGGTGGCGTGCGCATCGACGCATTCCAGGGAGTTCCTGTTAAGCGGTGCGACGCCCTGGCCGTTGATGAAGCTGTTGTAGCTTAACCGCAGACAATAGGAGTAAGATAGAATGTGGTTGGACGAAAGAACCAAATTCGCGACTGCGGTTGACATTGCGCTCGCCGCAGGCACGAACCTCATCGGTGATGTTGTAGATACGAGCGATGCTCGTGATCTCGGCGGCGGCCATGGTGGTCCTTACGTCGTCATCCAAGTCACCACGGCGTTCGCGGGCGGCACCGATTGCCAGTTCGTGCTCGCGTCTGACGCTCAAGCGGCCCTTGCCGCCGATGGCAACGAGACTCGTCACTGGGCTTCGGACGTGTTTACCGATGCGCAGCTGACGGTTGGGTTGACCATCCAGTTCAAGATGCCTGGTGGAGACACGGCGCAGGGTGAGGACGAAATCGGTTACGAGCGTTACCTGGGGATCGAGACGATCACCACGGGCACGCATACCGCTGGTGCCATCACTGCTTTCCTTACGCCCGATCCGTACGGGAATGTCACGTACCCAGATGGGAATAACTGATGAAGATCAGACTCAAACGAACCTGGTTTGCCCCCGATATCTCGGGAGTCACGAGCAAGAAGTATATTGGCCGGAATGGTCGGGTGCTTGCTCGTGGTCACCGGCTTCTTAAGGGCATTCACGAGGTGCCGGACGAGTGGTTGCCTAGGCTACCCTCGGACGCTCAAGTTCTCGAAGGCGGGTACAAGCTGGAAGACGATGAGATGGAGTATGCTCCTGTCGAGGGAGACGGTTCTCTTGCCAATCAGCTCGGTCCCGAGGCCGCCGCAGCTACCGCAGCCGTAATTCAGCTTGGGGCTATCACGGAGACGGCGGAAGCAAAGCGCGCGGTCGAGACTAAGGCCAATCGTCGGGCTGGCGCGGAGCGAGCCCGCGCAGCTAAGAAACTCAAAGAGGAGAACGCCAATGCATAAGTTCCTGAAAGCCTGGGCGGGAGCGGCGCTACTGTTCTCCCTTCTGAGCACGCAAACCGTCGCCCATGCCAATTCACAGGTTGTCACCAACACTGCCGATCAGCGATTTGAGGCAGTTGGCGAGGCATCCACCACGCTCACCGCCGAACCGTTCGCGGAGTTGTCCATTTTCCTTGGCGGCACCTACGCCGCCGGTAATACTCTGGTGTTGCAACGGGAACATGGTTCTCCAGGTTCTGGCGTGTTCAGGACCGTCCAAACTTTAACGACCGGCACGGCCAACGCACGAATTGTCAACCGCTGGACGAACGGCCCGAACCGAAACGGTTACCGCCTGCTCATGACGGCGACTGGCACGGGTGAGATTTCAGCTACCCTGACCGATCACGAGATCACGGCCCGGCCACTGAGCACGTTCTTCAGCGACCGCGAGACGTACGTCGGCCCTCTGTACGACGACTTTTTCATTACGGGCGTCGCTTCAGCCACGGTCCTCGACGTGAACCTGTGGCTGACGAACGATGGCACCGGAGACCGCGGCACCGAGATGGTGATCGCGGCGTTGGAAGAGGGTGGGGGCACCATTATCGGCGGCACTACTGATACCGATGGCGCTTGCCTTAGCTCGACTGTAGCCGAGTGGGGCGGACTGCCCTCAGACGGGTGGATCGTTACTGAAGTTCGGTTCCGAGTGGACGTTATCACCGGCTTCATCTGGGCTGGCCTTGCTGACGTGGCGTGCGCCAATGATGATGTGGTAAACTTCGTGGTCACTGGTAACGCTGTCGTTTCCGGTGGTGGCGTGTTTGCCGATCTCGCTGGCATTGGCTTAAGTGACGAGGCAACCGAGTCCGACGTTTGGGCTCCCATGACGGCTCTTGCTGATGCCGAGGGCGCGAATGCCCAGATCATGGACATGGGTACGGCTGTAGCGGCTACTTACGTGACGCTACGGACGGAAATTGATACTCATGGAAACTCCTACCATTATGTCGATGGTACTCTACAGCACGCCGAAGCGCTTGCCGTCGCAAGCACGGTGCGGGCAGTTGCGTGGTTCGAGATTGGTGCGACGGCTACAGTGGCTGCTCTCACAGCTATCGTCGATTACATCTTCTACGTTTCTACCCGGCCCACAACCTAAGCGTCGCTTGATGAGCTAACGATAGGATTGGCGGGAGTCCCGCCAATCCCTTCGTGAGCCCAGCAGGGAGGATTTCATGGCTACAGTCTCCACGAGTTTTACTGGTGTCACCGTCACTGGCGTTACAGCGATTGATCCAGGTGTTGTGACCGCCGGCACCCATGGTTACACTACTGGTGACGTAGTGCTCCACGAAGCCATGGATGAGATGACGGAACTGAATGGCCAGCTTTTCGATATAGAGACTATTGACGGGAATAGTTACTGGCTTCGTAGTTTTGGGGGCAATGGCGCCCGCCTGTCTACGGCGGCGTTCACAGCTGAGACGACTGGCGGCACCTCTTCGCTTGGCCTATCGGCGGTTTTGACTGTTCCAGTCGAGGGTGAGGATATCACCGTTACGCTCACCGGCACTTGGGTTGCGACTATTGCCTTGGAAGAAGAGATTGGCTACCATAGCAACGTCTGGAAGGAACTTCAGCGCTGGACGGCGAACACGGTTCACCAATTCTCTACCAAGGCGGCGAAGACGCGCTATCGGCTGCGGCTAATCACCTGGACAAGCGGTACAATCACCTCCACGCTGGCGGATGGCGATAAGATCGAGCAGAGTTTCCTGCATGATGACAGCACTGAGTATATGGAAGTTACTCAGGCCCAGGTGACGATGCGCGATAACTTGATTGTCGATGGTAACCTGACGGTTACAGGCACTCAGACTTTCACCGGCACCCTCGATGTAGTTACGCTAGATGCTGAGGTAATTGAAGCGGGTGATGCTTCACTTGGGATCAACGGCCTGGATGCAGCCCAGGGTGGTGAGATCCTACTCACGGGCGGCACTTCCTCAACGGCGGCTAACGATGGCGGTGCCGTTGGGCTCGTCGGCGGTACGCCTGGTGTTGATGGCAAGGGTGGCGCGGTCAATCTCACGGGTGGTGTCGGTGGCTCCACTTCGGATATCGGGGGTGCCATCGTTATCGCTGGCGGTGCGGCCACTACAGGGAATACGGCGGGTGGCTTGGCATCTGTTACGGGTGGTGCCAGCACCGGATCAGGCACGGGTGGTGTAGTCTCCCTGGTTGGTGGCGCTGGTAGCGCAGCCACAGGTGTCGGTGGCGGTATAACGATCACAGGCGGCGCCGGCAACACCACGGGCGCAGGCGGCGCGACAGTTATCGCAGGCGGCGCTGGTGGCGACGATGCGGTCGGTGGTCTTATCTCCCTCACAGGTGGCGCGGCCGGGGGTGGCAATCGAGCTGGTGGTGCAGCGGCAGTCGTAGGAGGCGCAGGCCAAGGAACGGCAGCGGGTGGCGCAGTCGATCTCACGTCTGGCGCCGCTGAAAATGGCGCGGCTGTTGGCCCTGGTGCTTCAGGCGCGGTGACTCTAGCCACTGGCGCGGCCGGTACAGAGACGACCAGTACGGCTGGCGCTTCGGGTGCAGTCACTATCGAGAGTGTGGCGGGCGGCGCTGCAACGGGAACGGCGGGCATCGGCGGCGCGAGTGGAGCGCTTATTATCCGGTCGGGGGCTGGTGGCGCGGCAACTGCTGCCGACAGTGGCGTCAGTGGCGTTGGCGGAGCGCTCACAATCAGCACGGGTGCGGGCGGTCTAGCTAGTGGTACTGGTGCTAGTGCAGCCGGTGGCGCTTTGATCCTTGAGACTGGAGCCGGCGGCGGCAATGATCTTCCTATCCCCGGTAACAACAGCATCGTATCTGGTGCCTCGGGCGCGCTCACGATCCGGACTGGAGCTGGCGGCGCTCTCACGGCGGGTAATTCCACGGCCGGTGCTGCCGGAACCCTCAGCATCACGGGTGGTGCTGGCGGCGAGGCCATCGAGGACGCTGACGATACGGGTGGCGCTGGAGCTAATGTTAACATTACGGCCGGTGCCGGCGGCGATGGTCAGGACTCGGGTGTTGGCGGCAGCGTTGTTGTAACGCCAGGTACCCTCGGCACGACGGGCGGTGGTACGGCAGCTATTGGTGGGTCTGTCTTTATCCGGGGTAATAATGCCACAGCTCCCACTACTCCCATTATCCGCGGGCAAGCTCTGGCTGGGAGTGACACAGGCACCCAGTCTCTGACAGCGGCCGAAATGATGGCTGGCATCCATGCGAATGATCCACAGGGTTCGGTGGCTATTACGATGCCTGATGGTCAGACTCTTCACAATGCGTTGCCCGCTGACTTTCAGACGGGTGATAGCTTCGACTTCACGCTCATCAACTTGAACGGTTCTACGGGCGAAATTCAGACTCTAACGGACGTAGCGGGAACGGGCGTTGTCACTATAATTGGCAAGGCGACGGTTGACCCACCAGTCGCGGCTGAGGGTTCGGGTTCTGGTACGTGGCGTTTCGTTTCCACGGGTTCGAACAATTTCAACGCCTATCGTATTTCGTAAAGCCGATGCCTGAGATCAGCGATGTCATAATCGCCAATATGGCACTGACCCATATTGGCGCTGAGAACGATATCGAGAGTCTGGACGAACAGACGGTCGAGGCGAAGGCTATCAGGACTTGGTATGACTTCAGTCTTCAGCAAGCGCTGGAGGCGTTCGATTGGAGTTTTGCCCGAAGCCGGATCGTGCTCACTCTCCACGCCGATACGATCTCGACTACCTCCAATCAACCTTTGGCTGGGGTGTGGGGGTTTCGCTATTCGTATCCTCCGAATTGCGTGACCGTACGCAAGATCCAGCATCCGAATGCTCCGCCGGATAATGCACTTCCGTATCAGATCGAACTAAATCTCGACCGCACGGAAAAGACTATTGTTACGAATGTTGAGAACGCGGTCGCGGTTTATACTTTCGTTCAGACGGCGGCTAACCTCTACACTCCAGGTTTCGTCCTAGGCTTGTCGTTCGCTCTGGCGGCAAATATCGCTTTCACGCTCACTGGCAAGCTCTCGGTCAAGAAAGCGATGACGACAGATTTTGTGTTGGCCATCAACATCGCAGCGGCGAATATGCTTAATGAGGAGGTCGAGAAGCCGCCTCGTGATGCCGACTGGATCAGAGATCGCAGCGGCAAGGGCACCGGGACAGTTGGGCAGGACTGGAGGCCGTTCGCTGACGGTAACAACTAATGCCCGTACTCTCACTGCCATCATTCGCAAAGGGAGAGATCGGGCCGTCGTTGTACGGGCGCGTGGACACCAATATGTACAAGGTGGCGCTGCGGACAGCCCGTAATGCTATCATCCACTCCTACGGGGGCGTGAGCAACCGTCCTGGCACCCTCTGTATCTCTCCCTTCAAGTTCCATACCGAAGCCCTGTTTCCTCGGCTCTTTCGGTTCCATCTCGGCACCTCTGATCAGTACGTGCTGGAGTTCGGTAATCTCTACATGCGCGTGGTACGGAACGACGCGCAAGTCCTAAACACGACCATACCGATAACGGGAGCTACCGCAGCAGACCCGGTGGTGGTAACGGTTAACGCCTCGACGACTAGCACTGATCCAAATTTTTCGAGCAATGTTCTTTTGCTTCCATTTGATGGAGCTGATGCTGCGACAACGACAGACGATGCCAGTCCGAGCGCTCATACGATCACATTCAATGGTTCGGCTCAACTGGATACGGCTCGACAGCAGTTCGGTAGCGCCAGCTTATTGACTGACGGTTCGACCAGTGATTTCTTAACTGCGGCAGACTCTACGGATTGGACTTTAGGATCGAGCGAATTCACTATTGAATGTTGGGTAAATTGGGATGTCTTGCCGTCGACCAATAGCGCTATCCTGTCCCACTGGTTTGGAACTGGGGATCAAAGAGGATGGCAAATTTTATTCAATAATACGGCGGGCGATTTAAGTTTTTCTTATTCGACAGATGGAACAGCAGGCACTACAGTGGCTGTTACATCCGGGGCTGATGACGGGTTCGTAGTTGACACTTGGCATCATATTGCTATCGTTCGAGACGGAAACACGCTGCGGATATTTGTCAATGGCACCCAAACGACAACTGCCGATGTAACGGGTGTGACGATATTTAATTCCACAGAAGCTCTTCATCTCATGGTCCGAGACAATACCGGGGCAAGGCCAGCTGGAGATGGTTCTGATTTCTGGATGGATGATGTGCGTATTACGGTAGGTGTGGCTCGTTATACGGGTAACTTTACAGTTCCGGCTGTGGCCCATCCGTTAGCAGGACATGGGTATGTCAATGGCGACGACGTGTTTATCAATATGACGGCGGGAATGGTGCAGTTGAATAAGCGTCGTTTCCTCGTTCGCAAAGTCACCACGACCACGTTTGAACTTGAGGATCAGATTACTGGAGTTGCTGTGGACGGCACCAGCTACGACGCTTACACGACCGGCGGGGACGTGGCCCAGGTGTTCGAGCTGACGACTCCTTATGTGCAGGCAGATCTTCCGACGCTCAAGATGGTGCAAAGAGGAAACACGCTATCGATTACTCACTTGAATTACGCACCTCGGGACCTTACCCGCACGGACCACAATGTCTGGCCGCTTTCGACGCCATCGTACGCGCCGACGATTGCGGCTCCGACGAATGGCGGGATCACTTCGACGTTCGATAGTAATTTTCAGGTATTCACACAGGGTGGGCTCACGGTCAATTACCAGATCACGGCAATCTCAGACACGGACGGCAGCTTTGAGGAGAGCTTGCCGCTCACCATCACGGGAACGGACGGCTCAGACCCACCGCTGAACACGCTCACATGGGATACTGTGGCAGCGGCCACGAGATATGCGGTGTACCGGCGGGACAACGGCTTGTACGGCTTGCTCGGAGAAACGGAACTGCTTAGTTTCGAGGACAAGAACCTCGCGACCGACCTGACCATCTCGCCGCCCGCGTCACGTAATCCTTTCTTGACTGATTTTGTTATGGCCTCCGGGTACTATCAGCAGCGCCAGGTCTACGGCGGGACGGTCCTGTTCCCAGACAAATCGTTCTACTCTCAGACGGGGTTGCGGCTCAATATGAGCGTGTCCACGCCGCTCCAGCCAGCGGACGCTATAACTGCCTCTCTGTCGTCTCAGGACGTGCAGGAGATCCGGCATTATGTTCCAATAGGAAACGATTTGATGGTCATGACAAATGCTGGAGAATGGCGGGTCAACTCTGGGCCAGATAGCAACTTCAGTCAGGACACCATCAAGCAACAGCCCGAGACGAACTGGGGCTCCTCCCACGACGTGCCAATTGTTGTCGGGAAGACGATCCTATTTGTCGAAGACGGCGGCGCACGAGTGCGATCTTTGGGTTTCAGTTTAGAAATTGATGGCTTCGATACCAATGATCTAACTGTATTGGCCAACCATTTGCTGGCGGATAAGTCGGCTGACGAGTTCATTATCTCTGATTGGACTTACGGACAGTTCCCCGAGCCTCGGATCTACATGGTGCGAAGCGACGGCAAGGTGCTGACCATGACATTCGATATCGAGCAGAAAGTTATCGCTTGGACGACATGGGATACCCGTGGCCAGTTTAAGACGACCACTAGCTTGCGCCGCTCGGTTGACGGGGTAGAGGATGGGATCTACTTCGGTGTGCGGCGCAAGACCGCGCTCGGTGGGGATGCAAATTTTCTGGAGCGCTTGCATACCCGGAAGTTTGCCGATATCCGTAACGGCTTCTTCGTGGACCTCGGCGTCCAGCTGGACAACAAGTTCAAGATCACCAACATCACTAGCGCGAACCCAGCTGTTTTTACGACTGAGAGCGACCATGGTTTTGCGGATGGTGATGAGATTGAAGTTGTTGAGATCGAGTGGTTCAAGGATATTGCGGATGAGTGCAGCGACGACACTCCGAACTTGTTTAACGATCTGCGCTTCACTGTCGCGAACAAAACTGATGATACTTTCGAGTTGCTTGATTTTACGACTCTCGGCAGCTCAGCGGGATTTGATTTACAGCAAGGTTGTTCGTTTGAGGCGGTCCTTAATGTCTCAGCGCAAGAGGAATTCTCCGAGGGGATAACATTTAATTCCACCGGCTTGAAAATGTATGTATCTGGGCTTCAGTTAGTCTATCAATATAGCTTAGGGGTAGCTCATGATGCTCTGACTGCGACTCCCGATGGTGTAACCTTAAATACTGCACCTCAAAACTCACGGCCAGCCGGAGGACTTCAGCTAACGAATTCCGGAACGCGACTTTATGTGTTTAAGACTTCTTCCGGAAAGTTATTTCAGTATAATTTGAGTGTTGCAGATGACCTAAACACCGCAATTTATTCCGGCAAGTCGAAAGATATGCCACATCTTGGCGGAGGTTTTGTTTTTAGTGCTGATGGGACAAAGATCTTTTTTGTCCGGAAAGCAACTACAGATAAGATCTTTGAAATGCACCTTACGGACCCTGTAACAGGGGCGGCGGCTTCTTGGGAGTTAGATAACGACTTGACAACGCAGGCCACCTTAGATATCTCTGGGGATGTGTCAAATAGCAACGGAATTTCTTTTAATTCCGATGGCCTCATCATGCACGTACCTGGGAGAGTTCTTGCTAGTGGCTTGGAGGGGGTACACCAGTGGGCTTTACTTTCTGCCTATTCGTTACCCGGTGCTGTTTATACAACTGTGTGTGTAATAGGGCCGGATTTTGGACGCAAATTAGCGGATATTGCGTGGAAGACAGATGGGTCTCGCTTCTTTCTCCCTCGGAGTACGTTCGCTAGAGTTGAACAATTTGCAGTACCTCTATCCGGTGCCTCATCTGAAGATGTCGGCTTATCTGGCACCTCTGAGACCTACAAGCGGGGTGGCGAAGTCCGTAAGACCGTTACAGTAATACGAGACTTGGGCTGCCTTGAAGGGCTCGAAGCCGTGCTCTTTTTCGATGGGAGCCAGGAGCCGAACCAGACCGTCGTAGACGCCGCAATCACGGTGGATGATGGGCGGAGCATCGCCCGCGCGGCTATTGGCCTCCCGTACACATGCGACATCGAGTTGCTCGATATTGAGGTAGGATCTGGAACTGCGTCTACTGAGAAGACTCTTCAGAGTAAGCTGAAAAAAGTCAATTCAGTGACGGTGCGCTTCTATAAGAGCCGGATGCCACAAGTTGGCCCGCGCTCCGACTACCTCACGCAAATGCGTCCGCGTCAGTTTGAGAAATTCGACCAAGCTTCGCAGCTGATCTCGGGCGATGTTAGTGTCGCGATCAAGCCTAATTGGAATTCAAACGGCCGCATCTTCTTCCGGCAATGCGATCCAGTTCCGCTCACGATCTTGGCCGTGTTCCCAGATATATCTCTTGAGGATGAACTCGAATGACCACGTACGAGATCATTCCGACCACGGTCGAGCACGTATACGAGCTGGCGGAAACTATGCGCCAAGAAGATCAGGCGGAAATCTGGGCCACCGCGCATTACACGCCTTGGGACGCGCTCGTGGCCTCTATCCGGCTCACCGAAGAGACCTACACCGGGCTTGCGGACGGTCAGGTCTTGTGCATCTTCGGCGTCGGGAAAGCGACCGTTTTATCAAACCAGGGGCACCCCTGGATGCTGTCCTCGGTTTTCGTAGAGAAGCACATGCGAGCGTGGGCGCGCGGGAGCCGTGTCGCTATGGCGTATCTCATCGACGATAGTGGTATTGACCACTTGAAAAACTACGTCGATGCGCGGTATACTGTCGCAGTCAGGTGGCTGGCCTGGCTGGGCTTCATTATCCACCCGGCGGAGCCATTCGGTATAGAGCAACTCCCCTTCCACGCTTTCACCTGGGACCGAGCCGATGTGTGAGCCCACGACAGTGCTAGCGGCCGTATCGCTCGGCACGACCTTAATCGGTGGTGTTGTGGAAGCTCAGGGCCAAATTGCCGAAGGTGAGGCTCTGGCGGCGCGTGGCCGATACAATCGTACGATCTTACGGAACGCGGCCATCACCGCCAGGCACAACGCTCGTCGGGCTGGAGAGGCCGGACGTGAGCAAGTCACCGATATAGCGGAGAGAGGGCGCTTCCTGTCCGGGCGGCAGCTCACGGCCCTCGCAGCCAACGGCGTGGTAGTGGACAGTGGCAGCGGCCTCGATCTGCAAGCGGACATGAACCGGCAGATCCGCCGCAACATCTCGCGCAAGCGCCAAGAAATTGTGGATCGGCAAGGGGGGTTCATCACTCAGGCTGCTGATCTGGAACAGCAGGGTGTGCTTGCGGAGATTACGGGCTCAAATGCCGCAGCCGCCGCGAACCGTCGCGCACAGTCCACGCTCATAAATACCGGCACCACGGTTGCATCCAAGTGGTTTGACTTCAATCGGGAAGGCGTATTTGATCGCGACGACCCTGGAGACATCCTGACGCTGGCAGACGATCCTGAAGTTTTCTTCGAGTTCTGAGGAAGTAGGTCATGGTCACAGTTCCCGGTGCGCAAGATGTAGGTGCAGTGCAGCGCTCGCTAGTCAATCAGCCTGGTCCCACTTCACTGGCGGGGGAAGGTGCATTTGGCACCCAGTTGGCGCGTGCGAACCAAGAGATTGGTCGGGCTACGGCGCGGGCTGGCGCTGAGCTGGGAGATCGGGTTCTTCGAGAACAGATTGACGACAACATCCGCGAGATGAAGGGCGCGCTCGTTCGACAAAGTGAGCTGGAGAAGCTGGTCTATTTCGGGGACGGAACGGCAGAGAACCCTGGGTTTGGCAACCTCCAAGGCCAGGCCGCTATCGACGGCTTACAAACAGCGCGGGAACGGCTTACAGAGGGTCAAGCGGAGATCTCGAAAAGTCTGAAAAATAATCGGCAGCGCCAGCTCTATGCGGCGGCCTCGGCACAGGGGGCGGTCGATGCCCAGGCTCGGCTCAACAACCATACCTCTCAGCAGCGAAAGGTCGCCAATGCCGCCATGGCTGTAGCCCGGCAGCAAGAGGCAAAAGATAACGCCGTTTTCGACTTCCGCGACGATGACCGAATGGCGACCAATTTCGCGATTGTGAAAGCGGAGGCCCTGACAGAAGGAGCGGAGCGAGGGCTCGTAGGACAAGCGCTCATTTCTCATACGGAGGCGGCAGTGTCGGCAGTGGCCGTGCAGGCCATCGAAGCTGCTATCGCTGAAGGTGACATCGCTCGCGGCCGGAAGTTGCTGGCTAAGTACAAGAAGGAAGGCCAGCTCGATGGCACCGATATCCCAGCACTTACGAAAGCGCTGAAAGAAGGCAACGTAAAGTTCGCCAGTCAAGAGTTTACTGACGCGATCATTGGGCAAGGTTTAGCAGAAGGTTGGACGCCACAGCAATTCATGGCAGCGGCCCGAGCTGTCGAAGCAAAAGACCCCGAGGTTCGTCTTGCGACCGTGCGGAGACTTACTTTGTTCAACGCGGAGCAAGCGCGAGCCAAGGCGGTGGCACGGGTGGACGCTGGGCTGACGGCGGACCAATGGGTCGAGGGCGGGCAGAAAATGCTCGATCTGGACCCGAGGGTTAAAGAGCTGTTGGGCGGAGAAAAACTACGCAGCTTAGCTCTGGCTGAGGCACGGAAAGCGACCGGTGAGGCTACGGTGACACTCTGGCCCCGGTTCGATTTTTATACCTTAGAGCTGCCCCGCACTGACCCCGACGCCGTGAAGGACATCGACCTCGGCGTCGCGAAAACGGAGCTAGCCCCAGCGCAATTCGCTATCGTAGAACGGATGGTGGTAAAGGCGAGGGAGGTGGCCGACCCGACGACGGGGCCAGTTGAAGAACAGCCGTTCACGCCCAATCAGGTGTTTAACAACCTGATAAAGGGGGTACCGGATATGGCGCCGAGACGCCGCGAAGGGGAAGCGCGCAGAACAAAACGCTCGATATTTATGGCGCAGTTTATGAACGACGTAGCAATTTTGGAGCGGAACAACGGGCCAAAGAAAAAGCTCACGGCTACAGAACACGAGGCAATTTTCAACGACTTACTTGATAACGTTGTCGTCGGAACATTCGACTTCGGCCTCTTTGAAATCGATGATGAGGAACGCCTCTTCACGGTTGAGATCCCCAACGAGTTTCGCCCACAGATTATCGAAGCAATCGAGGGGGCCGGCGGCGTGGCCACGGAAGCGGAGATCCGCAGAACATTCCTTCGCTTTAAGGCGGCGCAGTAATGGCTGAGAACCCTTTTGATAAATTCGTTACGATCCCTGATCCTTTGGATGCGCTTGGCGATGCGTTTACCGACTCAGCTGTCGCACTAGCGCCAGAAGATCCTGGCCCACAGAACCAAGAGATCATCCCAAGACGGAAGCCGGAGCCTCCGACCACGGAGCCACCGCCGCCGTCACCTCCGTTGCTTGTCTTCCCCGGTGCGGTTGACGCCGTGATCCAGCAGGAGAGTGGCGGCGACCCCGATGCTGTTTCTCCTGTCGGCGCTCAAGGGCTGATGCAACTGATGCCGGCCACAGCTGTGGAGCTGGGGGTTATCGATCCATTCGACCCCGTGCAAAACCGCGACGGCGGCACTCGCTACCTCCAGCAGCAGCTCACCGCTTTCAACGACTGGGAACTGGCGTTAATGGCCTATAACTGGGGGCCGGGGAATGTCCAGCGTTGGCTGAACGCTGGCGCCAAGCCCGAGGATGTTCCAGGGGAAACACGAGGGTATGTCGCGAACATCCTTCCGCAGATCAATCAGATGCTCGCGAATAGTGCGACGGCTAATCCACAAGCTCATATGCAAGTTTCTGAGACATCTGCCGATGAAGCGACCGAAGTGCAAGAGCTGGCTGCGGAATTGAAGATGCCTCTGGCAGTGGTCGCGCGCCAGCTTCCTACAGTGAAACGAATTTCTGCCGCCAACAAGTTCACTCAGTTCGCCCCCATCACCGTCAAGACCTTATCTGAAGATCCAGCCTTCATGGCCATCGCCCACGATGACGCGGAGAACATGAGCGCGTTCGAGCGGATCGCTAACGGATTTAAACGCGGCGGACTTCTTCGGGCGCAAGGATTGCTGGGCGCCCAGCTCCGAGATCGTCCAGAGCGATCCGTAGAAACCATGCAACAGCTAAATATCCTGAAGCAGCGGGTGGAAGCTCTCGGTGAGAGCGGCGAGGGGTTCATCAGCTTCGTCGCAGAGAGTGCCGAAATTCTCGGCCAGTTAGTTAGCAGCCTTGGTTCGGAGGAGGCAGCTATTCGCATCGGTGGGGGTGGTGCGGTTGGTGCTGTGGCTGGTGCAGCGGGTGGTCCGCTTGCTCCGGTTACTGTTGCAGCTGGAGCGGTCGCTGGCCTGGTGGCTGGCGGCATTTCTCACGTTCTACTCGACAGCTTCGAGGTAGAAGGCGGCCTCGCTTTTATTGAACTACTGGAAGCGGGGATCGATACCGACACCGCTGCTCCGCTATCGATTGGAGTGGGCGTGATTAATGCCGCACTCGAATTAGGAGGCACTGCGCTTATTGCAGCGCCGTTCGCGAAAGCTGGAAAAACTCTCGTCAAGGAAGGACTGAAGGACGCACTCAAGCGCCCGGCCGTGCTCAAAGCTGCAAAAGAATTCGGCCAAGCTTATGCTATTGGCTTCACGGGAGAAGTCGCCACTGAAGTCCTGCAAGAAGGCGTCAACATCGCAGCAGAGGAGATTGGGAAACTTACCGAGGAGAAATTGGAGGCAGCGACCCCTGAAGAAATTGCCGAGCGCCTAGAAAACATTCTTATCAAGGTGTCTAAAGGCATGACCTTACTCGCGCTGCCAGGGCCAACGGCAAGCGCCACCGCTACGTATTCTAAAGCCCGCCAGCAGAAGAAGCTAACGGCGGAGTTGAACACGCTTTCCGTCGAAAGCAAGGTCAGCGAACGCGACCAAGCCAAACGCAACCAGTTCGAGGTAACGGTGCTGGAAGAGCAAGGGATTGAGGCCGTGGGCGTCAAGCCCATGGCGATCCTCGACTGGGCGCAGAACCACGCCGATGGCCCGGACGCTGCTCTGGCTTTGCTCGGGACCGACGCCGAGACGGTCTTCGCCGCTGAGCAAGCGGACACCGACATCACCGTCACCGCCGCACAGCTGGCCGAACACTTCCTCGGGAACGAGCAAGCCTACGAGACAATCGCCAACGACCTCCGCATGGCGGACGGCCAGGAGACAGTTTCCGAGGCGGTCGCCCCACTGGTTGAGGTGGCGCCGGATATCAAAGCCGCGCTCGCAGAGCTGGAAGATATTACCCCGAACCTTGGGGAGCGTATGGCTGAGTTAGCCACGGTGCTGGAGGGCGGCGATACTGTGAAGGTAGCCGAGGCCCTAGACCAGGCACCGCGGAATGTGCGGGCTGTGCTCGACGATCTTGTAGCCCAGGTTACGGCTGAGCGCGTCACGGTTGAAGCGGAACAAATTCAAGGGCGTCGGATCGCTTTGGAGAAGGTGATCTCGGACCTGGACGTGAAGATCGAGGCCGTGGATGTGGCCATCGATGAAGCCGAGGCGGCTGGGCGCCCTCACAAGACACTGGATAAGCGTCTCGACAAGCTGGAGCAACGGCGTAACAAAGCTGACGAAGAGCAAGCTGGGCTTCCTGAGCCCCAGGGCGACACCATCCTGGGGGCCACCTCAGACGTGCTTATCCCAGCACCCACAACCGCCGTGCAGCGAGCAAACGAACGGGCGAACGTTGCCCTGATAGAAGCGAATAAGAAACTGACGGCTGCGGAAGGTGCTCTAGCTCGCGCTGAGGCTCAAGCACCAGACACTCCCGTAGAACCGGCGGGGATTGAGGCTTTCCATGTTACGCCCCAAGATTTTGATGAATTTTCTTTAGAGAGTAGCAAGACAGGCGTAAATGCTAGGTTTCATGGGTTCGGGGTTAATCTTGGACTTTCTCAAAGTGTTTCTACTTTTTTTAGTAAACTGTTGAAACGCGAGGGACGTGATGTTAATTCGTTACGTGTGCGAGTTGATGTAAATCAAGACGATCTTTTACAGTGGGACGTGCCTTTAGCTGAGCAATCAGAAAAGGTACAACAAGTTGCAGCACAGCTTTCGCTTGACCCGGCGCGTGTTAAGCGAGCGCAAGAGGAGATTGCAGCTCAGCAAGAACGTATCGCTGAATTACGGGAGAAAGGAAAAGCAAAAGGGATTAACCCAGCAGAAGTTGAAGATATCATTCGACTAGATCTTAGCCTACTAAACGAAAGCGAAGCATTACTAGCAAAAGCTCAACAACCGGCAGTCCCAAACAAGACTGGTAAAGAGTTCTATCAAGATTTAGCTAAGATACTCGGTTCACAAAAAGCTGCATCAGCGGCACTCGACAAAGCAGGGGTGCCCGGTATCATCACAAAAGATACTGACATTGAGCTGACGAATGAGCCGAACCTCACTATATTTGATCCAACACGGGTCATCATTGTAGAGAAAAATGGAAAATCTACGTTAAAGCAGCCGAGTAAGGCGGCAGCTCGTCAACAGCGGGTTATTGAGGCGACGAAAGAAGTCACCCTAGCTGAGGAAGCGGTGGCCGCCAGTGAGGCCGCATTTAAACCAAAGCCGGCGGCTCGCGAGCGTGGCCTGTCGCTTAAGGCCAAGGTGCTGGACACCTTAGAGGTCAAAACGACCCTCGCCGCCGTGCGTGCGCTTCGCAAGGGGTTCCGTGCTGGGCGGAAGATTACTCAAGACAACTTTAAGATCTTCCAGGACCAGGCTCTCGCGGCAGTCAAGGAGTCGCCGCTGAAGGGTAAGCAGCGCGAGACGGTGCTCGCCCAAATCGCCAAGGTTCAAACCGTGGAGCGCTTGGAGAAGCTGAAGACGAGCATACTGAATCGGGTCGAGAAGCAGCGACAGCGAGAGTTGCTGACAGCGATCAAGAAGACTCTTGATAAGGTGGTCAAAGTCAAGGGCAAGCTTACGCCGACCGTTCAGACTATTGTCGATAGCCTCAGCCAGACTATGAAGCTCAGCAAGAACGAGGCTGTGGCAGCGCTCGACCTACGAGAGGGTGGGATCGAGCAAATGCCCGGGGTCCAGGGCAAGCTAGAGAACATGATCCTTGCTGCCCTCGGCCGCCCTGACACTCGCAACTCAGTCGAGCTGGAAAACCTTCTCCTGGAATTGCACAATCTGATCTCCGATGCGAAGGCCATACGCACTGCTGGGGAGCTGATCCGCGCGATGGAGGCGGACAACTTGCGCGCTGATACCTTAGCCGCGCTGGGGCCAGAGCGAGATATACCTTTCGGGGACGCAGCCCAGAAGCTCCTGGATGTAGAGGTGGTCGGCCTAGCGATGAACGGCGCCTGGGCCACAAAACTGCGTCGCGTTTTTGCGGCAGACGACCAGGCGTTCG
>VAPI01559545.1_pt1 | contig 38035 bp, 65 predicted proteins | sample 3394991 | NCBI WGS metagenome assembly VAPI01 (sample SAMN08290441, study PRJNA428436) | hydrothermal vent metagenome | isolation source: Deep-sea hydrothermal vent chimney 1 | place: Atlantic Ocean: South-mid Altantic Ridge | reverse complement strand
GTACAAAGGCGTTAAACCCACTTCATTTGCATATTGCATTGCCAACCAGCAATCCATTGGCTTGCCTCGCTTGTCTTTTGGCACCATCTCGCTTTTTGCAATTTCAGTACATATTAAAAAAGCATCTTTGAAAGATGTTGGCTTAATGCCAAGTATTGTTAATTCACTCATTATTCACCTCTATAGTTATCAAAATTAATATTATCGTCAAAGTCGCTACATTGCGACCAGCCTTCTTGTATATCTTCATCATCAACGTTAGTATCATCATCAAAGTCATCAAATACATTAAAAATATCGTTCATTAGTTACCCCCTGGGGTCAATGCCCAAATTGCAAAACAAATTACTGCGCTGCATAATAATATAAAAAAGATAGTCTTAGACACATCAACAATATTGTGAATAGAAGAAGCATAGCCCCTGCTTCTTTCCATATATCTCACAAAATATATTAAGGAAAATATTCCGCTGACAGCAGTTAATAGTGATAAAATAGGAGTCAGAATGCCTGACATATAATGCAGATTAACAGCCACGTTGTACCAATAGTTAGTCATCGGCTTGCTCCTCTTGGAATTTCTTTAACATCCACATAGATTCTATATACTCGGTAGCAGCTTTATGTAAATCATTGGTGGAATTAATCTCGGGCAGCTTCATATGACGCATGTAGCCATCGCAAAATGCGCCAAAGATAAGTTCTGCCTCTGTTGGTTTTCTAGTCATCGTCTTGCTCCTCACTTAACATATTTGATACAGTTTCCTTACATCGCTCTACATATTCTGATATTTTTTTCATTGAAGAGCCTATCAATTGCACTACCTTTTCATCACTTAATTCAGGGTGTTTTCCTTTGAGATACTTTACAGAAAAAGTGACAAACATGGCTGCCTCATTGTCTACCATTTCTCTAAATCCCGGAGTACAGGCTGTATCTTTTATAGCAGGTGAATATGTCGTGGTAGGTGCGTCTAGCCGACCTAGTCTGATCGCTTTATAAGCACATAAAAATCCAGCGCTGAATGAGTCAACATGTATAATAGGCACGTTATAATTTTTCATAAATACTCCCCATGTTCCACGCGAAACACGTGTGTGCCATCGATGGCTTTATAGCTTCTGAGTTCAGATAAGTTAGGTGGTGTGAGAATAGCATTGTCCGCATATTCCTGTAGTTGACTGGTATTCATTGTTTCCTTCTCCAAAATAATAATTAACTTATAATAATACTAGCATAATGCTTTCAAGTTGTCAAGCTTTATTTTGATTTAATCATTACATTGATTTCTTTATAAAATATTCTCGATGCGTAATAACTATTTATTTTATCTTCCAAATCCTTCGACAATGCTATGCGACCTGCAATAACAGCAAAGAGGTAAGGCGTTGTTATATTTAAGGCATGGGCTATCTCAAACCATTTGCAGTGTCTCTTTTTTTCAAAAAGCGGAACAAGAAGAAGATGAGAAGTAGGTATATATTTTTTGCCTAAAATAAATCGTTTAATAAGTCTAAACAAATTATCTTGTCTCAGAATTTTCTTACCGCTTGCTAATTTACTCACAATACTTAGGTCAATGCCTGTCGCAAATGAGACATTACGCTTTGAACCTTCTTGCTTTAATATTTCAGCAAACATAATTTCAATGGTTGGTAATTCGTCTAATTTTTTGATAAACTCTTCGTTGGTCATGATTTTTTAATTTAAATAAAGTAATCCAGCGATGGCTTTTCTTCGTGAAGCTTTTTTATTACCTTTGTTTTTATTACCTTTGTTTTTATTACTATAATTATTATGATTTAATTATTACATCGCTGAATTATGTATACAATATCATAATGCTTGCAAGTTGTCAAGCTTTTGTTATCGTTAAATTTAATAATTTATTTAAAGTTTGATTTAACGATAACTTCTGGTTTTTCTATTATCCGATATTGTGCGTTTGGTAGATTGCCAAACGCTGTCTTTTGCATATCAATATAAGCTTGTGCGTTCTTTTTAGTCGAAAACTCTACACGTTGCCAGCCATTAGCTCTCGTGCTAATATTCGCAACATTCCCCCATGTTTTAGTTATGCGGTCTTGGTGTTGTACGCCATACTGTTTTTCCATTAAATGCCACCTTTATTGTCAACTTTCTTATCATAAAAGCATGGCACATCTGTTTGATAACCTTTTGAAGCCAGCATATCCCTGCGGTTCATTGCTTGTGCTAAATACTGACGCTCATCATCTAAATGTTTAAGCGTGAGTTCATTGTCAGGCTTCATCGCTTCAATCTCATTAATATAGCGTGTGCGTTCTTTTATCGTATAATTAAGCCGTTCGCAGTCTGTAGTGCTATCTACTTCTTCATGTGATAAGCGTGTTGTTTTTAATTCTTCATTTTCTTTTTGTGTTTTCTGTGCAGCGAATTCTTTAAACGCTGCTGCTCGAGGTGTATCCTCATCAGAGGAAGCAGGGGGACTGTCTTGGTCAAGCCGTGGCATCCATGGAGCAGGCGTATAATCGGCTGCTGCTTTATATTCGCCTGATGATTTTTTAGCTGGTTCTGGTGTAGCGGTAATAGGTGGTGATTTGGATTGCATGGGAGTTTCCTCGGGTTGGTTTGGTTTAAAAGACGCCTTAAATTCAATGTATTTAATATGATGACCTTGTTTTTCAATCGTGTAGTCAAACGTGATATTTGTTAAATCTGATATTTCTTCTTTGGCGACATCTAAGACCCTTTTTTTAAAATCACCAAGTTGCTTATATTTATCTTGTAATACTAAATCTTCTTTTAATTCTTCCACTGTTTTTTGAAATGTAACATTGTTTTTTTTAGCAGCATTGAGTTGCATAATCGACCATTCATAAAATCGAATAGAATACAGAGAAGTCATTTTTGAAATATATTTTAAGCCATAACTTGTAAATCTTTTTTCGAGTTGCGACAAATGTGGTAAAATAGACGGATTGTAAATATAGCTTAATATTTTAGTGTTATCGTTTATTTCTATTTCAAAAATCCACCGCGAAATAACCGTGCGCTCATTATCTTTTATGATTATTTTTCGCTCAAAAAATCGTTCACAAAAAGCATGTTTTATTTTAAACCAAAAATCCGTAACCTCTATATTATAAAATTCTGCCATTTCATAACAATTAACATCATGACGACCTGGCATTTCGCGCATCGGATTAATTTTTGAAATACCAAATAAAATAATCCTCAATTCGAGCAAAGTCAGATGATAAGAAGCTCGGATTAGCTCATTCGATTTTGTTACTTTAAGTGTTTTATTCATCGTTGCGCCGGTACCAGGATGGCAGTAATATAATCTGGCTAGGACCGGTAAAATACAGAACTTCCCGTACATCTGCGGCGTCTATATCCGCATCATAAACCTGCACTGTAACTATCGTTTTCTCAGGGTATTCTTGTAATTTTTCGATCAATTCTTTAACTGTCATTTATCACCCCTTTTTCTCTTGTGTCTACGCAATTAATAAGATTTTTTACCTCTTTACTTATATTGTCTCGAGCTAAATGAGGACAATACACCGAAATTTCGTTCTTCAATATACGCTCTATATAAACTTCTAAATTCTTTTTATCTTTAACTGTCATTGGTTTTTTCCTCTAAAGCTAATCGCTCGTATTCCCAATTTTTATACATTATTCTTTGATATTTAGCTGTTTTTTCTTTTAAGAATAAGATATGTTTTTCCCATAAAGTAAACTGGGCTAGTGCTTCTTCAGGCGTAGCGAAAGGAAATCTCTCGTACCAATCACAACAACCTATGTCACCCATATTTTGCCTCACGCTAATAGCATTATCATCTAATTGAATTTCAAGTATATGCTTGGACGACTCGTAGCGATGTTGAGTATACAGATCTTCTACTACTACATACCAAACGCCTTTTAGAGGGTCTAAGCTTCGATCAATATCGCTATAGCTAATCACTTTTTTAACTGTCATTTATGTACCTCATCAACCTCTGCATCCACATGATGGAATTGGAATACCAGAATTGCAGGCTCATAAGGTTCTAGCACTTCTAATCGACAAATTGAAAATACAGGTTGCAATCGCCCATTCCTCATCTGTATCATTATCTTGGTATCAGGTTTTTCTAAACCATTTAATTGTGTAGCTAATATAGTTGTCAGTTCTTCAAGTGTCATTCCAAAATCCTCTCTAAAAAAGAAAAAGCTTACTTAAAAAACAATTAAAAGTCAAGACATAACATGCAATAAGTCTTAAATATTTAATGATAAATCTTGTTACAATCTGTTACAAATGAAAGGTAAAGATAAGACATAAATACTTTGAAGTCTTTAAATATAGAATTTACGACATCACTTCTAAGACATTAAATACTTCTTGTCGTAGTTTCATTGTTATTTGTCTTAAATTTCTTAAAATCTTTTAATTATCAATTAGTTACAAACATAAGACATGAGAATATAAAAGTCTTTAAAGTATTGTTATTTGTCTTAAAACCATTGTAATTTGTCTTAAATAATTTCTAAATCGTTTTATTTTTCAAACACTTAGCAAAAGCCGAAACAAGATAAACAAAACAAGATAAAAAATAATAATGCGTAAGTATTATTATTATTTTTTATCGTTATAGTTATTTCTAGTTGTTTAATATAATATATGTTTTTATTTGGAAGTTGTTATTTTAGCGCATAGCGTTGATCGATTTAAGACGAAAAAAATAGATTTTGCTTCTTACGAGCAATCTATTTTTCGTAAAGACAGAACATAGAAGCCTCTAAGACGTACACACGTGCTTACTGTTAAACTTTAAATGTAATTTGATACTAGCATAGCGGGTAGTGTATTAAAGCCCTTAAATCGAACGTATGGGCGTTTTAGATAACAAGAAGACTAATCAATCCTAATGACAGTGTATACTATATAAATGCAAAAATCAAGTTTTACTGATAACCAAATTTGTAAGACGTCATCCCTCAAACTCTGATGTAAGACTTTCATTGTAATTTGTCTTAAATTAATTAGTGAGTACCCTAACTACCTTGTTACAATCTGTTACAATTCTTTTTAATAAATCGCTTGACAAGTTGCAAGCATAATGTATACTGCTGACATAACTCAATGATGAGTTATGAAATTAAATTTGGATAAGGAGTAAATTACTATGAGCTTACAAGCTATTTTAGATAACGACGCATTAAATTGTTTTCCTAAAATTCAGGAACATATCAAAAATGCACATTCATTTGACGCAAATCAAATGAGATGTTACACAATTAAAGCATGTTGCAATGCTAATCCCTGCGTCGCTGATAAATCACTCGAACAGATTGAAAAATTTCAAGACGATTTGATTGATTTATTTGTAGAATATAGTTGGATTAGTGAGTTATAAAATTAAATTAAATTTGGAGAAGGAAATGATTAAATATTACGTTCAAACAGTTAGCTATATAAATACTGAAGTGGAGATGACATCTGCCACAAAAGTTTTAGAAATGCTAGATAGAGAATTTTATCAATTAAAGATTGAGACTAAAGAAAATATTGTTACTTTACGAAATCAGATATTGAAACGTGCTAATGAGATAATTTATGGTCGAGACAGTCGTGTTGAATTAATTGATGGTGATGAAGATTTTGGTTGGTATGAAGAATTAAACTTACAATTTTCATGCACAAAAGAAGCTAAAGAAGTAGAGTTTTTAAAAGAATGTGAAGTTTTAAAACAAATTTAGGATAAAGAAAATGAAAACCAGTTATGTGAAACTACAAACTATTTGCAAACATTGCAACAGAAAATTCGGATATCATCGAGTAGTTGATAATATATGTCCACCTGCGATTTATGATATAGACGCAGAGTGTGATAAATGGGAAGAACAAGGGACCCCTGGCACTTCTTTTCTCTCAAATAACGGAAGTAAAATAAAATGGAATGATAACGGAGCAGAAAAATGAGAGAGATACTATTTAGAGGTAAGACTCAAAAAGGTGAATGGGTGTATGGGTATTATGTGCCTTATGGGATTGAACCTCATCAATGCGAAGCCCAGGAATACTTTCATTGCAAAGAGCTTCATACCATTATTAGCTGCGTCCCCATGGGGGGAATGTATGACATGCCTCATCTGGACTTAACTTTTAATTTAGTTCTGCCAGAAACAGTCGGGCAATACATAGGGCTGAAAGACGTGGAAGGTAATAAAATATTTGAGGGTGATATTGTATGGGTTGTGGACCCTAACCATAAATATCATAAGATTGTCAGATGGTCAAAGGTTTATGGTGCGTGGGTAATAGATGATATAAAAAAAGAACTATATTTCTCTTATACAGAATTTGCCAGTCAATGCGCTAGAAAGATCAGAAAGGCGAAAATTATAGACACCATACATGACAACCCAGAATTATTGGTAGGTGATAAATGAAAATCACTGATAAAACAATTACAACATATTCTTTGTCACAAGACGAGTTATTCGAGTTTGTGAGGACAGTCTATCAAGCCAGCTATGCCGAAGGTGTTTCGGACGGGCGAAAAAATCCAGGGGAAGGGAAATATGAGCCTAATTATCCCAAGGAAGACATGGTACTGGACTTGATACAAGATAAGATACAGGAAAAGTTAAATGAAAAAGACTAAAGAAATTTTAATCACTATCTTATCCAAAGTAAGGGATAGTTTTTTTATCAGCGGAGTTCTAATTTTTATTATGGTGATAGGCATGATATTGAGAAGTGGTTGGTCGGGCGAGGCAACCTTTATTTTACATATTTGGCTGGTCTCATGGGCTGTAATTTTTGTTTTCTTTGCTATTCACGCGTTTTGGAAAAGAAGGTTTGGCTACACTTTGAAAACTTTAGAAGAGCGCAAGCCTTTGTCTGATGAGTACCGCAAACTATTTCAAGATTATTATGATGCTAAAATATTAAAGTGCAGCAAAGAACTTAATGAAGAATGGGACAAGCTATATTTAGAACAAACTGAACAAGAAATATTGGAAAGAATTAGTAAAACTGGTTTTTCAAAAGTTGATAGAAAATGCGGAGATTAAGAATGGGAATGCCTGATAAAGTTTTTTTAATAGCAGTAATAGTGTGGATGGTATCTGTGCTTATTGCAAGCGTGGGAATGTACCTAGATTGGTCTTTAGCGATTATATTCACAGCTTATCTTATTGTCGTAATAAGCTGTACTGTCGTCGTTCTACTGGCTATTCAGAAATGGCTAGAGAGGCGATAAATGACTGACCAGGAATGGGAAATATCTGCGCTAATTGATAAGCTATATCATCTGCGTGATAATATTGCTGAGACAGAAATTGAAATAGTCACTATAGAAAATAAATTAATAGCCTTGGGGATGGATGTATGACTGACAAAGAATTTATAGATAATTTCAAAACATTAATTGAATATAATAAACATGAATTAAAATCAATAATGTACAAAATAAAAGCCGATAAACTAATTAATTGGGGTTGGCACGAAAAGGATGAGGTTGATAATGACTAATTTTACGCTACAGATTTTAGAAGAAAATTGTAAAAAAATGTTTTTAGGTAAATATTTTTATGTTTGCCTAAAAAGCGATCGGCGCCCATGCGTTTTTAATAACAAGATCAAGTTTAATCAAGTACTCGTATTTTCTAACCCCGCAGTTAGACTTGACTTTAAATTTGAACAAAAAAATTGGCACTTGCATTTAAATAAGCAACAAATTGTAGACGCTTACGACAATTATGACGCTTCACCCATAGGGTATAAAAATATATCGGCTTGTCAAATAGTTTTAAGAGGGGACTGCAATTACCGCAATCATATTAGACATGATTTAGTGTTCCTGGAAGTAGACTTTAAAAAGAGAAACTTAAAATGTTTGAAAGAATATAACCCTTGACAACTGAGCAGAATTGAGGGAGGATATGCCTTATTAATTTCTACAAATTAGTAAAAAAATTATAGGCGATGTTTATTTTTAGTATGCCCTCAATTCTGCTCATCGCCTTTTTATTCTTTTGGGTACTATCCTTAAAAATATTTTGTTTAAATTTAGAGGTTATAAAATGAATAGAATTAAAGCAGCAATAAAAGCACTAGGTATGTCTTATTGGTTTGTTAAAAAATCATGGTGCTACGTAGTTACAAAAAAAGTTGTTAGTAAAGTTTTCTTTTTTACCTGGGTAATTCCTGCATGGATTCGCTTTACTTTTTTAACATATAAAGATTATCGGAAAGGTAAGGTATGACCAACCTTACTTCCAAAACCCGATTTTGCTACTTCCACTATTTTGTACTTAAACTGTTGATTTTACTATTGGAAATTAAAACTATTTAACATCATTACTTCCCATTTGCTCATTTTACTACTTCCCTGATTATCTCTTTCAAGTCTTCATAATAAATTAAATGCGCTTGTTTCTTCTTGCGTTTATGATGGTTAAGCCAAAGCGTTGGTATCTTCACTAGACGCCAGCCTAATTGCGTGGCTAATAACTGCTTAATACAATCGTTACAGTAGCCTGTTGGGCTTGTATGACGCCCTGAGACGTATAGTCCACCATCAATCTCAAACGCTATCTTTTTGTCAACTAAAGCAAAGTCAAAACGGAACTTACGTGTTGGATGAAATTTGTATTCTTGAACAAAATCAACTTTCAAATCTTGAAGAAGATATTTAAAGAGGAGTTCGTAGGTATTTATTTTCATGTTAAAAGGGGGATGAGAACCAGGGAGCGATAAACTCTCCCCGTGATTGACAATCTTTCTCAATGCGTACCAAAAACAGGGGAAATAGCGTTCTCCTTAGGATTTACAGAGGTCATCTGTACAAAATAAAGTTTATCAAACGGAATATTTTTTACAGATAATTTCTCTAATAAGCGTCTACTTGCATTCCACTTTTGGGGCAATCTGCACCCTGACCAATTCTCCCGTTCGCACAGAGACATTGCATGCTTCTCCGTACTGTTGAAAAATTGATGGGTTGAGGCTAGCAGATATGAGGGGAATTGTCAATCATTATTTTATATTGCTTTTATTTTTTTAATCACTTATAATTGTTTTTTTATAGTTAAAGCGAGAAATAATAATGGCAACGCCCAACAGTTTATTAGAAGTCGGAAGTCTATCAGGCGCAGGTTCGACACCTGGAATTTTGCCTGGAAACATTTCAACAGTCAATACGCCTGTCAACTTCTATATTACACAAGACGGCATGACGATGATGCCAGCACCTATCTTACGACCAGAATGGTCAATCGATGATAATAGTTATTTTCCTTTCACGAGAGAAGACGGCAGTATTGTTGAATTAACCGATACCAATATTGTTGGTGGCATTATCTTGATACCGCGCGTCAATCCTGATGTGCTTGTTCGATTTAGCGCGTCAGGTAATCTTGGCGGTGCTGATTTAAATGCGTTTATAGGCTAGGAGATACATCATGGCAACACCTAATAGTTTATTATTTCTGGGGCAGATTTTTCAAACAGCTTCGTCAACAGCGCCTGTACTGCCTGGCAATATCTCAACGATTAAAAAACCTGTTAATTTTTATGTTATTCAAACGCAAGCAGCTAATTTAATTGCACCAATTTTTCAACTTCAATGGTCGCTTGATTTAAATACATTCTTTCCGTTTCGCAGAAAAGACAGCAGCATCATTGAATTTACAGAGACGGACACCAAAGGCGGTATCTTGACAATTCCGCGATTAAATCCTGATGTGTTTGTGCGCGTTAACGCAACAGGTGATTTGGGCATTCAACCGAACATTGATTTTTTTATTGGTTAATTATTTTTTTTATGCAAAATAAAAACATTGTTGAAAAAGCTATCGCTGAGCTTATCCCATACGCCAACAATGCACGTAGTCATTCAGATTATCAAATAGGCTTAATCGCAAGCAGTATTCAGCAATTTGGCTTTAATGTGCCAATTCTTATTGATGACAACAATACTATCATCTCTGGACACGGCAGGTTAAAAGCTGCACAAAAGATAAAACTAGAAACAGTACCAACCATTGAATTATCACATCTTACCGAAGCTCAACGAAAAGCATTTATACTTGCTGATAATAAAATAGCTGAACATGCAACATGGGATGAGGAGATGCTGGCGTCTGAATTGGACGTTATTAAAGACCTAGACCCTGATATTGATTTAGAAGATTTTGGTTTAATTGAACATGAAAAAATAGATGATGAGGTGGATAATTCACCAGTCGATGTGAGTATTTTTAATCTTGTTGTTGAATTTGATAACGAGGCTGATTTACAGTTATTATTTGATGAACTCAAAGAAAAAGGTTTTAAATGCCGTCCGCACATTATATAGTAGATTCTAAATTCAGCGATAGTTTCCGCTGCCAATCTATTAAAGCATCATTTGATTTAGATAAAACTCATCTTAAAAAAGAATTTGATATTGATATTCCTATTGAAAAAATTGATTGGAATATTGGCGTGATTTGTGGTGGTTCGGGTACTGGAAAATCTACGCTGATTAAACATGTTTTTCCTAATGCTTATATTTTTTCTGAGGCTTCTATGCACTGGAATTCTGATTGTTTTATTGATGACTTTAAAACTGATATTAGTGTTAAAGAAATTACTGCTTTATTAAACAAAGTTGGGTTTTCTATTCCTCATGATTGGATAAAACCATATTCTGTATTGTCAACAGGGCAAAAAATGAGGGTGTGTTTGTGTCGAAGTTTGTTAGAGAATGATGGCATTATTATTTTTGATGAATTTACATCAGTCATTGATAGAAAAATAGCTAAAATTTGCTGTATTGCAGTAAGTAAATTTGTAAAAAGAGATAAGAAAAAATTAATTGTCGTCTCATGTCATAAAGATATTTTAGATTGGTTAGAGCAAGATTGGGTATATGATACAGATACATTCTCTTTTTCTCGGGGGTGTCTTCGGCGAAAGCCAGAAAAAATATATATCAGAAAAGCTACAAGAAAAGAATACAATTTATTTAGGCAATTTCACTATATGAATAAAACGTCTTCGCCTGCTGCTGTTGGGTACATCGCTGAGTTAGATAATAAACCTGTTGCTTATTGTTCTGTACTTTATCAAATGAATTCTAGAGTAAAAAATATTTGGCGGTTGCATCGAACAATTACATTGCCCGATTATCAAGGTATTGGTATTGGTGTGGGGTTGACTAATTTTGTTGCTGGGTTATACAAAAAACAAGGCAAGCGTATCACAAGGCGCACGTCTCATCCTGCTATCATTAATTATTGTAACCAGCATAAAAATTGGCAATTCAAAGGGCTGGTTAAATTTCCTACAGATAAGAATAAGGGCAAAGTAAACTATTCTCAATCTTTTAACAGAATTACAGCAGGGTTTGAATATGTTATATAAATCGTTGATTTAACTGTATTTATTTATACTTAACCCTAGACAAATTCAAAATTATATGTTAGCATATTCGTATATTTTTTTGTTAAAATGAGTATGGAATATGTATATATCAATGGGCTGGACAACGCCAGCTTTTCTTGCGGGTAAAAAAACAGAAACAAGGCGGAATTGGACAGATAAACATGCTGCTAAATTTAAAATTGGACGATCAATTGAAGTGTGGGATAAGTCCCCTGCTTGGATAAATCATAAAGTAAAACCAAGAAAAGTAGGAAAATTGATTATTATTGATATTTTCAAAGAAATGATGACACCTTATACTTTCTATAATTCTTTTGTTGCAGAAGGTTTTTGCTTCATCTCTCAAACAAATAATGAGAAAGTAATAAAAATTAAGAAAAAATGGGAAAATAATAACAATTATCTGTGGGTGTTGAAATTTAAAAAAATATGATATAGTAAAAACATGGCGAAAGAAGTCAAACGAAAACGTGGGCGACCAAAGAAGTCTGAAACTAAACATGCTGGTGGGCGTCCTAAAAAGGATTTTACAGAACAGAAAGAAGAAATTTTAATTCGCTTGGCGAATGGCGAGTCATTATTGCTAATTCTTACTAACAAAATAGATAGGCAGAGGATGCCATCGCAAAGTTATTTTTATTCATTTTTATTAAATAATGATGAGTTTTTGGAGAGGTATCGAGCAGCAAAACAAATTCAAGCTCATTCATACGCTGATAAATCTTTAAATCATGTTTTATCAACTCATCTGAGAATTAGAGAAAATAAAGCAAAACAGAACGAAGTGCAATCAGCAAAAAACTTAGCAGATGAGTACAAGTGGCAAGCTGCAAAACTTGCACCAAAGATTTATGGGAACAATGTTGACGACAACGCAAACGATAATAACAATATCAGCGAGATTAAAATCAATATTTCAAAGCCAAAAGATATACGAGTTAAAGCAACTAAATCTACCAAAAAAGCTAAGAAGTAATGAAACTTGATTGGGAAGTTCAATCGCAATTCGCACCGCTTTACCATATCCCTAATTTCTATGAGATGTCGTTTAGCGGTGGCAGGTCGGCTGCAAAGTCTGCTGAGGTTGCACAATGGATTGTACTGCAGGCATTAGAGATTGATGGCACTATTCTTTGCGCCAGGCACATTCAAAAAACACTCGACAAGTCGGTATCACCTTTAATTCAACGTAAAATCAATGACTTAGGAGTAAAGCATCTATTTAAGTTTAAGAACAATAAATTCTATTGTCAAAATGGTGTTGATATTTGTTTTGCTGGACTTCAAAAGCATTTAGTTGAAGATACAATTAAGTCGTTTGATAATCTAAAAGTCTTATGGATTGAAGAAGCGCAAACTGTACCGAAAGATGTGATGGATATATTATTGCCAACAGTGCGTGAAGCCAATGCCAAAGTGGTGTTCACTTGGAATCATCGGTATGAAACAGACGCTGTCAGCGAGCGATTTTATGTTAATGAGCCACCACCAAATTCACATGCTTTTCAAGTTTACTGGTGGCAAAATAAACACTTGTCGCAACGTGCTGTTGACATGATTGAGTATGAAAAGCACATTGATATTGATGGTTATAATCATATTTATGAAGGCGATTATCTAAAAGAAAACGAAGAGTTAAAATTATTCAATCGTTCACGATTACAAGATATTGTTGAGTTTTGCAAAAATAATGATATTGAACAATTTAAAGGTGAGCATTGCGCTGGCTTTGACATTGCGGATACTGGTAACGACAGTAACGCGCTGTGTTTGCGTTCAGGTTCAATTATTTTCGATATTCAAGAATGGTCGAAAGCACCGAACATTAAAGATAGTGTCACTAGGGCGCATGATGGGTCAATAAATAATCACATATCAACATTAACATTTGATGCCACTGGCATTGGTGCTGGCGCAAGAGGTGATTTTTTAAGGTTGAATGTCAACTATCAAACAATACCATTTTTAGGGGCTGCACAGCCTAAAGGCGTTGAGAGAGATTATTTTAAAGGCATTAGCAATGGGCAATATTTTATGAATGCGAAAGCGCAAGCCTGGTGGCATATACGTAAGCGATATGAAAATACATTAGTCTATATGATGGACGGTATTTTACCTGATGACGGCAAGCTTTTATTATTTGATAGCAACATGAAAACTGATGTTGTTAAAAAGTTAGTTGAAGAATTATCGCAAGTGCAATACAATCAAGACAATAAGTTGAAGATTGATAAAGCACCTGGCAATAATGTAAGTCCAAATTTGGCGGATGCGCTTGTGCTTTCATTTCAAAATGATATTAGTAAAAAAAGAGGCTTGAGGGCTTAACAATGCCATTTTTTATAAAGCAAAAAACGATTGATACTCAGATAAATAAGACAGTTGATAGTCGTCTTAAAACAATTATGCAAGACCATACCTTGCCATCCAACGAATTTGATGTGCGTTCAAACTCACCTGTTGTTAATTTACGCACAGGACAAGGCACAAAAAACGATATAGGCACAGGTTCATTCTTTACACTACCGCTTATAATCAACAATGAACAGCAGTTAGAAACGTCATATCTTGCATCGTGGGCAATCGGCAAAATGATTGATATTCCTGTTGATGATATGTTCTTGCGAGAGCGTGTCATTGAGAATTTGCCAAGCGACCAGCTTAAAATGCTTAATGATGAATATGATAGATTAGGTTTAACTGAGATGTTGCCACAATTTATTAAATCTGCACGAGTGTTCGGCACAGCTTTGATGAGTATTATTAGCACGGATGACTTATTGATAAATCCTTTAAATATCAATAACATACGTCCTGGTGATGTGCGTAATATTATCTTTAGCGACCGTTTTCAAGCTACGATTGCTAAGTTTCAACGCAATGCACTCAATCCGCGCTTTGGTAAGCCAGAAGAATACTTTATGTTTATTTCAGGGACAATTGCAAAGCAATTCAAGATACACGCAAGTAGAGTCATACGGCTTGACTCCAAACGGCAATTAAGTACTACAGGTTGGCGGTGGGCAGATACGGCAGACTGGTGGGGTGTATCGCAAATTGTTTCAGCCGTTGAGGCAATAATATCTGAAAATTCGCTTTATTCAAATACAAACAGTCTTATCCAGCGAGCCTCTGTGTTGATTATGAAGATTGAGGGGCTACGTGATGCCAATTCGGGTGAAGTGAAAGATGAGGGCGGTGTAACACAATGTTCTGTTATTAAATCTGAGTTGAATACCTTTATTGCAAAATTAAATACTAATTCAATCAGTGCGATTGATGCTGAAAATGATATTATGAGATTGGAAGTTGCGTTTGGCGGACTTGCAGCACTCTTTGATAAATATGCGTTGCGTGTTGCTGCCGTGGCAGACATTCCAAAGACCCGATTTTACAATGATTCACCCACTGGCTTTTTCTCAAATGGTAATGGTGAAGAGACGGATTACGCCAAACACATTGCCTCATTACAAATCAAAACGCTATCGCCTATATATAGAATACTTGATAAACTCCTGATGCGGAATTTAGGGCTGAACGTTGATGTTGAGTTTAATTTCCCATCGTTAGTTGATTTATCTGAGACACAGAAAACACAAGCGAGCTTGCAGACATCTCAAGCATTGAGCGTATCATCAGCAGATGGTATGATAACGACAGATGAGGGGCGACAAGTTCTACGTGAAACAGGCGAGTTTGGCACATTAGACGGACAAGCACCGCAACCAGTTGCCACACCTGATATTGCAACTGCTGCTGGCAAAGATATTAGCGCATCGGTGAACAATGGCAGACCTAGCAGTTAAAGGGGTTGCGCCTCGAAATTCTGATAAGAAAAACTATAACGCTGGTATCAACATTATTGTTGACAAAATTGAGCAAGATGCTAAAAGTAATACAACCGATGCCAATACTGAGACCGAATGGCAGTTACGGATTAATGATAGCTTTGCACCATTTTTGCTTAATGCGACTTTGGGTGCTAACGTCAGCGGACAGCATTATGATGACTTAGAAAGCTTTTTCAATACAACCTATGCCAAAAATATCCGTGCTGCAGGTCGAGCAGCAAGAGTACCTGTTACTGTTGATTTAGAGATGTTGTTTGGTAATGCGCCTGGTAAAGAGTTTGTCAAGCAACAATTCATCAACAATAATGTTGCCCTTATCAAATCGATTCCAGAGCGATTGCACAGCCAGGTTCAGAATGTCATATCAGATAATTTTGCAAAAGGTTTTGATAGAGAGCAGCTAACAAATGACATTGCGAGTCGTTTTAGTGTTGCCAGAAGTCGTGCAAAGCTCATCGCCAATGACCAGTCAAACAAGGCGATTGGTCAATTAGCACAACTGAGGTCGTTGTCGCTTGGGGCGAATACCTATCGTTGGCAGACAGCAGAAGATGACAGGGTAAGACCCACGCATAAGGCATTAAATGACACAATACAAAACTGGAATGCACCACCTGCTATTGGCAATCCAGGTGAGCCAATCAACTGTCGTTGCATTGCTGTAACGATAATTGACAGTGATTTATTGTTGGCTGCTTAAAAATAATTCACTTTATTTTAAAAAAAGCATTGCATTTGTTAAAAATACCTTTATTCTTTTAATCGCACAATCAAAAAATCGTAATAGAACGAGTATATATTTTTGAACGTGCAACTCACAGACCGCGGTACGACGTCAAGTCGTCATATGACTGATGAGGGCTTTTTATCTGTAAAAGCTATCTTCTCAACCGTTGGTATTCAAAAATACAAAGAGAGCGAACTATTTGATGGTGGCAGTCCTGATGTCGTTGTTAGTGCTTTTCGTCCGCCTGAGACGCTTTCTGATTCCGAATTTCTAAAAACATTAAGCATGAAGCCTGTTACTGTCGACCACCCAGATGGCTTTGTTAATTCATCAAATTATAATGCTGTATCGCGTGGGCATGTTGGCGAAAATGCGTCATTAAAAAATAATCAATTACACGGCGGTATGATGGTTACCGATAAAAATACTGTCGATGAAATACAAAAGCGCGATAAAATTGATGTGTCGATGGGTTATAGCGCAAAAATTATTCGTGAGACTGGAATATATGATAGGGAGTGCTACACGGCGGTTATTAAAGATATGCGAGCAAATCATGTCGCTATTGTTGAAGATGGGCGGTGTGATGGTGCGCGGATTTTAGATAAAAACGAGGTAAAAAATATGTCGAAAGATAAAGATGCTAAAACTAAAGAAGATGCTGCTATTAAAAAAATAGAAGACCAGAATTTAGTTGAAAGTGTTGTTGAACAACTATTAGCAAACAAAGCGTTTGTCAGTCAAGTATTGGCAGCAGTAACTAAAAGTCCGAATTTGGTTAAACAACTTGGTGCTGCGATAGCAACTCAAAGTGCTGGTGATGGTGCTGCAACAGATGCTGATGGTGGTACTGATAATACGAGTGATGCTGCTGCAAATGGTGCAACGTCTCCGACACCTGCTGAAAATCAACTCGACCATAAAACAATCGTTGACGTGGCAGTGAATGAACGCATGGCGTTAATTTCAGATGCTAAAAGTTTATTTAGTCTTGGGAGCAGCGATGTTGCTGATAAAAGCAATGTTGAAATTATGAAAGTTTGTATCAATGACGATAGCATGTCTGATGATGTTAGCGAAGATTTTGTTAAAGGTCGTTTTGCTGCGGTGATTAGTCAACGTAAACATGTGATGGATACGTTAGGCAGTATGGCTGATTATGCTAAGCCAAAAAATGATAATGAAAGCACTACAGAAGAAGATATTGAAATTCTTGATAGTGCTGTTTGTAACTTAAATGGTAGGTAAATAATATGACTTGGAATAATCAAGAGGTTTTTTTAGCACGTCAAAGATTAGGCACTGCTGGAACAATAGCGCGTGTTGTCAATAAACCGATTACTGAAATGGCAACTGCATCTGGCGTATTAAAACCAGGTCAGGGTGTTATTTTAAAACCTGTGAGTAATAAATTAACGGCTGTTGCACCAACAACTGCTGATGAAGTTTTGCAGGTGCAAGGTGTTGTGTTGTTGCGACCAAACACTATCCCTGATGCTGCTGATGTATTGAGTTATGCGGATGGTGAGGTGGTTGAAATACTTGTGGCTGGTTTTATTTATGTTAAAACGCAGGTTACTGGCTCAGGTCTTAATCCGTATGATTTAGCACGACCTGTTGTCGGTGCTGGTGCTGAAGAATGGGTAGTGTATTCTCCAACGTCTGCTGAACAACGGCTTAAAGCTATTGTATTTATTCATCCGACCGAGTTGGATAGAACAACTTTTAATGATATAGACATTGATACTCAAATTGTATATTTGCCAGACCGCGGGCTTGATAGGGCTGTCAATGCTGGTGGTACGCCAATCGCGAATTAATTTTAGACGAGGTATAAAAAAATGATTACACAAGGTATTTCAAAAGGGCAAGATATTTTTGGAAAGTCCATTGAAGACTATAAAACGATAAATGACGCTAAGGCAAAGAATACTAAATTTTATGATGCTGCTGCGAGATTACATGAGCAAGGTGTAAAGACTTTGCATCAGGGTTGGTATATGGATAAGTCAACAGGGCAACGAGTTGTCATTAAAGATGCTACTGATGGTGGTTTCGGATTTTTGACAAACAACTTATCTGTCATGATTTTACCTATTCAAGAAATATTATTTAGGTCGTTTGATTTTAGCCAGTTTGTACCAGTTAGAACAAATGTGCCTGTGAATGCTGGTTTTTATGAACGTCTTGTGATTGAGTCATTTGGCGTTGCAAAACGATTAGATTTGACTGGCAATAACGCTGAAAATTCAGGTTCTGCAATAAGCAGACGATTTGCGAAAACCTATGTATCAGGCATCAATGCGTTTTGGACGAATGAAGAATTGAGATTAGCTGTTAATCTTGGCAAACCATTAACAACTATTTTGATGGAAGCTGCATTAGTCGCTGATTTACAAAAACTCCGCCGTCAATCACTTGTCGGGATACCGAATGAGCCTGATGATATATCGAAGCTTGCCGAAGGGTTATTAAACTTCTCAACGATTGATATTGCTGCATCTGGCGTGGATTGGTCAACAATCACGGAATCAACTGCTAATACATTAATTGCAAGTGTTCAGGATTTTATTTCAGCATTCGTTCAAGCAACGCAAGAAATTACAACAACCAACCCGATGTTTAATAATCTTTTAACATTAGCTACTTCACCTGCTGGATTTGATAAATTGGCGCAGACAAAAGATGGTAATTTCAGAGATAAAACAGTATTACAAACATTGGCGACAAACAATGCCTGGACACAACGTCTGGCAGGTACAGGTGTCAATGGTGCAGCAGATGCTAATAATATTCCTGCAGCACAACAACTACAATTTCGTTCTATCTTAGAATTAGACGATAAAGTTCAGGTAACAGGTCGTGCGGTGTTATATTTTAATAATATCAATGTCTGTGAAATTGCGGTGCCACAAATGCCACGAGCAGGTACGCCATTGCGCGGATTGCGTGATACAACAGTCCCTGTTGATATGTTACACGGCACATTCCAATTCTCACAAGAGAAGATGGCATTATACATTGATGGCATTGGTTTATAATACTAGAGGTATAACATGGGTAAATATATTAACAAACAAAAGAAAGTTAGCATAATTGTTTTAAACAAGCGTTATAAGCCAGGAAAAACATTTACGTTGACTCCTGAAGAAGAAAGTCGAGTTAGTCCGCTTTTCTTAAATCAATATCGTGTGTCAGGTAAGCCTGTTCATGTAAAAGAAAAAGAACTTGAAACAGGAAAAGAACAAAAAGACCCTGCGGAAGGTAACCCAAAAGAAGAAAAATAAAGCATGGCGTGTGTTGAAACAGACATTGCAGCGTTGCGGATTTTATTCAGGGCGAGATTTCCTGAATTTCCAATAAGTGTTATTGATGATGCGACATTAGATTTATTGATTGAAGAGGCATTAACTGTTTTTGCACAATCGACAAATGGCATTTTGTATTTGACTGCACATTTTGTTGGGTTATCTCAAGATTTAGGGATTAACACAACAGATGCAGGTCAAGATGAGTCATGTGCTGCTGCATTGAATATGATTAAAGTAGGTGATTTTACGTTTCAATTTAAGGATATTACAGCAAATTCTAAAGATAACATTTTTACCAGTACCGAGTATGGTAAGAAATTTTTAGTCTTTAGAAATGCAGCGCAAGGTTATGCTGCTGGTGGTTTTGTAACGTGTTGACTAAGGTTGCGTGTTAAAATTGATTGTGCTTATCTACTTTCATGCAACCGAAGTCTTTTGAGGTTTTATGAATACATATTTAATTAATAAGTCGGGTAAGAATTTTTTATATTCATGTGTTGTCTATAAAAATAATTGTCATGAGAAAATATCAGAAGACTTGAAAACTGAGATGCTTTCAAATCAAGTAGTCAAAAAACTGATGCAAAAAGGGCAGTTATTTCTTTCTCATGTTGAATTAAAAAAAGACAAGGCAATTAAAAAACCTGATAAAGATATATCAAGTAATATGCCAAAATTTCCAAATATCCCTCGGAAACCTTTTTGATGAGATGGCAGCTTTAAAACAACGTGGTGGTGATAAGTTTAAAAAGTTTGTTCGTGAAAATAGCGAAGAAAAGAAAATAACATTGCAAGTTGGTTTTTTTAAAGGTTCAAAATATGATGATGGCACACAAGTCGCCCAAGTTGCCGTCATCAATAATTTTGGTACACGTTCTAAAAAGACAGGTAAAGTAAAAATCCCTGCACGTCCTTTTTTCTCTCAAGCCACAGAAATATACAAAGCAGACCGAAAACGAATTATTAAAGAAGCGTTTATACCACAACGAACAGCGATAAAATCAGTTGCATTAGTTGGCAATAAAATCGTTGAGCTTATCCAAACCAGAATTACAAAATTAAGAACACCACCAAAATCAGAGACGACATTACGATTACGACCTGGCAAAACAAACCCATTGATTGATACTGGTTTGATGCGTAAAAGTGTTTTATTTAAAATCGGTGATGATGAATGAGTTCATGCTTTCCACATACTGGCATTATCACGCAACGCCGTGGTGGGACGCGTAATAGTGATGGTGAGTACGTTCCTGCTGCACCTGTGCAGTTTAATATACAAATGTCATTTCAACCGCTGAATGGAATTGAGCGAAATAACTTGCCAGAAGGTCAGCGTAAATCAGACACAAACAAAGTGTACTTTCAAAAGCCAGGCGATTTATCACCATTGCAAATAGGCACTAACTCTGCAACCGCTGATACATTGACGTTCAATGGCATTATTTATTTATTTTTGCAAACACAGAATTGGGAGATATGCGCTAGGTTTATGAAGGCAGTTGTTATCAGGCAGAATAATCAAGATGACGTTTAATTTTTTACAAAATGAAATTGATAGAAACGTGAGACGTTATGTTTCTAGCGGTTCAGGGCTTGCAGGTGAAGCGGTTATTCCTGGAAACGATAATGCACCAGCACCGAATGGTGCTTATGCGTCTGTGTTATTAGTCAATAAGATTAATGATGGGCTTGCAGGTAATGTTATTACCAACGCTGCGAATGATACAGTTGATGTTGCAACAAGCGAAGTTATCAATTATAATTATTTAGTACAATTTTATCGTTCAAACGGCGGTGAAGATGTACAAGATTTAGCAGAGCGGTTGCGGATTTTTTATAGAACGCCAGCGGGTGAATTAAGACTGCAAGAATTAGGGTTGAGTTTGTTTAACTGGTCAGATGTTGACTTAATTGATGAAATAATTGATAGTGAATTTGAGAGGCGAGCGAGTATCACGATGACATTTAGACAAGCTTTAATTGATACCAACAATGTTGAAGCAATAAAATCAGCACCGATTAATTTAGTAATAGAAGAGGATTTTTAAATGGCAGATATTAATAGTGTTGTAGAAGTTAATGTATCGTTAATAACGGCTGCATTGACGCTTGATGGGTTTAAGCGCGGTTTCTTTGTAACTGGCGATAGTTCAGTGCTAGGCACTGGCGACAATAGATTTAGAGTATATCAAAACTTTGCTGAAGTAGAAGAAGATTTTGCAGCAGGTAGCGCACCCTTTGTTGGTGCTGAGAAATGGTTCGGACAATCACCATTACCTAAGCCACTTGTTATGGCACGTCTGATTGTTGGAGATGTTGCAGCTATTTTGTTTGCAGCAGAAAACACAAAAACAGTTGCTAACTTTGCAACCCTAGCAGCAACATCATCATTTGATTTTGTTGTTGATGGTGAAACAATCACAGATGTTACACCAGACTTTACAGGTGCTATAACCTTTGCAGATGTTGCAACCGATATTAAAACAGCCATAGATTTAGCGACCGCAACGGCTGCTGATGTAACGGTTGTCTTTGATGCAGTGAGTAATAAATTTAGTATTCAATCAGGCACAACAGGCGTTGCATCTACGTTGACGTTCATGTTACCGCCAACAAGCGGTGGCACTGATTTAGGTGATTTCATGGGCTTTAAAGAAGCAGCAGGTGCTATTCTTAATCAAGGTGCTATTGACCAATCTGGTGATGCTGTTATCGTTCAAGGTATTTTAGATATTATCGCTGAATACAATGTTGTGGTCAATGAAGAATTATCAGGTGGCTTCACATTCTTAATGAACGATTACGATGTGCATGATTTTCTTTCTGTTGATAATAAATTGGCACTTGCACAAGCGATTGATGATTTAACTAAAATTATTTATGCTGTTCATGATGATGATGCTGCTTATCAATCATCAGGTAATGAGACTGTATTTGGCTTTAGGGCAAAAGAATTATTGATAGAAAGAACATTTGTTACATATTCAATCACGCGTGATTATAAGCATATTTCAGCGTCAGCGGCATTCAGTGGTTCTATTGATAGAACGTCATTGAATTTAAAAGAATTGCCTTTGACGTTGCCGGATATTTTCAGTTTTGATGATATTGAGTCGATAAAAGAGAAACGCGCGAATTATTACACACAGATTGCAACACAAGCTGCTTATCAAAATAGCTTTGCAACTAAGAATGGGGTGTTTATTGATACATGGGTTGACCAGGTACAGGTTGAGCTTGAATTAAAAGAAAATGTTTTTAACTTTTTGCAAGAGTCGTCAATCTTAAATAATGATGTGCCTTACACTGATGAGGGTTCAGTATCAATTCAAGAAGTGATTGAACGGACAATGAGTGATGCCGTTAGTCGTGGTGTTTATGCGGTAGGTACTGCTGATGATGCAATGAAGCAAGATATTATTGTGATAACAGGCGACCAAAACTTTTCAGGTATTTTATCAAAAGGGTATCTCATTCATAGACCTGCTGTGTCAACGGCGACGACAACTCAGCGAGCAAATCGTGAATATCCTAAATTTACAATCTGGGCAATTTCGGCTGGGACTATTCAGAGTGTTAAAATTGATTTAAATGTTTTACAATAGAGGTAAATAATTATGGCTTCACCGACAATTAGTGAAATCAGTATCCCAAATTCAAAACTAGTTTTATCATTTATAGCGCAAGGCATTGATTTACCTGTGGGTTCATTAACGATTAGTCAATTTTCAGCAGATAGCGATGCGGTTGGTTCAGATGAATTAACGCTTGGTACGATGCTTATTGGTGCTAATGGTGATGGCATATTTACAAGCAACGGCGAACAAGGCACGACCATGACGATTAAACTGTTGCCTGGGAACACGCAAGCTAAAATTTTAAAAGATGTGTTGCAACTTCAAAAAAGTGGGACAGCATCGATTGTTGTTAATGGTGTCTTAAATCAACTTGATTCTGGCGAGACGCAAACATTTAAAAACGGATTTTTCCTAACCAAAATGCCGATTGTCGAGCGAGGCAAAGGCAGTGTTGGCATGGAAATATTTAAAATACAGTTTGCACAAGAAGAATATGTAGGCTTATAACTATGACAGAAAACAAACAATCATTCAAAGATTTTTTCTCTCTTGTCTCTCAAATAAAAGGCAAAGATTTTTCTAAAAACCCTGATGAGATTACGGCTATCTTTTCAGAGATGAGTAAAGAATTTAATAATAAAGAATTTAGTATCAGTGGTATTGATTTTAGAATAAAAAAAATACATGCACTACTTTCCTGGAAAGTTTTTGATAGAATTAGAGAAGTACTTGGCAATACCGAAGCGAAAGGGTCATCAATGAATATTACTGATATTTTAAGGTTGCCTCATTCCTTTGTCAGTGATTATTTACTTCAGGATACTTTTTTTCCATATATTGAAATTTGTTTTAAAGGGAAAGATACAGGCGATAAAATCTGGGTATCATTTAGCGACCATGTTGATGATGATGTTGTGGGTGAGAAACTGGAAGCGATAGATTTCTACGAATTATTGTTGAGGTCATTCTTTGTAAATTTTACGAAATCTGCTCAATCAATCATGGCAAAAATGCAACGGAAATTGAGCAGATTAATAGAAGCCGAAACTTTGAGCCAATAGGCACTGAATTATTACCGCCACTATTATCAGCACCGATTATGGATGGATTATGCAGTTATAGTGATATTTATAAATTGCCATTGATTGATTTCTTTTACATGAAAGAGATTTTAGAAGTAAAGGCGATTAATGCGGAGAGAGCATATCAAAGTAGTCAGTTAGCGAGAGAATAATCATGGCAACTATTTTAGATACATTCATTAATGAGTTCAAATTTGATACTGATACTAGTGGCTTAAAAAAAGCAAGTAAAGCGGTTAATCAAGTTGACCGCGAAGTTAAAGGATTAGGTGAGTCATTAGAAAGCTTAAAAACAATCGCTGTTACTGCGTTTGCTGGTTTCTTTTCATTCCAATTACTCAGTAAATCACTCTCTGCATTTGAAGATGAAAGCAGGGTAATGGCTGTGCTTGCTCAAGAAGTTAAAAACGCTGGGGCGTCCTTTGGTGCCTCTGCGCCAGAATTATCTAAATTTGCTGACTCACTCGAAGCAGCCACAGGTATTGATGACATCCAAATTAAACAATCAATCGCATTGCTTATTGGCTTTGGCATTAAGTCAAAAGATGTCTTAGAAGGTGCAACAAGAGCTATTCTTGATACTTCAAAAGTAATGCAACGTTCAGCCGTAGAGATAAGCAGGAGCATTGGTGAGGCATTGGCTGACCCAGAGGAAGGCGCACAATTACTCAAGCGGTCATTTACACAATTATCTGATTCAACAATTCAGCAAATAAATAGCGCGTTGCAATTAAATCAAGTCAGCAAAGCGCAAAAACTCATCGTTGATGGATTAGAAAAAGCATACGGCGGATTAGCAGCCATCATCGGCAAAACAGCAGCAGGTGAGATGGATAAATTCAGGTCGCAATTAGGTGATTTATCAAAAACGATTGGTAGTGTTATTTTTATAGCATTTGAACCTTTTATAAAGATTGTTACAAAAGTGTCAACTTTTTTAAACACAACAGGTAAGAAATCGTTTAAAGAGTTTATCGAAATAGCCGGCATTTTGACAGGTGTAGTCCTTGGGCTAACAATTGCTGTGGGTGCATTGGATACAGTCTTTGGTATATTATTATCGCCGTTTGTTTTGATAGGGGCTGCGATTGTTATCGTATCGCTTGCGCTTCAAGATTTAATTACATTTGTTGAGGGTGGAGATTCTGCATTTGGAAAATTATTGGTCAAATTAGGATTAACTAAAAAACAAATCGAAGAGGTTAAAAAAGTTGTTGCAGCGCTTGGCAACGCAATTAAATTCTTTGGTAAACTTGTTTTTAATACGTTCACCGACACAATCACAGGTGTTATCGATGCTGCTAAATCTGATATTCAGGAGTTTATCAAAGCGATTGAAGATGCGATAAATTTTATAGAAAAATTAGCATCAAAAGTCGATAAGTTTTTTAAGAAAGCAGGACGTAACCAACAGATTGTTAAGAATTTAACCGAAGAAAATCCTGTAACCGCACAAATCAGGCGAGCAGCTACCAATTTAATATCACCAATATTGCAGCCAGCAGGAGCGACAACAAATCGAACGATGACGCAAAACACTACTGTCAATATGAATATTACCTCAAACAAAGCAGACCCGACAGCCGTTGCTGATGAAGTCTCACGTCAGTTTGGTCAATTAAATAGAATTCTTGCGCTAAACTTTGACAGTACAGTGAGGTTATAGCCATGCCTTTGTTGAACAATGTCAATGCAGTACTTTTTACAAAACACAAAACGCAAGTTGTGGAGTTGACTAAGATTGATTTAATCCATTCAGAACAGCACCGCTTAAAATATCAATCAACAAACTTCCCGATTGAAGATGGAAGCAATATTTCTGATAACGTGATAAAAGAGCCAGAAGAAATAACGTTGCGTGGTGTTACCAGTAATATCAATGTGTTGGATGGTATCTTTAATAATTTCTCAACCCTTGCACGACCGCATGATGCTTGGCAACAGATTAAGAATATTGCTGATAGCAAGCAAGTTGTTACAGTGTTTACTATTCTGCATACATACGAAAATATGATTATCACTTCTGCTCAAGTGCCAGAAATTAGTCGCACAACGGGGCAGAATTTGATATTTGAATTGACGTTAGAGCAAGCACCAACTGTACAAACAGCGATTGGGAACATTACAACAGATAAGACAGGTTCAGCTAATAATCCTGCTAAAAATATGACAGACCAAGTTGATAATGGTGATAAACAAACAAACGAATCATTATTAGATAGGTTTTTTTGATGTCAGAAATTATCAATCTCACAACAGATGCAAACCAAAAACAAGAAATCGTAGTCGATGGTCAACCTGTCTCTGTTACGATGCGTTTTTCTGATATACCCGAAGTGTGGTATTTCTCTTTATTTGATTTAACAAATAACGTGAGCATTATTGATAATGTCAGAGCCACCACCAATGCTTTGTTAATCATCAACAAAGCGATTGAGTTTCGGGGTAATTTTTCAGTTGTGGCAAATAGTAATGCAATTAAAGATGAAGATGTAACGCGCGATAATTTAGGGACAACTCATTTCTTAATTTATCTGACTGAGGCTGAATTGTGAGTAATTTTTTTGGTCGACAAGTCCAGGTGGTGATTAGTTCTGATAATGAACAGATAACCATTCCCGAAGATGTCAACACGCTTGAGAATTTACAAATTGATTTTACGATTGGCGGGACATCAACTGGGAGCAGTGCTAAAAGCAATGAGGTAAGCCTTACTAATTTATCTGAGACAACGCGAAATTTTATTAAAAAGGAAGGGCAAAAGATAGAAGTCTTTGCAGGGTATCAGGCATTAGGTGTTGCCAAAATAGCGCAAGGTCAAATTACCGATGTTGATAAGATTGACAGACAAACAACAGATATTATCACTCGGCTGAAATTTGCTGAATCCATATTTGATATCAACAATTTGGTATTCAGCAGGTCATATCAAGGCTCGGTTACGATGACATCTATTTTAAATGACGCATTTGTTGATACAACGTTTACGTTTCGGAATTTCCAAGTCATACCAAATATCACATTTACTGGGTTTGCATTTCACGGAAAAACAAAAGATTTACTTGCTAAGATATTGACACCTAATAAAATAAACTGGGTTGTCTCTGGCGAGAAAATCATTTTTAATACAGTCGGTCAACCTGTCAATACTGATTTAGTGTTTAAAATAAGCAAGTCTTCTGGCATGGTAGGTGTGCCAAAACCCACTCAAAATTCAGGGGTTGAAGTCAAAACATTATTAAATACAACAATAAATATTGCGGATAAAATAAATCTTGATAGCCAATTTATTCAAGGCGAGTTTAAGGTTATCTCCATTTTGCATAAAGGGTCATCAAGAGCAGGTGATTTCACGACAACGATGGATTGTGTTACTATAAAATGATATGAGCAATCGAAACACAGATACAAAATATAGAGAGAATGTAGAATCAATGGAATTTGTTTTGCAACAATTCAGAAAAACAATCTATACAGCATTGCCAGCAACTATTGAGAGTTACAATGCAAAGGAAAAACGTGCTAAACTTGTTCCTGCCATCAAATCAATTTCAACTGATAATAAAAGCAGTCTATTGCCTGTCTTAGTTGATGTGCCTGTTATATTTCCTGCAAGCGCAAAATTTACAATGCACTTTCCATTAGCTGCTGGTGATGCTGTCTTAGTTGTTTTTAGTCAGCGTGGCATTCAAAATTTCAAGCAGGATTATCAGTCTAGCAATCCGACAAATGAGAATGTAGTCGATTATGACAGTCCGATTGCTATTGCTGGCTTTGGTGCAATCTCATTTACACCTGCTGATGATAATTCAGCGTCAATGCAAACAAATGATGGGAAGAATGCAGTAGTGATTGGAGATAATGAAGTATCATTAAAATTAGATAAGAATAGTGTAAAAATATCGAGTAGTGATATTAAATTATCCGTAGGTACTGCGACAGCGATATTGACAAGCAGCTTATTTAGTTCAAGTGTACCGATTTCAGCCCCTGATTTCACGAGTAGCACAGGCAGTGCTGCAACATTCAGCCAAGGGATTAGTACACCTGAAAATGTGGTCGCTGGTAGTATATCACTTAAAACGCATATACATCCTGACCCAGTTTCTGGAAATACAGGAGTTCCAATTCCATGATTACGCTAGCTATTGATGACAACAATGATACTTTTTTGGACGCATCAGGCAATGTGGCGATTGTTGATGATGCAGAGAGTTTGCGCCAACGATTATTAGAACGCTTGCGGTTTTTTTTGGGTGAATGGTTTTTAGATGAAACGCTAGGTGTGCCTTATTTTCAGCAAATATTACAAAGTAACGTAGACATCAATATTGTATCAAATATAATAACCAATGAGATATTAAAAGAGAGTGAGGTTATCCGTGTTGAGGCACCTGTTATCAATATAACAACGGCTAAGAAAAGTCAACATCCTGTTATTTCGTTTGATAGAACGACACGTAAATTTATGTATTCAGCATCAATCGTAAATGAGTTTACTACTTTTGATTTAACCTTTAATTTTTGAGACAACAATGGCAACAGTAACCATAAACGGCATTGAAGCAACTCCTTTAAGCGAGTATGTAACGCTTTGGCAAGATATTTATATTAGTGCTTATGGGTCAACGGTCAATGTTGATAGTGAAACGCCACAGGGTCAAATTATTGGACTAGCTGCACTTGATTTTTCACAAATCGATGATGTGTTAATTGATACATTCAATGCTGGCAATATAGATACTGCTGTTGGCGTACAGATTGATTTGCTGATGGCAAATATCGGCTTAGAACGTAAAGCTGCAATCAATACACAAGTTGATATTGTTGTGACAGGTGTGCCATTTGCGGTTATTCCAGCAGGCTCACGCGCTGGCGATAATATCAATAATGTTTTCCTGCTCGATAGTCAGATAACATTAGATGGTATCGGTCAAGGTGTTGGTGTGATGACGGCAGAAATTGCAGGGGCAATATTTGTTGAAGCGAATACATTAGTTAGAATTATCGATGCTGTGAGTGGTTGGGAGACTGTTAATAATCCAACAGATGGCATAACAGGTCAAGATATAGAGACTGATGCTGCTGCACGGTTACGTTATAAGCAGAGTTTAGGTGTCAATGCGCTATCGATGCTAAAAGCGATTGAGGCTAATTTATTAGCAATAACTAATGTTGATGATGCCAGAGTATTTGAAAACTTTGATGATACTTCTAAACTGATTAAGAATGTTTTAGTCGCACCACATTCCATTGCAGCATCAGTATTAGGTGGTGATATTCAAGAAATTGCTGAGACGTTGGCTGAGGTCAAAGGCACAGGGGTTGGCTTTACAGGGACAACATCATTTAATGTCGTTGATTTTGCTAATAATGAAGTAACGGAAGTTTCATTTTTTGAGACGACAGAAATTGAGACTGAGATAGCTTTAGAAATAAGAACAGATTCAACATTTCCAGCCGATGGCGTAGCGCAAATAAAGAAAAATTTAGTTGATTATTTCAATGGTGAATTTACAGGGTCATCAGGTGATAACAGTGGGTTTGGTGTTGCAGAAAATGTTATTTTCTCACGATTATTTACGCCAATAAATGCTGTTTCTGGCTTTGAAGTAACCTTATTGTTGATAGGCAGATTAGGTGATACGTTATCGCCGAGTGATATTGCCATTGACTTAAACGAAAAATCATTGATGTTAGAAACGAATATCAATCTTATTCAGGTTAAAGTATGACGACAACCGCTGATGTAGATTTAACGATAAATACTGATTTAATTATTAGCCAATATGCCAATAGTTTAACATTACAAACATTTATTAATGGCATTGCAGAGGTGCTGCAAGATAAGATTGTTGATGTACTCAAACAAATTCAGGCTAATAAATCAGTTGATGTCGCCACTAATTTCTTTCTTGATGATATTGGTGCTAATTTTGGCTATGTTCGTCCGACATTAGATGGTGTTGTTGCTGATGATACATTATATAGAAATTTATTGAAAACGTGGATTTTCCAATTATTTTATGATGGCACTACGCCATTTACTAATCAAGTTTTAAAGCTTATTTTTAGTGATGGTTATGTGATTGACCATTTGGATATGACAGGAACAGTTGTCATTAACCGAGGTGCATTTACAATACAAGCAGTTCAAGATATAATCACCACAGGCATTATCCCACGTCCAGCAGGCGTTCGGTTTGTGTATAATATTTTAACAGGTTTCGGCAATTTTGCCTTTGGTTTTGATGGCATGGGTAAAGGTTTCGACCAGGCACCATTTGTAGGTTTTAGTAATAAAACAGTATAGGTAAGCGTTATTATGAGAACACCAGAGGGCATTGTATTAGCAGGTCAGATATGGGCAGAAACAGGCGATAAATCAAGTCCTGCTTTTTCTATCACTGGCGGTTATCCTTTGACGATGAGCCAGCCTGTAACCTTTGCAATATTGGCAGGTGGCACGATTACGGCAACTGTGGGTGATTTTATTGCCCTTGCAGCCACGACATTTGGTAGATGCACTGTTGATGGTAATACACAAGAATTTAACCTTGATTTTACATCGGTTACGACATTTGATGAGATAGCGACCGAGTTTCAGACAAAGATGGTGGCAGCTACATTGCCTGTAACTGTTATTTTTGATGTGCCAACCACATCATTGTTAATACGTTCAAACACGGCAGGGGTAACGTCCACGATTTCATTCTTTCTTGTGCCAGGCGGTGGTACAAATATTGCACCAACGGCTAAATTACGTTTAATAGATGGTGCAACAACGACACAAGGGCAGGGTGAGTTTCCACCGCGCGAAGTCTTTAACAACAATCAAAATATCAATACGTCTCTTTCATTTGACGTCAACCGTTATGGTGCTAATTTAACATGGGATGCGTCTATAACGTATGAGATAGGTGCTGTGGTTATTGCTGATGATGATAATCGTTATCAAGCCTTACAACAAAACACAGGTATCGACCCTGTACAAGGCGTTGCTGTCAACACAGACCCGATAGGGGCTGGTAACTTTGTGGCAATGGAAATACAAGCCGATGGCGATATTATCGCTGTAACAGATACAGGGACGACATTTCGGTCAACCGATGATGGAGCTAGTTTCTCATTATTAAATACAGCATCATTAGTGACAAGGGAGAAACGTGCTGAATATCCCATCGCTTATAAATCAAATGTGGTTGTACCAATATTTGGTGGTGCTAAGACGGATAGCGTCCAGGTTTCAAGTGATGAAGGTGCGACATATGCAACGGCAGGTACTTTCTTTAGTTTTTCTGAGATTGATACTGATGTCGATGAATTTCTAATTATGGGCGCACAAAGTGGTGCAGGGCAAGAAGCCAGCAATAATTCAACGTTTCAAGTAGTCGGTACGTGTTTAATTGGCGCAATTATTAATGTTATCTTATTTGATTTAGATGGCGTTGCAGCGCGTGTGATTAGTACAACAATTAATGTTTCAGAGTCAATAGGTGGAATTTTAGCAGATACGAATGTTTTCCTTGATGGAAACACTGTATATTTAGGTATTAGTGCAACTCCTGGCATGACATTTAGGCGATTAAATATTACTGATACAAGTCCTGTAACAGGTAATTTAGAAGTCTTTGATACAGTCCCTACTGCTGAAATTGTTTTAACTGGTTTTCGTTCAGAATCCAATTTTATTTTTATCAAAGAAAATAATCAGGCACGTAAATTTTTATTTGACAAAGGTAAAAATGTAAGCACAGAAGAACAAGGGTTGTTTAGAATAGATGTAACTGATGCTTCTCCTTTAAACTGGATATTTGATTTTTTAGCTCAATCAAATTCAAATATTCCTAATATATTAGGTACATCATTGTTTCCAGCACCATTTTTAGCAAATGGTGATTTTTTATATTTTATTCATCAAAAATTAGGTGTTGAAGATACAACAAATATAGCGTTATTGCGAACAAATATAAATAGCCAAGTCGGGCTGAATTATGAATGGGAATATTTTGATACTGCTATTGATGGGTTTAAGGATAATGATGGTCAAGTAGCATTTATAACAGCCGATAATAGTTTGATTTTTTTAATCAATGGCGGTAATGATGATGGTGTCGTAACAGATAGGGATGTGTTATCAAAATTGACAATTCAGTCTCAAGCATGGCGCCTATTAAATTCAGAAACAGTTAATTTAGAAAGCACCACCAGGTCAATTACAATCAATCAGGATAATCGTCTTAATGCAGTTGATATAAATATATCACCATTTTTATTAGATGAGTTAGAGGCATTAGGCAATTTAAGCCGTACCATCACAGTACCAGCCACAAGCGATATTGTGATTGATGAAATTGTGGCACAAAATGACCCATTAGAAAAAATAGAGTTGATTTATGATTTTACTGATAACCAGTTAAAAGTTACAAACACAGGCGCAAATGATATTCAATTATGGTATGCGATTACAGCGGTAACCAGTGCTGTCGGTGGTGCAGGAAATCATAATCCATTCTTTGTCGCTTTTAATAATAAGACAGATAAGCAGACGATAACGCCAGCCTCAACAGGGTTTTTAACTGATGATGGATTGGTTGAAAGTGATTTAGCATTAGTCGCTATTAATGATAGGTATAATATCATAGGTCATATCATATTTGATAACAGCGATATTATCCGTTTTGAATTTATCGAATGTATAAAATTAACATCAACAACAGTTAAATTAGCTGGGGGATTTATCAATGAATAGTTATAGTGTTTCAACAAATAGACCGATTGATTTATTTTATTTTAAAATAAACAATCATCGAAATATAACAGCACCTGTTATTGTTTATGATAGCGCGATACTACAAATAAAGTGGTCAAAGCGCAGTACAGTTGGTTGGTTTGATTTAATTCCCAAAACTAATGGTAAACTCACGTTATCATCGCTTGTGGTCAATACGATAAGCGATGTGAGTTGTCATGCTGAGGTTGTTAAGGCTGTTAAAGACATTGATTATTATTTATCTGGTACGCCAGAAAGTGCTGTTGCTAAAGCGTTTAGTAGTGGTCATAATACATTAAATTCTATTATCTATTTTAAACCTGATGACGTAAACATGATACCTTGTACATTTATAATGAATGCACAATCATCAGCACTTTTTACAGAAAGTGCTAATGATACATTATGTGTTACGATACAGACGTTATTTAAATGATATGGAAGAACGTAGAGGCGGTGAAATTGCAAAAAACATTATTACATACGTGGGCTTGTTTGTTGCCATCGGCGGCTTATTCGTGGCAGTTGTGGTCGGAAATAACCGTATTCAAAACGCAAAATCACAAGCGCTTGAATCGCAGCAAGATTCCGATACCAAGATTACAGTACAAATATCATTAAATCGAGAAGATATTTCTGATAATCAAGCCAGCATTAAAAAATTAGATAGCTCAGATGACAAAAATAGTGTCCAAATCAATAGCATCAAAGACAGTCTAGCTATTTATCCGACAAAGGATGAAGTCAATGCTAAGTTTGCCAATATGAGTACCACGCTTAAAACGGATATGATGACCACCAATTCAACGATGAATAATTATAATCAGCGCATTAGTCATTTAGAGGGCGCCTGGCAACTGTGGATTATCAATTTTTATCGTGCGCCACCTGTCTTGACCACACCGAGTGATAATATGCCAGACGCAAATAAAATTTATGATTCAGAGATGTATAAATAATGTTAGGTAATCTTCCTTTAGATATCATTACAGGTGGTGGCAGTTTCTTATTGTCATCAGTAATGAGTTTTATTGGCAAAGGCATCAACTTATCGGGTTCTAAAAATGCAAGTTTAATGAGTGTTATTCAATCTGTATCGGGTGTGCCTAAAACGGAAGAAGATAAAAAGAGAGACCATGAAATCTATTTAAAAAATATGGATTTCAAAAATACGCAGGAAAAGAGGGCGTTTGATGATGTCAAATCAGCGCGTGGGATGACCAGTCGTTTTGTGGGTATTACACGCCGTGGGCTTGCCTGGACAATCCCCTTTATCATTATTGCATTATTTGTAGTCGCCCTTATATCAATATACAAAAACGTCCCTGCTGTCTCTATTCCCATCACATCACAGCACAGCGTGTTGTTTGGGCTAGTGAGTTGGACAACGCATACTATACAAGAATTTCATGGCTTATATATCCCTGCTTGGTTTCAAACGTGGGTGTTTATGATAGGTGGTTTCTACTTTGGCAGAGAGGCTGCAAAATAATTAAAATAGATATTGACACTCCCTGAAATAGGGATATTATAGCATTTTACATAATTATAAAAATAGGCGGTAATAATGATAAAATACTTATGTGCTGCTGTTTTGTTGATGACAAGTAGCACTATTTTTGCCAGTAACTTCGCACCAAAAATCCCGATGAGTTATCACTCGCTAGGGGTTACCTTTCAAAGCAACATGTCTTTAAATGACCCAAGCGTTGCTGTTTTAGTCAACAACCTTATCAGAACATCCGATGTGCCATTGGTGCAATTTGGTAATTTGGAATTTTTATACAGTCCGACAATTCGCCAAGTGATTGCAAAAAATATTGGCAAATCAGAAAACTATTATATTGGATATACTATTTTAGGTAATACGTACAAACTTGGCAAGCTACCCTATACGTCTGTGCCAGCAGCGTCCCCTAATGCTACGCCGATTGTTGTCAAGCCAGGACAAACTATTTATTTTACGCTCGATACAAAATATAATAGTGATTATGATGTGGCAACGTACAACGCCAAGATGATTTGGCAAGATATGACAGTGAGCGATGGCGCTGGTAATTATTTCCAATGCGATAAAAATAATCAGCATGTAACGCCATTTCCTGAAAATAAAAACAGGATTTCACTCTCCTGCTTTCCTTTAAGCGATAGTTAAATAAAAAATAAAAATAAATAGGCAATTAAAATGAAGAAGATACTAATAACATTTGCGCTATTACTTTCTTTTATTTCTGTTGCAGTTGCTGATGTTACTTTTCAGCCATACAACATTGAAATTCAAAATAATGGCAGTAAAAACCTTTATGTTGCTTTAGCAAGAACAACAAATCATTATAATGATAATTTAGGCATATCAGTCAACGGAAAGACAGTTAAGCAAGAAGTTTGGCAATTTATTGCACCTAATAAAATTATTTACTTAAAATTACAGCCATTGAAAGATTTTAATAACTTTACTAATTCATTTGATATGGATTATATATTTTCATTTGGTTTGACATTGCAAGCAGCGCAATATTATTTAGACCAGGTTGCAATATTTGTTCAATACAATTCAGAACCATTGCAGTATACGTTATCTCATGACCAATATGTCATAAGCAAATTTATTATAAATAGCAATACGACATTATATTATGTTGACAGTAATAGTAGTGTATTTAAATATTAACGTTTTATCTTTATAATCTTAAATGGTGCGCCACAGTACATCTCATCTATTTTTCTTAGTTCTGATAAGCTGATGGACTACACCCAGGATAGTCGTATTCAAACTTTCTTGCCCAGCGATGTAATCGCATGTCTGCTCTTCTTGCTTCAACATACGCTCTTTTAGCTCGTTCAGTTGTATTTGCATATCATGCAATGTGAGTTCATTTGTCATTAAGACTATCCCACACGCTCAACGCTACTTTTCTGATAATTTTTGCTCTTTTATTTCTCATCTTTCCCCTCTAGCTTTTTAAGTCTCTCATTCAATACATGAATGATTTTATCATAATGTTTTACGACATCCAGCATAGCCTTGTCAGCTCTTATTAAACCGTTTCCAAGAACATTATTTTCATCAATAAGGTCATTGATGCGTTCGCAACACAGACTAGTTATTCTTCGATAATGCAAAGCGGTGCTGAGGTTTATCTTTTGTTCGTCAATAAGGCGGTCAGGGTATAGTTTATCTTTATCAGTCATCACTTATTCCCCTCACCATTACCTTCGCTATCACTTATTCGCTGCGCCACTTCATTCAATGATGGCTCACTAATCATTCTCACAACAGGTTCTTTTTTAGTCTCAGGCGGTTTGCTTAGCGGTTTTTGATTTTGTTCAATTTTGTTATAAATCTCTTCTCGGTGAATTGAGAGTTCCTGCGGTGCTTCAATGCCTAAGCGTACTGATTGACCTGAAATTTCGAGCACCTTAATCATGATGAGTTCTTTTCCAATGATAATGGTTTGATTTGTATTTCTAGTTAAAACTAACATGTTATTTATCCTCATTAGTTGATTGAAGTAATGTCGTTAAGCTTTTATTTATATTAGTAATACAATCATCATAAGCTGCCAGTAACTTACCCTTGTCTTTAATTTGTGGTGCATTATGGATACCTAGCGTCATTTTGACGATAAACTGGTTGACAAGTTCAACATCAGACGCATTGTTTAAAAAATCTTGATGCTTTTGTTTATTTTCATTCTCAATAGCTTCTTCTTTATCTCTTTGTGCATTGAGAGCAGCAAGTTGTTGTTCAGCCTGTGCGCGTTTCTCTCGTTCAATATTAAGCTGTTTTTCGCGTTCTTCTGCTAAGAGTGCTTGTGCATTGCGCTCATCAACTTGGCGTTGTTTCTCGGCTTGTTCAAGCGCCACAACCTCTGCTATATCAGCTTCAGTACCTTTGAATAACCGATGCCAGTTTGTATCATTCATCAACCCTAATTCTTCAATATCAGGCATATCTGATAGTTTGCCGTTATATTTTTTCTCAATCGCTTGTAATTGAAGAAGACGGGTATTGCCAAGTTCTTGCACTTCTTTTTCACGTTCGATTAAAAAATGGTTTTCAATCTCGGCTAACCTTTCTTCCTTGGGGATAATTTGATGGGCAAATAGATTGTAGATTGCTTGTACCGCATTACCAGCCCTGACAATATCTGCTTTTTCTGTTTTACGTGCTTTATCTGCCCTAATTCTTAATGTTCGTATTTCTAAACGTAAGTCTCTAGCCTTTTGGGTTACCTCTTTTGTTACGTTTTGATTTCCGACAATTAGATTGTAATTATCTTCAATCGCTTTTAAATCATCAATCATCGGTAAAAAAGCAGCCTCAAGGTTTCTGGCTTTATTTTCAGTCAAACCGACAGTTGATTGTTTAATTTGTGTCATTAGATTACTCATTGTCTTGTCTCCGTTTTAGTTCATCAACATACATGTGATAGCGTTCATTTTTGAGTACTTTTATAAATTCTTTGTCTGCTAGCTGTTCAATCTTCGCACAAATATTTTTCAGATGTGGAAGTGCTAAATCTTTCAATAATGTTTCTTTACCATTTTGACTAATGTGTATATATTCATCCATGCTTATTCTCCCATTGCTTGTTCATCAGCGTACATATTAGCTGTGCCACGGAGTTTATTTGCTTCTTCATCAGATAACACATAACTTTGTTTAATTTGTTTTATCAAATTTTCAACTTTATTTGGATTTTCCATGAGACGTTTAATAGCGCGTTCCTGTGCTGCATTGTCAAAAACAAGCAGTTGTTTAGGTTCGTCATCAATAGACGCTGGTAATGGCGCACAAGGCTCAACCTTAGCCTCAATACTAGGTTTAGCAGGTTCAGGCGTGATATTCTTCTCTTGATGTTGATGTTGCTGTTGTGGGTAATCCTCAGCTTCTTCACGGCTTATTAAGCCACAGAGGGCATCAGGGAACGCATCACGTATTGCAAAGCCTCTTGCTCGCATCTGTAACATACGCTTAGGATATGTGACCCAAGGGCTATCACCAAACTTACCTTTTTTCATCCATAGTTTGGCTAATTTTGCATCAGCAACAGAAAAAGTAGACACGACAGCAGGTTGATTTCTACGTGTGATTTTGCAGGTAGCCACCATATTATCACCTTCGCCGTCTATTTTTTCTTCACAAGATATAAAGTCTTTATGAGCTTTTACTAATGCTAACAACGCATCGCCGTATAAAGTTGGCTTGCCGTTTATGACACCGATATTTTGTAAGCCGTACAAAGGCGTTAAACCCACTTCATTTGCATATTGCATTGCCAACCAGCAATCCATT